>Ga0207752_1001190_pt1 | contig 12086 bp, 14 predicted proteins | sample Pon2CUnioCityCA_6_FD_187272 | JGI IMG/M metagenome (GOLD analysis project Ga0207752, IMG submission 187272) | Marine sediment microbial community from Union City, CA, USA - Pond 2C Sediment 2 (SPAdes) | ecosystem: Environmental > Aquatic > Marine > Intertidal zone > Salt pond sediment ... | reverse complement strand
TTGGTTGCGTGGATGGAAGTTGAGTTGATGATGCAATCGGTTCCATCGGTATAGACCCACCATTTGAATTTTCCGCCGCTGTAGGCTGAAAGCCTGCACGGCCTGACAAATCCGCTGCGGGCGAAGATGGTGTTGGCCTGGTTGGCGTTTTGATTGACTAATGCGACGACACTGATTTCGTTGGTGATGTCCCATCTGAGTTTGCCGGTTCCGCAGTCGATGTATCGCTCGGAGGCGAACTGAAGTGCTGAGCCGTGTTTGCCTGGTTTCCACTCTGGTGTAGTTGTATTGTAATGGAAGCTGCCGTTGTTCGTGCGTTCTCCGCAGTCGGCAACAATTTCACCGGCCGCCTCGTTCATCAGCCAGCATCCTGTCAGTCCCCTGGTTAGAGGGTGGCCTGGGTTTATCTGGATTGTTCGAATCGGTTTAAGCAGTGGCATCTAATGTCACCCCGTAGAACTTGTAGACAAAGTTGTATTTGTCGTTATAGTCCGCCCTTGCATTTTGCCAGTCGGCACGAATTGCGTCGGCAATTTCACTTTGTGTCTGGCTGGCGAGCACAACAATGTTTCGTTTTACTTCAATCAATGTGCCCGCCGCCAGGGCATCAATCTCTGCCTGCTGAAGCTGTGCCGCGATTTCGCTTTCCGGCGTCGGCACAATCCCGGCCACCGGCGAATCGACGGGAATGTGATAGAACAGTTCGGCCCTGCCCCTGCCGGATTCGATTCTGCTGATTTTTCCTATGTGTATGTTGGCCATGATCGCCTCCTTATGTTGACTGATAGTTCCAGCACTGAACGTATGCTCTGACGTTATGACTGTCGGTCGAGCCGGTTTGCCGGACGCCTAGCCTGAAATGAGCCAGGTCGCGAACGACGAAGCTCAACTGCTGCGGGTCCACGCTTTTGTCGCCCTGCATCTCCCAGAGCGGAGTGTCATCGTAATTCGTGCCGTCAAGCGAGCCGTATAACTTGATTTCGATCTCATCCGTCGGGGTCGCATCGTAATCTATCTCGACGGTGACGTGAGCACCTTCGTAGCCGTTTGTCTCCATATCAATGTCAGATGAATAAGATTCCGTCGTGCCGGACAGCGTGACATAGCCGTCGCCGGTCCCGATTATCTGAGACTGCGAGGCCCAGTTTCTGTTTATCGTTGCCATTCTAAACTCCTGCAATTAGTACTTGTTAATCCAAACTTATTTGAAGGTCGCCCGCTTCAAATCTTGCCGTAACCGATTCACCGATTGCTTTGGACTGATTCAGTGCACCGTGAGCCAGCATGTTTCCCGCCGCTGCCGCATCGAACAGGGCAAAGTGTTTTATTATTCCCCAGTTGCCGGTTGCCTGAGCGAAAGTTATGTTGCCGGTGTTGTCTAGCGAGCCGTTCACTGCTGCGTTCCAGTCGGAAGCGGATGTCTGCACTCGTGCGTATCCGCTGCCGCTCGGCTCGGCTAATCCTGAGCCGGTGTCAGTCGGATCTGCGGTCGAGAGTCCAACAAAGATTGTTGGGTGCGTGTAGCTGCCTTTGCCGAAGATATGATCCAGTATTCTGTTTTCCCAATAGTTTGAAAAACCGCCCATATCAAACCTCCTTAATTCTCAATAACCTTTAACAAAAAGAGAATCAATTCCTCAATTGTCATCCTGAGCGAAGCGAAGGATCTGGGACATGAGTAAACGATTGAGATTCTTCACTACGCTGCGCTCCGTTCAGAATGACATTCATGTTATACACTCCAGGTTTAACCTGGTGTTCTGGTAATCGTCGCGGCGGTGTCTGTCGGCGTGTGTGTCAGCAGCACCGTCTGACCATCGTCATCGTAATATTTGATTTGGCCGCTGGGTTTGTCCTGTACGGCCTTGTTGGCCAGCAGTTTGTCAGCGGTTACAACTCCTGTGCCCGACCATACGATTTCTTCGCCGGCAATGAACGTGTCGCCGTCGGCGGGATTTGCCCCGGCCTGCAGAAAAACCTGTACGGAATATCTGCCCGTGGGGATGTTCGTATCAAAATTTCCGACGTACCGGCTGCCGCTCTTGTCTGTTAATCCGATATCATAATCGTTCGCAGTCCTGCCGCCTGTACCCCAGGCCTCGAACACCTGCCCGGCAACATACCAGACGTCTCCGGCGGCGTTGCGAACAACGGCGTACAATGTATTACCTGATGCATAGTTTACTTGGATTTCGTTTGCCATATTTGAATTCCTCCGCTTCGGATTTTATGCCTCTTCTGTCCAGGTTCCGTTCTTGGCGATAGTGGCCCAGTTGCCGGCCGATTCGGCGATAATCGTTAGAGAAGCGCCTATTGTGCCGGCAGATTTGTATTTGTCCGCCGTCTGGCCGGAATCGTCGCGAATTGCCGCTGTACCCGGATCGATGCGCAACTGCTGGGCCGCCTGCACAGCGAAGGTAAATACCGTTCCTGAAGGTGCCGAAGCAGGTAAGGTCAGCGTTACCGTTGCGGAAGCACCAAGATTTGTATGCACGCTGCCCGATTCTGCCGCTGAGAGCGTATCGTCGGCGGTATGGGCCTCGATGGTTTTCTTTATCCCGCCGGCCTCGTACGGCAGAGCAATGTTGTGCCCTGCACGGCAGTCGGTTATCGAGTCGATGTCGCCGCCTGATGTGCTGACCTGTGCCAGTCGAATATGCGGCGTAGTTTCCATATCGGGAAAGCCGCTGTATTCGTTGGTGATAAGCGTACCGGTCGAGTTGAGGTAGAGATAGATATTCGCTTTATCGTCGGCCAGTGCATTGCCCGATGAGCCTGCATAGTTAACCAATGTAGTGCCGAGCCAGAACTTGCCGGGCTTTACTCCGATGTCCAGGCTGCCTTCGTCAAAGACTCTCAAGTCATTCGCCCGCCGGGCCGTCAGCAGCAGCCGGTACAGCAGCTTTCTAAAATGCAGATAATACGGAGCTGTGCCGGTCGGGATATATTCGACGCCGGTCTCGCTGTCTGACTGCATATTTAACAGCTCATTGTCTGATGGATAAACTTCAGCCATAACTTTCTCCTTTTGCTTTGAAAATCACGCGTTGTTCTCTATATCGAGCACGAGTTGATTGGTCTGCTTGTCGAACGAAGAAACGCTCAGTCCTTCGGCAGGTCTTGCCGCCGGTGTCACTGTAACCGATTCTGTTTCACTGCTGGTGCTTTGCCTGCCTGATGCATCGTTGATTTTTACGCTGAATTTATAAGTTCCGCTCGATAAAGGTAGGCTCGTCCACTCGATTGTATCTGCATCGAGACCGAACTGACCATAGCCGAAGCTGCCTTTGCCGAAGCCGACCGCCGCGGCCGAGTCCCATCCGAAGTCACTCAGGCCGAATCGGCTCATGCCGAATCCCGCTTTGTTTTGCCATTTCGGCCAGATTCTGATTGGTGTGTCGGTGATTGGATTATCGTAATCGATTTGACCAGTGCCGTTAACGAAGTAAATATCAGCAACAGCATCAATCGGTAAGTTCTGGCTTCGCAACAGCGTGATTGTGACACGTCCGTTGTCAACCGGCGGACGATCGAGCTCGCTGCTGAAATCCATATCCGCGTATTGAGACTCGACGGCAAAGACTTCAATCCGAACCGGACAATCCAGGGATGTTGGAACCGGAACAATTAATTGTCTTTGCTCGCTGTCGAGCGTTGTCCCCGCGTATCGGCCATTGACATAAACCTGGTGGAATTTATCACACCAAGTCGATTGCCATTTAACCAATACAGCGAGAGTCTCTTTGACGAATTGACCATCCCCTTGAATGCCCGAAGGCAGGTCGAATACTATGACTGAGTCTATGCCGTTACATTTAAGTGACATTGCTTATATGTCCTGTTAAACCAATTGCGTGTAGACGATTTCGTAATCGACTGTAATACCGGTGCCGTTAGCGCGTTCTGCGGTGGCCTTGAACGAATCCATACGAAGATTATTGAATTCCGTGCCGCTGCTTGTTATCAACGTGTGCGTCTTACCGTCCATAAACGCCGCTATCTTGCTGATCCTCTTGTCCAATTGTGCTCTGCTTTTGGCTCGGAGAGTTCCATTCTGCCTGATCTTTCTGCCTCGTTTTCCGAGGTCGATACTCAGCACACCATTAAGTCCGGGTACGGTCCTTTCGATTGAATCTCTGCTGAAACTGCCTGTCTCAATCTCCAGCGTCTGCTCATCGAACAACATCTGTGTATCTAATGTGGTTTTCATCTGTCTTCTCTTTGCTAATTAATCCCGCAGTAATCTTCCAGATGCTCCGATTTTGGTGACATCGGCAATTCCGTCCGCACCGGCATCGATACTGAGCCGGCAGCGTCCCCTTGCCTTAGCGGAAAGCTTCTGATAATACAGGCTCTTGTTCCAGTAGTTCGACTCTTTGGTTTTGCCTGCCAGCATCGCATACACGCTGGATATAACAGCGAAAGCAGACGCCAGCCGAGGCACGCTCGTATCCAGAATATCGTCGGCGCTGATGTCACTTGCCGGATTACCCGGCCTGATGCCGAAATATTCCGTCAACTGAAACCCGACCTCGGCGGCCTGCGGTCCTAACGTGCTGATTCGGTAGGATATGTCAGTTGCTGCCAGAGGCGGCACGGATGTATCTGTCGAATCTGCTCTGACAACGGATATGTTTAGCTGCTTTGCAGAATCCACCGAGACTATCTCATACGCTCCGTCCAGCGAGCCATCTGCCGACTGTAGATATACAACGCCTCCAGCCTGAACTTGAGCAGCGATGAAATCCGCTACAACTGCTGTCAATGTCGTGCCGTTGAGGCTTGCTCCGGTTCCGGCCGCAAGTACCTGCCACGGCAGGTGCAGTTCGCCGAACAGTATCGGCTCGTACTTCAAAATGTCGGCATCGTTTGAGAAAGTAACCATTTTTATGTCTCCCTGCGAGAATGGAATCCCGCATATAACGCGGGATTCCCATTCTCGTATGTCCCTCAATGAATCGGGTTTGATGCTTAGCTGGTGCTCAGATCGCGAATCAAGCCATGAGCCGCTTCATTTTTGAGCTCCAGGGTATATTCGCCAATCAGTTCGCCACACTCGTAGTCACCACTGCTTGCCAGTGGCTTGAAATGGAAGCTTCGCCCGGCCAGCGGCAGTACATTCATGCGCGATGAATCCAGCAGCAGCACAGCATCCTGCGGCATCCATCGTGTCGTGACAATTCTGCAGATACCGAAGTCGCTTTCGTAGATGCCGATCATGTCGGTGAAGGTGGTGTCATTGGCTCCGTACGCCCGGCTGTCGGAACAAAAGGCGTTTATCTTACGCTTCTGGAAGCCACCAACGACGATAAGGTTCACGCTACCGCTGCTGTTTTCCCAGATTTTTCTGAGCACGTAATTAATCTTTGCCTCATCGAGATCGGTGCCGGTCGGAAAACCGCTGTCGCCGGTATGGAAGATGTTCGTCGAAAGGTGCTGGATTATGCCCTTCATCGAGCGTCTGACTGTGCCGCTGCCTTCGGGGTTGCTTGCGGGCTGTCCGGCGTTGATGACAGTGTTTTCCAGGTCGCGGACCAGTTCTCGCAGACGTGACTGCTTTTGATTGTCGAGTTCGTCGGCAAGACCCAACTGGCTGGCGGCCAGGTCCGAACCGCTGACCTCGACTGTGGCGGTGAATATCTGCGTGTAGTTGCCGCACCTGCTGCGGTTGGTGAATCTTGCATTGGGCTTGTCGGCGCCTTCGAGAGCGGCATTGCCGAGAATATTGATAACCTTGTTGTCGGCAAGGTCCTCGGCTATCGTGCCGGCGTAGCCGCGAACCACCGTCAAAGTATTCGTGCTGATGCCGGTTACAAGCATCAATTCTTCACTGCCTTCTATTTGAATCTGGTCGCCGATGCGGAACCGGCTGCCGTTATCGACGACAAAGTCGGTGTCGGTGCTCGGGTCACTGAACGTGCTGTCATTGACAGCGTCTTTATTCGGCAGAAGCTCATCTTCGAGCCATTCGTGATGTGTACTTGTCGCCTCTCGCATCGGGTCGCCCAAAGCGTTCAGTAAAGGTGTCTCATAAGGTGAGACTATACCGACCAGATCCGAGACGTCCTCTGCCAGTTCCGGCAGGGTCGTACCTGCCGAATACGTTGCTTTTCCTGTAAATGCCATTTGCTATTCTCCTGTTGTTATAAAATTAACTAATTGCTTCTACTTGTCATCCTGTCCTAGGGACTCCTTACGGAGAGCGAAGCGAAGGATCTCAATCTTATCGTTGTGATGGTAACTCATCGGTTAATTATTCTCCTTACGCGTTTAGATTCTTCGCTTCACAGCGTTCCGCTCAGAATGACAAATGGTGAGATTCTTCGGCTGAGCCTCAGAATGACACATAACGTTAGGTTACAAATAGTTTCTTCGCAGTTTCAGATACTCGTGCAAATCTGTTCGGTTGCCGGTTGTTGCAGCTTTTTTTGCTGCTTTTTCGAGCAATGTTTGGCTGTTTGTCACCCTGTCCCTTGCTCCGGCGGTTTTCGTTGGTGTCGAGCCTGGGCTTCCGGCGGTGAACAGAAATTGCTTTTCCTTTTTTAACTGCTTTATTACGTCGGTCGCATCCGCATCGTCTTTGTCCTGCAATCTGGCTCTGGCAATCAGCACGGCCGTTTCCAGATCGACTGCTCCGGCGGCGGCTAATTGCCGCATCAGCTTTTGTTCGGTCTGAACATCACTCAACTTCCCGGAAAGCTCTGCCGTTTGCGATTTTGCCTGGGCCAACTGCTCGGTCAGCTCTTCGATTTTCTTCTCGGCACTCTGTGCCCGTTTGCGATAGCGGATGGATTCGGCCACCGGAACAAGCTTTGTGCTGTCATTATCGCTTCCCGGCGTTGTGTCTTCTGACAAGATATCCTGTGTCTCAATCGGACTCATAATCTCTCCTTTTCTTTGTTACGAATTCTCATATCCTAACTCTCTGAGCACCTGCTCAGACGGCACGCCCAGCTCTTTCTTGATTTGGGCCTCTTTTAATTTCTCCATGGTGTTCTCCGGCAGCGGGCTTGGGAAAATGACCTCGACATCACGGTCTGCTTCATTGGTTTTGTAGATGTTAGCGATATCGAGTATTTCCAGAACCATCCGGCAGATTTTCCTTAAACCTTCGCTGTAGGTGAATTGCTTACGTTCGTTCTTCGAGAGCATTCCCATCAGCGTCAAACGAAGGGCAACGGCGCTGGTCAGGTTGCCGAGCTTATTCTTCAAAACTCCGGCAACGATTGGCGTTACGGCACTGACCTTGTCCATCGCTTCGCGTATCTCAGCGATATGCAAAGACTCGCTGGGCGTTGCGGCGTCACCGCCGAACTCCTCTATCGACGCCTCCGGATTATCCGTGTACCACATCCTGCCGGGCGATACGGGTTTGTCCTCGAAGCCCTCAATCCCTTTGCCGAGGTACATCTTGAACGACTGAAATGTTATTCTGCTGGCCCGGTCGCTCAGCCGGGTGTTCAGCTCATCCTGTAATGGGACTAATGTCTCGACATCGCTTAGTCCCTCGTAGTAGTATGGCTGGGCGATATTCTGTACATGCACGACCGGCAGAAAGCCCCAGGGCAGCTTTCCCTCGGCGACGAGCTGCTTGTCTTCGTATCGCTGCCAGGCATCAGCCGAAGTAATCTCAGTTACGGCAACAACTTGCCTGTTGTCGGCGGACTGTGTGCCGCCCGACAGGAGTCTTGCAAGGAAGGAGTTCTTTCTGCTCAGAGTATTTTTCTTCTGCCCGAAGTGCTGGACGTAATAGCGGATTTTTTTGTAATCGTTTTCTTCCAGGACGGGCAGTGCTCTCGGCGCCTCTATCAGTTCCAGGTCGATTGCCTGCGCGAACTGAAGCACATCATCGAGGGACCCCGCATAGCGGCGGTCCGCAGAGAGGGTTTGTGATGAGGATGAAGTGGCGCGTTCGATGATTTTATCGCCAGGCCTGACGAAGCAATCGACAAATCCGTAGACGCTTCCGAGCACTGCCATATCCTGGAAGAAACCGATATCGCCGTTAGCCGCGAACAATGCCTTTATAATGCTCTGAATTTCTGCACTTTTTGGCTGATCCGGCGATTTGGAGACGATGGTGACAGGCCTGCCGAACAGGAAATCGACCGCCGCGTTGACCCGCCATGCGATGTCGTTTTCGATAACAACTTCTTTTCGCTGTACTTGATTAACTGGTCTTGCGCCGAAGATTCCTGCCCGGCCGGAATGCACCATGCCGGTGATTCTTGCCGGCAGGCCGTATTCCTGTGCCTGCACGTAGCATCGGCCGGATTCGTTTACCTTCCTATCGGCCGCACCGGTGCCGCTTGTTTCTACCTTTGGATTGGCATAATAATCCCACAGCCGGCTGAAATGTTTCTGTATTTCAACTAACTGGGTGTCGACCAGCCACTCGAGGTAGTCACTTTCGAGTGACTTATCTTCAAATATATCAAGTTCAAATCCCATGCTTTGCTCTCCTGTATTCAATTGTCACGTCTCCACTCATTGTCATTCTGAGCGAAACGCAGTGAAGCGAAGAATCACAACGTTTGCGCTCCGGAGATTCTTCGGCTGCACCTCAGAATGACACCAATGGGCCGTATTTACTTTTTGGCAAGCGGCTGTTTGCCGCCGGGCGAAAAAAACTCGCCCCCCATAATTGGAGCTACCTGCGCGTTTGATGCGAAAATCTACAAAAATGTAGACAGCCTTTTTGGTGTAAGTCTTTGTAAGGTATGGAATAAAAAATTTTTTAAAATTTCTGATTTTAGTTTTCAACTACCATCGCTTTTGGTCGAAAATTAGCTGATAATTTACCCATTTTAACACAATTTTCTAATCTTGAATCCCTGTTGTAAGTTCCGGTTGTCAAGAAAATTACGTAGTCAACACAATTGATAAGCTGTATGAAAGGCATACAGTCGAATATGGTAATGAAAAAACTGAAAGGGACTTGCTTTTGATCATGGACAGTTAACGATTAACAATGAAAGTAGGCTTATCATGATAGATCGCAAAAGGTTTACAGGAAAGATGAAGATGTTCGCTGTTGCTTTGGTATTATTGGCAGCCGGGGCAATTGTGACCGTAATTCTATCGACGGAAAATCCGGCAAATGCACAAGGCGGGCGAAGCAGGTTTATGCTGAACAAGTACTTCCCTTTAGAGGAGGGCATAACCTGGAATTGCCTGCAGACTTACTCAAGCAGTGGTCAGGATTTTGAAATTTTTTTGTATCGGAGGGACTGTGAATGTCGAAGCGAATCCGAAGTAAAAGCTGAGTGATCAGCCGAGTTCGTATTCGTAATAGCTTTACATACCTTTTCATTATGTTTCCTTAATCCTTGGCTATAACGACCCCAATAGCATTGCTATGATCACTTACCTCTTTTTAACTGCTATAAGTCCCCTGTTAATAAAGAGTTGCATGTTTGGCCGTTCAGGTACATGTAAAAAAGTGCCGGTTTAGTGTTTGACACGTATAGGTATCTATTGTATATTGCCGCCGGCTTAAAATTGAAAGGTTGAAAATGAATCTAAAGGCAGGATACAGGAGACAGAAGACAGGATACAGAATTTCGGTTTCCGTGTTGCGTGTTCGGTATTTGTTTATCTTTGCAGCGTTTTTCTTTTCGGCGATAGCGGTGTTTTCTCCGACGGCTTTTGGGAGACAGCCGCTGCCGGGGCCGGCTATTCCGAACGGGTTCGGTGTCAATATTCATTTCACGGGTCTTGAGCCCGATCTTCATATGATAGCCGAAGCTGGATTCAAGTTTATAAGAATGGACTTTGTCTGGTCCCGCATCGAGCGTAGCAAGGGCGAATATGAATTCAAAGAATCGGGCTATGATGCTTTAACCCTCGGATGCGAAAAGCTCGGTATCCGTTTGCTGTATATTCTCGACTACAGCAATGAACTTTATGAGTCGGACAGGTCCGTCCGCACCGAGGCCGGACGAAAGGGGTTCGCGGATTTTGCCGCTGCGGCAGCTAAAAGATACGCCGGCAAGGGAATCCTGTGGGAGATATGGAATGAGCCGAACCTGAAGCATTTCTGGTCTCCGCAGCCCAGTGTTGATGATTACTGCAAGCTCGTAGAGGCGGTCGCTCCACGGGTAAAAGCCGCCGATACGAGCTGCCAGATTGTTGCTGGAGCTACTTCTCAGATACCGCTCGACTGGTTCGAGGAGTGCTTCAAGAAGGGCCTTCTCGAATGGGTCGATGTCCTCAGCGTCCACCCGTACCGCTCGCAGCCGCCGGAGACGGTAATTCCGGATTACGCTAAATTCCGCCAGCTTATCTCACGTTATGCCCCAGCGGGAAAAAAGATTCCCGTCATCTCCGGCGAGTGGGGATATTCGAATATCAACTGGGACAAATCCAGGCTAACCGAACAGCAGCAGGCAGATTACCTGGTGCGAATGTTCCTGATAAACTCATACCAGAATATCCCGGTCAGCATCTGGTACGACTGGAAAAACGACGGCACAAATCCGAACGAGCGTGAGCATAACTTCGGGACGGTTAAACATGATTTAAATCCCAAGGCGGCGTATCTCGCCGCTAAGGTTCTCTCGTCCACTCTCAAAGGCTATGCGATAACCGAAAGGCTTGATCTCGGTAATGAAAACGACTTTGCTTTCGTGCTAAGAAACGGCGAGCGCGAGGCGATTGCCTTCTGGACACTGGGCCCCAGGCATAATGTTACCCTGCCGATAGACCCGACGGAGGTAACGCTGGTCGGTATCTACGGCGGCAAAGTCATCATCAATTGGAAAACCGAGCACCTGAATCTTCGCGCAGAACCAAGCCCCCAATATCTGCTCGTAAAGCCAGAGGACAATTAGACTTCGCGTTGATTATGCTCATTCGACTTTGAGATTCTTCGGCTAGCCTCAAAATGACAAGCTATTTGTCTCCGCAGCATCGTTTGTATTTTCTGCCGCTGCCGCAGGGGCACGGGTCGTTTCTGCCGATGCGGCTCTTCCTGTGCATGGGCGAAGTGACCGTCAGGTTTTCAACATCTTCGTATCTGATGTGTTCCGAGGCTCTTGCCTCCAGACATATACGAATAATAGCGGCGATAAAGTCGCTTCTCTGACGAATATCGACCTCGAAATATTCACTGTCCTCGCTGCCGTAATGTTCGGTTGCGTCAGCGATGATTTCTTTGAACATGTGCCTATCTACCGGAAGCGCTGTTCCGGAAGTCATTACAAAATCGTCAAAAAGCAGAAGCCTTGCAGTAATCATCATGCCTTTCTGTGCTGTTAGGCCCATCCCTATATCAACCAGCAGAAATTGGCTGTCCCCCAATACATCATTGACTATCGCACCGACGTTCGCAATGACATCCTCGACCTGCACGAGCGTGTAATAAGATCGAGACATGGCCTCGAGCACGGCATATTTTTCAGAGTTTGGTTCGAGCTGAAAATCGTCCATATAATGGTCTACGGCGTTGAGTCCTTCTTCCCGGTAGTCATAGATGCAGTAATCCATGACCACATCCATTTGGTCCATGTCGTCAAAAACGAGTGTGTTATTCTGCATTATCCCGAGCTTTTTGCCGCACACGTCGATAGCCTTTTTTGATATGTATTTCAGCAGATCATAGCTTTGTACCTCGCGATTGATTTTGCGAAGCTCTTTGTAGCGGGCGACTAATTGAGAATAATTTTCCTCTTTAAGATTCATTTCCATCATTTTTACCTCAATTATTATAACCGTCAAATTCAGATTATACTTATAAGCCTAAACCTCGGTATCTTCTATCTGCAGCAGTTCGATGATATCGGCTTTGGTGGGCATCGCTTCGATTGAGCCGAACTTAGTACATGCCAAAGCTCCGGCGGCGGAGGCGAACTTTGCCGCTGCTCGTATATCATTCTCCACGGCATAATAAGCGGCTAACGCCCCCGCGAAAGCATCGCCGCGCCCGGTGTGGTCAACCGGCTCGATCTCGAAGGCGGGAATATGGTCAGCACTATTTCTGTCGACAACCATGCAGCCTCGTTTTCCCATGGTTATTACGGCATGATTGACCCCACGGGCAACAAGTTCTGAGCCGATAAGCTTTGCGGTGCGGATATTGGCCGTTG
>Ga0207752_1001189_pt1 | contig 12089 bp, 9 predicted proteins | sample Pon2CUnioCityCA_6_FD_187272 | JGI IMG/M metagenome (GOLD analysis project Ga0207752, IMG submission 187272) | Marine sediment microbial community from Union City, CA, USA - Pond 2C Sediment 2 (SPAdes) | ecosystem: Environmental > Aquatic > Marine > Intertidal zone > Salt pond sediment ... | reverse complement strand
CCCGGCGCGCACCCTCTCCGTCAAAGGCCGTAGCTCGCCACCGCGTTGTCGTGGAGCACCCGGCGGGCAATCTCCACCCCGTCGTCCTCGGTCAGGAAGTCCTCCTCAACCATCCCCGCCAAGGCGTGCGCCAGGCGATTCTTCGTGACCAGCAGCTTGCCGTAGACCCACTCGACGATGTAGCCGTTGATCGTCGGCCCGGCCACCGCCGCCAACTGCGACGCGATGTAGTACAGCCCCGTGTACACCCCCAGGTCGGCGTCGGAAACCGAGATGTCGACGACCATCGGAAGCGAGTTGATGTTGACCAACGCCCAGCCGATGCCGCCGATCGCCATAATCGGCCAGATCAGCGTCGCGTTCCGCAGGAAGAAGTTGACCACCAGCAACACGCCGAAGACCGCCAGCCCCAGGATGATCGTCCGCCGCCGGCCGAAGCGGGCGGCGATGTAGCCGGAGGGCACCGCGAAGGCCAGGAAGGCCAGCGACGCCACGCCCATCAGGAGTGGCGCTCGCCCGGTGGACATCCCCAGCTCGCTCACGCCGTAGGAGGAGAGGAAGGTCTCGACCGCGTTGTAGCCCACGAACCAGCAGAAGATGGCGCCCATCAGGAATCCCAGGCTGCGGCGGGCCTCGGGCGAGATGCGCCGGACGCCGCGCAGCGCGCCCAGCCCCTCGTCCTCATGGGCGGCGGCCTCGAACTCGCGCGGCTCCTTGACGAAGAACAGTAGCATCAGCACCGCCACGGCCATCAACGCGCCGCCGAAGATGAAGGGCGCCGTGTGCCCCATCCCGTACAGGAAGCCGCTGCCCAGCGTCGCGATCAGCGTCCCCACCCCGCCCATCAAGTTGATCACGCCGTTGGCCTGCGAGCGCAGCGGGCTGGGCGTCAGGTCGGGCATGAGGGCGATCACCGGGGTGCGAAAGCCGGCCATCGCCAGCAGGAACACGCCGATGGCCACCATGTAGAGCGCCAGCGGCGTCCCCAGGCGGTCGATCTGCCCGCTGAGCTCGGGCGGGATCATCCGCACCGCGAAGGGGATCAGGACGAAGGCCGCGATCGCGATGGGCGCCAGCACGAGGATGAACGGCATGCGGCGGCCCAGCCGGGTCCAGGTCCGGTCGGACCACAAGCCGATCAGCGGCAAGAGGAAGAAGGCGGCCACGTTGTCCAACGTCATGATTACGCCGGTCAGCCCGGCGCCCAGGCCGAAGCCCACCTCCCCCGGCGCGCCGAACGTCGGGCTGCCAGCCTGCAGGTAGATCGGCACGTACGCGTTGTAGAGCGTCCACATCACGCTGATGCCGAAGAAGCCAAAGCCGATCAGGAACGTTTTCTTGTAGTCGAGGGCTCGATCCATCGTTTCTCCTCCTTGATCAGATGCTTCACGCATGCCGGAGCCCGGATTTTAGCCCCACACTCTCCACAAGTCAACAGCCTCCTTCTCTCCCCGCATCGCCTTGACTTGCCCCAGCGATTGGGGTAGAGTACAATGGCTCCACGTGAGTTCGAGGGAAAGACCTGACAGGTTTAGCAGTCTCCGGCTACTTGCAGCTGATTTACCATAGATGTAACCCATTGCTCCAGCGGCTCCTGCCCAAAACCTGTCAGGTCTTGGTTTCAGTCCCACGCATCCGCGCTGATACCGTACATACAATCAGGGGTCAACGGCCAGGAGGAGCAAGATGCATACGTCACACACGATTCTGTCGCTCGAGGAAATCGCCCGGCGGCTGAACCACGCCGGGATCCCGTGGGCGGTGTTCGCCGGAGCTGCTGCCTCCGTCTACGGTGCAGCCCGTCCGTTGACTGACGTAGACATCCTGATGCCCGCCGCCTACGGGGGCCGGGCAGCGGCCCTCTTCCCCGAGGGCCAGGCGAAACGCGGGGAGGATGGGGCTGTTCACGTCATCCAGTTGCCCGGCTTCGACCTGGTCGCCGGGTTGACGTGGCGTGAGGGCGCCAGCACGTACACGATAGATGTGGACAAACAGATGGCGGCGCGTCTGCAGCACCACGAAATCACCGGCGTCGTGGTGCCCGTCATCCCGCCGGAGGACAACGTCCTGCTCAAAGCCCTCTTCGGACGCGGCCCGGAGGTAGGCAAGCACGATTGGGAGGACGTGCAGGCGATGGTGGCGCATCTCCCGGCGCTCGATTGGGAATACTTGCGTTGGCGGGCCGACGCGTGCGGCGCCGGTCTGCATATGGGAAAGGCACTGGAGCGTCTGGAGGCGCTGCGACGGCAGGTGGGTGAGGGAGGGGGAGAATAGGTTGGAGATCGGAAAGTAGAGATTGGGGATTGGAGACTGGAGATTGGAGATTGGGGGGTTGAGGGCGGCGGCATTTAGTTGGGGGTGAAAGCCATGCGGCGATTGGGCCGGTTGGTGTTGTTCTGGGTATTGCTGGCGGGGACGTTGCTGCAGGCGGCACCGGTGCGCGCGGAGACGTCCAGGCAGGGTACGGTGGTCCACGTGGTCGGGTGGGGCGAGACGCTGTTCAGCATCGCCCGAAACTACGGCACGTCCGTGGAGGCCATCAGCGCGGCCAACGGCATCGCGGACCCCACGCGCATCTATGCCGGGCAGCGATTGACCATCCCCACCGTGAGTGTGCCGGCCGCTCCGACGGCGGCGGGGGCCACGCACGTCGTGAGGGCGGGGGAAAACCTGTATCGCATTGCGCTGCGGTACGGTACCACGGCGCAGACCCTGGCCGAATTCAACAGCATCTACAACCCAGCCCACCTGGTCGTGGGGCAGACACTGCGCATCCCCGGCAGTCCGACGGCGCCGACGGTGGCCTACCAGCCCGTGCACGCTGCCACGACGCATACGGTGCAACCAGGAGAGACGCTTACCGCCATCGCGGTTCGCTACGGCGTCACGCTGTGGACGCTGGTTCAGGTCAATTCCATCGCCAACCCCTCGCGCATCTCTCCGGGGCAGGTGTTGGCCATCCCTCGGGCCAGCAGCCTGCGGGCCAGCAGCCTGGCCATGGCCTCCGCACCCGCCGTGACGAGCGCGCGCGGAGGGAAGCGGATCGTGGTCGACCTCTCGGACCAGCACCTGTATGCCTACCAGGGGGAGACGCCGGTCTACTCGTTTGTCGCCTCGACCGGTATGCCAGGAGCCGCCACGCGCACCGGGACGTTCCGCGTGCTCGATAAGATCCCCAACGCATACGCGTCCACCTGGAACCTGCAGATGCCGCACTGGCTGGGCATCTACTGGGCAGGGTCGACAGAGAACGGCATTCACGCCCTGCCCATCCTCTCCAACGGCCAGCGGCTATGGGCGGGGTACCTCGGCACGCCGGTCTCCTACGGCTGTGTCGTCCTGGGCATTCAGGAGGCACGTGCGCTGTACGAGTGGGCCGAGATCGGGACACCGGTGACCGTCCAGCACTGAGAGAAACCAACGCCGAATGACTGACGATCGGTGAGCGGAGCGGGGCGTGTTGAATTGAGTGCTCGCGCATTACGCTTCGCCTGCACGCATGGTATAGGCTGTTCCACATTCATCAATATGTCTTGTCTGTTCAGGAATATGCACTGTACGGCGACCTTGTGTTCTATCTGCGTGACCGCGCTGCCGAGTTGCTGGCTGGCGACGACGGCGATGCGGAGGCGGAACGGGCGCGGCTGGACACGATTATCTGCTGGAGGAGGGCAGGCGGCACGATCACGGTGACCGGCTGCCGCAGGTCTTATGACGGAGGGATGATGTCAAGTCAGGATTTGTTCGAATACGTGTGCGAACGAGTGATCGGACGATTGGTCGAGCAGGTGCCCGGCGCTACCGAGGAGGCCGAACGCGCGTGGTTCGATCAGATGCTCGAAGACTGGATTCGGACTCAGATGTCCCCTGACGCGGCGGGCGCCGGCGATGGGGTGGAGGGTGCAGAAGTCGAGTACCGGACACCGGAGGGGAAACCGCTCCACCGGATGACCATAGAGTTTGAGGAGGCTGAGCAAGAGGGGGTCGAGGATGCGGCCAACGTGCCAGACTACGACCCACCGCCGCTGCGGCGCAGCCGCGATCCCGATGTGGTGCAGTTGTGGATGCGCGCTGCTTACGAGCCGTGGCCCGATCTGCCGCTGGAACAGGCGGCACGAGTGCTGTCCAGGCGTATCGGCTACTCGGTGCCACGACCACCACTGACCCACGAGTCTGTATGTCTGGGCTGGTCGCACTTCAGCGAAGCAGAAGCCCAGGCATTGGCATTCGAACTGCACGTCGCCGGTGTGGACGTCGAGGACTTGGTGGAGCAGATCGGTGCCTTTCCATACGATGACATCTCGCTGGTGTGGCTGGTTGAGCCGGAGCGGTGTATTCACCTTCACACCACCTTGCTGGAGCAGATGGGCGAAGAGGAACGTGGCGAGTACCCAGAATCGCTGGCCCGCCTTCGTCATACCATCGAATTCATCGATCGTATGGCGAGGCTAATTCCGCCACACGTGCGCACCTGGTTGAGTGGCTGGTCAGCTGCATTCACCCACGCCGGTTTCGCCCGCGCCGTAGGATTGGCTCCGGAGTAGCAGAGAGGGATGGGCCAATTCATGCGGCGTTGGTTCAATAGACAACAGCTTTTGAGCGCTTGACGCAACCGAATTATTGTGGTAGTATGTGAATCACACACCAATTGGGTTGGTGCGGACGAACGTAAAGGAGGTAGTCCCATGGAGAGAACTCGCTCCTTTTTGCCCTTGGGTGCGATCGGCGTGCTGATCGTGCTCAGCTTGCTGGCCGGGTGCTACAGGCCGGCAGCTCCCGACGTAACGCCGACCGCGGCAGCCGCGGCAGAGATTGTCCCGTCAGAAGAGGATCAGCTGGCAACAGCCGCTGCAGAATCGACTCGGACAGCCGAGATGGCGGAGACAACCGCGACGCCTACCATGCCGCCGCCTACACCAACCCCGACGACTGCGCCTGCGACCTCTACGCCAGAGCCCAGTACACCGACGCCGACGCCGACATCGACGCCGGTTCCCACGGGAGAGGTGACCCACGTAGTAAAACGGGGAGAGAACCTGTTTCGGATCGCACTGCGCTATGGTACCACGGTCCAGGCGATCGCCAGCGCTAACCGCATCGCCAACCCGGCTCGTATATACGTCGGGCAGAAGCTGGCTATCCCCTCGTCGGGTGGTCAGCCATCCCCGCCTCCGACGGGCGGGACTACCTACGTTGTGCAGCCCGGCGATAATCTGTTCCGCATCGCGCTGCGGTACAACATGAGTTATCTGTACCTGGCCCAGTACAACGGCATTGCCAATCCATCCCACATCTACGTCGGGCAGATCCTGCACATTCCATAGTGCCTGGCTGGGCGGGTGGGCAACCTTCAAGAGATCTCAGGGCCGTGGGATAACCCGCGGCCCTTTGCATGTCGGCGATGATCACCAGTCTGCAGAACGACAAGGTCAAATATGTGCGGGCGTTGCAGCGTCGGCGGCGCGCTCGTCACCGGGAGCAGCGCCTGGTGTTTGAGGGAGTGCGGCTTGTTGAGGAGGCTGTCCGTGCTGGCATCCCCCCCGTCTTTGTGTTCTACACCGCGCAGGTAGGGGACGATGAACGAGGAGATCGGCTCCTGGCATCGCTTCGCGAGATGGGCGTCAGTTGTTACGCCGTGAGCGAACAAGTGCTGGTCGCCTGCTCTGACACTGAGACCCCCCAGGGCATCCTGGCGGTGATGCCCGTCCCCGCCCCCCCTCGCTCCGAGCATCCCACGTTCACGCTGATCCTCGACCGGGTGCGAGACCCTGGGAATCTGGGCACCATCTTGCGCACAGCGCTTGCTGCGGGGGTGGACCAGGTGCTGTTGACACGTGGCACAGTGGATGTCACCAACCCGAAGGTGGTGCGGGCTGCCATGGGGGCTCATCTACACCTACCGGTGGCGGCGCTTGAATGGGAGGCCATCGCCGAGGAGGTGAATGGCTGTGATATCTGGCTGGCGGACGTTGGTGGCGATACCTCCTACACAGCGGTGGACTGGACGCGGCCGGTTGCTCTCATCATAGGGGGTGAGGCAGCCGGGGCGGGGAAGCAGGCACGGGCACTTGCGCGGGGACTGATCTCCATCCCGATGACTCCGGAAGTCGATTCGCTGAACACGGCAGCAGCCACAGCGGTGATCCTGTTCGAGGTGGTGCGGCAGAGGAGAGAATGAGGAAGGGAAACGTCCGGCGGGTGCTTGACAAAAAAAGGCTTTTGCGGCATAATGCGGCCACAATTGGCCGCTGTACAGGCTGTGAAGGAGAAGAGTAGGCGGAGGGATGCCGTCAGGGAGGTGGAGCCGTGGACTGAGAGCCCCATCCGGAGTAAGCCCGCTGAAGTTCGCTCCTGAGCCGACCCTTGAACGGGCTGTGTGTGCCCAAGTAGGGGGCTCCGCGTGCCCAGCGTTATCGGGGCAGCCGATTGCGCTCATACGCGCCGTCGGTGGAATGAGTGGGCTCTGTTCGGAGCCAAGTGGGGTGGTACCACGGGGGAAGTGCGCCCTCGTCCCTGGGGACGAGGGCGTTTGTCGTTCCGGATGCCGGACGCTGGATATTCTGCTCGAAAGGAGTGCGTGCCGATGCTCGATCAATTGGAACACGTAGAACAGGAAGCCCTGGCTGCGCTTGAAGCGGTGGAGGATAGCGAGGCGTTGAATGCCTGGCAGAAGCGGTACCTGGGCAAGAAGGGCACGCTGACGCTGATGTTGCGCTCCGTCGGCGATTTGCCCAGGGAGGAGCGACCGGTCTTTGGCCGGGCCGCCAACGAGCTCAAGACCAGGCTAGAGGAAGCCCACCAGGCACAGGCCCAGGCCCTACATCGAGCGGATCTGGAGCGGGAACTGAGACGGGGTGCGTTGGACGTCACGCTGCCCGGGCGCCCCACTGGGCCAGGGCACCTACACCTCACCACTCAGACACTGCGCCAAATCTACGCCATCTTCGCCGAGATGGGTTTCCAGATCTACGAGACTCCCGACGTCGAGACCGACGAAATGAACTTCGGGCTGCTGAATATGCCGCCTCACCACCCGGCCCGTGATATGTGGGATACGTTTTGGATCGGCGATGAGGTATTGTTGCGCACGCACACCTCGCCGGGTCAGATCCGCGTGATGCGCGAGCGATACCCTGAACCCATCCGCGTCATCCTGCCCGGCAAGTGCTATCGCTACGAGCAGATAACCGCTCGCTCGGAACACCAGTTTTACCAGGTGGAGGGACTGGCGGTGGGTCACGGCATCACGATGACCGACTTGATCGGCACGCTGACCGAGTTCGCCCGTCGCTTCTACGGTCCAGAGCGTCGCGTACGCATTCGAGGCTCCTACTTCCCGTTCACCGAACCCAGTATCGAGGTCGATATGGACTGCATTCTGTGCGGTGGGGAAGGATGCCGGGTGTGCAAATACAGCGGCTGGCTGGAGATCGCAGGGGCGGGGATGATCCATCCCGTCGTGCTGGAAAACGGTGGCTATGACCCTGACGAATGGAGCGGTTTCGCCTTCGGGCCGGGCGTCGAGCGGCCTGCGATGCTCAAATACAGCATTGATGACATCCGTATGTTCTACGGGAACGATCTGCGGTTCCTGCGGCAGTTCTGATGGAAGCTCGAACCAGCGCAGTGAATAGGCGGTTGAAGCAGGGCCAGCAAGTAGCCTGGATTGTCGGCAGCTTGCTGCTCGCTGCGGCACTCGTGCTAGTTGAGCTATCCCACCTGCGCGAGCACATCACGATTGGGAACCTGGACTTTTTCGGGATGGTGGAGCGGGCCAGGTCACTGCCCGGCGACCTGCCCGCCTGGGTGAGCGGCCTTTACCCTGTAGGCATCCCGCTCCTGCTCAGGCTGGGGCTTACGTTGGGGCTCGACGTGGCGCGCGCCGGGCAGGTGGTCTCTATCCTCGGAGGAGCTCTATGCCTATATGGGGGAGGCTTGCTCACCTGGCACGTGACGCGCAACCGAGGAATGGCGCTGCTCGTAATGGCTTATCTCTTGAGTACGCGCGCTGTTCTGTTCTATTCCGGTTTCGAGGGAACCGACATGCTCGCCGCAGGCCTGCAGGTTCTGGCCCTCGGCGTCTTGGCTCGCGATCCCCAAGATAGGCGCGTGGTGCTGGCGGCCGGCGCCATCAATGGTCTGGCGTATCTGGCGCGGTATACGGCGATGGTCCTGCTCCTGGTGTGTTTGACGTATCTGTTGATCATGGCTCTGGTTCGTCGCGAACGCCGAGCCTTGTGGACTGCGCCACTCTATGGCCTGGGGTTTCTGATTGGAGCTCTGCCACAGATCGTGCCCAGCCTGCTGGTCAAGGGGGATCCCTTTTACCAGACTCAAGCGTACCATATCTGGCTCAAACTGTACGCGAACAGTGATTTCGTACGTGCCTTGCAGCAGGCGTCCCCTGTGGAGATCACCTTGTGGGAACTGTTCTGGCTTGAACCTCGTCGCTTTCTTGCAAACTGGTGGCGGGAGTTTTCCCGGTTCTGGTTGACGCTCGAGATCGCGCTGCTCGATCAGCCCCTGGCGCAAATTGGTAAAGCAGGGTTTCTGTTCGCCGTGTTGGGTGCACGTCGGCTGCCTGTTGCATACCGAGTGCTGCTATCGTTGGTCATCGTCGGCGTAGTGGGGGGGCTAAGCATCTTCACGTTGGACACGCGGTTCCTGATTCTCCTGATACCGGTTTTGATGCTGTGCGCGCTCTATTTCCTTTGGCGGCTTCTCCCTGACCGCTGGACGTTGGGTAGAATCCGGTTGCCGGTCGGCCTGCTGGTGTTGGGAGTGCTGTGGGTGCCCCTGTCGGCCGTACCCTGGGAATTCGCTCACACTGGTGAGGGTGGTCCGCACGCCGGCGTCATAGAGACCAGCAATATGCTGCACGCGGCTGGAGCACGGGCGGCAAGCGAGATCGTGAGCACCAATCTCTATCATCAGGATGTGTCGTCACCCACGAGAGACCGCTTCACCATGCTCTACGATCTTGAGGCGCCGCCAACTGTGGATGCCTTGCGCCGGTTGGCCCTGGAATCGGACTACCGGTTTCTGATCTACGATGCGCCGGGGGGATTGACCTACCATCCGCAGTACGAGGAGCTACTCCGGCCCGGAAATCGTCGTCCAGGTTACACACCCATTTGGACTGCGCCTGCCTGGGCGGAGAAAGATGAGCGGTTTGCCGCCTACCGGATTGAGCCGGACAATCCTTCGCCACAGGTATCCACAAGGGTGAACCTGGCTGGCGGTGTCTCACTCGCGGGTTACGACCTGATAGTCAGTGATGACCGGCCGGTAGGAACGGGTAGCCGTGTGGGTCTGTATCTATACTGGCGAACCACGGAGCCGCTGACCGAATCGCTCAAGGTGTTCGTTCACCTGTTCGATCCGCATGGAAACTTGATCGCCCAGCACGACAGTGTGCCTGCCATGTGGACCTACGACACGCGGGAGTGGCAGCCAGGCGAGACAGTCGTGGATTTCCATTGGATGGAGGTGCCGCCCGACGTCGAACCCGGTGCTTCCACCATCGCAGTAGGTCTCTACAACGGTGGTACTGGCGAGCGCTGGCCTGTGCTGGGGGAGTCGGGCCAACCCGGCGGAGATCAGATCACCGTGACCCACATCGACCTTAGCAGACCTTACCAATGACCGATTGCCCAAGGAGGACGAAATGAAAATACCCCTATCCTGGATGAAGGACTACGTGGATATCCCAGTCTCTGTCAAAGAGTTGGCCGAGCGGCTGACGCTGGCCGGGCTGGAGGTGGAGACGATCGAGTACATCGGTCTTCCGGACGCTGAGTTGCCCTGGGACCCAGAGAAAATCGTCGTGGGTGAAGTTCTCGAGGTGCGTTCCCATCCGAACGCCGACCGGTTGGTCCTGACCGAGGTAGAATACGGCGCTCCGGAGACCGAGGTCGTCGTCACAGGAGCTCCCAGCCTGCTGGAGCGTCAGGGTCAGAGCGGTCTGCACCTCAAGGTCGCCTTCGCGACCGAGGGCGCCCGGCTCTACGACGGTCACGCCGAAGGTCGGCAGGTAATCGAGCTGAAGAAAACCAAGATCCGCGGCGTTCGTTCTCGGGCTATGGTCTGCTCGGAGAAGGAGTTGGGCCTATCCGACGAGCAGGTGGACATCATCTACCTGCCTGACGACGCGCCGGTGGGTGTCCCGCTGGCCGACTATCTGGGTGATGTGCTACTCGAGTTCGACATCAAAGGGCCGTTCAATCACCTCCAGTCGGTCTTCGGCATCGCCCGGGAGGTGGGTGCGCTGCTGGATGTGCCACTTCGGAGGGATGCGCTCGAGGTGCTGAAACGCCATCCGGCGGAACTGACGACCGATGCAGACTTCATCGCGCTGGATATCGCCGACCCCGACCTGTGCCCGCGCTATTCGGCTGCCTTCATCCAGGGCGTGAACGTGGGGCCTTCCCCATTCTGGATGCAGGTGCGGCTACGCCACGCCGGGATGCGGCCGATTAACAACATCGTGGACGTCACCAACTATGTGATGCTGGAGCTGGGCCAACCGCTGCACGCTTTTGACCACCGGGTTCTGCGCGCCAGACCTGGCGAGGATCGACCGGCGATCATCGTGCGTCGCGCCCGGCGTGGCGAGCAGATGAAGACGCTCGATGGAGAGTTGCGTGCCTTCGACGAGGACATGTTGCTCATCACCGACGGCGGTGGTCCTGTGGCGGTGGCCGGTGTGATGGGGGGACTGGAGAGCGAGGTGGCCGGGGCGACGACTGACGTCCTTCTGGAATCGGCGAATTTCCACTTCCTTAACGTTCGCCGCACCTCCCGCATACTGGGGTTGACCAGCGATGCCAGCCAGCGGTTCGGAAGGCAAGTGGACCCAGAGTTGACGGTGAAGGCGGCGGCGCGGGCGGCGCACCTGATGGTGGAACTGGCCGGCGGTGCCGTTACCCCCGTCATCGCCGATCTGTATCCAGGCCAGCAGCCCCAGCAAGTGATCGAAATCGATCCGGCCTACGCTGCCCGGATCCTGGGCGTCGAGGTGCCTACCGACGAGATGGTGCGCATTTTGTCGTCGCTGGAGTTTCAGGTTTCAAGGTCTCAGGTTTCAGGTTCAGAGGATAACGTGAAACCTGAAACACTGCAACCTGAAACCCTCAGTGTGACTGTTCCATCACACCGTCGTGACGTCACCCGGCCTATAGACTTGGTGGAGGAAGTAGGCCGAATCTGGGGGTACGATCGGTTCCCGACGACGCTTATGCGCGACATGCTGCCCCCTCAGCGGGCCAACCTGCGGCTGGAAGGGGCCGAGCGCGTGCGAGATCTCCTGGTTGGCTGTGGGCTGGACGAGGTGATCACGTATTCGCTGGTGAGCATTGAGGACGAGGAGAAACTGCGGCCTCAGGGGCCGCCTCCCGATCCAGACTGCTATCTGCGGGTAGGCAACCCACTATCGGCGGAGCGGGCATACCTGCGGCAGACGCTGCTACCCTCGCTGCTCCATACCACCCGCGAGAATCTGCGTTTCCTCGATCGCGTGGCTATCTTCGAGATTGGTGCCGTTTACCTGCCGGTGGAGGGACCGAACGGACATGCCCGCCCGCTGCCCGATGAGCCTCGTCACCTGGGCATCGTGATGGTCGGCCCGAGGGAAGGTCAATCGTGGCTGGACGGGCAGGATCGCGCATCGGTGGGTTTCTACGACCTCAAAGGAGTCGTAGAGACACTGCTGGACAGGTTGGGGCTGGAAGGGGCGTTCGAACCAGGCGAGCACTCTGCCTTCCATCCGGGTCGGTGTGCCCAGGTGAGCGTTGGGGGTCGCGGGGTCGGCGTGATGGGAGAGCTGCACCCTGTGGTGCGGGAGACCTTTGATCTGCCGGCACAGCCGGTGTGTGCATTGGAGTTCGACCTGGACCGGCTATTGGAGGTCTGGGGCGCGCCGCGCCGCGTGAGCCCTATCTCTGTCCATCCGCCGGTCTACGAGGATCTGGCGGTGGTGGTAGACGAGGACGTACCTGCGGTCCGTGTGCGTGACCGTATTGCCCAGACCGGTGCGCCGCTCGTGCGCTCGGTCGAACTGTTCGACGTCTACCGAGGAAAACAGGTAGGGA
>Ga0207752_1001188_pt1 | contig 12096 bp, 4 predicted proteins | sample Pon2CUnioCityCA_6_FD_187272 | JGI IMG/M metagenome (GOLD analysis project Ga0207752, IMG submission 187272) | Marine sediment microbial community from Union City, CA, USA - Pond 2C Sediment 2 (SPAdes) | ecosystem: Environmental > Aquatic > Marine > Intertidal zone > Salt pond sediment ... | reverse complement strand
GAAAGTTACATCATCTTCTACCAGAGCTGCCGCTCCGCCGGGATTGCCCTCTCCGGGACCCGTCACGTCCCAGGCATCGGAATTATTATCATGATCCCAGGTTTCATCCAGAGCGTCGCCGTCGTAAGAGAAAGGAGCACGTTCGCCGGCAAGATAAAGAATCTCGCCTTCAGACAAAGCCCTGTCGTAAATCTTGACCTCATCAATAAGGCCGTCCCAGGCGCGGCCCGGGGATTCTGAGTTTTCGCCGATAAACAGATTTGTGGTGCTGATGCCGATGGGCTCAGTAGTTGGGATGCTCGCATCAAGCGCTCCGTCTAAATATACATTGATATTTGTACCATCGAACGATCCGACTACGTGATGCCATTCATCGAAACCGACCATAGTAGTTCCATCTACTGAAGCAGTATCCGGTGCATCCCAGATAGTGATACCAAAGTGGAATCTCGGATCCATGTTAACGACACTTAGCCTCCAGGCATTTTCGCCCTTAACGACAGCGCCCATCCAGGCAGTGGGTATTGACCTTATGTTTAGCCATGCGGAAACCGTTATTTCGCCGGTGATATCAAAGTTCGGATCGCTCCCACAGTCTACATAGTCATCACCGTTGAAATCCAGCGCCATACCTTCCACACCTTCGACAAATACCGGATCGCCAACAATAACTCCATCCAGACCGTTTCCGGAGCTGTCGGTAGTATCATCCTCGAAGGCGTAATGCGCAACCAGACCGTCGGTGCCGGGATCGACCGGCTCGACAGGTATCATATACTTGACCGCGTTGAGGAACATCTGTTCGCCGTCTGGATACAAATCATACAAAGCCGCAGCTTGTCCACCTGTTACGCCGTCAGGCTCGCGAGAGCCGGTCAAAAAGACCAGACGAGGACCGCCCAGTACGTCATCCGGACTGCCGCTGGAATTCTCCATTGTAGCTCCGGCAGGCAACTCGGCGATAACCAAGCCGCCGACAGGCCCTGTGTCCGCCGAAACTTCCGCTATCGCGGCCAGGACCGTTCCCTCTTCATCGAGGTTATTGTTATTAATCGAGATGCCCCGCGATATAATATTCGGGTCGGTGGGAAGCGGTACCGCACCCTCGGCATACGGATTGTCCATAACGCCGTCTGTTAGCGGGATCCCCGCAAAGATCGGGTGAGTCGGATCAGTGACTGCCAGCCTGACATCTCCGGTCGTATCTACCATATCCCCGCCGTCAGTAAAGCCCAGGCGGCTGTTACGCAGCGTGTAACCGTTCAGGTTAATCATGGGAGCCGTGACGCTGTTCCACAGGGTGGCGCCGCTGCCGCTATAATGGCCGCTGGATGCTGTACGGCTAATAATCACCAGATCCATGGTATTGAGAAATTCCACATCGGGAGTCTGGGAGGTGACAACGCGCACCACGTTGTAGCCCTGGGCCTTCAGCAGGTCGGTATACCCAATATCCGGCGCCTGGGTGAAGCCCACGGCGGCAGCATCAGGATGCGGTTCGTCGTCGGCTGCGTGGTAGGAGACCCAGGCAATCGTGGGAGCAGGTTCGGGCTCGGCTGCCAACACGGCCGTACCCCACTGAGAGGCATCATTCCAACCTTCTACTGCGGAAAATGACAGCATCTTACCTTCACGCGAATCACCGCCGTCATCGTCGTCATTGTAGTAAACGTCAATACCGATCAGGTCGCCGGCCTGCGGCATTACGCCCCATATCGACATCCAGGGCATCTTTACCTCGATACGCCAGCCGGTGTCGGTGGTTACCTGAGCGTGTTCTATACCTTCGATATATCCGTCAATGTTGGTTCCCTGTATGTCGTCCGTTGTCCACCCAAACGTATACTGGTGGTCGTAGCCGGACAGCGGCGTGTCCAACTTTGTGTTGCCGCCGTCGAAATATATTTCCACGCTGTCGTCCTGCCAGGAACTGGCCGAATCATTTTGCAGAACATCGTCGGTAACGTCCACGAGAACATAGAGATTCTCCGCATCATACAACACCTTCCAGATGCCGGAACCATCCGCGGGATCCTCAAGAGGAACGAACTCAGCCGTTGCTGCATCAGCCCAAACGTCATCGACCTGGCCGTCAATCACAGGAGGCGGGTCGGCAAAGCCGATTTCCATATCGACATCTTGCGCCGCCACCGGGCCGATTAAGCCCATAGCTATAAAGATAGAAGCTAAATAAAACAATTTGCTAAACATGATAATCCTCCTTCTAAAAGAGTCAAAAATTTCCGCTTTGGCTACACACCAAAGCACTTAAAAGTCTTTAGCAACAATAATTTTTGGTTTGTGCCTGTCTCAAACAAGCTTAAATAAAACGATCGATATGAGTTTTTAGCTCTACCACATTGTAAATTTGCCCAGGATCTTGTTTCCGACTCAACATCACCTCCTTTCTTCAAAAAACTGATTTAAGCCATTAGTTGAAATGTAAAAATCTTAATCGCTAAGCAGAAATCTTTTCATTTAACGCCCGGTGCCTCGCGTAATACGTAATACACTGATAACTTTCCCTACTATTATGGTTAAACTTAAAAACTTGCTTGCTGAATAACCTTAAAATCATAGATGCCTGCCTGCGCAAACATAGACTTCACTAAAGCCAGTATAATATACTATTTTGCTTTCCTTCCTGTCAAGGAAAAAATGTCGAAAAATGGTTGAAACTCAAAGAAACTTCTGGTAATATGAAATTGAGATTCCCGGCGTACTAACAACGTCAGCAAATGGAGAATATATACTCATATAAAAGAACACGAGGCTCACCATGAAAGCAGCAAAAAAGGCTTTTACACTGATTGAATTGCTGGTGGTGATCGCGGTTATTGCCATTTTGATGGCCATTTTAATTCCGGTGCTCGGCGCAGCCAAGAAGCAGGCTACAATGGCTCGCTGTCTGGCCAACCACAGGAACTTGCTGATCGGATGGATCGCATACGCGGACGATAATGACGGCCTGCTCATTTGCAATGGAGCGTGCTACGACTACTGGCAGGGTATTTACGATCCAACCCCGTGGGTTCACCGGCCCAAAGACTTCGCCGGGAATGATTTGGCATCTCCGGCACCGCCAACCATCACGGACGCGGACCGCTTCCGAGGGATACAACAAGGAACGATGTGGGAGTATATCAAGGAGGTGGATGCCTATCACTGCCCGGGTGATAATCGCAGGAGCACGAGGCGGCCCCCGCGCGATTGCTTTCGCAGCTATTCTATTTCCTATGCCTTTGGTTCTTTGAGAGCCAAGACTCCTGCCGGCCGCGGCGACTATCGTTACTACACAAGAATCCTCGATGTGAGGAATCCGCAGCTCTATTATGTCTTCATCGAGGAGGAGCATAACGGCAGCCTATACGGTGAGAACGAAGGAGGCTGGCATCTGCGTATGCAGGGGGGAGAGAACAGATTAGGCAATCCGGGGAGCTGGATATTCTACGATCCATTAGCCTCTTATCATCTCAAGGCAAGCACGTTCGGTTTTGCCGACGGCCATGCGGACCGGCGAAAATGGATGGACCAGCGTACCCTCGATTTTATCCGGCAAAACGCCGAAGACCCATCAGCCCATTCCGGCATACCGGTCGCATCGCCGGACAATGAAGATATCCAATGGTTAATCCAGCACTTCATCGCACAGGATCGCGTCCAATAAGCTATCCAGTCGATAACGATAATTAAATCATGGAAGTCAAATTTGCACCGGAGGTAAAAAACTTTTAACGTTTGTTATCGTTCTATTTTTAACATGTATGAACGGTCCGCTTCGGGCGGCCGATTGGGCATTTCGTGAAATCATTGTGGACGATAATCCCCCTCAGCCTTCCCGGATTACAGATTGCACCATCGTGGATATCAACGGGTACGGCAAGCCAGACATTGCAGGCAAAAACTACGATATTGACAAACAATTCTTCACGTGGTATTTGTTTATGAGCTAAATTCCAATTTTTTAGACCAGCTATAGGCAGTCAAGTGAAAAACTCGTTCGGTCAAGTTCTCCTTATGTCATAAAGATTAATTCTAATCAGTACTGGACATCTTGTTGTAAAGAAAGTCTTCTTAATGTTATTTGTTTAAAATAGACGAGATTCATATCGAATCACGTCGATATGAATCCCGAATTAATACAAAACTGAAATAAATTTCCACAAATGCGGTTTTACTATTCAGCAGCTTCTCTCGGCCTGTACAACCGGATATCATCGAAGTACATTTTACCCGAACCGCCGGGTATGGTCACATTGCCTTTAGTTCCCAGGCCAATCGCAATCCTGTCAACATTAGTCAGGACTATGCCTTGATCGGCAAAGGCCTGCAGCGGAATCATCCACTCTGTCCAGATGTCTGTCGTTGCTGCGTTTATATCATCGTGGACCATCACAGCGGGATCACCTGCAGCGTTGGAAACTGCAACGTATAACGGCTCAGGACTGTTGCTCTCGATGCCGATGTCCTGGCTCGTCCACTGCCCGGTGACCGCACCGGTTGTCCGAACATTGGAATACTGAGCCTCGCAGGTGGCGCTGGCATTGTGTGCAGTCAGTGCTAAACCTATATAAACATTTGTATTCATCGTAATGTTCTGCGGATTCCATGCCATTGCCTGCCAGTTGGTTCCATCGCTGGAATAGTAGGCTTTGAAGTTGCCCGAAACGCCGCGCTCCAACTTCACCCAGTATGGAGCCGTGATTGCTATTTGTTCGGCCGTTGCTATCGAGGTATCGGAAGTTACGTCGATGTCGGTGTCGCTTCGAATCTGGAATCGACATCCCATGCCGGAGGTGATATACACGGCGGCAAATTTCGAACCTGGATCCAGTGTTTCCCTGATCATTACACCGGCCTTGGCCCACTGGTCTGTATCAGTGACGCTTAGCACCCTGGCCTCGATTGTACCGATGCCGTTGAGCGTCACGTAGGCGTAGTGGAACTGGTCTGCGGTTCCGGCAATGTCAGCTCCTGAGGCGGTGATTGTATAGGTACCAGCCGGGCCTTCTGTAAAGCTGCCGACGGAAGCCGGACGTCCTCTGAACCATATCGACAATTCGGCAACACCTTCCTCTGTCCAGTCACGCGGCGAGGTCAAAGTCATTTGGGCTTCGGAATAATTAGCATAATCCTGCTTGTCGTTATCGTAGGCAAGGGGCATAGATTGACGGCCGCTGTGGACTATGGTTTCTTCTGTATATGAATTAGTCGTCTCGTCGCCGACAGCAGATCCGGTGCCGTTACCGGCAAAGTAAGGATCAATACCAGGAATCCCATAACCGAGCCCATCATGCCAGGTATACCATATTTGATTTTCCTCGGCGTCGTAGTCCTCGAAGTTATCTATAAGAAGGAAATCACCGGTAGTAAAACTCCATAGGGTGCCGGTCCATGGGCTGTCCGGATTTACGCTGTTTACTTCATCAATACGCCAGTAATAAGTAGTATACCAGGCAAGTTTGCCCGGATCGTAGCTTTCATCGCCAAGGGCTTTTGTACCCTTATACTCAGGAGAGGCCTTATCGGCATTGGCCACGGCGTCTGCATCCGTGCCGAAGTACACTTCGTGCGAAGCGGCGTAATCCCCTGAATTCCAGCTAAGAATAGGTGTCAACTTGGTGCCGGTAGCTCTGTTGTTCGGACTTGGGCTGTTAGCACGGATCGGGGGGGATAAAGCGGCCTGTGGAACGATTTGTTTCGGTGTCGATGGACTCGACCAGAGCAACTCCGCCACTGCGCCGTCACCATTATCATAATATTCCATTTGAATGCTGTAGACGTTGCCGGCTATAAGATCAATCCTGCCGCTATTCTCCGTAGCATCGTGGTCGGTCCAGTTGTCAACAAGCTGCTGGCCGTCTACCCATAGGCGTACTCCATCGGCGCTGTTCGTGTAGAAAATATAGGACTCGGTAAATGCCGCCTCGATTTCACCGGCCCACCTGACCGAAAACAGCCCGGTACCCACCGCGTCATCCGGCGCCGTGCCGTCAGGCCAGGTGAAATTGATCTGAGGATCTATCCGAGTCAGTACGTAGTTATTGAAATCCATGCCCCGGTAATAGTCCGCTCTTACACCGCCACCTTCAGCAGCAACTGTGAAGCTCCAGATATCTCCTCTATGTGTAGTCGAGCTGTCATACTCATCGATCCTCCAGTAATAGCTTTTGCCAGGTTCGAGAGTACCTGGCGGTGTATAGGATGTTGGTCCCTGCGCAGCACCTCCTACGGCACTGTTTACATCTTCAAAGCTGTCGCCAAAATACACAAAATGCAATTTTGAGCCGAAGCCGGGCGTCCAGCTAAGGGTCACATCCGGATCAATGAATTTAGCTCCCGTTGCGGGCTGGGGCTGGTAAGCTTTCTTACTGGGAACCGTGAAGCTCCAGACATCGCCTTTCCACGGGCTGTCTGGATTCAGGTCATTCACTTCATCTATTCGCCAGCAGTAGGTAGTTCCCGGAACCAGCCCATCCGGAAGTGGATATCCTGTGAAACCGACAAATAAGAAAACATCATCGATGTTCCCTCTAAATGTGTCGCCCGTACCCTCATTCACATCGTCGAAGTTTTCACCGATATAAACGTCGTGTGAAATAGCATAAGCTCCCGGCATCCAGCTTAAATTCGCAAATGTATCGGGATAGAGAATGCCATTAGCCGGATCTGGCCCCCAGGCGTATGGCCACGGTCCGGCATCCATGATCGCTTGAATTTCCTCTTGGGAGAGCGGCCGATCGTAGATACGGACATCGTCTATTGCTCCTTGTAATAGCCGTTTGTCATCTTGAACTCTCTCATGGTCGAGGATCCCGAGTGCTACACCAAACGTATCGCCCGGATTAAACAGGCTGTTATCGGTAGCGGTTCCTTGTTCCTGGCCGTTAATGTACAACCTGATCTGACCATCTGCTTTTATCATTGCCGCGTGATACCATTGCCCGTCGTCATATCTTGCAGTTGTATAGATGTTGGATCCTCCACCGAGTCCCAGAGGATACCGGTGCAGATACCGCAGTATTCCATTATCCCTGACCTCCAGCAGAATACCATGACCTACACCTGGTGATGAATAGGCCGACACCACGTCCTGGTGCCCCCCCGTTTGGTTATCTACTCTGAACCATACAGTAATCGTATAGAACGGCAGGTTAAAGTTTCCATCGATGAAGGCATATTCCCATGTGTCCTGTGAGTCCACGGTTCCGTCTAACAAGAGAATACCTGCGTACGGACTTTCTTCCTGCCACCATGAGACGTTGCCGGTTATCTCGGCATTGACACTTTTTCCGCTGACGTCCCGAGCTATCGAGCCGCCACCGTCCTCGAAGGACCACCAGCCGACAAGGCTTGGGTCAATATTACCGGCAGTACTTATGCCGGCCAAGCCCAGCGTTAAAATAAAACAAAATGAATTGACCAGTTTTTTGTACATAATAAACCTCCTTCAAAAAAGTTCAGATCAATAAATTGATAATGATTGTCGTCTTTATTATACGAAATGTCTGCCCATGACATATTGTTATGATTCGTTACTGCCCCTTTCCTTTTCGGAACCAATTAGATAAATCAATAAGTTAGGAATCTTATCACCTATTCTTGAACAACCTTTAATCTGGAATTTCCTATTCCCACGTTACTGAAAAAATCCTACAAGCATCGATTATCATATTACTGTAATTGGATATAAATGTCAAGAAATTTCGTCAGGTTCAGCACGCCTTAGAAGGCGATTTAACGCGAGATCTGAAAAAAATTGCCATAAATACCTCACCATGGACAAATCAGTCACATTAGTGCACTATTAATAGAATGAAAAGGGGCCTATGCTTCATCATCCAGTATAGGTACCATGTTAATGCAAATTTACTCTCATTCTGACGACAAAAGAGTTTACTCTTCAGGAGCATCGCTGGGTCGATACAGTCTAATGTCATCGATGTACGTCTTGCCAATACCTCCCGGCGTTGTAATATTACCTTGAGTACCTATGCCAATAGCAATTGAATTAACACTGGTCAGGTCAACGTTCAGGTCTGCAAATGCCTTCAGGTCAATTCTCCATTCAGTCCAGGCATCTATCAAAGACGCTTGCGGATCATCGTGATAGATCACAGCATCACCATTGAGAGCCACATACATCGGTTCCGGCTCATTGCTTGTTACCCCGACATCCTGATTCATCCACTGCTGCTGAGTGACGTTGCCGGAGATAGTTACGTTGGAGAACTGGGCCTCGCAAGCTCCTGTGGCATTATTTGATGTTACCGCCAAACCTACATAAACGTTTGCGGCCATTTGAATGCCCTGCACCGGAGCGTCGGCTACAGCTTGCCAGTTTGTGCCGTCAGCCGAATGGGACACTGTGAAATTGCCGCCGATGTCACGCTCCAGTTTTACCCAGTGTGGCGCATTGATACCTCCCTGGTTCGAGCTGAAACTGTCGCCGTCCGTTGTGATACGGCCCTGGAAGGCCACACCCGAGTCGATCGTGACAGATGCAAAAGCATGCTTTGAACCCGGCTCCAGCGTCTCACGAATCATGACGCCTGCTCTGGCCCACGGCTCATTAGTATCAGCAACACTCAAGACCTTAGCGACAATCGAGCCTGGACCACTCATCATTTTATAGGCAAAGTGGAACTCGTCAGACTGGTCTGCGATGTCCTCGCCGGAAGCAGTTATCGTGTAGGTGCTGGCCGGTTCCTCTGTAAAGCTGCCTACAGTTGCCGAATAGCCTCTAAACCACAGAGACAGCTCTTTTACACCTTCTCTGGTCCAGTCATTCCCGGAACTTAACTCCATCTCTGTTTCCGAATAATACGCAGAGCCCTGTTTGTTATTGTCGTACCAGAACGGCATGGATTGGCCGCCTCCATGGACAATGATTTCTTCGGTGTACGAACCTGTGGTGTCGTCGCCTATAGCGGATCCTGTGCCGTTACCCGGGAAGTAAGGTTCGGTACCGGGTGTGCCGGCGCCGAGACCGTCATGCCAGGTGAACCATATTTGGTTATCGCCGATATTGTATGCTTCAAAATCATCTACTATAAGGTAATTGCCGACCGTAAAACTCCAGACTTCACCTACCCATGGACTATCCACATCGAGGTCATTAACTTCGTCAACGCGCCAGTAGTAGGCCGTCTCCAGTTCGAGAATTCCGGGATCATAGCTTTCATCCCCAAGGGATTTTGTACCCTTGTATTCAGGTGAGCCAGCATCGGCGTTACGCACTGCTTCTTCGTCCGTGCCGAAGTAAATATGATGCAATAAAGCACGTTTACCGGATTTCCAGCCAAGAATTGGAGTCCGCTTTACGTTATTAGCATCTTCTGCAGGGATCGGACGAAATGCCATTACAGGCTCGTATGGCGAGAGATAACTGCCCCGTATTATCTGCTGGTCGGGAATTCCGGCCCCCTTCCAGGCTGCCTGGCAATGGTCCCAGTCGGAACCTTCCTTCCAAATGGCCATGATGTAATATCTTTCGCCGCCTAACAATGGAACCGGGTCGGATATCCGAGAGAATGTATCGTAGGAACCCCAGACGGGTTCAGAAGCGAGTAGTTGGACATTGGCGGGATCATCATCAGTGCTCAGCCACAACTCGCCCTGGTCGGCACTGGAAAAGAAAAACGTGTAGTTGCCTGTCATCGGCACATACAGCCAGCCATGAATTCGGGCGCCGTAGTTGTCACCAATGCTGTCATCTGTACTGAATTCGGTTAACTCATCACTCCAGGATGGATTGTCCGGATAGCTCGGGGCATCCTGCAGCAGGTCCAAAGTGGAACCGGTAATATTCTCCCACATATCAATAACAACCGTACCAAGGCCGTTAAGAGTTGTAGTAAAGCTCCATACGTCACCTGTATGTGTTTCTCTGCCGTCAAATTCGTCCACACGCCAGTAATAAGTCTTCTCATACTCCAGAATTCCGGGGCTATAATTATTTGAAACGGGTCCTTTGGCAGTCCCACCGGTGCCGGCTTGTACATCCTGGAGATTGTCGCCGAAATACATTCGATGCATGACCGAACCCGAACCGGGAGTCCAGCTTAATGTTACGTTGGGATCAGCAAAATTGGGATCAACAAAGAGGGCGCCATCGACCGGATTAGGATTGAAGGCGCTCTTTGATGCAACCGTAAAGCTCCAGACCTCGCCTTTCCACGGACTGTCCGGATGCAGGTCATTTACTTCATCAATTCGCCAGTAATATGTTGTTTTTTCTGACAGACCCGATGGATAAGGATTACCGGCAGAACCTACGGGGAAAATAATTTCAGTCGTATTGCCGCGGAATATGTCCGTATCTGCTGGAGTGGCATTGCTTACCGCGTCAAAATCTTCTCCGATGTAAACGTTGGAAGATAACGAGATCATTCCCGGCTGCCACTGAAGATCTACTTCATTACTATTAATCAAGGCACCATCTTCCGGTACTGGACGCCGGGACGTTGTAATCGGAATCATCGAAGAAACCACCAGTGCGTTCAAAAAAGCATAGGGATTATTTGCACCCGATTCTTCGATAGTGTCCGGATTCGGGCCGCATTCCAGGATGATTGTACCTGTACCATCTGATTGAGTCGTGCCTGTAAAGGCGTAATCGTCTTCATCCGTAGGTGCCACCCCGCCATTGAAGCCGGCCGTCAGGAGAAATTCTCCATTGGCCGTCCAATCAGCAATGCGGTCACCTGCGCTGCCGGTGTCAAAAGCATAAATTGTTATTTCGTAGGTTTGATTTGCTTCCAATCCTGATAGCGTGACCGTCATTCCATCCGGCCGTGCAAAGATGAAATCACGATAGATCAGTTCGTACGGGATTCCGGTCGGAGCACCTCGCCAGCGTGCGTCGAGACTGCCGGCAAGCTCAATTGTAATGCCATCTATCTCCGAACCGTTGTCAGCGAGAGTAAATGAAATGAAGTCTTCTTCTGTCTGAGTATCAACATTATTGTTGCTGATATCCAGCATAAGAATCGGGTAGCTGGCATTCGCCGCTGTTGGACTCAGGACACCCATAATCATCGCTGTAATCAGGATAAACATTAATTTTATAAAACATTTGCTATTCATAATCTATCTCCAAAAAAAATTGACTGTTCGGCGGAAAACGAGATTTTAATAAACTACTCAGTGTCAACCAACGGGCTTTCCTCTGTGAATGCAAAGGTTATTGCCGGGCTTTTGACATCGGAGATTGACAGCACTCTTGTTTTCTTGACCACTGAAGCATCTGTCACCCAGGAAAGCATTCATTGTATAATTGTACCGGGGCCGATAGTTACTTAAGCAAATTATTTCATGCAGTATACTTCTATGAGCATGAATCCGGATGATTTTAAGTTATACATCATCTGCATCGGGACATATATTGTTATCGACTAACACCGTGTCTCAAATTTTTAATAAGGCCGTCGGGCCTATACCGAATAAATCCGGAATAGGCCCCCGGCTTAATTTAAGTTTTCTTTAATCGAAAACATCAATCTTGCTGTGTTATAGACCAGCAAGGAAAAGAATCTCTTCTTCAGACAAGGCTCTGTCATAAAGCATGATTTCGTCAAGCATGCCGTCAAACAGGCGTCCGGTAGCTTCCGGATTGTCACCCAACAAAAGAGAAAATTCATTGGTATCAATTCCACCGAGATCAGGATTGGAAGCATCTACTACTCCATCGATATAAACGAGGGCGCCTACATTTGTATCATAAGTAGCAGCGACATGATGCCATTCATCGAAGGGCAGCTCAGTTGCTGTATTTGCAGCCTGCCAGCCTCGGCCACCTCCCGAGAATGCGTAGTGAATGGCTGTAGTCTCGTTGTTAACACCAAGTCTCCATGCGTTTTCACCCTTGGCAATCATCGCCATCCACGCCGTAGGGCGAGATCTGATGTTTACCCAGGTCGAGACGGTCATCGCATCGGTAAAGTTGAATTCCGCAGTGCCGCCACAGTCCACATAGTCATCCCCGTTGAAATCCAATGCCATACCGACTATGCCTTCTACAAAAGTCGGATCGCCTAATGCAACTCCATCCAGACCGTTTCCGGAACTATCTGTAGTATCGTTTTCAAATGCGTA
>Ga0207752_1001187_pt1 | contig 12097 bp, 11 predicted proteins | sample Pon2CUnioCityCA_6_FD_187272 | JGI IMG/M metagenome (GOLD analysis project Ga0207752, IMG submission 187272) | Marine sediment microbial community from Union City, CA, USA - Pond 2C Sediment 2 (SPAdes) | ecosystem: Environmental > Aquatic > Marine > Intertidal zone > Salt pond sediment ... | reverse complement strand
TTGCCTCCTGTTCCGGCGCGGCCTCTTCTTTTTCCGGCTCCTGGCTCTCTTCGGTTTCCGGCGCGGAGGGGGCTTCGGTTTCAGGGGCCTCTTGTGCCTGCGCAGCGACTTCCAAAGCGGCTTCTTCGGCCTCTTCGGCAGTTTCCGGCGCGGTCTCTTCGACCGGCGCGGCTTCGGGTGCCTGCTTTTTCCGGCGGCGAATGACGGTCGGCTTCACACGAGTCACTTCCACAGCGACGTCTTCTGTTTTTTTGCCGCGGAGCGCAGTTTTTATTGAATCGACCTCTTCCTCGTCGAATGCACTCATATGGCTTTTTACTTCAAAGCCGTTTTCGCGAAGCTGTTCGATGAGAACTTTATTGGTCATGTTCAATTCTCTGGCAAGTTCATAGACTCTGATCTTTGCCATTCATCCCCCTCGGGTCCTTTTCGGTGACGGGCTTTTTCCTCAAGAAGAGGCGCCGTCGTTGTTTTCTTCTTTTTCTTCTTCGGTCTCCGGAAGCATTTCCTGGTCTTCGGTTCCGGGCGCCTCGTCCTCAACCTCGACGGCCGGTTCGGCCGCCCCTTCCGGAAGATCCGATGTTTCCTTGGAAGAATCCTGCTTTTTCGGGGGCTCTTTGCCCGCTTCCGCCTCTTGGTCTTCTTCAGGCGCTGTTTCAGGCTCCACGCCGCCGGCTTCCGCCGCTTCTTTGGCTTCGGCTTCCGCCTGTGCGGCCGCTTCTTTGGCTTCGGCTTCTGCCTGTGCGGCGGCTTCTGCAGCAGCCTGAGCCTCCTCGATCAGGGACACCGCCTTTTCTTCATCCATGTCCCGGATCTGCATCAGTTCTTCCACACTGGCCCGGCCGAGTTCTTCGACAGAGAAGAGACCGCTCTCATAAAGGGCGTCGGCCAGGCCGATGCTGACCCCCTCCATATTCATCAGCGATTCATATCCATCTTTCATGGCCTGGCTGTAACGGCTTTCGCTCTTCACATCCAAGTGCCATCCGGTCAGCTTCGACGCCAGGCGGACGTTTTGCCCTCTTTTGCCGATGGCAACGGAAAGAAATTCATCCGGCACGATGACTTCCATGGCCTGGTTTTCTTCGTCGATGATCACCCGGGAGATCTCCGCCGGGGCCAGGGCGTTGCAGACGAATTTGGCCGGATCCACATGCCACGGAATGATGTCGATCTTTTCTCCCCGAAGCTCCTGGACGACGTTTTGCACCCGGCTTCCTTTCATGCCAACGCAGGCGCCGACCGGGTCGATGTCCAGATCATTGGAGGAGACGGCGATTTTCGCCCGGCTGCCGGGTTCTCGGGCGGCGGTGACGATGTTGACGATGCCCTCGCTGATTTCCGGAACCTCGGTTCGAAACAGGTGAATCAAAAATTCCGGATGGGTCCGGGACAGAATAATCTGGGGCCCCCGCGACTCGTGAAGCACATCCACGATGTATGCTCTGATCCGATCCCCGCGGCGGTAGGACTCGCGGGGAACCTGCTCCCGGGTCGGAAGCACGCCTTCGGTCTGCCCCAGGTTGACGATGAGGTTTCCCTTCTCGATGCGCTGGACGATGCCGTTGATGACCTCGCCCTTCCGGTCGATGAAATTGGTAAACACCGCATCGCGCTCGGCGTCTTTCATTTTCTGGATGATCACCTGCTTGGCGGACTGGGCAGCGATCCGCCCGAAGGTGGTGGTATCCATTTTGACCCCGAGACTGTCTCCGACCTCGCATTCCGAATCGAGCTTCCGGCCCTCTTCGATGCCGATCTCCAGATCTGGTTCAGTGATCTCTTCGACCACTTCCTTGAACTGGAAGACTTCAAGTTCGCCGTTTTCCTCGTTGTACTGGACTTCGATGTCGACTTTGCTTCCGAAGCGCTTGCGCGCAGCGGACCGCAACGCCTCTTCCAGGGCCTGAATCAGAATTCCCCGGTCGATTCCCTTGTCCCTGCTGACCTGTTCGACCACACGTTTTATGTCTGCGATAAACATCCCTATTCTCCGTCTACCAGTCGAGCCCGCCGAATTTGCTTCAGGGGTATTGCAACGGCGCCCTCGACCGTCTCCAGCAGGACCTCTCCTCCGGAAACGCCCTTCAGAATGCCGGTAAAGTTTTTCTTCCCCTGCCACGAAGGTGAAACGCTGATCTTTGCCCTTCGATCCCGAAATCGATCGTAGTCGGAAGTCTTTCCCAGGGGACGCTCCGGTCCAGGGGACGAAACCTCCAGGCTGTAAGGCCCGATATCGTCAAGGCTCACGTCGAGCCAGTCGCTGACCTGGCGGCTGATCCAGGCGCAGTCATCCAGGGAGACGCCTTCCGGCCTGTCGATGTACAGCCGAAGCACCCGACCGCCGCGGTCCCGAAGATATTCGGCATGAACCAGTTCGATGCCTTCTGCGGCGCAAAGCGGTTCGGCAAACCGGTTGACCCGTTCGATCACCAGCGCTTCCTTTTCCGGCCCGGTCATCCGGCCGCCCCGACGGCGATCATCCGCCGCGGGGGGAATCTCTTTTTTCTTGCTAGCCGACAAAGCCGCCCCTTTAAAAAAACAAAAACGGGCACTCGCCCGTTTCGGTTAATCCAAGATGGTCGGTCTACTTGTTGTTGGATCGGAGAACGCTATCCGTTCATGGTGTCACCATCCGTTCATCAACCTAGCCCGTAAATCCAACCATCTCAGACAAACCCAAAACCGAAAACGGCGTAAAATTCTGTGGAGCGGGCAACGAGATTCGAACTCGCGACACCAAGCTTGGGAAGCTTGTACTCTACCAACTGAGCTATGCCCGCAAACCAGACGGAATAGATAGGACAAAAAACTAGAGTTGTCAATAGGTTTCTGGATCAGGAAAGGAGGCGCCGAATAGAGAGCAGCTCGTTTCGGATGGCTTGGATATCGAGGTCTCCGTGCCCGTCTGCTGGAGCGGCTCGATTTTTGCGCAGGATGCGGCGGGCGCCTTCGATGGTGAACTTTTTTTCGTACAGGAGGTTCTTGATGGTCAGAACGGTTTCGATGTCTTTTTTCCGATAGAGGCGCTGCCCCGACGGGGTCCGCTTCGGGTGCATCCTCCGGAACTCGTTTTCCCAAAAACGAAGAACATAGGCAGGTACACCGGTGATCCGGCTGACCTCGCCGATTCGAAAATAGAGCTTGTCCGGGATCTGGACTTTTTCCATCGTCCCTCGGCCATGGGGTGGAATGCCTCTCGGATCTTTGCCGAAACGACTTTACCACAAATCGGTCCGATCACCAACGCTCCTGGGCCGGCGCTAGCCTGGAAGGACGGCGTCGAATTCTTCGAGAAGCGCTTTGGAGATCTTCTGATGAAGACGGTTGACCGACTCATCCTCCAACGTCTTTTCATGGGAGCGGTAGGTGATACGGAAGGACAGACTCTTTTTTCCCTCGGCAACCGGAGAACCGGTGAACACGTCAAACAGGGCGACGCGCTCCACCAATGGTTCGTTCATGTCTTTCAGCCGATCCAGGATCAGCCGGGCCTCGGTATCTTCATCCAGAATCAAGGTGATGTCCCGGGAGACCGCCGGGAAACGGGGGATCGGTGCGGCGCAAACCGTGTCCGGCATTTGGCTGCGAAGCCGCTCCAGTTCGATTTCGAACAGAAACACGGTCTGATCGATATCGAAGTGTTTCATGACCGCCGGATGCACTTCTCCCACGATGCCGATGTTCTCGCTTCGGGCCAGAATCCGGGCGCTGCGGCCCGGCCGGAAATAGTCGCAAGCCTCGTCGGGCAGTCGGGTAAATCCGACCCCGTCCACCGAAAGCCCCTCCAGGAGGCCTTCCACCGCCCCTTTGATGTCGTAAAAATCGCACGGCACATCTTCGCTGTGCCAGGCCAGCGGAAACCGTCTGCCGGTCAGGATCCCGCCGAGGATTTCGATCTCTTCGGGCAGCTGGCCAGGGCCGTTGTCGATAAACGCCTTGCCGATTTCGAAAAGCTTCAAATCCCGCATTTGTCGGGTCAGATTGCGGCGCACGGTTTCCAGCAGCCCCGATGTCAGGGTCGTCCGCATCACGGACTGGTCCTCGGTCAAGGGATTGAGCAGGGCGACGCTCCGCCTGCGCCGGTCCTGAGGATCGAGTTGAAGCAGATCCACCGCTCGACTTGCGGCAAAACTGTAGTTCACCGTTTCGGTAAATCCGAATCCGGTCAGCAGCGTTCGAATCCGGCCGCGAAAATCGCGTCTTTCCGTCCTGGGGGGCTTTTGGGCCGGAATCAGGGGGGACGTCTGCGGGATGCGGTTGTAGCCCCACAGGCGGGCGACTTCTTCCATGAGATCCTCGGGCCGGCGGACATCCACGCGAAAGGTGGGCACGGAAACCGAAAGGGCGCCGTCTTTTTTGCCGGCCACGGAAAAATCGATAGACGATAGCAGGCCGGTGATTTGTTCTGCGGTCAGATCGGTGCCGAGCAGGCGATTGGTGGCTTCTGCAGAAAGAGACAGTGTCTTGGCGGGAGTCGGCTTGGGGTGGACGTCGATGATCCCTCCGATCAATTGCCCTCCGCCAATTTCGGCGGTCAGCGCCGCTGCCCGTTTCAAGGCCGTGAGGGTGCCTTCCGGATCGACTCCCCGCTCGAACCGATGGGAGGCGTCGGTGCCCAGCCCAAGGGCTTTGGCCGTCCGGCGGATGCTGGCCGGATGAAAGTACGCGCTTTCAATGAGCACCCGTGAGGTGCCGGCATCGATCTCGGAGTTTTCTCCGCCCATGACGCCGCCGACGGCCACGGGCTTTTCTCCGTCGCAGATCATCAGCATGTCGGAGGTCAAGGAGCGCGCTTTGCCGTCCAGGGTGGTGAACGATTCGCTGGGTGCGGCCGTGCGCACCACGATCCGGTGCTCTGCAAGCCGGTCGAAATCGAAGGCGTGCAGGGGCTGCCCCGTTTCCATCATGACGAAGTTGGTGATGTCTACGATGTTGTTGATCGGCCGGAGGCCGACGGAAAGCAGCCGTTGTTGAAGCCAATCCGGAGAAGGGCCCACCGTAACCTCGCAGACCAGGGCGGCGGCGTAGCGCGGGCAGTGGTCCGGCGCTTCGATGGTCACCGACGTGTAGTCTTCGATGCGGTCTTCGGTGTGAGGCTGGGCAATTTCCGGATAGTGCATCCGGGCGCCGCAGATGGCGGCCACCTCCCGGGCGATCCCGATGATGCTCAGACAGTCGGGCCGGTTGGGGGTCAGTTCGATTTCCATCACCGGATCGGAGAGGTTCAGCGCCCGGGCCAGCCGTTCTCCGACAGATAGGCCGGCGTCAAGGGCCATGATGCCGCTTCTGTCTTTGCCCAGGCCGAGTTCTGCCTCGCTGCAGAGCATTCCCTCCGAGGCCGCGCCGCGGATGGTCGAGGCTTCCAGGACCGAACCGTCGGCCAGCCGGGTGCCGGGAAGGGCCAGGGCCGACAGCATACCCGCTTCGGCATTGGGGCCCCGCAGACGACCGTGACGTTGCGATCCTTGATGGCCACGTCGCAGAGGCGAAGCTTGTCCGCATTGGGATGGGGGCGCACCGCTTCGATCCGGCCCACAAAGACCTTTTCCATGTCGTCATAGCGGTCCCAGACCGCGTCTACTTCCAAACCGGCCATGGTCAGCGCATCGGACAGGCGGTCGATTTCCATGTCGACCGAAACATACTGGCGGAGCCAAGAGAGACTGACTTTCATGTCAAAACTGCCCCAAGAACCGGATGTCGTTGTCGAAAAAGCGGCGGATGTCGTCGATGCCGTATTTGAGCATGGCGATGCGCTCCACCCCCATGCCGAAGGCAAACCCGGAAATGCGCTCGGTGTCGTAGCCGACGTTTTCAAACACGGCAGGATGGACCATGCCGGCGCCCAGCACTTCCAGCCAGCCGGTCTGGGAGCAGACCCGGCAGCCTTCTCCCCGGCAGATCACACACAGAATGTCGACTTCCGCGCTGGGTTCGGTAAACGGAAAAAAGCTTGGACGGAACCGCAGACTCGTCTGCTCGTCGAACATCTCGTGGACGAAGGTCGTCAGCACGCCCTTCAGATCCCCGAAGGTGATGCGGTCGTCGACCAGGAGCCCTTCGACCTGGTGGAACATCGGGGTGTGGGTCAGGTCCGAATCGCAGCGAAACACCTTTCCCGGGGCGACGACCCGCACCGGCGGCGGCTGTTTTTCCATGATCCTGACCTGGATCGGAGAGGTGTGGGTCCGCAGGACGATGTCTTCGGAAACAAAGAACGTGTCCTGCATGTCCCGGGCCGGATGGTCCTTGGGAAAGTTGAGCGCCTCGAAGTTGTACCAGTCCTTTTCCACCTCCGGCCCTTCGGCCACGTCAAACCCGAGGCGAAGAAAGATTTCACAAATTCGATTGGTGATCTGGGTGATCGGGTGCACATGCCCGGGCCGGGGATTGCGGCCGGGCAGCGAGACATCGATCCGGTCTTCCACCGAAGGGGCGGCGGCCATGGCCTCGACGGCATCGGCAAATGCCTGCTCGAGGGCCTTTTTGACCTGGTTGGCCTTTTTGCCGGCGGCCGGGCGCTCCTCGGGCGGCAGCGACGAGATATTGCGCAGAAACAGGGTGACGCGGCCTTTCCTGCCAAGATAGCGGATGGAAAGTGCCTTGACCGTTTCCGGGTCGGCGGCGGCATGGAGTTCTGCCAGCGCGTCTTCCCGAATCTGTTCGATGGACGGTTCCACAGCGGCCCTCTTGTTCAATAATGATCCGGCGATCCCCGTTTTTCGACGGACGGGGACCCCAAAATCGACGGTCTGTGTCAGTTTGGAATCCCGGGGCGTGCCCGCGGAACCGGATCTGGCAGGCGGCAAAAGGCGCGGGGCGTGCTATCCCTGCTGGGCGGCGAGGCTGGCGATCTCACGGAATGCGGCCGGATCGGAAACGGCCAGATCGGCCAGCACCTTGCGATCCAGTGCCACGCCCGCCGTTTTCAGCCCATGAATGAATTTGCTGTAGCTAAGGTCGTTCATCCGGGCGCCGGCGTTGATTCGGGCGATCCACAGCCGCCGGAAATCGCGCTTCCGTGCCTTTCGGTCCCGGTAGGCGTACATCAGGGCCTTGTCCAGGGAGTCCGCGGCCGTTCTAAACAGCTTGCTCCGGCCGCCGCGAAAGCCCCGGGCCAGCTTCAGCACCTTTTTCCGGCGCCTTCTTGCCTTGAATCCTCTTTTCACTCTCATCTGACTTGCTCCTTCGTCCTCCCTTTCGGGGGAAAAGGCCGGTTCATCGCGCAAATTCCGTAATCAATGCAAGCGCGGGCCATGAACCGCTCCATGCCGGAGGTTGGTAAACCGGGTAACGGCATGGGTATTGGTTGCCGATTGTCGATTATTTATTTCCGTACTTTTTCGTATTTCGCTGCATGCAAATTTTCATAAATCGCGGCAGCGAATTTATCACCCGTTGGGGAGAAGCAGCCTTATCTCCCTGACATTGGTTTTGTCAATCACATTCTTTTTGCGCAGGGACCGCTTCCTTTTGCGGGTTTTCTTGGTCAGGATGTGGCTTGCGTGGGATTTGCTAAAGATGAATTTGCCGGTTCCTGTTTTTTTGAACCGCTTGGCGGCGGCCCGGTTCGTCTTGATCTTGGGCATCGAGTTTCTCCTTATCGGTCTAAAAACAACGATGGCGTGAGCATGGAAAAGATCAGCGCACGCCACCTTCTCAGTGGTTTTGTCTGCCTTTTGCCGCTGCATGACGGCTACAGCGAATCGGAACGGTGTGCTGCCGCCGGCGGTAGCATCGTCCGCCGGTAACGGTCACCTCGGAGCCAGGACCATCACCATGGTGCGTCCTTCGAATTTGGGGGGCTGCTCCAAGACGGCCATGTCCTCGGTTTGTTCATAGATCCGCTCGAGCACATCCCTGCCGAGATCCGAAAGGGTGATCTCGCGGCCCCGGAACATCACCGTGACCTTGACCTTGTCCTTCTTGTCCAGAAAGCGCTTGATGTGGCCGATCTTGACCTGCAAGTCGTGCTCTCCGGTTTTGGGACGGACCTTGATCTCCTTGACCTGGGTCGTGCTCTGCTTTTTCTTGGCCTCCTGCTGCTTTTTGGTCTGCTCGTATTTGTAGCGGCCGTAGTCCATGATCTTGCAGACAGGCGGCTTGGCGTTCGGGGAGATCTCCACGAGATCCTGGCCGAATCCTGCAGCCTTTTCCAGGGCTTCGTTCAGCGGCACAATCCCGAGCTGATTTCCTTCCGGATCGATCAGCCTGACCTCTCTGGCAAAAATTGTCTTGTTGATCCGGGTTCGCTGGGTCTGTTTCGGTTTAGCTATGCTCACACCTCCTCGGCAGATGGTCTTGCGGAAGCCGCCCGGAGACGGTGCCGCAGATGAAATGAATTTCCATGCCCGCGCCCCTGGAAGGCGGCAGCGCCTCCATGGAAGCGCGGGCCGATTCGCATTGTGCCTTATCCAACCGCTTGATGAAATGCAAGAAAAAAATATGCAAGGGGCATCTCAGGCACCCGCTTTCGGGCGTCATGAATCCCGAAAGTTGGGTCAGGCCCTGTCTCCTTTCTTCTGGGAAAGGGTGTAGTCGGCCAGAAGGCTTCCCTGCCAATAGGCGTTTTGCGGATGTTGAAAAAACCGCCGAAAAAGAGAAAGGCATTCGCTGCGTCTGACCCCTTCGACGACTTTCACCGGGTTGTCCCTGTAAAGGGGGGCAAACCCCTTCCGATCACAGCGGGCCGCGCCGCCCATGACGTCTTCAAACCCGTAGACGATCCTGGCAACGCCTGCAAGCAGGATCGCTCCGTAGCACATGAGGCAGGGTTCCATGGTGCAGTAGATCGACGCCTCGGCCCCGGAAAGGCTGACCCCCTGGTCGGCCAGCCGCCGCAGGGCGATCATTTCGGCATGGTCGAGCTCGTTTGCACAGGGAGGCCGAGAGCCGGTTCTGGCCCCGGAAGCAATGACCCTGCCGCTGCTGACCACCACGCATCCCACCGGAAAATCGCCCCGGTCCAGGGCCTGCCCGGCCAGCGCCAGGGCTTCTCCCATGAAACTATGATGATCTTCCGTTTTCATTCATCTGTCTGGCGGTATGTTGATTCGTCAAATGGTTGAACACTTCCTGTTTCGGCAGATCTGCAGAAGGACAGGACCGGGTCCAAGACCACCAATCAACCAATTGACCAATTGACCATAGACCGGAAATCGGAAAAATCAAGCCGAAAAGACGCTAATCGAGGCGGCAGACCGTATCATCGCAGGGACAGGCGCCGTCCACCTCGAAGGCATAAACGATCCTGGCCTCCTTTTCCGCCCGATTCTCGGAGATCGCTTCAAACGGCCGCGAGGCGGCGATCTGTAAAAGGGCCTCCCGATTTGGGATCGCGTCGAGCCCTTCGGCAAGATGCTTGCCCGAGGCCCCGTCGAGAATGTCTGCCGCTTCGCCGTTGGTCACCACGACCACCGGGACCTGGCCGCCGGCCATGAGACGGGCAACGGCCAGAGACGGGCGGTGGCGGGTGACAAGGGAGCCGGGCCCGAATCGGACGACCATGCAGATTCTTTCCTGCACCGACACGACAAAATCGACCGGAACCTCGGCCCGCCGCTGGCCAGCGCGCACCAAAAGCCGCCTGCGCGGTTCGATGTCTGCCGTCCGGTAGCCCTTTTCCTCCACCAGAAACCGGGCGAGCTGCTGCCGGTACCGCTCGTCGAGGGTGTCGGGCAGGATCTGCCCGGTCAGAAAATCTTCAAGTTCGCCGAGTATAAGATGATGGGCCATTTTCTTCGGACGTTTCACCAGCGAAAGGTTGAAGGGGAAAGCTCCCGCTGCCCTTTGCACCCGGCCGGCGGCAGGGAGAATCGACAAGTCGATTGTTTCTTCAGGGGTGATGTGCATGGCGACAGCTCCTGTCTATAATGAATCTTTTGCCGGGATCAAGAAAATTTCAGGCGATCGGCCCTTTGAAAGGAAACCGAAAGGTGACAATCTCTTGAAACGGTATTGAGCGATTTGAAAGGGGCTGCTACTGGAAGTCTAACCCATCTCTTTTCCAGGAGGTCGATGAATGCCGGCAGTGGATGAGGTCAAAGCGGTCATGGCGGATTTTTCAGATTCCACCGGACTTTCCGCCGGAGGCAAGACGGTGCGCCGGTACTTGTGGACAGACGCGTTTGCCGTCTGCAACTTTCTCGGGCTTTTCCGGCGGACCGGGGATGAACACTGGCGGCAATCGGCCCTCGATCTGGTGAAACAGGTTCATTTCACCCTGGGCCGGCACCGGGACGACGATCCGCGAAGCGGCTGGATCAGCGGCCTTTCCGAAGAAGAGGGGCGCCGGCATCCGACGCGAGGCGGCCTCAGGATCGGCAAACCGCTCAAAGAGCGAAAGCCCGGGGAGCCCTACGATGAGCGGCTGGAGTGGGACCGGGACGGGCAGTATTACCATTACCTGACCAAGTGGATGCACGCGCTGGACCAGGCGAGCCGGTTTTCCGGAGATCCGGTCTACAGCGAATGGGCCGTGGCGCTGGCCAAAGCCGCCCATCGCGGCTTCGTCTACACACTGCCCGACGGCTCTAAGCGGATGTACTGGAAGATGAGCATCGATCTTTCCTACATGCTGGTGCCCTTGATGGGGCAGCACGATCCCCTGGACGGCCTGGTTACATATACCCAGCTTCAGGCGACGGCGACCGAGCTGGCCCCGTTTCCTGTACGGACGCTCGATGCGGAAATTTCCGAAATGGCGGCGATCTGCCGGGAAATGACCTGGGAAACGGACGATCCTTTAGGCATCGGCGGGCTCCTGTGCGATGCGTTCAGGGTGGTTCAGTTGATGGTGAAAGGCCGACTTCAGGCCGTGGGCCTGCTAAACGACATGCTCGATGCAGCGCTGCAGGGGTTGGCGGCGTCCCCGGCCAGGCGCCTTTTGAATTTGCCTGCGAAAGACCGGCTGGCGTTTCGCGAACTGGGAATGGCCATCGGCCTGCACGCCCTTGAAAAAATGGAAAAGGCCGTCAGGGAGAATCAGGAGTCGCCGGTCGGCGATGCCGGGGTCCTGGAGAGGATCGAACGGCTTTTGCCCTATGCCGAACTGGGAGAAAGCATCGAGGCCTTCTGGCTCGAACCGGAAAACCGAAAAGCCCGGACCTGGACGGAGCACCGGGACATCAACCGCGTCATGCTGGCCACCAGCCTGCTGCCGGGCGGCTACCTGGAGCTGTAGCGCGGAAATTGGATACCGGGATGATGACATCGCCCGCTTCGCCGGATCCGCCGGCTGTTGAATTGACAATTCCACCGCATTTGCCCTACCCTGATGCTGAACATCAAAAGGACTCCGAACCCGCCCCGGAGCGTCCATGAGGAAAAAATAAAACCCCATTTCTGCTCCGCAGGGATGGGGTTTTGGCTTTATCTGTTGCGTAATATCCGTTAGCTTAGCACGGTAAAATTCCCTCCCTGTTCTCGGCCGCTCTCTCGCACTTGTCTCCCGACGATTCCTGCTGTGCCTCTTTCACCCTGTGCGCCCAGGTCACCAGCCCAATGCTGACAAAAACCAAGGCAAATCCGAGAAGATGGATAGGATGAAAGCTGTCGCCGAGCCAGACATACGAAAGGATCAGGGCAGTGGCGGGCATGGCGCTCATATATCCTGAAGCGGTACTGGGACGGACCTGCTGCAGGCCGTGAAACCATACCAGCGTCCCCAAGGCTAGCGGTCCCATGCCCCAGACGACAATGCCGAGCCAATGGTTGAGGGTCGGTTCGGTAAAGTCGAACGTGATGGCCTGATACAGCCCCGGCCCGGCAAACAGCAGGGTGGCTACCCAGACTATGAGGGGAAGCACGGTGCTGGGCCTTAGGTCCTGCATCACCCGCTTGCCCAGGAGGGAGTAGAGGGTCTGGCTGCCCACCGCCCCGAAAACCAGGAGGCTGCCAAAAACGAGATTCCAGCCCGAGGATTCAATGGACTTGCCGGAGACGTTGATGACAAGCACGCCGGCAACGGCAAGGGTAACGGCAAGTATCTTACGCCAGCCCATATGATCAGGCATGAAGACGACCGCGGCAATCGCCATCGCCGCCGGGCTCAGGCTCATGACCACCGAGCCGACGACGCCGTTCACCCGCTGCA
>Ga0207752_1001186_pt1 | contig 12102 bp, 12 predicted proteins | sample Pon2CUnioCityCA_6_FD_187272 | JGI IMG/M metagenome (GOLD analysis project Ga0207752, IMG submission 187272) | Marine sediment microbial community from Union City, CA, USA - Pond 2C Sediment 2 (SPAdes) | ecosystem: Environmental > Aquatic > Marine > Intertidal zone > Salt pond sediment ... | reverse complement strand
CGGAGAGGTCTCCCCGTAAGATTGCCCATGATGAGCGTAGGAGTACCGGTCCATTGGGTCCGGGCGAATCGCTCGCGAAGATGATGATTGGTCTTTGGTGAGAGGTGCCTTGTGTCGATGAAATGCTTCAACTGCGGTGAAATAGTCCCGCAGGACCAGAATTTCTGTGGGAACTGTGGTGCGCCCCAGATTGCGGATCCGGGTGTGGATCTGGGCAAGCCCCCGAAGGTAAAGAGAGCGCCTGCCGGGTCCATGACATGGCTATGGGTCTTGCTCGGATGCGGTGGTTTGATCATCGTAGCTTGCTGCCTTGGATTTGTGCTGCTTTTATCTTTTTCGAGTGTTGTTTCCGATTCTGCAGGCGAACTGTTGGAGCAGATGGCGACGATGGAGCCGGAGCTTCTAGACGAGACCCTGATGCAGGTCGCAACACAGCTGCCCGAGATCACACCTGCGCCGACGATCATGCCTGTGCCAACGGACACGCCGATGCCGACACCTCAGTTTCTGTGCGATGGTGTTGGTTTTACCGCAGATCCCTGGCTTCAGGTCGGGATGATCTGCGAGCAGGTGCCAGCGCAGGTTGAGGGTGAAATCCTCGCTTTACCCGCATATTCTCAATTGCAAATCGTCGATTATCCGGTGACGCCGAGTTTTCACAGCCCGCGGATCAGCGTCTTCCCCGTTGGAGAATATCGGCAGATCAGCACGGAAGCCTCCGATAGGATCGATAGACTACAAGATTTGCTCCGGCGTAGGCCGGAGCAAGCTGAAGAACCCTACCCGTTTCTGCCCGTCTGGAATGCGGGACAGATGATGGCGGTCCAATTTGATTATGTAGAATTTCTGGATGGCGAAGGGATCCGCTACCTGACCCAGTACGGTCAGGCGGCCTGGCCAATCAACAATGAAGATCTGTTTTACACATTCCAGGGTTTGACGGCGGATGGAGAATATTACGTTTCAGCCGTTTTACCTGTGATGCACCCGGACCTGCCGACGGATGGTGATACGTTCATCGGTGAGGAGTATGAAGAGTTCATCAATGGTTATGCCGAGTATCTGGACGCAATCCAAGCCCAACTGGAGGCAAGTGCTTCAAAAGCGTTCGAGCCGCGCCTCACCACGCTCGATGGGCTTATGCAATCGTTGACCCTGGAGTAGATCAGCGCAGGAGTTTCTTTGAAGCTTCGGACCTGTCCGTTCAGATGCTTAATGAGTCGCCTATGAAGCCAAAACCCTTCGCCGAGTCGATCATCCCTCTTGTCACCATGCTTTTCTTCCTGCAGGCTCTGCGGGTCATATTTTCCGTGATGTTCGGTTTCATCTATGATCAGGTCATCGAAGGGCCTTTGGATGCCTGGCTGCCGGTCAGCAACCTGCTTGTATTGGCAGCGGTGCTGTTTCCTGCCTGGGTTAGCAGGAAGCCGTCATGGCGGTGGATGTCGGCGGCTGCCTTCGTGGCTGCATCTGCGCGCCTGACGCTTTCGATCGATGAACCCTGGATCAGGTACTGGGGTTCAGTGCTGATCATCATTTCGGCGGGCGCTCTATTTGTGCCTCTGATTCGTCTTGATCTGCGCCGCTTTCTACGGGTGTTGATTATCGCCATTGTGCTTGAGCAGCTGCTCCGGCTCACGGGACACACGATCGACGTAAGCCTGCAGTGGGCGGCAGCGCCGGTCCTTGCGGTATGGATCGCAGTGCTGATGACGCTCATTTTCTGGGCGCGGCCATGGTCCCTATCTGAAACCGAACCGCTGAATGGGATTCCGTGGGGAGTGGGGGCCGCATTGGGCGGTTTCTTGTTTTTAGAGACCTCTCTCTTAGCGCTGCCCAACGGCATCGCGCGCTGGAGCGGTGTCTCCTATGCGTTGGTCGCTCCGCTGCTGGTCGTCATCACGCTGCTGCCGCTTTATCCCGGCATTCTGCCGATCATTCGCCGGCTTATGTCAACCATGTTTATCCGCGTGATGGTGACGATCATCTTCGTCGGCGCGGTTTTATTGGGATATTTTTTGAGCGGTGTCCTGGCTATGATGCTTTTGCTGGTCAGCCAGTGGTTGCTGCTCTGCGCATTGCTCATGCTGGGTGAGTTGGATTTCAGCGGAACAGGCAAGACGGGTGGACGTCTGGCGTTGGGGTTTTTGCTCTTCCTGCTGCTGAATTTCGCGAACGCGTTCGCATTTACTTACGCCTATACGCTGCCGCTCATGCGCGGACTCGGTTGGGTTGTCTACCTGGTGGCTGGATTGGCGGTCGGCTGGGGGCTGTCGACAACAGCTGAGATAAAAGTGAATGAAGTGGAGGGGGAAGGGGCATTTCGATTGGCACTGGCGACGATCGTCGCTCTCGCTGTTGCGCTTGTCTCGATATGGCCGGTTCCGATGCAGACAATGCCTGCGGGTGAACGCCGGTTCGCGACCTATAATATCCATTACGGCTATGATGACGACTGGCACACCACGTTGCCCGAGATCGCATCCACACTTAGGGAGGCGAGAGTCGATGTGGTCGCGCTGCAAGAGGTTGACACCGGTCGCATGACCAGCTACAGCACCGATAACGCTTACTATCTGGCGCGCACGCTGGGTATGAATGTGCACTACCTTCCGAATGTTGAGCATCTCACCGGGATTGCGGTGCTATATAAGGGGGAGACGCTGGCAATCAATGAACGTCTGCTGCCAAGCTTGCAGGAACAAACCGGCATCATCGAAGTCGTGCTTCCATGGGGTACCGAGCAAGTGCATGCCTTTGGTATCTGGATGGGGCTCTCCAACGAAGACACGATGCGCCAGGTGAAAGAAGCCCTGGCTTTCATCGGCGCAGATTCGCCGGCGACGTTCGGTGGGGATTTCAACGCACAAATCGACGATCCTGAGATGCAGGCAGTGCAATCGGCGGGTTTTGTTGACCCTTTCATGAAACTCAGGCAGGTGCCTGCGCCGCCCACCAGCCCCGCCATCGATCCGCAGTCGCGCATCGATTTTATCTGGCTTAAGGGGCTGGCGCCCACACGGGCGCGGGTCAGTGATTCGCTCGCTTCCGATCACCGCATGGTTGTAGTCGAGGTAAGCTCACCTTGAGCGAAGAGGCTTTACAGACCGCAACCGCTCGTTGAAAAGGGTGCCAAGCAGATTGAAGTCGCCGCTACGCTTTGACCGATGAACTCCTCTGCATTGCACGTCAACAGGTATTCAGCGCCTCGGCCGGATGGTGATCCGGTCGTTCTGCTTCACGGTCTCGGTTCCTGCGCTGAGGACTGGGGGCTTCAGGTACCTGCGCTTATCAAGCAGCACCACGTTTACGCCCTCGATCTTCCGGGGCATGGCGCTTCGCCGGCGCTTCAAGGCTGGCCGCGGATCGCCGATTATGCCTCAGCAGTCGCGGATTGGATGGCTGACGAGAAGCTGAAAGGTGCGCATGTCGTCGGTCTCTCGCTGGGTGGTCTTGTCGCGATGCAGCTGGGTCTCGACCATACCCCTCTCGTAAGATCATTGACGATTGTGAACGCCTTCACCAGGATGCGGTTTGAACTGCGCAGCGGGGTGCATTCGGTGGGCAGGTTGATGCTATTGCTGTTTGGCAAGATGGAGTGGCTTGGCGCCTGGGTCGCATCGGCGCTGTTCCCCAAGGAGGGTCAGGAGGCTCTGCGCGAGATGGCGGCGCAACGTATTGCCGCAAATCCGCGTCGCTCCTATCTGCAGGCTGTTGTCGCCGTGGCACGCTTCAACCTGGATGGGCGCGTCCATGAGCTGGGTTGTCCCGTTTTGATCGTCTCTGGTGAGCAGGACAGGATCGTGCCGATGCGTTTGAAGCGATCGCTAGCAGTAAGCATGCCGGAAGCAGAGTTTGAAGCGATACCGATGTCGGGTCACGTCACGCCAGTTGACGCGAGCGAGCGATTCAATCAGTTGCTGCTGGAATTTATAAAGTGAAACCAGGGCGCCGGGTTACTGCGAGGCTAGCTCAGCGTCGATGATCTGAATAAAGGCATCGAGCGGCTGTGCCCCGACAAGCGGGATGCCGTTGATGAAGAAGGTTGGCGTGCCCGAGACTCCCAAACCGGCGGCGTAGCGGGCGTCAGCCTCGACCTCGTCCACGAAGCGTCCTTCATCCACGCAGGCCAGGAGTTCGTCCGGATCCATACCCAGCCGGTCAGCATACGCGGCATAAGCCTCGCTGTTGAGCTCCTCAAATTCACCCGAAAAGAGCAGGTCATGGAAGGCGTAGTAGTCGCCTTGTTCGCCGGCGCATTCGGCTGCGAGGGCGACCTCAAAGCCGCCGACGACCGGGAAATCGCGGTAGATCAGACGGATCTGGTCGGGGTACATTTCGAGCAATGGACCCAGAGTTTCATTGTGCCAGCGTTTGCAAAACGGGCAGCGGTAATCGCTGAACTCGATGATCGTGATTGGCGCCTCGTCCGGGCCTAACACGGCGTCATCATCTTCGCTGACCTCGAGCCGGATCTGACCCTGTTGGCTGCGCAGATCGGGAGGCGAGGGCGGTGCGGTGGGGTTTCCAACGACGACCGCCGGCTCCTGTTCAGCAGCCGCAGCTGGTTGCTGTGCGACGGCTGGTTGAGAGCGCTCCTGTCCCCAGAACAGGTAGCCCAGTGCAAGCCCGGTGACGAGGGCGAGCGGTAGCAGAAGGGCATAGAGCGCGCTGCGCCGGATGCGGAAAACCCCGTTGTCTTGAATATCTTCTTGTTCGATCGTTTCGTCGTTTATTTCTTTATCAGTCATGGCGGGATTATAGCATAGTAGACCTGAGTTATCGGGCTTGACAGCCGATTACGGAGATTGTATTCTGTCAGTAGACTGACCAGTCAGTCTAGAAAGAATCCCATGGAAAAAGATCGGCTGGCAAGGGAGCGGAAGAAGCAGATCCTGGACGCGGCTGAGCGCGTCTTCGCCGAGCGCGGGTTCGACAAGGCGCGCATGGATGACATCGTCCAGGAATCCGGACTCTCCAAAGGCGCACTCTATTGGTATTACAAGAGCAAGGACGCCATCATCCGCGCCCTGCTGGACCGGGTATTCATCAGCGAGATGCAAGGCGCCGAGCAGCTGGTCGAATTGGATGCCAGCGCAAGCGAGCGTTTGAAACTATTTGTCGAATACGTTGTGCGGGAATATAAGCGCTTTGAAAAACTGCTTCCGCTTGCCTATGAATTCATCGCCTTAGCCTACCGCAGCAAAGCTGTGCGAGAGAGCCTCGTTGGTTACTACGAACATTACGCAGATCTGATCGCCGAGGTGATCGAGCAGGGCGTGAACCGAGGGGAATTCAAGCCCTGCGACCCTAGAAACGCCTCGGTTGCGTTGATCGGCATGTACGAGGGCATCGCCCTGCTTTGGTTTCTGGACCCAACCAGGATCGACTGGGATCGCATGTCCGAGCAGCCGCTTGAAATCTTTCTGGCGGGATTGCGGCCTGAGGTGAGCTGATGGCGACCGCATTTATGCGCTGGCTGGAGATGCGCCCCTCAGACTACGATCGCGGCATCCGCATCCTGACCCTGGGTCGGCTTGAGCCGCTCCAACGACGACTGGTCGATGAGCATATACAATCAGGTTGGAAAGTGCTTGAGATCGGCTGTGGAACGGGGGGGCTGACCGTGATGATGGCGAGTACAGGTGCTGAGGTGACTGCTATCGATCGCTCGGAAGCGATGTTGGAGGTGGCCGAGCAGCGTGTGCAGGATGGGGAACTTGGTTCCCGGATCAAACTGCACCAGATGGACGCAAGCGGAATAGCTGAAAAGTTTACTCATGGGTCCTTCGACGCGGTCGTAAGCAGCCTGGCATTCAGCGAAATGAGCCGCCAGGAACGACAGTTTGTGCTTTCCGGGGCACGTAAGCTCTTGGGGGAGCATGGTTCCTTCATCGTGCTGGATGAATTTCAGCCACGTGGTTGGCTGCTCAAGAGCATTTCGCTTATTGTGCGCACACCATTGCGGCTGCTCACCTGGCTGCTGACGCGCACCACAACATCCCCTCTCCATCGACTAGAGCAGCAGCTCAAGAAGGCGGGATTTACCACCACAGATTCCACAGAATCCCTGGCTGGAGCGCTCAAAATCATCCACGCCCAGGTGTCGATCGATACGGAGCAGGAACTGCAAGGGATCCCCACGATGGGCCGCCTGCACGGTGGTTGGACGTTGCGGAAGCTCGGTGTGGAGGCGTGGGCGTTGTTCTTCCGCATCCTGCCTCCATACCCGCAGAAAGAACCTGGCGTGTACGAAATTGGCGAACCTGGTCCGGAATCCCCGGTGCTCGTCACCGGCAATTACACCCTCACCGTGCATCGGCTTGTACGCGCAATCGATAGCCATGTCGATGCATGGCTGCTTGTTGCCGACTCAGAAGGCATCAACGTATGGTGCGGTGCCGGCGGCGGGTTTCTAACTGCAGAAAGGGTGCTCTCCATCTGGCGTATGAGCGCGCTGGACGATCACCTGACCCATAAGGATATGATCCTTCCCCAACTGTGCGCCAATGGCGTTGATGGATGGAAGATCCGGAAGGAGAGCGGCTGGGAGGTCCATTGGGGGCCGGTGCGGGCAGAAGACATCCCCGCTTACTTCCGAGCCGGGATGTCAAAGAGCGATGATATGCGCCTGGTTTCTTTCCCGCTCTGGGGCCGGCTGGAGATGATGGCCGCAACGCTGGGTTTTTACGCGTTGATAATCTTGCTGCCGGTTGCGATCTTCTGGCGGAGCGTATTCGAGCCGCTGGCAGTGAGCCTATTCGCGCTTTCAACGTTTTATGCGATCAGCTTACATTCGATCCCGGGACGGGATGGTTTGCAGAAAAGCGTGCCCTTAGTGGGCATCGCGCTGCTGGGCATGCTGGTTTACTCTGCTTTTCAGGACACGATTGGCGCACAGCAGCTATTTAACCGCGCCGTGGGTATGACCGCGCTGTCCGTGTTCGTGGGCGCCGAATTGCAGGGTATGTCGCCCGAGATGCGCGGTGAGCAGGCCAACTGGGGTTGGGAGGCGTTGGTCGCAGTTTTCCTGGGCTTGGTCTATTGGATTGTCCCGAATCTAATGGGGTGGAGGTAGGCAGCTGGAGACTCCCGGTTTGCTCGACCTGATGCGAGAGCATTGGCATCTGGCTCTAAATCTCAGGAGCATGCGGATCGTGTTCCATGCCGAACGCTGCACCGGCGCAATGGAGTGCTATGAGGTGTGTCCGGTAGATTGTTGGAAGCCCGATGAATCGGCTGGCACGGTGGAGTTTCAAAAAGCCGTGGTTTGCATCGCCTGCGGCGCATGCGTGCTGCAGTGTCCAGAGGAAGCGATCGAATTGAGGTAGATGATGGTCGAGAAGCTGAAGCAGACGAAACCACCATCAGGGTTCACACGCTGGCTTTATCGACTGCCAATACTACTTTATCGCGCTGGTTTGGGATGGATGCTTGGGTCACGTTTCCTATTGCTGGAGCATATCGGACGGGTCACTGGCAAGCGACGACAAACCGTGCTGGAAGTCGTAGATTCGGAGCCTGCCTCCGGGAACTTCAACGTCGTCGCCGCCTGGGGGGAGCGCGCAGATTGGTATCAGAATATTAAATCCATTTCAGAAGTCAGCTATCAAGTCGGTCGTCGTCATTTTGAGGGCAAAGCACGGCCTTTGCCGCAAGAAGAAGCCGAGCAGGTTTTCCTGGCTTATGGACACAGTCATCCGCGAGCGCTTCAAAGTCTCATGCGCGTGCTCGGTTATCGGATTGAAAGCAATGACCAATCCTATCGAGCGCTTGCGGAGCATCTTCCTGTGGTGAAGCTGTCTCCTGACGAGGGGAAAGGGGATTGATCTCATGCTGTCGATCGTGCTAAGCGGCGCAGCGAATTTCGGCGCGATGCAGGCCGGCGCACTCGAAGTGGTGCTTGATCGGGGTATCAAGCCCGAACTGCTGATCGGATCCTCGGCTGGCGCATTGAACGCAATCTATATGGGCGCCGATGCGAGCATCGGCGGAACCAGGGGGCTGCAGGATGTGTGGAGAGCGGCGGGGCCCGAACAGGTCGGCGTAGCGCGACCGTTCACCGTTCTTCGTCGGATGATTGTCAACCAGGACAGCCTGATCGACAACGCGGCGTTGACCTCATTCCTGCGCTCACAACTACCGATGGAATTGGGAACTTTCGGCGCGCTGCGGGAAAAGACCGGGATTCACACTTATGCCGTTGCCGTGCACATGCGAACGGCGCGCCTGCGAGTCTTTGGTGATTATTTGGAGGACAGTCTACTGGATGGTGCCATGGCCAGCAGCGCCGTCCCGCCGTATTTACCGCCGTGGGAGGTCGATGGTGAACGCTATCTGGATGGCGGCGTGTACACGAAACTGCCGCTCATGGCTGCGATCGCACGCGGCGCTACGCGCATTATCGCCCTGGATGTGACCTATGCCATGGGCACCCGCTCGACCGCCGAGGGTACGGTGGGGGTGAGCGGCTACGCGCTCTCGTTGATGGTTGAAGCGCAGACCGCGCTGGAGCTTGAGTGGGCCCGCCGAACCGGTGTAGACCTGCACATCATTCAACTGCTGGCACCGCCCGAGATCCCTTTCTGGGATTACACTCAGGCGGAGCGCCTGATCGAACGCGGGCGACGCATCACGGAAGCAGCGCTTGACGAGAAACCGATCCGGCTGATGCCCAACTGGCGCGTAGGCATGCGTCGCAGGCTGCGAAACTTCCCACTTCACCCGTTGCATGATATCGAGATGCCCGAACTGCCGCGCATGCAGCCTCCATCATCAGCTGGTGATGAAAATTGAGCATGGTCCCGAGAGAGCAGAAAGGAAGATGAAATGGAGCTGATTCTTATTGTTCTGGCTATGGCTGTGGTCGGCCTGATCATGGCTTATGTCGCTGGATTTATCTGGAAAGATCAACGCCCAGTGGGTGTGCCCGGCGACTATATCGTCGGTGTGGTGACCGCAATCGTGGTCGGTTTGCTTGACTGGTATTTAATCCCGGCGATGGGCTTCAGTGAGGGATGGAAGTACGTCGGTATCGCTCTGGAGCCAGCATTGAGCGTTCTGCTGGTGCTCTGGATTATCAAGAAAGCAAAGGACTGAGCGGTCCGTGGAAGCAGGTCGTGAAGCTGAAGCGATCATCACTGTCCATGATCTGACGAGGGAGTTCGACGGTCGCCGAGCGGTCGATGGGCTCGATCTCTCCATAACGCCAGGTGAGCTCTTCGGACTCATCGGCCCGGACGGTGCCGGGAAGACGACGACGCTGCGCCTTCTAGCTGGTTTGCTCAAAGTCAGCCACGGCGAAGCGCAGGTGGCTGGCTTTGATCTGCTCTCGCAGCCGGAAGAGATCAAACCACGCATCGGATATATGGCACAGGAGTTCAGCCTCTACGCCGAACTCACGGTCACGGAGAACTTGCTTTTCTTCTCGGATATTTACGGCGTCGATCCGGAGAAGGTTAACGAACGTGCTGAGCGGTTGCTGGCGTTTGCCGGGCTCCAGGAGTTCAAGTCGCGCCGAGCCCAGCACCTCTCAGGGGGCATGAAGAAGAAACTGGCTCTGGCATGCACGTTGATCCATGAGCCGGAGATTCTGCTTCTCGACGAACCAACGACAGGTGTTGATCCTGTTTCGCGCCGCGAGTTCTGGGAAATCCTCACGGAACTTAACCTATCGGGCACGACGATCCTGGTGAGCACACCGTACATGGATGAAGCCGATCGCTGTGAGCGTGTAGGTCTGATCTATGATGGGCGATTGATCATCTGTGATACGCCGGCTGCGATCCGGGGGAAACTGCCCGGCGAGGTGCTCGAAATTCGCCCGGGCGATTGGCGTGCAGCACGCGGAGTCGTCACTTCATTACCCGGAGTCCACCAGGTCCAGACGTATGGTGAAGCGCTGCACCTGATCGTCGATTCCGCCGAGCGACGTGCCGGGGAGATCAAAGCTGCGTTGATGGAGAAGGGAATTGAAGTCCCAGATCTGAATCCGGTGCCACCTCGAATGGAAGAGGCTTTCATCTCCTTGATCCATCGTATCGAGAGCGGCGTGCAGGTTTAGCATGTCCTGGCGCAATATCCGAGCAGTGATGCGGAAAGAGATCCAGCACATCGTGCGTGATCGAGCGACGCTGATCCTAGTCTTGATCACACCGACCGTACTGCTCCTGATTATGGCATATGCGTTGACCGTCGAGTTGGAATATATCCCGGTGGCGGTGCTGGATCATGACCGCTCCAGCATCTCCCGGAAGTTTGTGCAGCAGGTTACCGCTGGTGAAGATTTAGATCTGTACGCGCAGGTTGATAGATTTGATCAAATCGAGATGATGCTCGTCACCGGGGAGATCAAAGCGGCCGTGATCATCGCACCGAATTTCTCACAAAAGCTGCTCGCGCTGGAAGGGCTTCCGATGCAGCTCATCATCGATGGCACCGAGCCGGAGAGCGGCAACTTCGCGGTAGATCATATCGCCCAGCGGGTGGAGCAGTTCATTCGTGAGGTTATGTCCAAACAGCTGCAGACCTCAGGGATCAGTGAGGAGGCGCTGCTCCCCATCGATTTACGCCTCCGAGCCTGGTACAACCCAGGTTTGAGGCCGCGCGTGGATTTAATCCCGGGTTTGATCTCCATGGTTCTAGGCTTCCCGGCACTTTCAGTCGCGCTAACTCTGGCACATGAGCGCGAACACGGCACGCTCGAGCAACTGATGGTTTCGCCCATTGGCCGCGCTGAATTGCTGTTAGGAAAGATGATCCCCTACGTGATCGTTGGGTTGGCGAATGTGATCGTGATGCCTGTCCTGGCAATGTTATGGTTTGCCATCCCATTCAACGGCAATTTCGTACTCTTTTTCCTGTTATCAGCGCTCTTCCTTTTCGCGATCTTAAGCATGGGCATTATTATCGGGGTCTTCATGCGCACACAAGCGGCAGCGTTGGCGCTTTCCTTCCTGCTGATCTTCTTTCCGGGTTTCTTCTTGACAGGGATCTTCTTTCCAATCGTGGCGATGCCCGAGATTATGCGTATGGAATCGCTTTTCCTGCCGGGCACACATTACGCCGTGATCACGCGCGGGGTATTCCTTACCGCGATTGGGATGGATGTCTTGTGGCCTTATGCGGTGATGCTCGCTGGTCTGGGAGTGGTCTTCACCGGAGTCGCCGCATTGTTTTTCCGCAAGCGTCTGGGTTGATGGAATGTTGAAACGTTTGAGGCGCGTGCTTTCGCTGTCGGTTAAAGAACTACTTCACCTGCGCAACGATTGGTGGTTACCGGCATTCATGCTCCTGGGAGGTGCAATCGAGCTTATTCTGGTCGGTTGGGCCACCTCCCGGCCGATCACAAATCTACCCTTAATGGTGCTCGACCATGATCGCAGCGCGCAGAGCAGGCAATTCATCCGCGACCTGGAGAACACAGGTACGTTCGCTTTCGAAGGGCTTGTATCCGATCTCTCGACGATCGAAGGCGCGATGGATCGCGGCGATATCAACGCAGCTGTTATCATCCCTCCAGATTTTTCAGAACGAGTGCAGAGCGACACTGGGCAGCCGGTGGTAGAGGCCATTCTCAATGGCGCCGAGAGTTTGCCAGCACGGACCGCACAAAGGGCGATCGAGGGCGTTGTCCAAAGCTGGGGGGATCGCCTGGCGTTGCGACGTATTGGGATGGATGAAGACAAGTTGGAGGCCTTCTTCCCCAGCATGCGCGTCTGGTTCAACGAGGCCTTGAACGAAGCGCTCTACACGACGCCGGCCGAGCTTGGTTTGATGCTTGAGTTCACCGTGCTGCTCTTCGCAGCGCTTTCAATCTCGCGTGAACGCGAGCTGGGAACGCTTGAGCAGTTGCTGGTCATGCCATTTTCATCCTTGGAAATTATCTTGGGTAAGGCTATTCCGGTGATGTTCATCGGATTGGCCGATTTTGCGTTGATGCTCGCCATGGTGAATGTGTTCTTTGGAGTGCCAGTGCGCGGTTCGATCCTGCTGCTGTCCGCGCTGGCATTTGGCTATGTACTGGTCGAATTAACTAAAGGCCTTGTCATTTCGGTGATGGTGAGAACCCAGCACCAGGCGTTCTTACTGGTTATGTTGGTG
>Ga0207752_1001185_pt1 | contig 12115 bp, 7 predicted proteins | sample Pon2CUnioCityCA_6_FD_187272 | JGI IMG/M metagenome (GOLD analysis project Ga0207752, IMG submission 187272) | Marine sediment microbial community from Union City, CA, USA - Pond 2C Sediment 2 (SPAdes) | ecosystem: Environmental > Aquatic > Marine > Intertidal zone > Salt pond sediment ... | reverse complement strand
CGAGAAAGGTGCTGTGGTTCCCATTCCTGTTTTCTTGAGCGGCAGCACGCCTTCGCTGTAGGTATCGGAAAAGCGAAAGAGTGTGCCGTTTATGTTTTTTCCCAGGGAGTATGCCAGGATTTTTTCTATGGTAAGGAGTCCGAAAGGAATAGAGTATTTCCCGCACCAGTAGGTATTCCGGTAGTCCAGATAAGTTTCACCCCAAAGTTCTTTGGTCAACCCTTTGATTTTGCGGCTGTCCATGGTCCCGGTAAGGTAAGTCCTTATGAGGCGCTGGTCGAACTCTAAGGCTGTTTTCCAGGCTTTTTCCCCCTCTCCGAAAGGGGAATTGTTGAAGTCTTCTCCATAATGGTTTCCGTCAGAGGAAACGAGAAAAAAGATATCCTTTCCAGGTTCAAGGCTTTTTTCGTTCATGTAATCAGCGATCACTTCGGCCAGCTTTTCTGAGACCTCCTCCATTCGGGTAAAAGGCATGGGTGTGATCATGATGGGAGTGATCTTGACCTCAGGATTAAAATACTGAAGAAAGGGAAGAAGGGCTTCGATGGAATGCTCGATCTCGTGGGCCCTGTTATTTGTGATAAAAAATGTCTGGTCGAGCCGTTCTTTGATATATTCTCTCAGACCGGATACAGAGATAGGCTTCTTCAGACCGGGCCAGTATTCGAAGTCGTCCAGGATCAGGATGTTCTGGAGGCCGGGGATCTCGCTGCGCACCGTGCCGTGAGTGACGCCAAAGATGACCACTTCTTTGGTCTTTAGAATTTTGAAAAGCGGGTAGTAGATTCTTCCGGCATAGAGATAATCATCATGAGGAGAAATGGCGGCCACAAGCTCCTGCCCTACAAAGGACCTGTTTTCAAGGCGTTCAAGATACTCCACAAGCTTGTGCATGGTTTTCGGGTCCCAGCAAAAACCTGCGTCATCCCGGACAGGCCGCGCTTTCTGGGCAGCCAGGGATAAAACGCACATCCCGACAATAAAAAGGATTAGGAGTTTTCTCATGGTTTTCCTTCCTAACCTGGAGTATTCATAAAAAAAATGGCGATGTTTTCATTATTATTTTCTTTTCTGCAGTATGCAAGACCTTTTTTTAAATAATTTTTTAAACACTTTTCCTGTTTTTACTCTCATTTTAATCGCCATTTTTTTACCTTTTAGGCAAGCCGATCTCACAGCATCTGCTTTGTTGCAGGGCATTCGCGGTGAAGGACCACAGCGTAATGTCATCACGAGCGAAGCGACGTGGTGATCTCATTGCGCCTCGCATCTACTGCAAACTTGACTTGTGAATAATCCAGGTTAATTATTCAGAATAGGTCAATTGTTTGCTGCCGCTTCCGCCGGGTCCAAATCCTTATTCATAACGAAGAGAATCCGCAGGATCGCTCAAAGCGGCCTTGACAGCTTTGAAGCTCACGGAGAGAAAAGCAATCGCGAATGTGATGAAGAGGGTTATGACCGGAATGAAAATCCCGGGGCTTATTCTGTAGGCAAAATTCTGGAGCCACTTGGTCATGATAAAATATCCGATGGGAACAGATATCAGAAAGGCTAAAATGAGGAGTTTGGCAAAATCTTTGGATAAAAGAATTACGATTTGAGAGGAAGTGGAACCCAGGGTTTTGCGGATTCCGATCTCTTTGGTCCGCTGTTCTGCCATATAAGCAGACAGGCCGAAAAGTCCTATGCAGGCAATGATAATGGCAAGTCCGGAAAAAACAGTAAAAATCTTTCCGGATGTCTTTTCATTGCTGTAAAGATCATTCAGCTTTTCATTCAGAAAAAAACTGGAGAAAGGCTCCCGGGGATTGAATTCATTCCATTTCTGTTCCAGAGAAGCTAAAGTAGATGATATATTGTCCGGTTCAACTTTAATATTGAGATAGGGGAAAAATCCCTGTTGGTCATTTTCTTCGGTAAATGTCTCAGGGAGAGTAAAGAAAACAAAAGAGTCAATGTCTTCGTGGAGGGAATTATAATGAAAATCCTCCACCACTCCGATAATAGTGTAATCTCCTGTGACCTCATCTTCGCCGCCTAGCCGCCTGAGTTTCATGCCAATAGGATCGTCCCACCCGAATTCCCTTATTGCGGCCTGGTTGATAATCACATTCCATTCATCATTGAACTCTTTTGAGAAATCACGGCCTTCCAGGACCTCTATTCCAATGGTTTCTGTGAAGTCATCATCAATGGTCATACCCCTGGTGGTCTTTACATCAGGGCTCTGTTGGTCTCTAAACATCACTCCATAGTAAAAACCTCCTTGGATGAAGGTATTGGAGGCGCCCGCATCCACTACCCCAGGAATTCCTTTGATCTCCTGTTTGAAGGCGTCCTGCTGGTTGCCAAGGGTGAAGGCTCTTTCCACCACAATAAGGTTGTTTTCTTCAAAACCCAAATCTTTGTTCTGCATAAAATCTATCTGTCTGAAGACGATCATAGTCATAGAAATAAGGACAATGGAAAGCATGAATTGGAAAACGACCAGTGCATTTCTGAGGCGGATTCCTTTTTTGGATCTGGCAAACCGTCCCCTGAGGATCGTAGAGGGCTCATATGAAGAGAGGAAAAACGATGGGTATATCCCGGCTAACGTCCCTACCAACAATCCTATACAGAGGAGAACAACCAGGTTAAGAGGATCTTTTATGAAATTTATTTCAAGCTGTTTGTTTTGGAGCTGATTGAAAATCGGAAGGAATATTTGAATCAGCACAGCCGCAAAAAAAGTACTGATCAGTCCTGTTAATAGGGATTCAATAAGAAACTGCCGAATAAGAGGTCCCCGGGTAGAGCCAATGATCTTGCGTATTCCCACTTCTCTGGCCCGGGTTGACGATTGGGCTGTTGCCAGATTCATAAAATTGATGCAGGCGATGATGATGACAAAAACCGCAATGGCGATCATGATGTAGACATACAGGATGTTTCCGCTGGGTTTGATCTCACTTGAGAGATGGGATTTAAGATGAATATCTTGGACAGGCTGGAGAAAATAATTGTAGCCGTTTCCCGCTTTAGTGTAAGATTCAAAGGAAATCCCTGTTTGAGCTTCGATCTGTCCGGCCGCATACCTTTCCACAAGAGCCGGCATCTTTTGTTCAATGACCTCCGGCGAAACACCTTCTTTTAACAGCACATAAGTATGCACGGAAAAGCTCACATAATTGGGCTGGCGGTCAAAACCTATGAGCTGCAGGGAACCTAAAAAATCAAATTCCATATGCGAATTTTGAGGAAGGCCGCATACTCCGGACACCATAAATTCACCTTGAGGCGTGGTGATCTGTTTGCCGATAGCGTTTTCATCTCCGAAATATTTAAGGGCGGTCTCTTTTGTCATCACAAGGGAATTGGGATTGGGAAAAACAGAATCGGGATCGCCTTCAATTAAAGGAATGGAAAACACCTTAAAAAAATTAGGCTCTGCAAAACATAGGCTTTTTTCTTCAAAGGACTTGTCTTCGTACTGAAAAACGACTTCTCCCTGCATTTTAAAAACTCTGGTCATATCTTCGATTTCCGGGAAATCTGTTTTCATGGCAGGGCCTATGCCTGAGGGAATAATAGAGTAGTTCACCACGTTATCCGGATAGATTCTTTCCAGAGCCACCCGGTAGATCCGGTCTTTGTTTTCATGAAAATTATCATAGGAAAATTCATCCTTCACATTGACCATGATAAGGAAAAAGCAGGCCAATCCCACTGAAAGACCTATGACATTTATTAAAGAGGAGGATTTATTTTTCCAGAAATTTCTGAATGCGACCTTGATAAGATTTAATATCATTTTTAGGCTCCTTTTTTAAGGTGACCCGGGTTTACTCTTTTCGTGAGAATACCCTCTTTTTTTGGTTTCATTAAAAAAATAACTTCACTGCGATTTCCCAGCCTTTAATGGGTCCAGGCATATCCGATTTTGATAAAAAATGTTCGGTCTGTCTGGGTTACATCAAGACTTGTCATTCCCAGATAATTGTCCGAATAGCCGATAAATACAACCGTCTGGGGGTTGAGTTTGTATGAAAAGAGAAACTGTGTGAATACGGTCTGGGTCTTAGGAGAGACCGGAAAAATATAAAGGTCGGGATTTCGAGTCACATCCAGATATTGAACAATGGCTCGTACAAATGTGCGAACACTGAAGTTGTATACGAATTTTATTTGCGATAGATTGGCGGTAAAAATCTCATTCTGATCAAAGGTGAGCCGCTGGTATGCATGCTGGAGATTTAGATTGATATGTTGACCTAAGCTGAATTCAACAAAAGGAAGAAGATTCAATCCTATTGCCTGCCGGGCATTGTTGTAATCTATGGTATCCCCGTACTGTGCGGTCATATTGAAACGCACGCCGCTAACCGGTTTCATTTCAGTGACAATGACAGCCTGGTCCAGGTCATAGTATTCAGATAAATAGAGCTGCCTTGTGTTTTCATACTGCATGACCACGGTTGTCTGTAAGGGTCCCTGGTACTGTGTCTGAATGGAAATATCCCTGTCAGTCATATCTCCCTCATGATTGTAGATGACATTTCCCTGCATACTCAGTAATATGTTTGTGAACCAGCCTCCGTCTTTTCCCCAAAATCTGTAACCCAGAAATCCGGACCCGCCTCTTATGTCCACTCTGGGGACATATCCGTAATCGGCCCGGAAATTTGGATTAAGGTCATCATAGCTAAAAAAGTACAGCCAGTTTCTTCCAATACTTTGGAATTCAGCTGTAATGGCATCTCCGGATAAAGGAGCTTTGTTTTGGCGGAATGTGTTTGAGGTCTGTTCTGAGTAGTCGGTTTCGGAATGAAGGTACTGAAAACTAATGCTTTTGGTCCGGGAAAGCCGGAAAAATCCATCAAATCCCGCCACATGGTTGTAGTAGTCGTCAGATGCACGGCCTGTGTAAAGGACTCCGATGTGAGATGTCTGTCCTACATCCCTGCGTAACCGGAAAACACCGCTGGCTACCTCCTGATCGATGGAAGCAGATGAAGAGCCCTGGTTAGAGGGAAAGAGAAGGTTATTCATTCTATCATAGGTCCCAAAAACACCGAAAGCGTTTTTCCCTATTTTACCGGTCAGTTTGAGTCCTCCCATAGGGTCAGCTACAGTCCGTGTGAAAACAGCCTCAATGGGAGTCAAGAAAAAATCAGCTCCTTCCAGAAAAAAAGGCCTTTTTTCCGGATACCTGATGGCAAACCGCGTGTTGACTTCAAGCTCTCTGATATCAGCCTCTATTTGTGAAAAATCAGGATTGACAGCGGCGTTGAGCATCAAATTGGGGGTAATGCCCCACCTGGCTGTAATCCCTGGGTCAGCATTGATTTTGCCATTTTCCATTGGACTGTCAGATTGCTCAGGAAAATCTTCTCTTCTGTCTGTCCGGATTGTTGTCAGGGTCGGATCAAGTTCAATGTTCATTCCCGGCGATATCCCCTTCATTCCTGTTATCTTATTGAACTGGCAGATGATGCAGGTGATGTCCCTTTCTCTGGGATGGGATGTCATGCGGTGGCGGACACTTCTCGGGTAGGACCGCTCAATGCTGAATCCCCATGTCTGTACTTCTGAGGTCTTTGGGAAGCGGAGCTGGTTGAAGGGGATCGCTATCTCAACGGCCCACCCCCAATCTGTGATTTGGCCTGCTGAAGCCCAAATAGCGTCCCAGGAAAAATCTTCATATCCCTCTGATTCACTGAAGTTCGCGTCAGCTTGGACTCCCAGCGGGTTGGCACGGAACTGAAAGCCCCGGCGTTCATCATTGAATGTGTCTATCATAAGGCTGATGTGGTCGTCCTGGATAAAAGTGTCCATGGAGTCGCGGTCCATAAGATGAGCCCGAATTTTTGAAGGTTCCGGGTCATAGCAGCGCACAGCCACGTAGAAAAAATGATCGTCATAGGTTACAAGGCAATCAGTATCCACTGGCGCGGGAATGTTGTCACCGGGAAGCCATTCATAGGGAAGCATGATGACAACCGCATCCTTCCATGCATTTTCATCCAAGCTGCCGTCCACTTTTATCTCAGAAGAAGCTTTGGTTACCGCATAATCCTTGGTCTCCCTCTGTTCCTGGAGGTTTGTTTCTCCGGGGGCGGAAAGAGTGTATGGATGAATTTTTGTGGATTCCGCATATAGATGGAAAGATACAAGAATGAAAGAAATAATTCCCAGACAAATTTTGATTATTTTTAAAGTTGATAGGCGTTTATTCATAGCAGCTAAATTCAAAGCAAGAAGTGTGCCATGTTTTGTGTTATGGGTATTCATTGATTTTGAGGCCTATTTTATCGGAGAATCTGTATCATATCGAACACCAACCGTCCGATAATGGACATAATAGACCTGTGAATTGAGAAGGGGAAGGAAGCTTGCTTTTTATTATTTTTTGAGGATAAAATAAGGGGCAAAGCGTGCGCCCGTAGCTCAGCGGATAGAGCGGTGGACTTCGAATCCAAAGGTCGGGGGTTCAAATCCCTCCGGGCGTGCTTGCTCTCTTTATCGTTTCAAAATTTCAATCAATGTTTCCAGAGCGCGGGGGTCCTGGAAATCTCCCAGGGCTTGGATGGCGTATTTCCTTACTGCAGGATTTTTGTGCTTAAGGGCTATTTGAATGAGATAGGGGAGACCCTGATTGTCATCCAGGTCCTCCAAAGCCTCCAGGGCTATTTTTTGAAGGCGGACCGTTTCTGTTTCCTCATTAGCCAGCTGATTGAGTTCCTTTCCCGCTTTTTCGGCGGCTTTATCTCCTAAGGCTTGAACAGCTTCCTCCCTTACAGATTGGTCAGATGCGCGGCGGGCGATTTTTATCAGGGCATCCACTGATTCCGACAGTGCGATATCCTCCAGGGCGGAGGCCGCCTCTTCTCTTACTTCAAGCGAGGGGTCCTGCATGGCTATGTGCAGGAGGAGTTCCACGGCCCGGGAATGGTTGTGATTTCCCAGTTCAGAAGCTGCGGCTTCCCTCAACTCAAGTGCCTCCGCTTCATTCAGCACAGATTCAAGCAGGGGAATGACTGTACCCGCAGCATCATGCATTCCGATAGCACGGACAGCCTCTTCCCGGATAGAAATTCCGGAGAAGTTTTGATATATCTCCCACAGCAGTTCCAGGCTTTCTTGATTTCCTGCTTTACCCAGCCAGATCAAAGGGTGGTTTTCCAGCTCAAAGGGAAAGTCCAGACTGCAGAGACAGATTCCTTCTGGTTCGTTGGTTCCCGGTTTTTGTTTGAAAAGAACGGCCACGCTCTTTTCCACTTCTGGAAAATCTTTCCTTCCCATGCGGTTAAGGACCTCCTGTGTGTAGGCCTTCAGTTTTTGCTCGGTGTCTATGGGATTGAAACGCCCGGACAGGAGATCTTCCAGGGAAGCATTAGTTGGTGAACGGCGCCAGTGCCCTCTTCCGACCATGCCGTTCCAGGAGAAATAATAAATATCTTCCGGCATGACTTTTGTGATGGAATAACCCATCCAGTATGAATCCCTCATGTTCTCGGCTTGCGCGACTTGAAAACCCTGCTGCCGGCGGTTTTGCAGGGTTTTACTCTGGTCTTCGAGTTTGTGTATGGAGGGATTCTGCGGAAAAGCCATGCTTAAGCCCGCAAATCCGGCCAGCAAGAAAAAGGCAAAGAGCTTTTCTGGGGCTTTTTTTCTCATTTTTATTTTTCTTTTAAGATCTCCATCAGGGCTTCTCTGGCTTTGGGAGTTCCAATATCGCCCAGAGCTTCCACAGCAGCGGCACGGACCTTGAGACTTTTATCCTTTTTTGCCACCTCCAGAAGAACCGGAACGGCCGCATCGTTCTCTGTGTTGCCCAGCTCCATCACGATTCTGCGCCTGAGTTCATCATTGGATTCTTTTTTTGCCATGGCAGCCAGGGCGTTGACAGCTTCTTTGTTTTCCAGACCAGAGATTTCTTCCAAACAAGCCCCTCTGACCTCCATAAAAGGGGATTGATTATAGATCTGCTGGAAGATATCGACGAGTTGGTTCTCTTCCAATATGTCTTCCAGGACATAGACGGCTGTTACCGCTAACTCTGTCTCAGAGTCACCAGCCGCGATTTCCATGAGAATTTTCAAAGCCTCTTTTTTTTCCTGGTCTTCCAGGGCAAAGACAGCGGCTCTTCTCACTCCCAGGTCCCCGGGTTTTTTAATGATATCTTTGAGAATGGCCAAAGCTTCGGGATGTTCGATCTCTCCGATCACATGAACGGCTTCCCGGCGGAGATTGATGTCTTTGGCATTCATGGCAATGTTTTTTAAAATAGGAATGGTTTTATCCGGCTGTTCTATATCTTCCAGTGCATAGAGAGCTTCTTGCTGGACATCAGGTGAGGGAGAGGAACGAATGATTTTTTCCAGCACAGGTATGACCTTTTCTGACTCTATATCGCCCAGAGCATGTACAGCAGCGGCAGCGATTTTTGGGTCATCTGATTTTTCCGCCAGGCTGCCCAGAAAGGGAATGACATCCGGGTTTTCCATGTCTCCCAGACCGTAAATAGCTTCCCGGCGGATCTGAGCGTTTGAGTCTTTTTCAGCAATCTGCTGCAAAACCTTCAGAGCATTCATATGCTCCATATCGCTGAGTACATGGATAGCATTTCGGCGCAGTTCCGGATTTTTTTCATTGAGAGCAATGTCTTTGAGTTTTTGGAAAGCAGATGGATATTCAAAATCTTCCAGCATGTCGATGATATGGTGTTTCAGCTTGGCATCTTCACTTTGATCGTAAATGTCAATTATTGAATCGAGGGCAGCCTCGCTTTCTGAATCAGCAAGGGCGTACAGGGCTTCCAGTCTGACATCTGTTTCTTCGTCTTCGATCAAAGTTTCCACTAAAGCTTCGTATTCGGGAAAACCGCTCTTTGTCAGACGTTCTCCCACTCGGATTAAAGCGGAGCGTGCATCGTCTTCCCAGCGGCTTTCCTGATAGGTGCGAATGAAATTCTGATAGCATGCGAACACTTCCTGCAGAGGCTGATTTAGTTTTTCCTGTGTGTAGCACTTCCAGAAGCAGGCATCATCATGCCACTCGCTTTGCGGGTACTGCTTGATGAAACCTTCCAGATTTTTTAAAGCCTGTTCCCAGGATTCATTCAGAACCAGGTTGTAGGCTTCCCTGTAAGCCTTGGCGTCAGCTTCCTGATCCTCTGCATTCACCCAGGAAACGGTTAGGATTACGGAAATAAGAATCAAGAAAATGTATGGTTTGTTTTGTTTTTTCATTATAACCTCCCTTAAATAACCGGATTTGTATGATCCGGTACAGCCTCTCGCTGGTACCGGATATTAAAAAGCCTGAGCCGGAATAATATGTCCTTTTGCGTCAGGGCGGATTGAATCATTATTATGTTTTGTGGGTTCTGAGGATTTTCCACATTGGCCATTTGCCTCAGAATGAGCTCCAGATCAGATGCCAGCTCGTATACTCTTTTATCAATGGAAGCAAGCGGGCTTTGCCGGATCTCACTTGTTTGGATGGCCAGCTCTTTAAAGAGCCGCTGCTGCTCGATCAGGTTCAAAGCGTAGATATCTTCCTTTTCAGGGTTAAAATTCATGATGGACATCAGAACAATGTGCATCTTTTCAAATTTGTCTTGGATGCTCTTGGAGGATAAAGACGCGTGCAAGGCAGGAGATGAGGCCAGTGTGCTTTCCGGTCCTATGTCCGGAGCGACCCAAATGAGTTTTCCTAAAAAAATACCGAGGATCACAAGAGCGGCGCCTGTGGCTGTCTGCCAGAACATACGCCAGCCCCTGCCTTTCCGGGAAATTGGCATCCCTGTGAGCTGGCTTTCTGCAGAATTCTTTTGAAGACGGAAGTTGAGTTTGCGGTTGAATTCATCCCAGTATTCTGGTCCCGGGTCTTTTCGCTCTCTTTTGTCCATGATTTTGAGTGTATGCTTGACCCTTTTGTATTCTTCTTCGCAGCGGGAACAGGAAGCCAGATGTTTCTCTATTTTTTGTTTTTCTTCTGGTGATATTTCATTATAGACAGCCAGAGGAAATAGTTTTTTTATCTTACTGCATTCAGCCATGATCGACCTCCAAGGCCGGATGATAATTGGCCAGTTCTTTTTGAATTTTTTGGACTGCCCGGAACAGATAGCTTTTTACTGAACCTGATGAGATGCGGAGGATTTCAGCGATTTCTTTTAATGGAAAATCATTGTAGTGACGCATGACAAAGACCGCTCTCTCGCGGTGGGACAATTGGTTAAGAGCTTGTTCGATCTGGCTGCAAACAGCTTTGTGTTCGCTTTGAGAATTCGGATTATTTTTTTCTTCACTGTTCCAGGGCTGATCAGCTTCCCCTATGGAATTGAAATGCTCAAAGGGGTCTTCTTTTTTTCTGCCTTTTTTACGCAAAGTGTCGATGCTGGCATTGATGGTGATGCGGTAAAGCCAGGAGCTTAATTTAGAATCAGCGTTGAATTTATGGAAGCGGCAGTAGACTTTGATAATGACATCCTGGGTGATATCTTCCGCGTCCTGATGGTTTCCTACAAAGTCCCAGGCCAGGAAATAGACCATTTTTTTGTGTTTATCCACAATATCCTGAAAAGCCGTTTTATCCCCATTCTGGGCTTTTCTCACAAGTTCTTTTTCCAGTTCGGGCATCGTGTCCTCATTCATCTGATTAGACGCTTATAATAAGATTAGGTTTGCAAACTAATAAGATTATCAATTCACTCCCAGGTTTTTTTGCCCTTTTTTATTATTATGCGGTTGAACCATATTAATGAAAAAAAGGAGTGACTGTCAATGAAAAGCGAGTCTCTGAAAAAAATAATTGAAATTCAAAAATATTGGGAATAACATAAAAAAGATAAAAATATTCAAACAGTCATAGAAAAAGAGGAACACATGAAAAAAATATTTATCGTATTGATTTCTCTCATCATACTCAGTGTCAGCTGCAATGTCGTAAAAAGAGAAGCCCACTGTCTCATTGTGGGAGAAATCACTATGCAGAAAGACTCTTCCGGAAATGCTGAATTTCTTGGAGAAATAAAAAATGATGGAGAAAAAAAAGCCTTGAGTGTGAAGATTACATTCACCATAAAAGATTCTGGGGATAATGTCATTGATACAGCCTCCACTTATGTCAATTCTAATGATTTGGATCCTGGACAAACAAGCGGCTTTGATTGTTTATCTCAGGCTCCCTATTCTCAAGTTTCTTCGTATGAATATGAGATTAGGTGGAATGAGTAAGCTACGGCTCTTTTTTAATTATATTTATAGGCTGGGTATCAGAGAAGTAAAATATCATGTCGTAAGCTGTGGCCAGGTTAATGATCCTATCCTCTGAGAAATGTATTTCCGGATACGTAGCGCTGTAAAAATCTCCCACTCCAAAAAAAGGCCTTTCTTTATTGATATACGTATATAAATTTCCTGTTTGTGATAATCCTTTGATGTCGAGGATAAAATTCTTAAAATCAGCCTGACAGAGAAGATAGTTTACCGAGTTTTCCGGGGGAGAGAGATTTAATTTCCACACAATAGGATTCGTATCTTTCCCGAAGTAATCCTCTGTAACGGCAACAAACCGGCCTTCTGTAAATCCCGTTCCAATGACCAGATATTTATCTCCGATTTTTTCTTTGAGGTGTTTTCCCATTGAAGGGCTTCCATCTCTTGCATAATGGGGGTCATTGGCTACATGAGCATTATGGGCCCAGACAGCTACTTTGGCCTTATTACCCATGAGTTCTTTAAGCCATAAGACATGTTTAGCCATATGACTGTCTCTTAAGGATTTATTTTTATACATCCAGTAGCGGTTTTCGTGGGATAGAATATGAGATTCAATGTTGTGCAGTAAGAGGTCTCTCTCCATCTTATCTTTACCGGAAGGGGAATTGTCAGAGAAGAACCGCAGGGTTTTATCTTTTAATGAAGTCAATAAATCTTTTATTTCCTGGTATTCTTCTTGTTTAAGATTTTTATAGTCGATTTTTCCCCATTTGGACAATTTCTCCAAAATTTCAAAAACAAGGCCGTATAATTCTTTGTCGCATTGAGAAAAGTGCTGGCTGAGTTCATCGATGTACCGGATATCAATTTGGCTGTCAATTCCTATAAAATGGATCATATCT
>Ga0207752_1001184_pt1 | contig 12116 bp, 14 predicted proteins | sample Pon2CUnioCityCA_6_FD_187272 | JGI IMG/M metagenome (GOLD analysis project Ga0207752, IMG submission 187272) | Marine sediment microbial community from Union City, CA, USA - Pond 2C Sediment 2 (SPAdes) | ecosystem: Environmental > Aquatic > Marine > Intertidal zone > Salt pond sediment ... | reverse complement strand
CATACTCTGCTGGGAGATCCCGAGGTGGTCAGCGGTCTGCGTTCAGGAGGGTGGCTGGTGATCAATTCCCCGCAGTCTCCGGGGCAACCGGGTGCAGGCGGTGACTTCAATATGGCTACCACTGATGCCACCGGTATATGCCGCGAGCTGGGCCTGGTAGTATCCGGGCTGATCGTGGTGAATACAGCCATGCTGGGGGCGGTGATACGCGCCTCCGGATTGGTGAGCCTTACGAGTATCAATGAGGCTATAAGAAGGCGGTTCTCGGACCGTTCCGCCAGGCTGAATCTGGCGGCGGTGCAGGAGACCTACAATAAGACGGTGATTGAGAGAATCAGCTAGGCCAGGAAATGGGAACCAGGGATTGCGGGCATATCTGCGGCGAGTCCTCACCAGGTATGGGCGAAGCAGGGAAGACCGGTGACTGGCGCACGTCCCGTCCGGTCATCGACGAGGAAAGGTGTACCCCGGCCAGAAACCACAAGCCGGCCTGCTTCCTTTGCTGGTTGTACTGTCCGGAAGCCGTGATCAGTAAGACCATACCTGTCCGGATAGATATGGAGTACTGCAAAGGCTGCGGGATCTGTTCACAGGTTTGTCCAACTCATGCCATCGCCATGGTGGAAGAAGCTGATTCCTTGAAAGACCGATGAGGCGCCTTGGCTAAGCGAAGGAAGACTAGAGAAGCCGCAGGGGAAATGCTGGACGGCAATCGCTCTGCAGCCGTGGGAGCGAAGTTGAGCCGGGTTCAGGTAATCGCGGCCTATCCCATAACACCCCAGACACCGGTCACAGAGGCTCTGTCTGAATTCGTGGAACGAGGAGAACTCCCGGCCCAGTATGTTAACGTTGAGAGTGAACACAGCGCCCTGGCTGTGTGCAGTTCAGCTTCTCTGGTAGGAGCCAGAACGTTCACAGCCACCAGCTCGCACGGGCTGGCATATATGCATGAGATGCTGCACTGGGTGGCCGGGACGCGCCTCCCTGTGGTCCTGGCCTGCGTGAACCGGGCCATCGGGGCGCCGTGGAGCGTGCTGAACGATCAGCAGGACTCTATTTCGCAGCGGGATACGGGCTGGATTCAGGTTTATGCCTGGAACAATCAGGAGATACTGGATTCGGTGATACAGGCCTACAAAATCGCCGAAGCAACCTGTCTGCCGGTCATGGTCTGCTATGACGGCTATGTTCTGTCCCATACCGAGATGCCGGTGGACGTGCCGCCGCAGGACGCGGTGGACAGGTTCCTCCCACCGTACAAGCCTCACACTACCATAGAGGCGGGCAATCCCAAGAACTATAACCTGGTAACCCTGGCCAATCCCAGGCTGAACGCGGATGGTGTTCTGTGCCACGGGTACATGGAAATCAGATATCTTCTTCAGGAAGCACTGGAGCAATCGACGGAGACCATTGCCGCCGTCGGGCGGGAGTTCGGCAAGTCGTTTGGCAGGAGCTATGCCGGTTTGCTGTGGGAAGACGGGATGGAGGACGCCGACATAGCCATGGTGGCCATGGGCAGCCTGGCGATGGAGGCGAATGTAGCAGCCGACAGCTTGAGGAAGGGAGGGATCAAAGCCGGAGTGGTGGGCTTGAGGATATTCAGGCCGTTTCCCAAGAGGGACCTGGTGAGGGTACTGAGGGGATGCCGGCTGGCGGTGGTCTTTGACAAGAGCGTCAGCTATGGAAACGAGGGGGCCGTGGGTAATGAGATCAAGGCGGCTCTCTATGGTATTGACACGAGAGTAGCAGTGCGCGATTTCATAGTCGGTCTGGGTGGCCGGGATGTCAAAGCCAGGGAGCTGGCGGACGCAGTGAAAAAGGCGCTGGCGTCTGTTGAGGGAGGGGCGCTGAGCCAGGAGAAGGCCGATTGGATCTGTGAAATCTGAGGGAGCGGCAGTGCCAAGAGTTGATGCAGTCAATCTTGTAGAGAAGGAGTTCCTGTTGCCGGGCAACCGGCTATGCCCGGGCTGTGCTCTGTCTCTGGCCTACCGTCATATACTTAAGGCGCTCGAAGGGCAGGCGGTGGTAACGGTGCCGGCCAGCTGTCTCACCGTGCTGCACGGCATGTATCCGGTGACGTCGGTCACTGTTCCCTGTGTAAACACACCTTTTGCCTCCACGGCGGCGTCTGCAACAGGCCTGGTGGCCGGGTTCAAGGCTATGGGAAGGACGGACCTGACAGTGGTGGCCATGGCTGGAGATGGCGGCACGCATGACATAGGCATTCAAGCACTGAGCGGCGCGGCTGAAAGACACGACGATTTCATCTATATCTGTTATGACAATGAAGGCTATATGAACACCGGCAACCAGCGCTCTGGCTCGTCTCCGCTGGGCGCGATTTCGGGCACCACGCCTCTTCTGGGCAAGCGGGAGCACCAGAAGGACATAATGGCCGTAATGGAAGCGCATGCGGTTCCGTACTTGGCGACGGCGAATGCCTGCTATCCGCTGGATCTATATGAGAAGGTGAGGAAGGCCAGATCCCTGCAAGGATTGAGGTTTCTTCATGTGTTCACCCCTTGCCCGCCCGGTTGGGGTTTCCCTTTCGCGGATACGATCCGGATAGGCGAAACGGCGGTGCAGACCGGATGGAACGTGCTCTACGAGATTGAGGACGGTGTCTTTCACCTCAGCCCGCCAAGTGCGGCCGTGGCCAGGAAGGGCGGCCCGAAGCCGGTAAGGGAATTCACAGCAACGCAAGGCAGGTTTTCCAGCCTGGGCGAGGACAAGATGCAGGAGTTGCAGGACTGGATCGATGCCAGGTGGGAGCGCTACCTGGCACGGGCAGCCGCCGGCCATCAATAAGGGCGCCAGGCCATCAGTCACGACGCCTACTTGACACGTCTGGTGGCATCATCTAGCATACTCGACAAGTTAATGATTCGTGATTTAGCTATCACGAAATGGAGGAGGGCACCATGGCTGAGGGCAGCGTCTACAAGGTAATCGAGATAATCGGCACCAGTACCGATTCCTGGGAGAAAGCCGCGGCGGCCGCAGTACAGAAAGCAGCTAAGAGCGTCAGGGATCTCCGTATCGCGGAAGTGGTCGAAATGGACATGCAACTCGAGGATGGCAAGGTCCGAGCGTACCGCACCAAGGTGAAGGTTTCCTTCAAGTACGAAGGTGAGTGAAGTCAATATCGATGAAATTCCGGCCGGGATCGTGGAAGTAGTACATGAGTAATGTATCTTCTTTAGTGGACAGACTCCGCAGCCGGCGCTGGGAAGCCCGCAAGGCGGCGGCTCAGGAACTGGTGAAGGTCGGCCAACCGGCTGTACCGGAGCTCACCCGCCTCCTCTCCGATCAAGACCCTGACGTGCGCTTGATCGCAGCCAAGGCTCTGGGCTGGATCAGAGAGGTCTCAGCCGTCGGACCGCTGACGCAAATCCTGAACGACGAGGACGCAGATGTCCGCCGGGCGGTAGCATTGGCACTTGGCAAAATCGCAGATGCCGGCGCCCTGCATCCGTTGGTGGAGGTGGTGACGGGCGATTCATGCTGGCATGTGCGAGCGGCGGCTGCTGAAGGCCTGGGTGCTATAGGCGATGCCCAGGCAATACCGGCCCTGGTGCGTGCCCTGGGAGACAGCTATCTGGATGTGCGGGAAGCGGCTATCGAGGCCCTAAGTCGAATTGGCCAGCCGGCAGTGCCGCATTTGGTGCAGGCGCTTGAATTGGAGAATTCCGATATGCGTTGCGGAGCAGCCAAGATCCTGGGCATGCTTCGGGTTTCGACTGTTAACGATCTTCTGTTGAAGACACTGGAAGATGAAGACCCCGGCGTCCGACAGGCGGCTGTCGAAGCGCTGGGCAGGATATCCGATCCCCGATCAACCGGTGCTCTGGCGGTGGCATTGAAGGACGACGCAACCCGTGTGCGCTACGCTGCTGTCAAGGCCCTCGAGGGCATAGGAGATCCTCAAGCGATTCCTCTGCTTAGTGAAGCAGTGAAGGACAGGGACTGGGGGGTACACTGGGCGGCCCTTAAGGCGATGGAGAAGATCCGGCAGGGTCAGCCGGGCTAGTTCCCGGTAGCCGAGATCACCCTTTCCTTGGCCGGCCAGCCATGGCCTGAGCGTAATTCAGGGCGGCAACCAGCCCCACGCCTCCTACTATGTTACCGAGAAGAGTGGCTCCCATATAGACAGGGACATAGCTCTGGGGCGAGCCGATGCCATTCAAGGCCACATAGATGACCTCGGTTGACCCCGCGATGATGTGCGTGAAGCCGCCCAGCCCCACGAGATAGGTGATTATGACGATGATTCCCACCCTGGCGGATTCGGCTGCGGGGAGCAGCCAAACCATAAGGGCGATGAGCCACCCGGCGAAGATACCCTTGACGAAAGTTGTGCCGAATCCCAGGTGGATGGAGTCTTCACCTATGGCAACGAGAGAGGGGGTAACTTCCACCGGAACGGCATCGGTGTAGGCCAGCAGCAGGGCTACAAGGGTTATTCCGATCAAGTTGGTCATAAGAACGATGGTCCACAGCCTGAAGACTTTCAGCCCGCACGAAAGAGTGCGGAACCGGAACAAAGGCAGTACTGCTGTGAGAGTGTTCTCGGTGAAGAGTTGCTGACGTCCGAGGACCACGATCAGGAAACCTATGGCGTAGCCCAGATTGGATATGAGCGGCTGCCAAGTAGCCTCCGGCAAGTATGCCAGCATGAGACCTTTGCCGATGAAGGAGAAACTCATCGACAGGCCAGCCGCCAGTCCCGACCAGGCCAGTGCCGCCGGATGACGCTGAAGCTCATCCTGGCCTTCCTGCCTGATAGCTTCGTGGACGACTATGGCACCAATAGCCGTCCGTTTCTCGATCTCCTTCCTCTCGCTCTCGCGAAGGTCGAGCCGCGAACGCTTCTCTTCACTCATTCGTTTGTTAGGAAGTGAGCCGGAATATCGAAAGACATTTCACCCCGGGGGGTACTGATCAAGAGCCTTGCCGGACGTTTGGAGGCATAGAACCACAAGCGGCCATTTCTTACGTGGCAGCGGATCTCCTTTTCCTCCAGCGGGGTAAGGGTGGTCTCTCCGAAATCAACAGGCTTGCCCGGAAGTAATTCTTTCATAACTCACCCCATTACGGCTGTCCTGGCTACTCTTAACGTGGGCCTGGAAAAGACAAAACGCAGCAGCGGTATGATGAGGGCGATGGGATACACCCCGGCTTCCCCATTCACCTGCAAGGCCAGTCCCTCTCGCCGGAAGTCAGGCTCTATGTTGAGCTCAACCTGGCGATACGAGTGGATCAGGGCCATCGCGGGCATGATGCCGCCGGCCAGCATACCGGTATCAGCGGGATCCGACAGTCCTACTTTCAGGTCGACCCGGAGCCATCTAACGTGCACTACGTGTAGAAGGTCTCTGCCGAGACTCAGGAGTTTTGGGACAAAGCCGGGTGTCCGCAGGGTGACGGCCAGGACCCCTGGTCTTCTCTTGGCCTTCCCGGGTTCTCTTCGCTCCCGCCGTTTCGGGGAGAGGCGGAAGCGAATCAACCCAAATAGCCATTTCACAGTGATCGTTGTCTTCCTGGTCTCAGGGCTGTCTCCTGAGCTGAAGCTGGCCTGGACCGGGATGCTAAGAAGGAGAACAAGCAAGGCCAGGGCTCCCAGTATCGGGCCTATTATCCACACGCTTCTCTATTCTTCCTTCTTCTTCTCGCCGCGCTTCTCGATGGCTTTGGCAATGACCTCACTGACTTTTTCCACCGCGGTGGCAGCGCCGCCTACTATGGGTGCGACATGCACGCCTTGCTGGTTGATGATGACGATGGCCAGGGGTTTCACGCCTCCGCCGCCTCCAGTACCGCCTCCCCCTCCCTGTCCCTTACCTTCTTTTTCACCGCTGCCCATGGCGCTGCCGGCGCCGAATCCGAAGCCGATGCTGACCAAAGGGATGATCGTATTACCATCGACCGAGATGGGCTCTCCTACTACGCTCTTGGTGTTCAGCAAACGTTCGATTTCGGCCATAGATGCCTGAACCAGTTTCTCCAGGTTCTCCATTTCTGCCTCCTTTCGTGGGCCTTCTCTAAATTCAATTCTGCGGTATCTCCAAGTTCGAGACATCACCCCTTAGGGTGATATTGGATGACTTGAAACCTTAGAGGTTGTTTTTTCGTCAAATAAAGTGAGGGATTTGGTATCATTAAACTGACAAAGTAGTTAGAAGGGGGGTTATCATGGAAGGGAGCAGGGAGTTCCTGGGGGTGGCGTTGATGGGTGTCCTGGCTCTGGCTGTGGGGCTGACGGAGGCTACGTTAGCTCACGGATCACAGACTGCGGGCGAACTGGCCAGTGAGAAAGTTCGGACACTGACGCGGGCTGTGGCCACCAGCATGGGGGTGGACGAGGAGCAGGTGGCGGAATTCCTCCAAAAAGGTCTTGCTTAGACAGTTATGACATCCTCACGCAGAGGAACCTGTACGTAGCTGTTTTCTGACGTGGTGCTGCCACGTGCAGAATACGTGTGTTCAAATCGTGCCCACCGGCTGCATTCTCCCCCGCTTGTTGCACTAAGTTAGCCTTCCTTCGCCTGTCGTGACCTTTCATGTTGCCCATATGGCCTCAACGCTGTTTCCCGCGATGCAGGTGCCAGGGCTGTGAGGTCGAGAACAATTTCACGGTGAGAATATGAGCGGGACTTTATGTTGTGAAGTGAGTTGCAGGCTGTGACGTGGTTTTCCCGGAGTGTGTCCTGGCCCGGTGCATGAAGAAGTAGAAAGCGATGGCCGCAGCCAGACCGGCGAAAGCGGCCGAGCGAAAGACCCAGTCTATTCCAAACGACGTCTCTATCGCTCCACCCACCATAGAGCTTAGCAGCATGGCGATGGCATTGGACATGTTGGCCAGGCCCATCACTGATCCCATGCCGAATTCCCTTCCTCTTCCAACCCCAATGGCGGTAGCTGAAGGAACGGCCAGGGCTTCTCCCAAGCCGACGACCATGAGCAGCGGAAGCAGGGCGGCGAAACCACCTACCGAAGGAACCAGGGCTACTGCCGCGAAAAGAACAACCCCGCCCAGGACTACCAGGACAACACGGTTCATCCTATCCGCCAAAGTGCCCGAGGGATAGGAAAAGACACCATTAACGACGGAACGGGCGGCTATGACAATACCCGCTTGAAGAGCGGTGGTTTGCCTGGCGTCTATCATAAACACCGGAAGGAAAGCCAGAACAGAGCCATAGCTGATTCCCAGCATAAGGTGAAAAGCCATGAACGCGCGCATGCCGTTATCCTTCAGCATGGACACAAGCGAACTAGCCTCCGCTTGATGGGAGGATGTTTCCTTCGACGCCGATACTGGCGGTAAAAAGATCAGGACTGTCAGAAAACCGGCCGCGCTGAGGATGCTCATGCTGAGGAAGGCGGTATCCATGCCAAACGTGTCATATAGAAAGCCGCCCATCACGGGACCTGTCCCAAATCCGGCAATGGTGGCTACATTAAGGAGACCCATGTATCGGCCTTCGCGGCCGAGAGGCGCCAGCTCACCCACGTAGGCATAGGCGATAGGTATTACTAGGGCCGTGCCAACGCCGCTGAGCACGCGGAACACCAGAAGCTCCCGAAAGGTGGGAGCCAGCATGTAGCCTATGGCGGCTATCACGTAGACTGCCAAGCCCAGACAGAGAAAGAGTTTCTTGCCGAATCTGTCGGATAGTCTTCCCACTACGAGCATCAGGGGTATCTGAGTGATGGTGAACCCGGAGAAAGCCAGGCCGACGTAGACACCACTGGCGCCCATCTCCTGGGCGAACTCAGGTAGGAGGGGGCTGACCATGGCTATGCCGGCGATAGTGATAAAGAGGGCTAGCCATACTACCAGGAAGGGCCGGTTGCTGGAGAGGGAAAGCCTCATCCGGGCTAAGAAAGAGGGGCTTGTTTGAGGGGCAGGCGATTTCATCAAGTAATCGTCCGGCGAAGCGCGACATGATTCTACGCTGCCACTGTCGCGCCAGCAAATCCGCACAGGTGCGCCGATTATTGAGGGCAAGGGCGCTTGACAACCGGGCGGTTTGCTGAGAAAATGTTTGTTGGGACTAACAATTAGGCATTAAGATATGAGCAGAGAACAGACGGCAAGCATGGAAGACTACCTCGAGTCTGTGGCCATGCTTCGTTCAAGAGGTAAGGCGGTCAGAGTGAAGGAGATCAGCGTTGCACTGGGGGTGAAGATGCCCAGCGTTACTGCAGCGTTGAAGCGGCTCACGGACGAGGGCCTGGTGGTCCATGAGAAGTATGGGCGGGTCAAGTTAACCGCTGCTGGAGAAAAGGCGGCCAAGAACGTTTTCCGGCGTCATGAGGTCCTGCGTCGGTTCTTAATCGGGGTTCTGGATATTGATCCGGAGACAGCCCGTGAGGATGCGTGCAGGATGGAACACGCTATCAGTCCGGTATCCTTGGAGCGTTTATCCAAGTTCCTTACTTTTGTGGAATCCTGCCCGCGCAATGAACCGCCCTGGCTGGGCAACTATCGCTACTACCTTGAGCACGGTGCGTTGCCGCCGGAGTGTCCAGCGAAGCTTGAAGGGGAATCGGTATGACCAGCGCCGCGGTGATCGGCGACCCGGCTATCCCCTGCTGCCTGGCTTTTCCAAAGACTAGCCCCGAGATGAAGGAGAGGCACTAATGACTGATGCGAGAGTGGTGACAGCGGCACGGATGTCTGCCGGGCAGACAGGCGTAGTTGCAGCCATAAGTGGTGGGCATGGATTGATCGGACGGTTAGAGGCACTCGGGATAAGGCCGGGAAAGAAGATACGCAAGGTCAGTTCAGCCTTCATGAGGGGCCCAGTCGTTGTTCAAGTAGACCGGTGCGAGATAGCGGTTGGCTTTGGCATGGCCCAGCGAATCATGGTCAAGATCGAATAACTCCTTTTCCCATGAAGATTCTCCTCGTAGGCAGCCCCAACGTAGGGAAGAGCGTCATATTCTCACGTCTTACGGGCGTGCACGTTATCTCCTCTAACTACCCCGGAACCACGATCGGCTTCACCAAAGGGGCTATGAAGCTGGGCAATGAGCAGGCGGATGTGGTCGACGTGCCCGGCACCTACACTCTCGAGCCGACCAGCGAGGCTGAACGAGTGGCCCTGGAGATGCTCCGGACAGGCGACGTGGTCATCAATGTGGTGGATGCCACCAATCTGGAGAGAAATCTCTATCTGACTCTTCAGCTCCTGGAGAAAGACATTCCTGTGGTAGTGGCCCTCAACATGTGGGATGACACTAAGCATCGGGGCATAAATATCGATCTGGAGAAACTGAGGGCTGCACTGGAAGTTCCAGTCATTCCTACGATAGGGCTTACCGGAGAGGGGATGAAGCAACTGGTGGAGGCATTGCCCCAGGCCAAATCACCGGCTCATCCTCCGCGTACCAAGGAAGAGCGCTGGCAAGCTGTGGGCGGCATTGTTGAAGAGGTGCAGCAGATTACGCATCGCCATCATACGTGGATGGAGCGTCTGGCAGACGCCAGCATCCGACCGTTTAGCGGTGGTGCGATCGCCGTCGTGGTCCTGGCGAGCGTTTTCTTCGGTGTGCGGTATCTCAGTGAGGGCATCATCAACTACGTCATGGACCCCTTGTTCAATAACCTGTGGGCGCCTGTAGTCCTTTGGCTCAGTGATCTGATGGGTGGTGGCGGTCTGCTGCATGACATAATTCTAGGGAGCATAAGCGGTGGAGAGGTTGATTTCATCCAGTCGTTCGGTCTCCTTACCAGCGGGCTGTATGTGCCTTTTGCCATGGTCCTTCCCTACATCGTGTCCTTCTATCTGGCGCTCGGCCTGCTGGAAGACTCGGGGTATCTACCGCGTCTGGCGGTGATGGTTGATACGCTGATGCATCGGCTTGGTTTGCACGGATACGCCATCATACCCACGATGCTCGGTTTCGGCTGTAATGTACCGGGCATAATGGCTACCCGCATTTTGGAGAGCAAACGGGAGCGGTTCATTGCGGCGACTTTGATTTCCATAGCGGTTCCGTGCGCGTCGCTTCAGGCGATGATCTTTGGACTGGTGGGGGAAAGGGGTGGGCAGTACGTGCTCCTGGTCTACGCGGTTCTCTTTGTAGTCTGGTTAGGGCTGGGCCTTGTACTGCGACGGATCATGAGAGGATTTACCCCTGAGCTATTGATAGAGATCCCTCCTTACAGGGTTCCGGCCTGGAGTGCGGTAGCGCAGAAGCTCTGGTCGAGGGTGCGCGGTTTCATTCGTGAGGCCATTCCCATAGTGCTGGGGGCGGTTCTGGTGGTGAACGTTCTCTATACTGTGGGGTTGTTTGATGCGATTGCGGACGCAACTGCGCCGGTGGTAACGACGTTACTTGGTTTGCCCAAGGAATCGGTGGCAGCCCTGGCTGTGGGGTTCCTGCGGAAAGATGTGGCTCTGGGCATGATGGCGCCGCTGGGTCTGACAGCAGGGCAGTTGGTGGTGGGGAGTGTGGTGCTGGCGATGTTTTTCCCCTGCATTGCCACTTTTGTGATTCTTCTCAGAGAAATCGGCATATCCGGCCTGCTGAAAGCCACCGGGATAATGGTGGTGGCGGCACTGGCCACAGGGGGAATCCTTAACCTGATCTTGAGCTAGATTTGAGAAGCATCTAGACCGCAAAGCATTTCCAGTAGGGCCTCAGCTCTCTTTCCACGTCGGCTATCACCAGCTTGGTCTCTGTCAGGGGTTCCGGATCAACGCGGCCGGGCTTCTCTTCAGGGTCCCTTAAAGGCAAAATGATACCCGCCAAACCCGATATCAGAGCCATCCAGGCGTAGGGCAATACCTCCCTATTGTAGCCGGAGGCGATGAGATCAATGACTTTTCCTTCACACAAGGTGGCGAGTTGCCTGGTCTTCTCGCCGATCATGTGGAAGCCACTGACCGGCAGGCCGAGGTGGGTCAACTGATCGCTGAAATGAGGATCTGAACCGCCGTTGCGAATTATTATCTGCGGACCGAATTCGTGGACCAGTGGTTCCACGATGGATTCAAAGACCAGCTTGTAGGATTCGTGCCCGGCGCCCGGGGGCAAAGGAATGTTTACGTTGAACCCCCTGCCCGTCCCCGATCCGATTTGGGAGACGAAGCCAGTACCCGGGTACAGGGTATGGGGATCCTGGTGAAGATCTATGAACAGAACCTGGTTGTCTTCGTAGAAGTAGTCCGAGGTGCCGTTTCCGGCATGGGCATCAGTGTCCAGGATGAGGATTCTTTCCAGGCCGTACTTTCTCTTCAGATAGACGGCGGCGAAAGCGACATCATTGTAGAGGCAGAATCCTTCTCCATAGGCACGCTTGGCATGGTGAAGCCCTCCCCCGATGGATATGGCCTTCTCAAGAGCCCCTGTCTGTACCAGATCAGAGGCTTCTTTGGCCTGGCCGATAACCAGCCTGGCAGCCTCCTCGAGCTTTCCCGGCCTGCCGAAGGGGCGGTTGTCTTCGCTATGGTACCGATGGAAAGGTCCGGAGTATCCCAGGCCCAATCTGGCGGCTTCATAGTATTCGGTGGTGAAGTCGATGTAAGCTTCGTCGCAGATAAGGAGCAGATCGCCCCGGGTGGCTGGCTCCGCTCTTATGATCTGGTAGTCGGTGGGAAGCAAATATTCTTTGAGAACCCCGGGGAAGAATTCGTACCGGTCGCCCCTGAAGGGATGTCCCGGCCCGAAGTCATACTCACTCAATTCTTCACGAAACAGAATCCCGAGAGGCATAGCTAGTTCAGGACTGCCTTTCTCCTGACCTCAGCTTTATCTTACTAGGAGCGAGGTGACAGAGAACTCATGATCGATCGTATAGGTAGGCACGATCGGTGTCAAATCCCGAAATGCCGGCTGAAGTCTCAAATCCGCCGACGCACTCTTCATTCAGAGCCGTGTGGAGCGGTGGTATAATTTGACTAGGTGATTTAGCCTGATTGCAGGCGACTTTGGGAGTCATATTGACGCCAGATCTAGCGGGACGAAAAATAGGATGTGCTCTGGGTGGTGGTGGCGCCAGAGGGCTGTCGCATATCGGTGTACTGAAGGTCCTGGAGCAGCGTGGACTCGCTCCGCAGGTGGTAGCGGGTACCAGTATAGGTGCTCTTGTGGGCGCTCTT
>Ga0207752_1001183_pt1 | contig 12116 bp, 11 predicted proteins | sample Pon2CUnioCityCA_6_FD_187272 | JGI IMG/M metagenome (GOLD analysis project Ga0207752, IMG submission 187272) | Marine sediment microbial community from Union City, CA, USA - Pond 2C Sediment 2 (SPAdes) | ecosystem: Environmental > Aquatic > Marine > Intertidal zone > Salt pond sediment ... | reverse complement strand
AGTTACTGAACAGCAATATGCTGCCGGAAGACAAAGGCAACAAGATGTCATTCGTTCTGAACTTGAGCTGGGTATGTTAGCCGACAGGGAAATAAATATAAGAACTCAGCTTGAGATGACACGAACCCAGTTAGAAAAACTTGTAGCTAACTATGCGTCTAAAATAAATATTGAGAATGAACTTCCAGAATTTAATTTTATACAAATTCACAAATTTTCTAGTGACAACCATCCATTAATAAAAATGCAAAACGCGATGATACAAGTTAGTGAAAAAAATGTTGCGTTAGCAAAACAAAGTTATAAGCCGTCATGGATGCTGGATCTTACCTATGGCCAACGTGAGGATGCACCCAATGGAACAAAAAGAGCAGACTTTGTATCTGCAATGCTAATGTTTGATTTACCGATATTTACAGCAGATCTACAGGATAAAAAAGTCTCGGCTAGCAAATATCGTTTAAATAGTGCATTTAATTCAAGGGAAGATGCTAAACGAGATCTAAAAAGAAGATGGGATACTACTTTATTGAGAGAAGTACGTTTGGCGAAAAGAGCAGGTATTTATGATAAATCCCTGGTACCCAAAGCGAAGGAAAATACTAAGGCTGCATTATTCTCATATCAGAATGGCCGAGGTGTGTTTACAGCATTAATGCGTGCACAAATAATTGAACTGGACACACAGTTAAAAGCATTACGTCTTAATGTTGATCATAAGAAAACACAAGCACAGCTTCTTTATTTTATTGGGGAAAATAATGAAATCTAAGTATTTCATTTTGGAGAATTATTATGAATAAATTTAACTTATCTATCTTATTGCTAGTTACATACTTATTAACAGCATGTAGCGATGAAACTAATAACAAAGATGTAGCGATGGATAGTGCAAAAGAAACTGCGGTAGAACACAGTCAAAAACATCTTGTTCCCAATTATGTCTGCCCGATGCATCCACAAATTATCAGGGATAAACCAGGCAGCTGTCCGATTTGCGGAATGGACCTTGTTAAAAAAGAAGTTGAAAAGAAGAAAGAAACAGCAGTAGAACATAGTCAAAAACATCTTGAACCAAATTATGTTTGCCCGATGCATCCACAAATCATCAGGGACAAACCAGGCAGTTGCCCGATATGCGGAATGGACCTTGTTAAAAAAGAAGTGGAAAAGAAACAGCAAGATGGTATTACCGTAAAAATTTCCCCAGAGGTAGAAAACAACATGGGTGTGAGAACGGCAAAAGTTAAGAAAGATAAACTTTGGCGTAGAATTGATACGGTCGGATATGTTGACTTTGATGAAAACAAAATATCGCATATTCATTTACGTACCAGGGGATGGATAGAAAAATTACTGGTTAAATCTGAAGGGGAACGTATTACAAAAAACCAATTATTATTTGAAGTCTATTCACCAGAGCTGGTGAATGCACAAGAAGAATATATCCAGGCTTTATCTAGTGGCCATAAATCCCTGTCAATTGCATCAGGTGAACGTCTTCAAGCTTTAGGTATATCAAGTGAACAAATACAGCAACTAACTAAAAGCAGAAAAGTGAGTCAATATGTGAAAGTTTTTGCTAAGCAGGATGGCATCATTGCGAAGCTGAATGTGCGTGAAGGTATGTTTGTTATGCCGCAAAAAGAAGTGATGAGTCTTGCTGATCTTTCCAGTATATGGATCCTTGCTGAAGTTTTTGAGAGCCAGGCTGATTGGGTTAAGAGCGGTCAGCCCGCAGAAGTAAAATTATCATATCTTCCAGGCCGAGAGTGGGAAGGTGAAGTTGAATATATTTATCCTAGCCTGGATCCTAAGACAAGAACCTTAAAAGTACGTTTAAGGTTTGATAATAAAGATGAAACTTTAAAACCCAATATGTTTGCTGACGTAACAATATATGGTGGTGCTAAGCGAGAGGTAATGATAATTCCTCGTGAAGCACTGATACGTACAGGAAATGAAGAAAGAGTCATTGTTTCAGTTGGTGATGGACGTTTTCAGCCGCGTGATGTGACAGCAGGTATTGAATCAGGTGACCATGTAGAAATCATAAGGGGACTACAAGTGGGAGATAAGATCGTAACTTCGGGTCAGTTCCTGATAGATTCAGAAGCAAATTTGAAAGCAAGTATTGCTCGTATGTCTGAAGCGAAATAAAGGTGACTTAAAATGATTGAGAAAATTATTGATTGGTCACTGAATAATCGTTTCCTGGTATTACTTTTAACGGTTGTATTAATTATTGGAGGAATTTTTTCAGTAAAGAATACACCTTTAGATGCAATACCGGACTTATCTGATGTCCAGGTTATTATAAAAACTACCTACCCTGGCCAGGCCCCACGTGTGGTTGAAGACCAGGTTACGTATCCATTAACAACAGCTATGTTATCTGTACCGGGTGCGGTCACTGTCAGGGGGTATTCATTTTTTAATGATTCCTATGTCTACATAATCTTTAAAGATGGAACAGATCCCTATTGGGCCCGTTCGCGGGTACTGGAATATCTCAGCCAGGTGTCAAAACGTCTACCAGCTGAAGCACGTCCATCTTTAGGGCCCGATGCAACCGGTGTGGGTTGGGTATATGAATATGCACTTGTTGATCGCACGGGAAAAAACGATCTTTCCCAGTTACGCAGCCTACAGGACTGGTTTTTAAAATATGAGCTACAGACGGTTGCGGGTGTATCAGAAGTGGCAACCATAGGCGGTATGGTTAAACAGTATCAGGTGGTACTGGATCCTGACCGTTTACGTGCTTATAGCTTACCTTTATCTAAGGTACGTATGGAAATTAGGCGTGCAAACCAGGAAGTAGGTGGTTCAGTTATTGAAATGGCAGAAGCTGAATACATGGTACGTGCGACAGGTTATATCAATGAACTTGAAGATCTCAAACGTATTCCGCTTGGAGTAAATAAAAGAGGCACCCCAATTTTATTAAAAGACGTGGCGGATATTCGATTAGGGCCACAAATGCGTCGTGGTATTGCAGAGCTTGATGGTGAAGGTGAAGTAGTTGGTGGTGTGGTAGTAATGCGTTATGGCGAAAATGCATTAAAAACCATTAAAGGCGTAAAGAAAAAGATCAATGAGCTCAAAAATGGCTTACCTGCAGGTGTCGAGATTATCGAGACGTATGATAGATCTGATTTAATCAACCGTGCCGTTGACAATTTAAATTCAAAATTGATCGAAGAGTTTATTGTTGTTGCGTTAGTTTGTGCAGTATTTTTGTTTCATATTCGATCGGCATTAGTTGCTATTGTTAGTTTGCCTATAGGTATCCTATCTGCATTTATGGTTATGCATTACCTGGGCATGAATGCGAATATCATGTCTTTGGGCGGTATTGCTATTGCGATCGGTGCTATGGTCGATGCGGCGATTGTGATGATAGAAAATGTACATAAGCATATTGAAAAAGAACCTTTAACTGATGAGAATCGCTGGCAGATTATGCGAAAAGCCAGCATGGACGTTGGGCCGCCATTATTTTTCTCACTGCTTATTATTACCTTAAGTTTTCTGCCTGTATTCACTCTTGAAGCACAGGAAGGAAAACTGTTTTCACCTTTAGCGTTTACTAAAACATTTGCTATGGCTGCTTCTGCAGGATTAGCAATTACTTTAGTACCAGTATTAATGGGTTATTTTATTCGTGGCCACATTAAACCTGAGCATGAAAACAAAGTGAACTTACTTTTAATAAAAATGTATCGGCCATTAATAAATTCGGTGTTAGCGAAGCCTATACATGTATTAAGTATTTCATTTTTATTAGTTTTACTTACGATATGGCCAGTAAGCCAAATTGGTTCAGAGTTTATGCCTGATCTGGATGAGGGGGATCTGATGTACATGCCTACTACATTTCCCGGTGTCTCTGTGGGCAAAGCGCAGGAACTTTTACAACAAACCGATAAGTTAATTCGAACGGTTCCTGAAGTTAAACGTGTGTTTGGGAAAGTAGGTCGTGCCGAGACTGCAACAGATCCTGCGCCTCTTACAATGATAGAAACGACAATTTTGTTAAAGCCAAGGAGTGAATGGCGAGATGGCATGACATTAAAAAAGTTAAAGCAAGAACTGAATGATTTGATTAAATTCCCAGGGTTAACCAATGCCTGGGTTATGCCAATAAAAACACGTATCGATATGTTAGCAACCGGTATAAAAACACCAGTTGGAATTAAAGTTGCCGGGCCAGATTTATCTGTTATCCAGGATATAGGTAAACAAATCGAAGAAGTTGTTATAAAAGTTCCGGGGACGTTATCGGCTTTCTCTGAACGGGTTGCCGGTGGACGATATGTCACAGTCGATATTGATCGGGTAGCAGCTTCTCGTTTTGGGTTAAACATCGCTGATGTGCACGATGTAGTCCGCACTGCAGTTGGCGGAATGAATGTCGCACAAAGTGTTGAAGGTCTGGAACGTTATCCTATTAATGTCCGCTATCCACGTGATTTACGTGACTCAGTAGAAGATTTACGAAATTTACCTATTATTACAAATACCGGTGCTCGAATACCTTTGAGTGAGGTCGCTGATGTTAGAACAGAAATGGGACCGGCCATGATTAAAAGTGAAAATGCTCGACCAAATGGTTGGACATTTGTTGATATTGATGGGCGTGACCTGGGCTCATATGTAGAAGAAGCACAGCGTGTTGTAAGTGAGGAAGTTAAGCTCCCACCTGGGTATTCTATTGCCTGGTCAGGACAGTATGAATACATGGTCAGAGCAAAGGAACGATTATCAATTGTTGTACCGTTTACCTTACTTATTATTGTTTTACTTCTGTACCTTAATTTCAGAAACATGATTGAAGTGATGATCATAATGGGGACGTTGCCATTGGCATTAGTCGGCGGTTTCTGGTTATTGTATTTATTAAATTACAATATGTCTGTTGCCGTGGGAGTAGGTTTTATTGCCCTGGCGGGTGTCGCAGTAGAGATTGGAGTGATCATGCTGGTATACCTCAATGATGCATATGGAAAAGAACGTAATAAAGCATTAAGAGAATCACGTTTATTTACTCTACAAGATTTACAGCAGTCAGTAATAATTGGTGCTTTACTGAGGGTTCGTCCAATTATGATGACAGTAACGGCAACCATTGTGGGTCTATTACCCATTATGTTTGGTAGTGGTACTGGAACAGAGGTAATGCGCCGCATTGCGGCACCAATGGTTGGTGGCATGGTCAGTGCAACATTGTTAACACTAGTTGTAATCCCTGCAGTATTTCTTATTTGGAAAAAACGAAGCTTGGAAATCGATTTATAACTTATCAGAAATGTGAACTTGGTAAACTGATTTTATTACAGGAGGTTACAAAATGAACTTTGTTAAAGTGGTATCAATTATCAGGCCGGATAAGTTGAAGAATGTTGAGTCAGTACTTAAAGAACTTAATGTACCAGGGATCAGTGTCTTTCATGTTAAAGGCTATGGTGAATATGAAAATTTTTTTCGTCATGACCATAAAGTAGAGCACCTTCAGCTTGAGGTATATATAGGGAAAAGCCGTGCGACTGAAATTGCGGAAAGTATCATGGAAGCTGCTTACACTGGAATTGAAGGCGATGGCATAGTAACCGTTATACCTGTAGATAGCGTTTATCATATTCGGAGCAAGAAAAAATGTGGCGAAGAAGTTTGCTGAGGCTGTTCAATTAGAATATATGTAAATAGTAATGTTATTTCTTAACTACATAAATATTCACTAACATTAAGTGAGATATTTAAGGCAATATTATTTGAACTTAATTAGAAAAACAGAGTCACAATGCAGTGCTTATTGCAATTGTGAATAATAATATTGGTAATAAATAGTATGGATATGCTAGAGTTTTATTATGAAATTTTTATCTAACAATTTAATGCTTCTGGTTTTAGCTACTGTATTGGCTATTTCACCCCTGAAGGTTATTGCTTCATCAGTATCTGATTGCATGGATGCGGATAAAAATATGCATTATTCTATGAATAAATCTCCACAGAATCATTCAACAAAAGCTTCAAATAAAAGCAGTCATCATCAGGAAGTAAAATCTGGTACTCAGCAAGATTGTTGTGAAACCACTGCCTGTGATATGACACATTGTGCCAGCTTTGTTGCTATCGCCGTTACTGCCGATACACAAAGTGGCATTATCTATACGCTGAGTGAAGTGTCTGCAAAGCCCAGTGAATCTTTAATCTCATTTTATCCCTCTTCTTTATACCGGCCGCCAAAAGCCTGATTCCTCCTTATCTGCGGGATGACATTCTCATCTACGCATTTAGCAAAAAATTAAAATTTAAATAAAATTTGTATTTCGGTGCGCTGATGTCTTGTGGTTAATTTTTTGCCGCACAGCATGCCGATAAAGAGGAATTTAAAAATGTCGAAAATTATTTTACCCGGCAGCGATCGTGCTATTGATGCAGGTGAAGTTGTCGCGCCGGAATCACCATCGCGTCGTCGATTTGTTACCGGGCTTGCTGCAGGTACCGCGTTAATGGGGCTTGGCCTGGGAGTTAATGCAAAACCATCAAAAGAAGCAATGAAAAGTATTGTTGCCGGGCAAACGGTCTTGCGAGGGGCAAAGTTTGATTTAACCTACTCACCGTTAAAGGTGAACTTAACCGGTAATGAACGTATTGCCACCGCTATTAACGGTTCGGTTCCGGCACCGGTATTACGCTGGAAAGAAGGGGATACGGTCACACTTAATGTTACGAATAACATGGCAGAAGATACCTCTATCCACTGGCATGGCATTATTCTGCCTGAAGATCAGGATGGTGTACCGGGCATTAGTTTTAACGGAATTAAACCGGGCACCACTTTCCAGTACCAGTTCAAAGTTAACCAAAGTGGAACTTACTGGTACCACTCGCATTCTGGTTTCCAGGAACAAACGGGGGCCTATGGCGCGATTGTCATTGATCCTAAAGAGCCTCCACCTTATACCTATGATCGTGATTACGTGGTGATGCTATCTGACTGGACTGATGAAGATCCAAATGATGTTTATCACAAGTTAAAGAAGCTTAGCCACTACTATAACTTCCGTGAACGCACCATCTCTGATGCCATGAAAGAAGTTAGTGAAAAAGGCTGGAGTAACTTCTGGTCTGATCGTGGTATGTGGAATGACATGCGTATGTCTGATCGCGATATTTCTGATGTTACCGGTTATACCTATACTTTCTTAACCAACGGTCATGCCCCTGCTGATGGCTGGACCGGCTTATTTAAAAAAGGTGAAAAGGTCCTGTTGCGTTTTATTAATGCCGCGGCAATGACTTTCTTCGATGTGCGTATTCCCGGTTTGAAAATGACCGTGGTCGCTGCCGATGGCCAGTACGTTCAACCTGTGAGTATTGATGAATTTCGTATTGGTGTTGCAGAAACCTATGATGTGATTGTTGAGCCGAGCAGTGAACAGGCTTATACCATTTTTTCACAAGCGATTGATCGCTCCGGTTATGCTCGCGGAACCTTAACGCCCGATCCTGCTATGACCGCAGAAATTCCGTCAATGGATGCAGCACCGTTATTAACCCATGGTGATATGGGAATGGATATGAGCTCGATGAGCGGGATGGATCATTCTGGACATGATATGAGTGGTTCAAATAGCTCAAAAATGGATATGGGTGGTGGTATGAAATGCGGCGGAGGAATGGACATGAGTGCCATGAATAAAACTGAGATGGGTTCAGGCAAAGCCGGTTACGGTAGCATGCGAAAAATCGCCCATGCAGAAACCGAGTTCGGTCCCCATGTTGATATGCGTTCCGAAGCTCCGCAATATCGTTTAGATGATCCGGGTGTAGGCTTACGTAATAACGGCCGAAAAGTTTTAACCTATGCTGATTTGCGTAATCTTAATCGCACCCCCGATCCACGTGAACCGGGTCGTGAAATTGATCTGCATCTTACCGGCAATATGAGTCGTTACATGTGGTCAATCAACGGTATCAAGTTTGCTGACGCTGAACCTTTACGACTCAAGTACGGTGAACGGGTCAGGATTAATTTAATCAATGACACCATGATGAATCACCCGATGCATTTACATGGCATGTGGAGTGATTTGGAAACCGGTGATCCCCGCTACATCCCAAGAAAGCATACTGCCATTGTACAACCAGGCTCGAAGATTAGTTACCTGGTCACGGCGGATGCAAAAGGAAGCTGGGCGTATCACTGCCATCTTGTTTATCACATGCTGGGCATGTTCAGAAAAGTTGTTGTCAGTTAGTGATATAGGATAAAGGAAACATAACAAATGAAAAAAATAATTTATGCCTTCGTTGGCTGTTTGTTCTCAACTCCCCTTTTTGCTATGGGTGAAGATGACCCCCTTGTGACCATGGTGATGATCGATCAACTCGAAACCCGTGTTGTTGATGGTGATGATCCCCTGGTACTCGAAGGTAAACTCTGGATAGGTAAAGACTTAAACAAGTTTGTAATTAAAGCGGATGTGGAACAGGTTAAAAGTGAAACACATGAGCTTGAGTTACAGGCTTTATACAGTCGAGCCATTGATCCTTACTGGGATTTCCAGCTAGGTGTCAGACAGGATCAAAAACCTGCTCCTGATAAAAACTGGTTGGTAGTTGGTTTTGAAGGAGTGGCACCTTACTGGTTTGAGATAGACACCGCCTTGTTTATCGGTGATGACGACCAGGTTGGGCTTCGTTTTGCGGCTGAATATGAATGGATGATCACGCAACGCTGGGTGTTGTCTCCAGAGTTTGAATTCAATATTTATAGCAAGGATGAAGAAACCCGGGGTATAGGTAAAGGACTGGCGGATAGCCAGCTTGGCCTGCGCTTACGTTATGAAATAAAACGTGAGTTTGCGCCTTACATCGGTGTTAACTGGAACAACAAGTACGGTAACTCAAAGCTCTTTGCTGAAAACGAAGGTGAAGAAGTAAGCAGTACCCAGTTTGTTGCGGGTATTCGTGCCTGGTTCTAGAAATGTAATAGGCCTGTAAAGGCGACGTTAATACGTCGCCTTTAACTTGAATTTTATAAAAGGAAATAAGAAATGAATAAAAAGTCAAAACAAAAAACAGGAATTTTAACTTCTGCATTTGCTGTATTAGCCGTTAGTGTCTATATCGGATTTAACCTGGGTGGACAGGATGCTATTGCCGAAACAAATGAAATATTAGTTTATAAAAGTCCAACCTGTGGTTGTTGTAAAAAATGGGTTAGTCACCTGGAAAGTAAAGGCTTTAATGTCACAAGTAAAAATATGCAGGATATGAACCCGATAAAGAAAAAGATCGGAGTGCAGCGCCAATACCAGTCGTGTCATACCGCGAAAATTGGAAAGTATTTTATTGAAGGTCACGTTCCGGCTAAAGACATCAAACGCCTGCTTAAAGAACAACCTGATATCAAGGGATTATCCGCACCGGGAATGCCAATGGGATCACCGGGCATGGAAGGTCCACGCAAAGATCGTTATGACGTAGTCGCTATAGATAAAAATGATCGGGCGACGGTGTATTCAAGTTATTAAAAGTTAAATCAGAAACAGGGAGGAAGAGGTGATGTGGAATGATGGATATTTTTTTCATGGAGGTGGTTTTATGTGGATATTCTGGATTTTGCTCATAATAGCCATTGTTTTTATTTTTCAGAATATGACAAAGGGAAATTCATCACCTGGTTCAGGAAATGATAGTGCGCTTGAAATTCTTAAGAAACGCTATGCACGGGGTGAAATTGACGATGAAGAATATGAGCGTCGTAAAAACGAACTTATACAAAATTAACGGAGTAATAAATCATGATTGAAGTTATACCCAACTGGCATCCGCTATTTGTGCATTTTGCTATTGCCTTATTAAGCGTGTCAGCGGTTTTCTTTGTATTATTAAAAGTGTTAAGCCAGCATGCGCTTAAAGAGCAATTCAGGGTGCTCGCTTACTGGAACCTGTGGTTAGGAACAGGCTCTGCCATTGTTACTGCGATAGCAGGTTGGTTTGCTTATAATAGTGTGGCACATGATACTGCGTCGCACCTGGCGATGACAGAACACCGTAACTGGGCGTTGATAACAGTATCAGTGTTTATTGTTCTCTCAATCTGGTCAGTTAAACTGTATAAAAGTATTAAAAATGAAAGTATTATTTTCACCATCATTATGGTTTTTGCTTTCGTGTTACTGGCATCAACAGGCTGGCGTGGAAGTGAGGTCGTCTATCGTTATGGTTTAGGTGTTATGTCAATGCCACAAGTTGAAGGTGAGGGACATGATCATGAGCATGCAGCCGGTGAGCATCATCAAGATTCTTTAACAGCGCCTGCGACTGAAATTAAAAAAGGTACATTACAGAACAATAAAAAAGAAGAACATGATCATAGTACTCATGATCACTAGCGATAAAGGTATTTATAAAGTGAAATTAAAATATTTTTTAACACTCGCTATAAGCCTGTTATTGTTATCGGCATGTTCCGAGGATAAAAATACTGTGCCGGTCGACAAGAACAAAAAAGATGTCGTTGAGCGAAATGTAAATCCAAGGGATTATTCCGCGGGTCAACGCTTATACCAGCTAAATTGTGCGAGTTGCCATGGTCAGCAGGGAGAAGGGGCAAAAGACTGGCGCACACCGGATAAAGAGGGTAAAAATCAGCCACCACCATTAAATGGAACGGGACATACATGGCACCACTCGCCAAAAGCACTGAAATTAGTGATAAGGGAAGGTACCGGTAAAATAGGTGGAAATATGCCTGCCTGGAAAGAGAAGCTTACGAACCGTGAAATTGAGTTAATTTTAAGCTGGGTAACTGCCCAGTGGACTGATGAAATTTATTCAGCATGGTATAATCAGCACTATCAACAGAATTAATATTACCCTTTTTAAACGTATGGTTTAGGAGAACGTTATGTACGGATTTAGTACCACATTTTCAGGTAGCTTCGACGACGCTATCGCAAAAGTAACTGAAGAACTCGGTAAAGAAGGTTTTGGTGTTTTAACTGAAATCAATGTTAAAGCGGTTATGAAAAAGAAACTGGATATCGATAAACGTCCTTACACTATCCTGGGTGCATGTAACCCGGTTTTAGCAAACAAGGCAATTACGGCAGAACCTGATATTGGTTTGTTATTACCATGTAACGTTTTAGTTCGTGAAGAAGAAGATGGTACAGTAACCGTGGCCTTCATGGATCCTTCAGCAGTTCTTACACTGGTTGAGCAAGACGGTGTTAAAGAGTTAGCAGCAGAAGTACGTGGCAAGTTAGAGCGCGTTCGTGATGCAATTTAAGCTTTAATGCAATCGCGATAAGAAACCCGCCTTGAGCGGGTTTTTTATTGTCTGATAACAAACAAAACTGTCTGATATGAGACATATATATCATAAGGTTATATTTAAGCTATTGATTTTCAGATGAATTATATTGGCATAACGCTTGCTCACTATCTATAAGAATGAGTCTTAAGTGTGATACATGTGAATTAACCGCTGTTCATCCTTCTCTTCATTTCATAATAAAAAATTATTTTTAGAAATAATTTTAATTTAATAAGTACAAATAATTTAAATGGGATTTATTTTCAGTTTAAGCATTATCGAAAAATTTTGCTTTGTTGGATTGAAAAAATATGAATATATTTGAAATACTTGATAAGGGCGGCCCGGTTGTCTGGTTTTTGTTTGCCTATTCAATAGTTGCATTAGCGATTGTGCTTGAACGTTATCTGCACTTCAGGCGTATGGGTAGTATATCAACAGGGTTTACTCAACAACTACAGCTTGCCTTAGAAGGACAGACTATACCTTCATTATTACAGGGTCTACGGGGACCTGAAGCAGCAATTATTCAAGGTTTATTTCAGGCTCAAAAACAGGGAGTACAGGACCTTGTGCGGGTAGCTACGCGCATTGGGTCTCAGGAGTTACAGCGAATGGAGCGCGGTTTTCGCACCCTGGGTTTGTTAGGTGATACAGCTCCATTACTTGGTTTGTTCGGTACCATCACCGGCATGATCAAGGCCTTCATGGTTATTGACCAGGCCGGAGGTAAGGTGGATGCGCAGGCCCTGGCCGGGGGAATCTGGGAGGCCATGGT
>Ga0207752_1001182_pt1 | contig 12118 bp, 6 predicted proteins | sample Pon2CUnioCityCA_6_FD_187272 | JGI IMG/M metagenome (GOLD analysis project Ga0207752, IMG submission 187272) | Marine sediment microbial community from Union City, CA, USA - Pond 2C Sediment 2 (SPAdes) | ecosystem: Environmental > Aquatic > Marine > Intertidal zone > Salt pond sediment ... | reverse complement strand
TCCATCGCCGAACATCATGGTGGCCAGGTATGGGTGGAGAGCCAACTCGGCAAAGGCAGCACATTTTACCTGGCGATTCCCATTCACCAGCAAGTCCAGGAGATCCCTGATTAGGTCCTTGGGGGTCTGGGTCTGGCTTTGGCACATGTGCGCGGCGAAAAAGGAGTTTTTTTCACCCAATATTCATCTAGATACCCTTGACCAAATTCGACATTTCTTGGTAGAATTGGGACAGAAATACCTGAGAATAAGAGTGATTTCGGTAAGCGCTTGAGGGAAAGAGCTCATGCGCTTGCCTTTGTTTGTCTAGCGGGCAGTACATTTGTTCTGATTTTGTTCCCAAATATCTTCTAGGCTTGTAAAACAGCGCAGTTTAGAAATTAAACAGCAGCAAATCGCTGCTGGGATAGGGAAAATTTGTCTAGTGGCTGTTTACCAACATTAGAGGGAAACGGATCATTTTCGGAAAGAACGTGGGTGCAAATAGGTAGACCAAGCTCTGCCCACCCGTTCATCCGCTCTTCTAGTATCGGCATTAGGAGGCAATAAGTGGAAACCAAAGGTTTAACAAAACTGCGAATCAGCCTGGCTTCACCCGAAACCATTCGTAGCTGGTCTTATGGCGAAGTGCAAAAACCGGAGACGATCAACTATCGCCGGCTTCGCCCTGAGAAGGATGGTCTCTTCTGTGAAGCGATCTTCGGGCCGACTCGCGACTGGCAGTGTTATTGTGGTAAGTATAAAAACATTCGTTATAAAGGCATCATTTGTGACAAGTGCGGCGTAGAGGTTACCCGCTCTTCCGTCCGCCGTGAGCGAATGGGACACATCGATTTATCGGCGCCGGTTGCACACGTTTGGTACACACGGCGCATCCCTTCTTATCTGGGCTTGCTGCTAGATATTTCGCGCCGCAACCTGGACCGGGTGCTCTATTTCGCCCAGTACGTTGTCACGTACGTAGACGAGGATGCACGCCAGAAAGCGCTAAAGCGTCTTGAAGAGAAAATTAGTTCCGCCGAACGAGAACAGGCAGCTAAAGTCAACGCCAAAATTGCAGAGACCAAAGCCACCCGTGACCGCAGTTTGGATGAACTTCAACAAAGTAAGGCAGACGTCGAACAGCATTACGACGAGTTGGTCGCCGAGCAGCTCGACCCGGTGATCAAGGCCGGCCAGCGCCTGGAAACCAACCTGCAGGAGCAGATGGGCGAAAGCGCTCGCACGACCATTCACTTTCCGGATACGGACATTGAAATCGTCGAAGAGGGCGACACCATCAGTAACCAGCACCTGAGCAAAGTCCAGCGCGTGGTCAAAGAACGCCTGGAGGAACTCGAAGTTGATTTGAAGGACCAGCGTCAACGTGAGCTGGAACACATCAATCTGGAGATTGAGCGCCTGCGTGCCGAAGCCGACCTTTCAATGGAAGACTTGCGCAACCAGCTTGAGGACCAATCTTCGGCTGTGCGAGATGAGAATTCTCGCTTGCGCGACGAGCTGTTAGAACTGCGCCCGTTGACTTTCATGGGCGAATCGCGCTACCGCGAGTTGAAGTCCCGCTGGGGGCAAGTGTTCCGTGCCGATATGGGCGCCGAAGCGTTCTTCGACATCCTTAAGCGCATCGACCTGGATAAACTGGCCGAGGAGCTGTGGCACGAGGTGCGTACTTCGCGCAGCAAACAGAAACGCAAGAAGGCCACCAAGCGCCTGAAAGTTGTTGAGGCCTTCCGCCGATCCGGCAACCGTCCGGAGTGGATGATCTTGACCGTTTTGCCGGTCATCCCACCCGATCTGCGCCCCATGGTGCAGCTCGACGGTGGTCGCTTCGCAACCTCCGACTTGAACGACCTTTACCGGCGGGTTATCAACCGCAACAATCGCCTCAAGCGGCTTTTGGAGCTCGGCGCTCCGGATGTAATCGTGCGCAACGAAAAGCGCATGCTCCAGGAAGCCGTCGACTCCCTGATCGACAATTCCCAGCGCGGAAAGGCTTTGTCCCGCCGTGGACGCCGCGAGCTCAAATCGCTGAGCGATATGCTGAAAGGTAAGAAAGGCCGCTTCCGCCGCAACTTGCTTGGGAAACGCGTGGACTACTCTGGACGTTCTGTGATCGTGGTTGGACCGCAGCTCAAGCTTTACCAATGCGGCTTGCCCAAGAATATGGCCCTGGAGCTGTACCGCCCGTTTGTCATTTCACGCCTGGTGGCGCACAATTATGCCGCCAATGTGAAAGGCGCCAAGCGCTTCATCGAGCGCAACCGCCCAGAGGTTTGGGAGGTACTCGAGGAGGTCATCAAAGACCGCCCGGTACTGCTAAACCGCGCGCCTACTCTGCACCGCCTGGGTATTCAGGCCTTTGAACCGGTGCTGATCGAGGGCAGCGCCATCCAGTTGCACCCGCTGGTCACCACAGCCTTCAACGCTGACTTCGATGGCGACCAGATGGCTGTGCACGTGCCGCTGTCCCAGAAAGCCGTCTGGGAAGCACGCCAGCTTATGCTTTCTTCCAAGAACCTGCTCAAGCCAGCGGACGGTGAACCGATTATCAGCCCTTCCAAGGACATGGTTCTGGGTGTGTATTACTTGACCAAGACCGACGATCGCTCACACAAGGGTGAGGGACGTGTTTTCGGCAGCATGGATGAGGTCGATTTGGCATACAGCCTGGACCAGGTGGAAATCCACTCCAACATCCGGCTGTTAACGGAGACCTGGTATGACGATGAAAACACCCGCCTGGACGAACCTGAAGTGCGGTTGGTCGAGACTACGGTCGGACGAGTGATCTTCAATCGTATCCTGCCCGAGGCAATCCAGTTCGTCAACTGGCGGCTGGACAAAGGCAGCCTGAAAGACCTGATGGCCGATCTGTATGAACTGGCCGGCGAGGAGCAAACGCCGGAAGTCGCCGACGCTATTAAGGATATAGGCTTCCAATACGCCACTCGCTCAGGTTACTCTCTGGCAGTTTCGGATATTACCGTCCCCGAAAACAAGCAGGATATTATCAACCAGGCGCTGGCCGAAGCGGATGCAGTCACACGCGACTTCCGGCGCGGTCTGCTGACCGAGCAGGAACAAAACGAGCGCATCATTGAAATCTGGCAGCGCACGACCAACCAATTGTCCGATGCGGTGAAAGAATCGATGGATCCCGACGGCAACCTGGCCGCACAGGCCATCTCCGGCGCCACCAAAGGTGGTTTTGGCACCATCTCACAGCTTGCCGGTATGCGCGGCCTGATGGCCGACCCTTCCGGACGCATCATCCCGCTGCCGATCCGCTCAAACTTCCGCGAAGGTCTGAATGCCTTGGAGTATTTCATCTCCACACACGGCGCCCGTAAGGGTCTCTCCGATACGGCGTTGCGTACGGCTGATGCCGGTTACCTCACCCGCCGTCTGGTGGACGTCGCCCAGGACATCATCGTCAATGATGATGACTGCGGCACCACAGATGGCTTGATCATCCGGCGCCAGGACGACATTGCTGGCCAATCCCTGGGCAGCCGTCTCTACGGCCGCCTGTCGGCTGAAAACGTCGTCGATCCACAAACCGGTGAAATCTTAGCCGAGCGCGATCAGATGTTGGGGCACGAGCGTGTCCGCCGCATCGTCAACTCGGACGTGCAACAAGTCAAAGTTCGCTCGCCGCTCACCTGCGAACTGATCCACGGTATTTGCACCAAGTGTTATGGCATGGATCTGGGACGCGGCAAAATGGTCGAGGTGGGCGCAGCCGTGGGTATCGTCGCTGCACAATCAATCGGCGAACCGGGTACCCAGCTCACGCTGCGTACCTTCCACACCGGCGGCGTCGCCGCAGGCGGCGATATCACCACCGGTCTGCCACGTGTTGAAGAGCTTTTCGAGGCTCGCAAGTCGCCTAAAGGGGAGGCCGTGGTCGCAGAAATCGGGGGTGTCGTCAACGTCACCCAATCCGACCGCTACAGCGATCTCCGTATCGCCCAGGTAAAACACAGCGAAATGGTGCACGACGAGTACGATCTGCCAGAAGGCTGGGAAGTCATCGTCCAAGAAGAGGACGAGGTCAGCCAGGGTGATGTACTGGCTAAAACCGATGAAGACGCCACCATCACTGCTCAGAATGGCGGTAAGGTGCGCCTCGAGGAGCAGAAAGTAATCGTCTCCTACGAAGTTAACGACGAGGCGGAGTACGAAATCCCCTCTAACGCTCGCCTGCTGGTCCGTGATGGAGCAAAGGTGGAAGCCGGCGACGCACTTACCGAAGGTTCGCTCAACCCGCACCGTATTTTGCGCATCAAGGGTCGCGAAGCCGCCCAAATGTATCTGCTGTCTGAGGTCCAGAAAGTATATCGCTCGCAGGGCCAGAACATCAACGACAAACACTTCGAGGTGATCATCCGCAAGATGATGTCGAAGGTCACTGTAACCCGGCCAGGCGATACGGAATACCTGCCCGGCGACCTGTCGGACTACCTGGAGCTCAAGCGTGCCAACGAATCGCTGCTAACGCAAGGGAAACGCCCGGCGAAGTTCGTGGATGTCCTGTTAGGCATCACCAAAGCCTCGCTGAGCACAGACTCGTTCCTGTCGGCCTCCTCCTTCCAGCACACCATCAAGGTGCTGGCCGGAGCAGCCATCGCCGCTACCGAAGACCCGCTGTACGGTCTGAAGGAAAACGTGATTATCGGCAAGTTGATCCCGGCCGGGACCGGCTTCGTGCGCGGGCGCTTCGATGAGATCGAAGGTCTGCCCGTGGTGGAAGCGGAGGCGGCCGAGGCGCCGGAGGCAGACGCGCTTCAAGAAGAAACTTCCGAAGAGGCTGCAGAGCAAGAATCTGAGGATCTCAGCGACGTGCAGATCAGTGTAGCCGACTGAGTCCGCTAAGAACTGAGTTAATTTCAATAACTCTCGGGGCTGTCTGAGAAGTAAGTTCAGGCAGCCCCGTTTTTATTTAAGTTTGCTTTTGGGGAGAATAGTTCCCAGACAGCTTTTCTTTCAGGCCCTCCTTAACCCCCGGCCACTCGCGGTCTAGAACGCTGTAATACACCGAGGAACGGCGATAACCCTCCGCCATGATAATGTGGTCGCGCAACACCCCCTCCCGCACGGCGCCCAGCCGCTCGATGGCGCGTTGGGAACGTAGATTGCGTGCATCCGTCTTGAACTGCACACGGATGCAGTCCAAAGTCTCGAAGGCATGCACCAACAGCAAATATTTGCTTTCTGTGTTAACTGCTGTGCGCTGGTAGTCGACGCCATACCAGGTGCCGCCGATCTCCAAGCTGCGATGCTGGCGGCGGATATCCAGATAGCGCGTCGCTCCAATAGCTCGACCGGTCTCCTTAAGCACCACTGCAAAAGGCAAGTCGCTTCCGCAGGCCTGGCGGCGAAGCATTCCACGAATCCATTTCAACATATCCTCAGCGGACTGGGGTTGTGCATAGGGCATGTATTTCCAAATACTCTTCTCCAGCCCTACCTGGAAGAGATCTTCGGTGTGCCCTTCCGAGAGCGGTTCCAGACGTACGACCTTACCAGTGAGTGTGACCGGATGGATTTCCATGAAAACTATTCTAACACTATGGTATGATTTGGCCGGGTTGACTTTTCAAAGGTTTCCCTTTAAGATATCCATTAGCACAAACATTCTAATTCCTGCCTACAGCCGAATGACCCCCGTGGTTCCCGGAGGGGTGATGTATAAGAGCTTGATTGTAGACACTTTTCAGCGGAGAGTTTAAATGGAAGTTGGACTGGTAAAAACAATCGACATCGACCACGAGATGCAGCAAGCTTATCTCGACTATGCCATGAGCGTAATCGTGTCACGCGCTCTGCCCGATGCACGCGATGGCCTTAAACCGGTGCACCGGCGTATCTTGTACGCCATGTACGACATGGGCATCCGTCCCGGCACACCTTATAAGAAGTCCGCCCGCATTGTGGGCGAGGTATTGGGAAAATACCATCCGCACGGAGATATGGCGGTCTACGATGCCATGGCGCGCATGGCACAAGACTTTTCGATGCGCTGTCTGCTGGTTGATGGACAAGGCAACTTCGGCAGCGTCGATGGCGACCCGCCGGCGGCGATGCGCTACACCGAAGCCCGCCTTAGAAATCCGGCTATCGATATGCTGGCAGACATCGAGAAAAATACCGTCGATTTCGAGGACAATTTCGACGGAACGCTGAAAGAACCCAGCGTTTTGCCCTCGGCGTTGCCCAATATGCTCATCAACGGGGCTACCGGCATCGCCGTAGGCATGTCCACCAGTATTCCCCCGCACAACCTGGAAGAAGTGGTGGACGCCCTGAAGTTTATGTTGAAAAATTGGACCAAGATGGATGATATCACCCTGGAAGACTTGATGAAATTCGTCAAGGGACCGGACTTTCCAACCGGTGGAGTGATCATCCAAGACGCCAGCGGTGATGGAATGATCAGCGCCTACGGGTCGGGTCGCGGCAAAATTACTTTGCAGGCACGCGCCCATTTGGAAGAGATGGATCGCGGCCGCAACCGCATCATTGTCACCGAACTGCCTTACATGACCAACAAAGCTTCGCTTATCGAGCGCATCGCTACGCTGGTGCGCGACGAACGCATCGAAGGTATTTCCGATCTGCGCGATGAATCGGACCGCCAGGGGATGCGCATCGTCATCGAGTTGACGCGCGGCACCGACCCGGAAGCCGTCCTGGCAGCCCTGTACAAGAGCACCACCATGCGCGGCACTTTCTCCATGATCATGCTGTCTCTGGTCGATGGAGAACCGCGCATGTTGGGATTGAAACAATCCCTGCGCGTTTACCTGGAACACCGCCAGGAGATCGTGCGCCGCCGCAGCCAGTACGACCTGGAAAAAGCTCGCCAGCGCGAACACATCTTAGAAGGCCTGCGAGTGGCCTTGAAGAATCTGGATGAGGTGATCGATTTGATTCGCCGGGCGCGCACGGTGGACTCTGCCCGAAGAGGCTTGATGAAGCGCTTTAAGCTGAGCGAGGCCCAGGCTCAGGCAATTCTCGAAATGCAACTGCGACGCCTGGCTTCGCTGGAGCGCAAGAAAATCGAACAGGAATACAAAGAGGTGCGCGCCCGCATTAAGGAATTGGAAGGGCTGCTGCGTTCCCCCCAGAGGATTCGCCAGGTGATCAGCGACGAGCTCCAGGTTGTGCGTGAGGCGTATGGCGACCCCCGGCGCACACACATTTTCCGCCTGGAGAAAGGTGACCCTAAGATTTCCGCACTTACAGCCACCGATGTGACACCCGAGAAGACCGTTTGGGTGGCGGTAAGCACAGATGGTTTGATTTCTCGTAGTGATGACGATAAATCACCTCGCCCGAGCGGTTGGGAAGCGCCGGCATACACGCTGCAGGCTAGCACCCGGGATACGTTGTACCTGGTGGCGGAGAATGGGGAGGCAGCCGCCATTCCTATGCATTCGCTCCCAGTGGCTGAGAAAACCTCCCAAGGCACGCCGCTGCACAAGCTGACTCCTTTCCAGGAGAGCGACAAATTGGCCGCGCTCTTCTCCATACCGGCTGGAGACCGGCGCGACGACTGGTACGTGATGACCGTCTCCCGGCAAGGCATGGTAAAGAAGTCCGCGTTGAGCGAACTGCCAGGCGCCTCCGCCGGCACCTTTACGCTCGTGCGCATCAACGAAGGCGACCGCCTGGGCTGGCTGGATTTCAGCAATGGAAAGAACGAAGTGCTGCTGATGACCTCCAAAGGCTTGGCGATCCGCTTCAAGGAGGAGGAAGTGCGCCCGATGGGACTGGTGGCTGCCGGTGTTATGGGTATTAAGCTGAAGAAGGGCGATGAAGTAGTCGGGATGGGCTTGCTGCCACAGCGAGGTTCCGTTTTCATGATCGCCGCGGATGGCAGCGCCAAACGCGTGACGACCAAGAACTTCCCCTCTCAGGGGCGTTACGGTCAAGGAGTGGTAGCCTGGAAACTGCCCGCTAGAGTCAAAGCGGTCGGCATGACCGTCGGCAAAGGTACCACACGCCTGACCTTGCACTTGAAAGAGCTGGCGCCAAAATCAACTCGCCTGGATGACGCTCCCGCGCTGGGCAGAACGGCGCGCGGCAAGGTGATCCAGGAGCTCAAGAAAGGCGATCAAATTACGAAATTAACGGTTCCACTGGAAATGAACGCGGAAATCAGGAAACCGGCCGAAAAACCCGCCAAAGCCTCCGCCATAAGCGATGGCAGGGCGACGAAACGCAAAAGCAGTAAGAAATCGAGCAGCAAGAAGTCCAGTAGGACCAAGAAGAGCACAGGGCGCAAAGGCCGCAAGAAGAAATAATTCCGCTAGAGCATATCCTAAGGGAGTAGACCTGACAGGTTTTTGAAACCTGTCAGGTCTTTCTTACGTCACGAAACGGTAAAAAAGGAATAATGATAGGCGATTTTGCCGTCTACCAGCCCCAGGGTGTCGCTGCCGTTGTTCACGGCGCCGGCGCTCGAGACTGCCGTCCAGGTAAAATGGCGCGTGCTGCCCGAGCCGGAAAACCCGGTCAGCCCGAAAGTGGCTGCGGGCAGGATTTCCTTGAAGAACGACTGGAACCAGGTTTTTAGCGCCGGCAGTCCCTGCACCGTGCGGGCAGCCGTTACATGGACGGCGGTTTGCGTGTATAAGCCGGCAACCTTGTCGGGATCGTGGCTGTTGAGCGCCTGAATATACTGTTCGGAGATGTCCAGCGGAGCGGGTGCTGTGGCCCACTGGTAGTTCTTAATCGCTTTCCACACCTCCGGCAGATAAAGCCGGCAGTTAGACCACTCCCAAAAATTCGCCGCGCTTAGATTCAGGCTTTGGGCCGTCTCCAGGAATTCGACCACGTCCTGCGGAGTAGAATACCAGCCGCTTTCTTTGAAAGCCGCGCCGGTTGGGATGATGGGCCGGAAAGGCTCTAGCGCTTCGAACTCGCGCACCGAGCGAATCAATTGCTCGGCCGGGTTATGATTCTGCAGCCAGTAGACTTGCGGCATGTTGTAATCACACTTCTGCAGGAATTCCGACCAGGGCAATTGGGGATGGTAGGAAGGATAGCGATAGGAGCTCAAGGCGATCGGAAAATTGGGCAGAGCTTTGCGCAAGCGGTCCATAAAGGTGCGAGCTGCAGTCGCCCTTCCGGGCAGCTTGTAGTCCGATTCGGCGTCAATGACGTATCCGTCCAGATCCAACTGGTTGATGCGCCGGATGGCAATATCGGCCTCCGCGACCGGATCGTAGCCGTACACAAAATGCCAACCCCAACGCTGGATGTCCTGCGACTTCAAAGCATCGAGCAGCGGAGGCACCAGGTCAGCGCCGGAAATCGGGTCGACGTTGTAGGTGTGATCACCATCGGCGATTTTGACCATCAAGTGTGTGTAATTGGACTGCGCGGCGATCTCCGCCACTAACTGCGTGTCCCCCAATTCGGTTTCCAGGATTTTCCAGATGTAGAAGCCTTTGCCCTGAATTGTCATAGAGTGCTCCTCTGCTTATGATAGCAAGAAATGCCTTGAGGTAACTTCCCTACTGCGATGCAACTTGTATGCCCGGCGGGACGGAATATGCAATGCAATTTATAACACATGCGCGCAGTCCAATGCGAGTCAGAGGAATCGCTTTTTTTCAGCGGGTATGGGCTTTACCCGCCGTAATTTTGCGCTGCATCGCCAGGCGGTTCCTGCCCCGGCGGCATTTCTTCCACATGGCCTGTTCTGCCCGGGCGGCAAAGATCGAAAAGCTGATGATAACAGACAGGCTGAACAGGCACAGAAGCAAATAGAGTTCCATTCTCTTTTCTCATGAAACATCGATTACCCGGTAAACCTATTATAGCGATATATGCACAAGGCTTCAATAAGCATTCGGTGTGGAGGTGCGACTAGGTTGGAATAAACAATCATGGACGCAGAGCGCCCGGGGGCGCTGCCAACGCAGAGCATGGGTAACAGGGATTGTGGGGCACCAGGAAATAAAAGTCCCCCTTGAAAAGGGGGATTTAGGGGGATTCTGTTTGTGCGTCCCAGAGCGGTTGCACTGGTCTCACCCAAACGCTCTATCTAAAGAGCAGCGGCAAGAAATAAGGCCAGCGTTGGCGGGCGATCATCAAGTCCAGGTCGTCGTAATACGAATCTTCCTTGGTGAAAGCCACCGAGACCAATCCCTTGGAATCAACCGCCAGAGACAGCCGCCTGCCGACATCCAGGTAGGCGTTTTCGCCGCTGTCCAACAGGTCACACTGCCAGGTGTGGAGGCCTGCAATCATCGGGCCGCAATTGCCGTTCGCCAGGCCAAGCACGGATATCGGCCGGGCAATCCGCAGGACAATCGGAGCCAATTCGTCCGAACCATCGCCATAGGCGATCACCGGTTTTTGCAAGGGCAGCGTGCCTAAGGACAGGAACCCGAAGGCAGATTCGGACCAGGTACCTTTCTCGGCGATGACGGCGCAGTTCCATTCGAAGTCCAGCGAGGCGCCCGGCCCGCAGTTTGCAATCGGATCGCCTGCTCCTACGAAGGTGGCATATTTGAGCTTGCCGCCCAGGTTGTCACTATAAGCGATGCGCGGGTTGTAATCGGCGATCGCCAGCGATGGCGAAAATCCTCCTTGTGCGTCGATCACCCGCCCGGCCCAGACATCACCGCTCTTCGAATAATAGTTCAAGCCGCTAGCGCTGTCGTAGAAAGCGATGTGGAGATTGTCACCCCCATCCAAAGCGAGCGAACTGTGCATATCCAGACTGCTGCTGCCGGTAACCAACTCGCAGTACCATTCATTGTATCCGCAATTCCCATTCAGATCCACGGGATAGGCATGGTACAAACTCTTACTCCCGACCAGGGGGCCGCGCACGCCGTACGAGATATGGGGAACGCCCTTGCTGTCAAATTTCAGCGAAGGGTAAAAGCCCTTGCTGACCAACATACTTCCGGAGGCCACGGGGGTGTAACGATCGCTGCAACCAGAGTCGTCGCAGGTAAATAGCATAAAGTCGAGGCTTTGGCTATCTCCATCGTAATACGCCACGCCCAGCTTCCAGGGCTGACTGCCACTGCCTGGAAAGATGTCCACGGAACTATAGATGCCGGTGTTGGTCCCAGTCTCGATGAGATAACACTCCCACGAATTGATCAGCCCACAATTGGCGAGACCCTGTGGCGGATATACCAAGAGGCGCAAGCTTAGATACCCCTGGTCGTAGAAACTGACCGCCATGCTGCCGTCCGAACCCGCAGCCAGAGCAGGGTTCAGGCCGCCAAACCCTTCGCTGTATAGGGGACTGATCAGCCAGCGCAAGCGCGCTTGAGGAGGCGGGGGAGCGGAGCGTGCGCTGTCCCGGGCGCCTCCGAAGAACAGCAGGACCACTAAGACTAATAGAAGGATGGAGCGAGAAAGGATATTCGAGCGAGACAAGGAGTCCTCCAACTTTGGCCGTGTTTTGAAAGCCGGTATTCGGATGAAAAGAAAGGAGGTGCCTGATAACGTTTATTCGGCGTTGAGAGCTTTCCTGAGCACTCCCTGGATGGCATCCGGTCGCGGCAGCAATACCATTCCGCCGCCCGGCGTGACCCAATCCCAGACCTGTTGCGGGCCGATGTAATAGTGTTTGATGTGGGAGGTATCGGTGATCTTGGCTGCCAGAGGCAACAAGCGGATGATATCGGTAAAGCCCAGGTCGGTCGTCACGTTGTCCTTGTAAATATTGTAGAACTCCGGCACGCGCTTGATGGCATCCAGCGTGAGCATTTTCTTGTACAGCGCCTGCAGGACTTCTTGCTGGCGCTTTCCACGGGCGAAATCGTTGGTAGTCTTGCGGGTGCGCACGTACCACAACACGGTGTCAGCGTCCATCTGCACGGCGCCGGCCGGGATGGTCACCCACCTGCCGGCGCGGTAATCCGAAACGGATTGGGACACTTCCACTTCCAAACCACCCAGGCTATCGACGACTTTCTTGAAGGAGGAGAAATTGATCAGCACGTAATGCTCGGGGCGCACACCGAAATTCTGCTTGAAAGTGCGGGCGAGCAGGTCGAAGCCGCCCATCTGCCAGGCGGTGTTGATGCGATTGAATCCGTAACCGGGGATAGTAACGTACAAATCGCGCGGGAAGGAGGTT
>Ga0207752_1001181_pt1 | contig 12120 bp, 9 predicted proteins | sample Pon2CUnioCityCA_6_FD_187272 | JGI IMG/M metagenome (GOLD analysis project Ga0207752, IMG submission 187272) | Marine sediment microbial community from Union City, CA, USA - Pond 2C Sediment 2 (SPAdes) | ecosystem: Environmental > Aquatic > Marine > Intertidal zone > Salt pond sediment ... | reverse complement strand
TAAGGTGCGGATGTTGGAGATTTCCACGATGCGCCCCTCGCGGATGATGCCTACACGGGTGCACAAACGCTGCACTTCGCCCAGAATGTGCGAGGAGAAGAAAACCGTCACGCCGCGGGCGTTCTCCTCGCGGATCAGGTTGAAGAACTTGCGCTGCATGAGCGGATCGAGGCCGGCGGTCGGCTCATCCAGGAAGAGCAATTTGGGGCTGTGCAGCAAGCCCTGCACAATGCCGACCTTCTTCTTGTTGCCATACGACAGGTCGCTAATGCGGCGATTCAACTCCAATTCCATGATTTCAGAAAGGTCATGCAGGCGTTGGGTGCAGTCGCAATCGTAAAAGCTGGCGGAATACTTAAGCAGGTCGATGACCTTCATCCCTTCGTAGTAATAAACTTCCGAAGGCAGGTAGCCGATCTCGCGGCGGATTTCCGGGCCTTGAGTGACCACGTCTTTGCCAAAAACTTTAGCGCTGCCGCTGGTTGGATGGATCAGTGACAGGAGCAGGCGAATGGTGGTGGATTTCCCGGCGCCGTTGGGACCAATGAATCCGAAGATTTCACCTTCTTCCTCGCTAAATGAGACATCCACGATGCCGCGGGCTTTTCCGTAATACTTGGTCAGATGATCTACTTCGATAACGCTCATAGAAGCGCTCCTTTAAAAATGTGATGACATGCCGGGTTTAGCAGGGTCGATCAAAACAGAACTTCACTGCGAGTCCCCAAAAAGCATCGGTCTCCACATTATGAGATTGTCTCGCCTTATACCTGTATGCGAAGTGTATAACCAGAGAGAATTTAAGTCAACGAAAAATAACAGATTTACCGCCTTTGATGAGTCTCCGCTCTTTCATGAAAGGCCAATCCAACAAAAAATGCGACGATCTAAGTCGATCAGCATCCTGTGCCTTCGTCCGCTTCCCATTTATAAAAAGCACATCTTAAGAATACCTGTGCTCCCCACAGTAAATTTCAACTGGTATACTATATCCTTGCCATTCAGATGCCACCGCTTGACATTTTATCATGTTTACCAAACGGCCTCGTACTCGTCAGGCTCATCTTCCAATCTTCGATTTTTGCCATCTGGATGGTTTGGTTTAACCTGTCGAACTGAGAACAAAGGCACAGTTTATGGCTCGTGTTTCCCACAAACTTAACAGCTCCCTAGAAGGCGCGCTGGCTGGCGGAGGGGATCCGGCAACTTCTCCTCTGTACGTGTTTGGGCCCTTCTTAAGTCTCATCCTGGTATCCGGTGCCGCCCGGATCGTCTTTGGGGGAGCGATCTGGTTGGCTGTCCTGACCATCATGGTGGTTTCAGCCATGTACAGGCTGGTCATGCGATGGGTTACCGACGGCTCCGGCGGGAGCGGCCTTAGCGAAGAAGAGTTTGGCGGGTGGGCCGTCAAGGTCAACGCGGCCATCACCTTTGTCGAGTACACCCTCACCTTTTTGGTCAGCATGGCTGCCATGGTAACCTTTATCGCCGACCGCTTTCCCGCCCTCAACGGCCAGGCCATGGGGCTGCCATACCGCGCCATCGTCGCCATCGGGCTTAGCCTATTTACCGGCTGGCTAGTGAACCGTGGACCGAAGATGGCCGCCCGTGCCTTTGGCCCCGCCACTGCAGGCGTGCTGATCCTGCTGTGGTTGATGATCCTGTTTACCCTGCTGCGAAGCGGCTTTCACCTGCCGGAGCTGTCCATGCAGGCCTTTGTACTCCCCAATTTTCACTTCACCATCGGCGGCTATGTGCGCATTCTGGCGGTCATGACCGGCATTGAAGTTTTTGCCAACCTGGTGGCCGCTTACGAGGGCACTCCGCTCCAGAAAAGCCGCAAGGCTTTCCAGAGCTTGCTCATTATCATGATCACTACCGCGGCCACGATGCTAATCGTCGGTCCCGCCATTTTCTCTCTCTCAGATCCTACCCTGAAAGAAGTGTCAGTTTTTACTCAGACCATGGACCGGCTCCTGCCGGCTCCCCTGCCCTACTTGGGCTCATTAGTCGGCATCTTCGTGCTCATGTCGGCCTCCGCGGCCAGCGCTCAGGGGCTGCAGAACCTGGCCCTGGGGCTCAAAGAACGGCACTATATTCCCCCCGCATTTGGCGCCCTCAACCACTACGAGGTCGCAGACAAGCCGGTGTGGTTAGAAGTTGGGATCGTCAGCCTGTGCTTCCTGCTCTTTGGCACCTCCGAAGAAACCTACCTGGCGTTGTATGCAGCCGGCGTGTTCATTTTGCTGAGCATGACCGGCTGGGCCGTGACCAAGCGATTGTTACGTGAGACCTCCCAGCAGTTCTCTAGCCGCAAGGCACTTTTGATTGCCGGCACGGCGACCGCTGCTCTGTTGACCAGCGGCGCCACTCTCATCATCTTTGAAGAGCGCTTCCTGGAAGGCGCCTGGGCTTATTTCCTTCTGATTCCCGTCCTCTACCTCGCTTTTACTTATTTCCGCCAGCGTATTGGCGCGCCGACCCCTGAGATGGATTATCTGGGCCACCTCGACTCCAGCTTGCTGGCCGGCTTTGGCTTTGGACAGGCGACGTTTCAGGAAGGGGCCGCAGCCCGTGGGCAATCAGCCCCGTACAAGCTAGGCTGGAGGCCTGAGCCGGTCCTCACAGACCATCGGCTGAATGGGAGCGCCAAGATCCGTCACGTCGTCACCTTGCTCGACGGTTCAGATTATGCAGCCCAGGCCCTGCCCTGGACCCAGTTTATCTGCGCGACCACCGGAGCCCGATTGACGCTGCTGTCCGCCTCGCGACAGTACCAGTCGGACGGAATAGAGAAAATCGAGGCTGACAATTACCTATGCGCTGTGGCTGAAAAGATCCACGCGGCTGGGATTCAGGTTAACTGTGCCCTGCGCTCGGATTCGCCGGCTGAAGCCACCCAACAGTTCGTGATCGAACAGGATGTCGACCTGGTCATTGTCACCACGCGCGGGCATTCGGGGGAACCACACTGGCTGCGCGAGGGGCTGTCCAGCAAGTTGGTGCACCTGCTGGATATTCCCGTCTTGCTGGTGCAAGTCTTCGAGAGCGGCCCGCCCGAGGCGCCCCACCTCGACCGGGTCTTGGTCGCTCTGGATGGCTCATCCTTTGCCGAGCAGCTTCTGCCGTACGCCAGCCTGCTCGCCAGGCAGTTCGACTGTGAATTAATGCTGGTATCCGTCCCGGCTGTGCCAGAGAGCGAGAAGTACCGCGCCGCGGCCGGCGTCATCCGGGCCATCCGCAAACAGGCCGAAGACAGCATGCGTGAATACCTTGCTTCGGTCGCCAAGAGCCTGCGCCAAGAGAGCCTATCGGTGCGCACAGTTGTCACCGGTTCTTACCCAGCACGCACGATTGTCGACGTGGGCAAGCGCGAAGGCGTGGATCTGATCATGCTTACCTCGCAGGGGCGTGGAGGCCTGGATTTGATTTTTATGGGCAGCGTGGCCCAACAGGTTGTGCAGCTTTCAGACCACCCGGTCTTCATCATCCCCATCAATAGAGAGCTTGACAGTTAACTACACAGCTTTCGTCCATTTACGGATCGATTCGACGATTCGCCGCATTTGATCATACGAGTAACGCGGTTGCCCTGGGGGATCGTACGGATTGGTGAGCTGCAAGTGCAGGTCGCCCACATTCCATTCCAGGGTGATGCAATCCTACCCGCGCCAGATCGTTGAGGTTCTTCATCAACCCAGCCTGCTACCAGGATCTTCTTCCTGCCCAGGTGTTCTGCGAGGCGGCCGGCAAACAGGTTGGTCAACGCCTTGGTCACACCAAAGCTGACCAAGAAGGAAAGGACAATCAGGGAAGATTCAATGCCAAACTCATCCTTGGCGATCAGGGGGACGACGGTACGTTCCAATCCGACCATTGCGCCGACGAAGGCGTTGATCACGGCTAAAAGGGCGACCTGCCTCCAGTTCGCCCGCAGCCCCAAGATAATTGGGGAGTCACTCATGATTCTGAACCTCCGGATAGCCGGCCGCGTGCCAGCCGTTGTAACCGCCCTCTAGCAAGGCGAGATTGCGATAACCGCGCCGTTCCAGGACCGAAATCCCTACTGTTGAACGCTCTGAATGGCCGCAATGGACGACCGTGAGGTCCCCCTGCGATAGAGGTAAATCTGCCCCCGGGAGCCGCCCGGCCTCAATGTGGGTTGCCTCCGGCAAGTGCCCGGCGCGCCACTCCCCATCCGAACGCACGTCGAGGATCAGCGGAGCTTTCCCCAGGCTCATTTGCCGGACCAATTCCTCCGCCGGCAAGATTGGAACCTTCGAGACGGGCAGGCCGTCCGCTTCCCAGGCCGGCATGCCGCCTTCCAGATAGCCGAGCAGATCGTCGTAACCGATGCGGATCAACTGGCGAATGGCCTCTTCCCGCTCATCTGGATGGTCCGCCAGCAAGCTTATGGGTGTGCCAAAAGGAATCACCCAGCCGGCCCAGGTGATCAGCGGCGTGGACAGCGGGATGCCATAGGCGCCGGGAATATGGCCGGCGGCGAAATCGCGCGGTTTGCGAATATCAACGACGGCCACCCCTTGAGCGTTTTGCTGCAAGACCTCTTCCGGCTTGAGCGGCTTGAGAACCGGCAGGCCACCTAACAAGGTTGGACCCTGCCGGTTGATGCGGCGCAAGTGTTTGAAATAAGCCGGATAAGATGGCAGGCCGTTCAGGGCGCGAAAAACAAATTCGCCTTCGTCCTTGGCCTGGAGCAATGCATTCCAGCGGCGTTCCTGCCCAATGGTTGAGGTCCGGTCGGTGACTGTGGGAGCAGCGCAGAAAGACCCGGCTCCATGCGTGGGGTAAACTGCGACGCTATCCGGAAAATGGGACAGTTTGTCGTGGATGGTGTGATACAGGCTGCGGGCTAAGGGCTTGGCCTGGGATTCACCCAATAAGTCCGTGCGGGCTGCGCCGCCGACGATCAGCGCGCCGCCGGTGAACAAGGCGCTGGGCGCTGCCTTTCCGTCTTCGATCAAAGAGAAGCTGATGTGCTCAGGCGTGTGCCCAGGAGTAGCCAATACACGAATGCTCAGGTCCCCAAGTTGAACGGCATCGCCATCCTGCAAAGCCAGGTGCTCAAAAGCCAGCTCCGCCTCGGCGCTGGCGCCGATCTGGACGGCCGCCCGGGCGGCGATCTCGCGCGAGCCGCTGATAAAATCGTTATGCAGGTGAGTGTCCAGCGTGTAAGCCAGGCGCAGCCCCAACCCCTGTGCTATCTGGATGTACCGGTCGACGTCGCGCTCGGGATCCAGGACGGCGGCCAGGCCCATTTCCTCCGAGGCGATCAGATAAGATGAATTGCCCAACCCCTCATCCACGAATTGTTTTACCAACATATAATTTACCCGCCTTTGTATACCATTAAGGTGAAAACCGGAAAACTGCGTCTTGCTGACCCCCTGCCAAGAGAAAACCGACGACTTTTACCTAAAAGACAAGCAGACGATGGTTTGTTTGAGGCCGGATTATTATTAATATGTTCGAAGATTGTCGCGCCAACATTTTATCTCTCCAAGGCGTTGCCGGCAAACTGCCACTCGGCAACGGGCGCATTTCAGTTTGGGGGTGAATTGTAGGCTAGCCGCCACATCTTGTCAAAACGGTGGCTGAGGATCGCCGTGCGAACGGGCAAGAGGCGCTCAGCTCCTTTTCGGCTCCAGCGCATCCCTGGGCCACAGAAGCGTGCCTTGTATTGCTTAGCCGCGCTTTCCACCATGCCACTGCCGATCGGATAGCCCTCACTGCGCAGATCCAGATAATTCATACGCTTGCGATTGTTGTGGAAATAGCCAGCTTCCTTCTGAAGAGCTTCGGCTTGGCGGGGCTGCTGTTTGGCTTGCTGTTTCAGTGTTTTCACCAATTGGTCGACGTGGCCCTGGTAGAGTTTGGTTTCCCAGCGACGATACCAGCGTTGAGCGGCCGGGGTTCCTTCGCCATACAGGGACTTGGCTGCGCTGGCCAGGTGTTCGCTGGCATGATACCAATCCACTAATTGATGGCTGTCATAGAAGTGTTCGTCCACCAGGTTCCAGATCCAGGGGGCGCCATCCCCCAGGGTCAGGCTGTCTTCCGCATGCATCCAAAAACGTTGCCGGGCTTCAGCCCACAGCTGGCGACCAAACACGGCCGGGCCGCCTAAATGGGCAACATAACTGTTCCGTACGGCACTGCCTAATTCGAGTTCTTCTCGGGTGTGCGGGTCAAATTGGCGGCGTGGGACGATATCGAACACACAGCCAACCTTCAATTCCTTCCAACCTTCTTCTCGGATATGGATCATGCTGCCGTCCAACGCCGCTCCCATGCGCCCCAACGAGCGGTTGCGGTCAAGCGTCCCTGGATCCTCGAACCCATAGGCTTTGGCTTGTTGTAGCGCTTCTATGGCTTGCAACCGGCCTCCCCAGCGCTCAACCCGACGCCAGATACTGCTCTGCGAGATGTCCACCCGCCCAATTTCTCGCATGATCTGTTCAACTGTGGCATAGGGCACCAATCCACTCAACCAAACTGCCTGCTTGGCTACCTGTTCACTCCAATGCCTCTCCCATATCTGCAGTTGCTGATCCAGAGGGGAAAAAACCCTGCCGACAGCGGGGGCAGTAATAATAGCTTCTCTCGATCTGCAGGCTGCCTACTTGGCTCTCCACCCGGTTCCCCTTCCTCCCCTTGGGTTCTAATTCGCCCTGGCAGTGTGGACAAAGCACCTTTTCCGCCGGTTGGCGATTCTCCTGTCGGGCCAGCAGCGCCCCTGCCATTTGCTCTCCCAACTGTTGGCGTAACTGCAAGACAATCTCTTCTATTTGCGTCAAATTCGGCTGGGCAGTTTGCTCGTCCCACTCCATCAATTGATCGAAGAGCACTTCAGCTCTGGTTAGAAACTCGGCTTTAAGGCTTTCCTTACTCTTCTTCATCGCTCACCTCGCTACCATAAATTTCCTTATTTTGCCATAGTTTTCCCCCAAAACTGAAATACGCCCATCTCTTTGTCCTTACGCCTCCCTGCTGGCTCCTGCCCGCAGCGCGGCGATATTTTCAGCGATGCTGCCATGCGGGTTGAAAATCGCCGATCCGGCGACCAGCACATTGGCGCCGGCGCCGACCACTTCGGCGGCATTGTCCGGTTTAATCCCACCGTCCACTTCCAACTCGACGTGGGCCAACCCGCGCTGGTCGAGCATACGCCGCAGGCGGGCGATCTTGTCCGTGCTGGCCGGAATATATTCCTGGCCTCCAAAACCGGGGTTGACCGACATCACCAGCACCAAATCCACGTCTGACAGAATCTCCTCCAGAGTGACCAGCGGTGTGGCCGGATTGAGGGTCACGCCCGCTTTGACGCCCTGCTCGTGGATATGCTGGATGGTGCGGTGCAGGTGCGGGCAGGTCTCCACGTGCACAGTCAAGTGGCTGGCGCCAGCTTCGGCGAAAGCCGGGATCAAGCGCTCCGGCTTTTCGATCATCAAGTGCACGTCCAGCGGGATACCGGCCGCCTGGGCGATGGGATGGATGGCTGCCACGATCGGCGGGCCGATGGTCAGGTTGGGTACGAAGTGCCCATCCATGACGTCGACGTGAATATAATCGGCGCCGGCTTCGATAGCGGCCTGCACTTGCTCGCCGATGCGGGCGAAATTTGAAGATAGTATAGATGGTGCAATCTTGACCTGCATGAATTTCACTCCCGTTCGAAAAGCCTGGAGCACCAGGCCGTTCATCATGCTTTCCTCTCGATGACACGCACGCCGCTTTCGGCAGCCACGATGACCTGGTCGACCATGTCCAGAAACAGACCGTGCTCCACGATCCCCGGTCGCCGCGCCAGCCTGTGCGCCAGGCCGTGGGCATCCTGAATCCCCCCTTCGAACCAGCAGCGCGCCAGGTAATTGCCGTTGTCGGTGACGTAGGGTTGGCCGTTGTCTTGCAGCCAAAGTTCAGCCCGGCAATCCAACGTTTGCAGCCAGCGCACGTGCACCTGGGCCTCGAACTGGACGATTTCCAGCGGCAACGGGCCGCGTCCCAAGCGGTTGGTGAGCTTGGTCTCGTCCACAATGGCGACGAAGCGCCGGGTGTGGGATTCGATGATTTTCTCGCGCAGCAGCGCCTTGCCCAGTCCCTTGATCAGATTAAGATTGGAATCAACCTCGTCGGCGCCATCCACCACCAGGTCCAGCAGCGGCATCCCTTTAGTGCCCATTAAATCCGTCAACGTGGTCAGCGGCACAGCGGCTGCCTGCGCAAGCTGCACCGTCCCACGAGAGGTGGGCACACCCAGCACATCCTTCAATTTCCCGGAGCGAATACGCTCGCCCAACAACTTGATGAAATGGGCGGTGGTGGTCCCGGTGCCGATCCCCAGGCGCATGCCATTCTGTACGAGATCCAATGCCCGAAGTGCGGCTTCCTGTTTCAATTCGTCGATGATGGTTTTATTTTCTTTCATTGAAAATCCCGCGGTGTTCCGCGGATCTCTAACCTCCCCTGTGAATCTTCTTTTCCAACCCCGCTTTAGTTTTACCACATTTTCGTTCGATAACGTGTATCTATCTTTGGTGTTACCTTTCACAATGTTGCTTTGGCATAACATATTTTGTATACTAATAAGGCAAATCAACTCATCTTAGGCGACAATCCCTGCGGCAGCAATCAAGTATTGAAGAAACCAAAAGGAGGATGCATATCGAGTTTAACCTGATGCTACGGAGTATTGTGTAACCTTGGATCAAGATTGTTAGTCTTTGGAGGCCCAGATGAAACGCAAAAGCATGTTGCTGTTGTTCGCATTGATATTGATCGTAACGCTCAGCATAAGCTATGTCCCGGTTGCCCAGTCTCAACCTGCGGAGCCGGCTTTGTTTATGGTCTCTATTGAGGCCGGGTCGCGAGCCGCGGTCGGCAAGCTGGCTGGCATGGGGCTGGACATCGCGGCTGTGCGCAAGGGTCCGGTTGTGGAGAAAGGTCAGGGTGTTCCTGTCCAGACCTACCAGGTAGAAGCGGTGATCTCCAAGCTCGAAGAAGAGAAATTGGGCCAGGAGGGATTCAGTTGGTCCGATGTACCCGGCCTGGGGCCGGTTAAAAAGATCGGCGAGCCTTACGAGGTGTACCACAGCTTTGACGAACCCGTCAACGGCATCCGAGCCCAGTTGCAAAAAATCGCCGCCAGCTATTCCCATATTGCCCAACTCAGAACCATTGGGCAAAGCATCCAAAAACGTCCAATGCTGGTCATGCGATTGACCAATGAAAAAGTCAATAAGCAGGAAGGCAAACCTCAGGTGCTGTTCGTCGCCACCCATCATGCCCGAGAATGGGTATCCACCGAGATGGCAATGCGCCTGATTAAGTATCTCACCGCCAACTATGGCTCCAATGCGCGTGTAACCGATTTGTTGGACAACGTTGAGGTATGGATCATGCCGGTGGGCAACCCCGACGGTTACCAATATACGTTCACCAACGAGCGGCTGTGGCGCAAGAATCTACGCGACAATGATGGTGACGGAGAGATCACCCTGACTGACGGGGTCGACCTCAACCGCAACTTCCCGGCCCATTGGGGATTGGATAATGAGGGCTCAAGCCCCGATCCGCAAAACGCTACCTATCGCGGAACTGCGCCCAGTTCCGAGCCAGAGGTCCAGGCGCTGGTGGATTTCATCCGGGCCAACGACTTTAAATTCATCCTGTCCTATCACACCTATCAGGACCTGATCCTCTACCCCTGGGGCTGGCAGTGGAATACCACCAGCCTGGACGACCCGATCTTCGTTGCTCAAGCCGGGACGGATGCAAATCCAGCCATCTATGACTCGATCGCTGGTAAAGGCTACGACCCGGGCGTGGGCGCCGATCTGTACATTACCAACGGCGACTTCACCGACTTTGCTTACTACGACCTGGGGATACCGGCGCAAACGGTCGAATTGACGGATGGTTTTGGCTTCACCTTTCCTGACGACGAGCAGATGGTACAGACCGTCTTCAATGACAATTTAGAGTTCGCACTTTCTTACGCCGAGAGCGCTCGCGATCCATCCCAGCCCGTCTCCCCGGTGGGCATCGTGACTGAAGACGTCTACCACACACCACTGACACTATCCAATGGCCCGGATCAGATGGTTGAGGTGCTGGCTCGCAAGGAGCTGAATTTGAGCCTTCACTATCGAGTCAATGGAGGCCCCGATCAGACGGCCAGCTTCGCCGAGAAATTGGGCGAGACCTATAACGACCGATCGGGCACCTACTACAGCAAATTCCGGGCTGTCATTGCCGGCCAACAGGCGGGGGACACGGTGGAATACTGGATTGCCTGGGATGGAAACATTCTCGGCCCCTATACCTACGGGGTTACGAGCGCAACCGGCAATCGCATCCTGGTGTTATCGGCTGAAGACTACAGCGGTGACAACACCCGTCCACCCTATCCGGCCGGTAGCGGGCCCTTCTATCTTGGATATTACACGGATGCGCTGGATGCCGGTGGCTACGCATACGACGTCTGGGATATCGATGCGCAGGGAATTCCTTCCTATCCAGAGGTCCTTTCCCATTACGATGTGGTTACCTGGTACACAGGCAATGACTATGTTCCCCGTGAGATTGGGCTTGGCACGCTCGAGCAGGAAGTGCTTGACGTCAGGGAGTTCATGAACTACGATGACGGCAAGCTTTTCGCCACCGGCCAGGATTTAGCCTGGTTGTCGAGCTATTACGGCTTGTTCTCCGACGATTTCTTCCAATACTACCTGGGCTCATATTTGCACCTGGAAGGGGGCGGCATGGCGTTGAGCGGTGCTCCCTTTGACGTAGTTGGGCAGGCTGGAGATCCTATCTTCGACGGGCTAAGTTTCAGCCTGTATGACGGGGACGGCGCCAACAACCAGGAGTATGCCGACTCTTTCGTGCCGACCAGCACCTTCCTGCCCCATTTCGATCACAACATTGCGGCCTGGTATGATCGCATCGGCATCTTCGATCCCCATTCCGGCGATTATTATGTCTACAGCCAGCAGGCTGACCGGTCCTACAAACGCTTAGGTGGCGTTTTCACCCTGCCGGCAGGATCGCCTACCCTCCAGTTCTGGGTATCCTACGATATTGAATCTAACTGGGACTACGCCTTCGTCGAAATCAATGAAGTCGGCACAGACACCTGGACCACGTTGCCGGATCTGAACGGATTGTCTACAACAGGCACTGGTTCAAGCTGCGCCTCCGGATGGGTGGACCAGATTCACCCCTTCCTGGCCCATTACATGGACAGCGCCTGCAATCCGACCGGCACGACGGGTTCATGGAACGCTTTCACCAGCACCAGCGGAGGCTGGCAGCAGGTCGAGATGGATTTATCGGCTTACGCCGGCAAGACCGTCGAGCTCTACATCAGCTACGCCTCGGACTGGGGCACCCAGAACCTGGGTGTTTTCGTGGATGACATCGAGCTTTCCGGTTTTCCACTGCAAGATTTCGAAGTGGATTACGGCGCATGGCAGCCTAGCGACCCGCCGCCTGGCAGCCCGGATGCCAACAACTGGGCGCGCATCGAATCGTTTGGCCTACCGGAAGCCCCGGCCATCCGCACGGATGATTCGCTCTACTTGGGCTTCGGCTTCGAGGCGATTGACAATGCAGGTGACCGCAATACGGTGATGGACAGGGTGATGAAATATTTCGGCCAGTAGGTTGATCGGATAATTTGATCCAGGTCGAAGAATCCTGATCCTTATTTCCCACAGGCAATGCATTTTGGATGATCCATTCTCGAGAGAGGATGGATCATCTAGTTAACTGCTCGAACAGTGATTGAACCACTGAGGGGATGAAAAAGAGGGTGGGGGCACTGAGGGTATCCACAACCTTGAATAAACTCAGAACGTAGGGAGAGGAATCAGTGTATTCAAAACGCTCAGTGCCCTCAGTGGTTCAACGTTCTGCTTGCGCTCCGGTCTCGATTCGGTTATAATGTTGCCCGCAAGACAGGGCGCGTAGCTCAGCTGGTTAGAGCGCACGGTTCACATCCGTGAGGTCGGGGGTTCGAGCCCCTCCGCGCCCACTACGACAGCCGTCATTTGAACGGCTGTTTTCATTTTACAATCAACGATCGTGCAATCCCAC
>Ga0207752_1001180_pt1 | contig 12125 bp, 10 predicted proteins | sample Pon2CUnioCityCA_6_FD_187272 | JGI IMG/M metagenome (GOLD analysis project Ga0207752, IMG submission 187272) | Marine sediment microbial community from Union City, CA, USA - Pond 2C Sediment 2 (SPAdes) | ecosystem: Environmental > Aquatic > Marine > Intertidal zone > Salt pond sediment ... | reverse complement strand
TAGAGCAGTTTCAAGGTTTAGCAGATTGATTGAGTCGCTTTCGCCCACGAGTGCGCCAGTTACGTCATATAAATCCGTCCAATTTTCGTAGGCTTGTGGATTTGATTTTAGGATGTCCCGCATGTAGACCATGGATGGTGTATCGAAGTGGGGTTTACTCCAGATGTATTGTTCGTCGCTACGTGGAACAAAAACTGGAAAGCGTCCATACCACATCAAAGTGCGGAAGTATCTTTCTAGTTGAGGGTCACCTAGGTAATGTCCCCGCAACGTGAATTGGGTGAAATCGTAGCTGACATTCACGGCGTAGGGTGGGTCGGGGAGATTCCACATTGCTGCTGAAACAAACTCTGGGGTCTCAGCGTATATTTTTTCTAGGAAAAAGTTCAAGTCTGATGAAAGCTCTGTGGGCACGGAAGCGGTTTCGCCTGTGAGTAGGGAGTAGGCTACAGCAAAGTATACTGTAGAGTTTCTTATTGCCCAGTATTGTGTGGAACCGTCATGTGGAATTGTCTGGTAATTGTTTAGTGATGTTTGATAGGCAAATTGGGTGACCTCAAAAGCCATGGGATACAGTGCTTGTTTCTCCACAAGTTTTAGTGAGCAGTCAAAGACTACGTGGAAAAGGTGGAGAATCGAGTCGGTTGTAACAAACACGGGTAAGTCGTTATGGTAGACGTTGAAGTAGTAAAAGTCTTCGAAACGTAACTCTGGATAGAAGATGGATGGCTCGCTTGAGTTAAGTTCAGTGATGACGAAACCGTATTTTTCAAGCATTTCCTCCTGCTCGGGAGAGAGCGAAAAAGCGTTCTTAACCTCTTCGTAATAGGCTGCTTGAGAGGTGTCAAAATATGCCTTGGCAGGTACAACTGCAATTAAATTTATGGAAAGTAGTAATGAAAACAGTAGGAGAATTTTAGCTACCTTGCTGTGTTTCATTTTCTCCCCTCTAAAACTGGACAAATACTATAATTTAACTTTTGTTGCCGAATCAAAATTTGACATTTTTTGAAGGAGTTTTTTGGTGTTGCTTGGTTTTCCCGAAAAAATATTGTTTTCAACATAGCACTGCTATTAGTAGCCTAATAGAATCGAATAGAGAGTTTGGTTCTCTTGTGTTGTTCGATTTCATTTGGGGCTAAAATTTGGCTCTTCTCCAGAGAACAGTAAAACCCGGATATTGTGCGTGCATTAGCAAACAATTTATTTTGGTATAGTTAGTTGGTGTGATGGAGATTGATGCTTTGAATGCTGAAGAAGAACTGATAACTAGACTTAAACAAGATATGGGCGGCGAGATGCCTCGCGCGTTCGCTGGGATAGCGAGGGACATGATAGAAAAAAACAAAGCCCTAATCATACAGTGGCTGAGAGACAACAAAGACTTAGTGAAGGAAGTTATTGAAAGCTAACACCCTTTTATTGTGCGCGCGCATTTCTCAATGACGGCTTTAAGTTTGGGTTCTAGCTTTTTGCTGTTTTTGGATGTTCCGTCCGTGGCTGTGGTTTGTATTGAACGTGTTTATTTGGTCGCGTGTGCCATTTCGGGTTTGTGGTGATTTTTCCTGTTTGATTTTGATGTTGATTTTGGTTGGATTTGATTAGATGGATAATTCTGGCGGGCTTATCAATGGTTTTTAATAAGTAAATGAATGAACATTCATCCATACGGATGGAAATAAATATATGTTCAGTAAATAGTAATATTTATATACAGTTAATCAATATTCTTCAGATTAGTTGAATAAGAGGTGGTTAACGTGACAATGCGAAAAACGTCAAACATCGAATGGATTGACATCGGAGTAGCTGGACTGAACGAATTCATTCCCGGACTGCCAAAAGGTGACGCAATCCTGATTCGAGGTGAACCCGGAACAGGCAAAACAATCTGTTGTCTGCAATTCCTTTACAAAGGCGCCAAACAGGGCGAAAAATGCCTGTACATCACAACAGAAGAAACCCCTGAATCGGTAATGCGAACTGGGGGAGAACTATGGTCCGACTTCCCTGACCTCGTCAAAGATGGAACAATAAAAGTCATCAACATGTCCATAAGCGCAAGTTACGCCAGCGAATACGGCATACTCAACAAGGCAGAGGCAATGACCATCGCAGAAAAAGGATTTGCCGCGCAACCCAGCGCCTCAAGAATCGTGATTGATTCGCTGTCTTCGCTGGAGAAACGTCTATCTAACTTCGAAGAATTCCGAGAAGTGTTCATGAGGCTACTGCTGGAAACCAAACGAAAAGGAGCAACCTTGCTACTCACCGCCGAAGGCATCCCCCTGTCCCCAGACATCACCGAATACCTCGTAGACCACCTGATATACCTTGACTACCGAAAAGAAGACACAATGTGGACACGCGTTTTCATTTTCCGAAAGTCGCGAAGCGTACCCCTGAAACCTCAGATACTTAAACTGAACATTGAACCAGGCGGGCTCTCAGTAGAAGAAACACCATTCGCGCTAAATCCTGTGTGGTTCCAAAGCAAAATCTAAACAACGCACCGATGCGCCTCACAAATAAGTGAGGTTCACCCCTTTCCTCTTTTTCTAAACAATCCATTTAGGTGCCTCGCTGCAAATCACGGCAGTTTTTGATATAGAAACTCTGATAAGGTTTTACTTAGAATACAATTATCTGCTTCTGGAGCCGTGATAGACTATGAAGAATAAGTGGATTCCGCTTGCAGCGTTAACCTTAATCATTGTTGTTTCTTGTGTTGCAGCGTACACGATATGGCAATCCCACATGAGCATAGCCGAGAACAGTGAAACCTTGTTTCAAGTTGGCGCGTTTGAACCGTTTGCCCAAGGAGCCTTTGATGGCAGCACAACTTACGCGGAATTGGCAAAGCACGGCGACTTTGGGCTAGGCACTCTAAACGGCTTAGACGGAGAAATGATTGCACTAAACGGAGTGTTCTACCAGATTCCAATCGATGGAAAACCCCGACAAATAAACGCTACAGAGGAGACGCCCTTCGCTATTGTCACATTCTTTGAGGCGGACCAAACGCTCCACGTTGTTGATGCAATGAACTATTCCGAACTAAAAACTTACATTGACCAAAATGTTTCCCCTGAAAATGCCATGTACGCAATAAAGATTCACGGCATTTACGATTACGCCAAAACCCGCAGCGTGCCCAAGCAGACAGAACCCTACCCAACGCTGGTAGAGGTCATAGAAAACCAGACTATCTTCACATTGAGCAACGTTACTGGGATCTCAGTCGGTTTTCGTCTTCCAAGCTACATGGACGAAATCAACGTAAGCGGATACCATCTCCACTTCATAACCGATGACGAAAACTCTGGCGGACACGTACTGGAATGCATCGTGAGAAACGCTACCATTGAGATAGACTATATATACGAGTATGATTTAGTGCTGCTGGAAAATCCCTAAATTCTAGTCCCAAGAGAAGACATGGATCGGTCAGAATTTGTTTTTAGGGTTTCATGATCTATTATTGGTTGCCCGCCCTATTTTGTGTTGTTTCTGTGTGTGCATGAATGTGTGTATTTTGTTGGGTCAATGTTTTTTGGTTTAACAAGATTTTTCTTGCTTTGTTTTGCAGTAACAAATTGTGTCTAGATTGAGTGTTTGAAAAGTTTTTTCTGTGTATTTGTTTCAGTGATAGGATATTGAATAAACGTTCAGAGTTTAAAGAGTTTATCAATAAAAATTCAGTAAAAAGGAAATATTTATATATAAACAGTCAATATTCTCCAGATTAATTGAATAAGAGGTGATTCAGCATGTCAACACAAGAAACATCAAACATCGAATGGATTGACATCGGATTGGATGGTCTAGAAAAGTTTATTCCAGGCATTCCACGAGGCGATGCAATACTGGTACGTGGTGAACCCGGAACAGGCAAAACAATCTGTTGTCTGCAGTTCCTATATAGAGGCGCAAAGAATGGCGAAAAATGCCTGTACATCACAACAGAGGAAACCCCAGAAACAGTGATGCGGACTGGGGGAGAGCTCTGGTCAGACTTCCCTGACCTAATCAGAAATGGAACAATAAGGGTCGTCAACCTATCTATAACCGCAAGCTACGCCAGCGAATACTGCCTAGTTGACAAAAAAGAGGCCATGGACATAGTCAAAAGAGGATTGAAGGCACAACCCGACGCCTCAAGAATCGTAATCGACTCGCTGTCTTCACTTGCAAGGCGATTATCCAATTCTGCCGAATTCCGCGAAGTCTTCATGAAGATACTGATGGAAACCAAAGGCCAAGGAGCAACCGTGCTATTTAGCGCCGAAGGTATACCCCAATCTCCAGGTATCACCGAATACCTCGTAGACCACCTGATATACCTTGACTACCGAAAACACGACGTAGTATGGACCCGCGTTTTCCTTCTCCGAAAATCACGAAGCGTACCCCTGAAACCTCAGGTACTCAAACTCAACATCAAAGCAGGCGGACTGTCAGTGGAAGAAATACCCTTCTCGCTAAAGCCTGTTTGGTTCGGCGGCAATTAAGAGGGAGGTGATAAGCAATGACTTTAGCAGACGAATCATGGGCGGCGTTCCAGCAGAACTTCTTCGTAGGATGGGCACCCGTAGCCATATTCATAATGGCAACAGCAGGCTTTGCACTATTCTATGCAGGAATGGTCCGCAAAAAGAACGTCACCCACACGATATTACAAATAAACGTAGGATGGACATTAGCGTTCGTTGTCTACTTCCTAGTAGGCTTCCCACTTGCATACTACGTATCTCAACCCGTATTCGGGTTACCGCAATTCGTTCCAACAATCGCAAACCCGCTGCCACCCTTGCTGTCTGAAACAGGCGCTTACGGCATAGCCGCAAGCCCATCTGGACTTGGCGACCTTGCAACATGGTTCAAAATGGCGATGTTCGCAATAACCGTTGTAGGCATCGTCCCCGGAGCAATGGCTGAACGAGACAAATTCTGGGGATGGATCTTAGCAGCTGTAGGTGTAGCCGGTTTCATCTACCCCGTGGTTGAACACTGGGTGTGGGGCGGAGGCTGGTTAGGCGAACTTGGTTACATCGATTACGCGGGTTCAAGCGTAGTTCACCTTGTCGGAGGAACACTTGCATTAACTGGAGCATACGTGATAGGACCAAGAATTGGAAAATTCGTAGGCAACAAAAAAATGCCGCGAACATTCTTCGGGCACAGCATTCCATTGTCTGTAATCGGTGCATGGCTGTTGGCGTTCGGCTGGTTCGGATTCAACGTCGGCTCAAGCGTAGCAGCAGACCCAATGACAATCAACGTGGAACTAGCATGGGTCTCACTAACCACGGCAATGTGCATGGCGGGAGGCATGTTCGGTGCAGCCATCACCTCAAGAGGTCACGTGTTAACAAGCATGGTTGGCTTGCTTGCAGGCGCTGTGGCAATATGCTCGGGAGCACACATAGTTCATCCGCTAGCAGGATTCGTGATCGGCATAATCGCAGGAGTAATCACAACATTCACCATAGGATTCCTGGAACACAAGCTGCACATCGACGACGCTTGTGGATGTTTCCCAGTTCACGCAGCATGTGGAATCTGGGGAGTAATCGCAACAGGAATATTCGGTGGAACCGCTCTTGGGGCACACCCCCTCTACGGATTCGCGGATGTCGCAACATGGATCAACCAAATCGGAATACAGGCAATCGGCGCAGCGTCAATAGCATTATGGGCTGGAGCAATGGGACTGATAATGTTCACCGTCTTGAAGAAACTGAAAATACTACGCGTCACAAGGGACGAAGAACTCTACGGATTGGACATCGCACTGCACAAAACCTTGGCATACCCTGAAGACATGATGGAAGAAAAGTAAAACCCGTGTCAGCTCCTAAACGGGGCACACCTTTCTCTTTTTTTCAAAACGCAAATTCTTTAGAACCACGTTTCGAAGACCTTAAATATTTAGGCACTGATGAACATTCCAAGATTATGGATGGATAAGCTTGGGTTCTCGGTCAACCAGAAGCAAACTGAAAGCGGTTTTTTTTGCTAACTTGATAATTTTAGCCCTCGCAATTCCCAGTTACGTATATGTCTATTCGCTGGTTCCAAAACCCGCCACATTTCAAGTGACTGATCTGGTTTTTGACCAAAGTTGGGTTCAAGTTGGAACGCCCGTGGAAATCTCAGTTAACGTAACCAACGTTGGAGATGAAAGCGGTAACCAATCTGTAATCCTGACAATAGATGATGTTCCGTTGGAAACAAAAACTGTTCAGCTTTCAGCGGCAGAAACTACACAATTATCCTTCACCGCCGCACAATTAACTGTAGGAAACCACACAGTTACAATAGGAGATTTAACAGGGTCAATCAGAGTCACCTTAGAAGAGCCAATTCTACCAGCTGGATTGCAGTTAACAAATCTGGGAATTAGTCGAACCGAAGCTGGAATCGGAGAAACCATAACCGTTTCAGCTCTGGCAACAAACATTGGAGACGTTGCTGGTGAGTTATCGCTAGAAATTTTTGTAAATGGTGAAAAAGGTGAAACCAAAGTTATCCCCTTAGATAGTGGAGAAACAACAAATGTAGAATTTGAAGTTGTTGAAGATGCTGAAGGCGACTACGTAGTTAAGTTAGGGGGTTTAACGACCTCCTTCCGCATTACTCCTAATCCTCCACCCGTTAAACCAGCAGAGTTCCAAGTAACCGAGTTAACCATTAATACTCCCTCTGTCACGGTAGATGAACTTGTGGAAATCTCGGTTAAAGTAACTAATATTGGAGAAGCTACTGGCAATTACACCGTGAACCTCAAAATCGATGATGCTGTTCGAGAAACAAGGGATGTTGTCTTGTCTGGCGGTGCAACTGGACTTGTAGAATTTGAGTTTAGTGAAACATACCCGGGCGCACACAGTGTTGAGATAGGTAATCAGTCTGGGTCATTCACTGTTGAAGGTTCGTTCCCTGCATCAAAAGACGTAGAAATACATAGCATGAAAGTAGCGCCCTATGAAGTTTCTGACGGCGATACAGTAACTATCACAGCCAAAGCCGATAATCTGGCGAATGAACAGGGTACTCTTCAGGCAAGGGTTTTGCTGGATGGTGAAATTGAAACAACTGAAATGTTCCAGTTGGACCCGGCTGCAAAAGATGTGCCAATTACAATCTCAGTTACAGCGGGATATGCAGAAGATGGAGTGAAATCAGATGGATACATCGTTAAGTTGGTGAATCTCGGCAATCAAAGCAACACTCTGTCGGGATATTTCCTAGTTGTTCCTGAGGGATTCCACACTCTCAGCGTTTCCGCGAACGCTATTGGGATGGAGTTTACTCTAAATGGTGAGACTTATTCTGCGCCATACAGCGAACTGTTGCCCGAGGGAACTTACACCGTAATAGCACCTGACGGTGTCAAAGGTGGAGGAACTTGGTGGAATTGGACCAATTGGATTGATGGACCGACAGACCTCACTAGAGTTATAGAGCTAAACCAGCGTACATCTCTAGTCGCCAGTTATTTGAACACAAAATCTTGTCCTTCACTATACGTTTGGAATGGAGAAGAATACTGGTACACCGGCGAAATATCTGATGGCACAGGCTACTTGGGGATTTTTGACTACTTCCGAGAAGACGGCAGCATGTCCTTCCTTTACAGCGTTCCTTGGGACTACCTCAAATTGGAGGCGAGCCGAATTAAACCAAACGATGGCTACTACGACATGACTATCGCCCAAAAATGGGATGAAATCGCCTATGTGGACTCTGCGACATTAGTGATGGTTGACCACTCATCCGATGTAGAGGTGTATTCAACCAAGGCCACATACTTGTATGAGCTTGATGAACAGGGCACAATTTACACCGTAAGCAAAGACCCTGATTCCCCAGTTTCATGCGTCACGGGAGAGGGAGAAGATGTTCGGTCTTTAGTTTCAGAACGTGACGGAATCAGCACCGTCGGCAACGAATTCCACTGGGACACCTTGGAGTTAAACTTGGGTGACCTATCCGACGCAGAAGAAATTAAGCTCATAGTTGCTGGAACAATAGTTTACTCTACAGGCGAAGAACAGGGCGAATGGGCTGGACAGTTTTATGACCAACCTGGTGAGCAGCCGTTTCCGCCCCCTTACATGGAGGTTAAAGATGCTGCTGGCAACTGGGTTCCTGTTGCGGATAACCGGCAGTTTCCGTTGCTTGATGTTACGCCCGACTGCTTTGTGGTAAACTTGACTGGCGTCTTTCTGACAGACGATTATTCTCTTAGGATAAACACTTTCTTTGATACCAGATTTGATTATATTGGCGTGGACACAACATCACAGAAGGATTTGACCATTCGGGAGGTAACGGTTTCCTCCGCCACTTTGTCCCAAGCTTTCACAACCAACTCCACTTCGACAGGGAATTTCACACAATACGACGAGGTAACCGAGCTTATGGAAGACACAGACGACATTTATGTGATAATACGCCAAGGAGACGAAATACGCATCCTATTCCCCGCTGAAACTGATTCAGTACCCGAAGGCATTGAGCGGGATTATTTCCTGTTTGCTAGTGCATGGTTCAAAGTTGATGGACTTCCTTACGTAGACTTCACCGTAGAACCGCTGCCATTCCACAGTATGACCTGTTTCCCGCATCCAGAAACAGAAAACTACCCATACGATGCAGCCCACCTCGCCTATCTGCAAGAATACAATACCCGCATAATAGAGAACCCATAAAAGGATTTGCAGTGGCTCTCTTCTTTCATGTCTTTTTTGAGAGCGCCTTCAATGTTCCGGAGACGCCCACCACATGCATAGTTGCAGATTCCCCATTTGTCTCCATGATTGAGGCGATGGCGGCTCTGACTTTTTCTAGCATTTTGTGGGAACAGCAAATCACAAATTGGCGTTTCTCTGGGACGTATTTTATTAGTTTGAGGTTTGTTTTGCTTGCGCCGTATTCGCCGAAGAGCCTGATGACCGAAGCCTGAACAGCACCCAATACTGTCTGCTTGTCGACTGGCTGTTCACTCGCAACTTCTATGGCCAAGTAGCGTCTTTTCTCTCTTTTAATCATCTGTTCTCCTTCCCGCAACACGTATTCCTGGAGCCAGGTAACTTGAACTCAACTTTTCCCTATTCCGCTCAACTGTAACCCAAGGATTTTCTGACAGAGCCTTCAAGGCAGAGGAAATGGGCAAGTCGAAGAGGGTTGTCAAGGCAGCGTAGTCGTGTGGTCTCCTCATGGACTGTTCGTCTGTTGCTCCGCTGGAGAGCGTGATTGGCACCTTGAACCTTTCCGCCGTGGCTACCTCCTTTCGTAGACGGGATAAGAGGCGGATTCGAGAATAACTCGTTAACTGCAGTATGGGCGCCAGTTCGATTTCAAGGGACGAGAACGCCTGCGAGGCAAGCTCAGCCTCTGATTCATCAAAGAATCTTTTGCGGAGATTTGTGACCGAAAATTGGAGCAGGTCCACCCTTCTGTCCTTGGCGGCTTGTCTGGCAACATTTTTGGTGTGGCATCTTACGGCTACGATTTCGAATCTTCTTCTATAGCGGCGCAGGCTGTGGAGAAGTTCGTTTGGGTTTCGGGGAGAAAGATTTACTCTTGTGGCAAGGTCTACTTTTGCGTCGTTGCAGGTGTGTTTGAGTTGGCTGATTTGTTCTTTGGTGACTTGGGGAGATATGGGTATGCATACTAGGCTGTAACCTAGCTCTGAGGCTTTCCGTATCATGCTTTCTGTCTTAGTCTGGTCTTCGAGGGGTACCCTGAGGTGGAGGTCAGCGAATCGTTTCATGTCATCATCCCTATTTCTCGGCAAATCTGGATTACGTTTTCGGTTTTGTTTTTTCTGAATCTTATGCGTATGCGGATGGGGTCAGATGTGGCAAACTTGATGTTGCCTTTGAGGGCAACCTGTTTATCCAGTCTAATGAAAAGGCTTCCCTTCTCAACGCAACGGTTTATTGTTCTGTCCAACTCTTCCTTGTCCAGGGCGCTGAGGTTGGCTGAAATGTTCTCCACCAAGGCTCTAACTATGTCTTTGTTTTTGATTCGTGTGTCGAAAAAGGTTATGGGGTTACCGTAGTGCCCCTCCAAGTTACTTCTTTTGAAGGTTACATCTTCTATGTGGTCGCTGGGCAAAACGTTCTGAACTGCATCTATGACTTTGTCCAAGTCCTCGGTGGCGTGTACACAGAATCGAACATCAACGTAAGCTATAGGCAACTTAGACAAAACCTATCTCACACTCGCAATAAAACTCTATTACATCACACTTGATATAAATATGCCAACTGAGCTGCAACAGAAGAATTCAACCAAAAGAAGGGAATACTAGATGCCCTTCGGAAAAGCTGCGGCTTACTTCTTGTGTCTTCGTCTGATTACTGCCTTTTTGCTTGGTCTCGCCTTCTCTGCTCCTAATCCTCTGTGGTGGAGTCCACGCACTTCTTTGCCTGCGCTGGTTAAGCCGCGGAATGCTCGTCCTGTCTGGTTTGCTATTGGATGGTCCGGCAGAATAGCGGGGTCAACCATTATAACTTCGTACCACTTGAAGCGTCCGTCCTCCCATACCCAGTAGGAATTCAGTACCTCTAGGTTTGGGAAACGTTTAGCTGCCCGCTCCTCGGCAATTAATCTCATGTTCTTGGCGACCTTGAATTTGTTGACGCCCAAACGCTTCTGTCTGCGTCCGCCAGTTGGACGAGTTTTTCTGAATCCTGAGCGTCTAACTCGAACCCTAGCCAAAACAATGCCCTGCTTAGCCTTGTAGCCAAGGTTTCTTGCACGGTCTAGTCGGGTTGGTCTTTTTATTCTGGTGATGGCGTCTTGTTTGCGCCATTTTATGGCTCTCTGCCACATTAACTTCTTAACAAACGATTTTTCCGGCTTTTTCCAAGCCTCTGCAATATATTTGTATGCCATTCTTCATTCCTCGCGTTTCTGTCGGTTCAACCCTCTAGGGGTCACATCCCATAGGAACTATTAGCTAACAACAAAAGAACAGTTAATAAACCTTTTTCACCCACACCTACGACTTTCCGCTAAACACTCACCGACTCGAAAGACTGAACGTAAACCAAAAACAATCAATTTCCTAGTCAAAGATTTTTAACTGGATTAAATTTCAATTGGTCAAGGTTTCTTGACAAAAACCCTTTTTTACTCAATTGGGGAGTAGCGCTATTTAGGTGCAAAATGAATAGACTCAATTCAACATTCGTTGTGTTGCTGGTTCTTTCTCTAGTTTTGGTTTCTTTTCACCAAAATGAAGTAAAAGCGGAAGCCAACACGGTTTTTGTTCCTGATGATTATTCCACAATTCAGGAGGCTGTAGAATACGCCGCTGAGGGGGACACAGTGTTTGTGAAAAATGGGGTTTACCGGGTGGATGATAACACGACGCTGGTTATCAGCAAGACATTATCGTTGATTGGCGAAGACCCTGAAAACACCGTGATTCTTGGAGCTTTCAGCATGTATCCTGAGAACGATGTTGCAATTCGTGTTGCAGCCCCAGACGTAACCCTCTCAGGCTTCACAATAAAAGACTGCCCAGTGGCGATTGCGATTGCAAATTATTATGCTGAACCGTACCCGTCAGGATGCAGAATCGTCAACAACAACATCGTAAACAATTCTGAAGGCATCAGACCACAAAGAAATGACGTGTTCATTTCTGGGAACAACATAACCGGAAACAAAGCCGGAATCACTGGCTCTAGCACAGAAAACGTCTTCATCACTGAAAACAACATAACAGATAACCACTATTTCGGCATAAACATTGGTATGTCCAGAAACGTGACAATCTGCAGAAACAACATTTCAGGCAACGGAGGCGGGATTAACCTAATCTACTATGGACCTTACAACGTTTATGGAAACAATATAACCAAAAACGGGTGGGGAATCCGGTTTGCAGAAGGCTGCCAAAACGCCACAGTATACGGAAACATTGTCAGTCAAAATGATGTTGGGGTTATGTTGCTTATCTTTCCTAACGGCGGAGATGTTGCCGTCAGCGGGGTTGGCAACACAGTTTTTGGCAACCTGTTCATTGATAATTCTGTGCAGGTAAGCCAAGACAAATCAGATTTAATCCTCGACCCCACATGGAGCATGGGCACAGATATTGT
>Ga0207752_1001179_pt1 | contig 12126 bp, 12 predicted proteins | sample Pon2CUnioCityCA_6_FD_187272 | JGI IMG/M metagenome (GOLD analysis project Ga0207752, IMG submission 187272) | Marine sediment microbial community from Union City, CA, USA - Pond 2C Sediment 2 (SPAdes) | ecosystem: Environmental > Aquatic > Marine > Intertidal zone > Salt pond sediment ... | reverse complement strand
ACTTGAAAACAGGTGTTTTTAAGTGTTGACGCGGCAATCTCAAGTTTATATCGCTTATTCGTGAGATTGCCGCAGTCATTTTATTCCTTCGCAATGACGTGGTTTTACTCTAGTATTAATGGTTATTTTGCTAAGTTGTTGTTTTTGATCGCTTTTGCTTTTAATTTCGTGGGAATACCTCAGACTCTGATACCTAATCTTAATACCCCGTGTGCCCAGTGTTCCCCGTGGTTTACTTTATTCTTTATTGTTGAACACTGACTGGTGAGCTTCCTGCCAGGCAGGTAAACCAAAACCACGCACAATCGTTAATGGCAAAGCAATCGAACCCGATGACAACAGGGTATCGTGAAACGTTTTTAAATTGAAATTCTCTTCTTTTTGCTGCTGTTCTTTTAACTTGTTAATTAATGCCCAGCCTGTTGCATAGCCCATCGGCACGCCAGGTGCGTGGGTATACCAGCTTAAATCCCCCATCGCCTGGTCTTTACTAAAGCCAAGTTTTTCCTGCATTAACTTTGCAGCATCTTCCAGGCTTAAACCGCGAGTATGAATACCAACATCAATCATAATGCGTAATGCACGCCACAGACGATCTTTCAGTAGTACAAAACGTGATTCGGGTTCAGTTATAAAACCCAGTTCATGCATGAGTTGTTCACAATATAGTGCCCAACCTTCATAGAGTGTTGCAGATGGATTTAATAAACGCGGTAACGTACTCGAAGTGGGTTTGCTGTTTGCTTTAACAAATTGTAAGTGATGACCCGGCCATGCTTCATGTACACAAGTATGCTTCAGGCCAATCATATTGTGCTCACCCAAATCATCATCTGTTTTTGCAGGCGTTACATAATAGTAACCTTGCTGTTCAATGTCTTTTGGTGAAGGCTCATAGTATGCGGCAAAAGGAATTTGATGTTGTAAGAATACCGGGGTTTCAATTACTTTTAGATTTTCTTTGCCGGGTAAACTCACGATATCGTTCTCTTCAACAAACTTTCTTGCAGCTTGCATCTGGACACGATACACCTCTAATACATCATCTTTTTTCGGTCGTCGTTGCTGAATCGTTTTCATTAACCCATCAACATCATCATTACCCTGTAATTTCTGGGTAACTTCTTTTAATTCCTGTTCTGTTTTATTAAGTAATTTTTCACCAAAACTATATAAACTATCTGCGTCAATATTTAAAAAATGTCTTTCCTGTAAAATAAGATCAAAATATCTACGTCCACAGGCAAAGTCGCCTTTTGCTTTTGCCATCAAGTCATCTTTTAAATAATGAACAAAATCATCAAGAGCATGTGCAGCTTGTTCTAATTCTTCACTTACACGGTAACCGTTTATTTCAGGGTGTTGCTTGAGCTCATGAAAAAATACTGAACCACCTTCTGCTTCAGCAATGGCTGACTCTAACCAGATAGCAGGTATATTTTCAGGCTCCATATCCAGCCAGCTACGTGCACCGCGCAAATGTGCCGGTATTGCTTTTAGTCTTTCCTGGAAAGCAGCTTGTTTGTTTTCAACATCACGGACTGTTAACTGGTATATCGCATGCACAGGTAAGAAGCGTGCAGGGTCTCTAAGTCGCCAGTCATGCAATGCCTGTGCTTCAAGTTGAAGTAGTGCTGAGCTACGCATTAACTGTAAATCAATTTGTTGATCCTGGCTTAATGTCCCGGTGTCGAGTTCATCAAGCGTTGAAATCAGTTTTTCGTTCAAAACTTTTAAAGCATTTAGCTCATCATCACCATAAGGTTTTAATAAATTTGCATAACCGCTGACACCTGCATCAACAGCGACTTCAGGATGAAAACGAAACCAGGTACGGTAATAACGATCAATAATAGTGGTTAATTTTGCCATTCGATTTTTTCTTTTTAATAAATTTACTTTTTAAAGGATTTTCTAATTAGTTAATTACAGGATTTATGCTGTCACAATTTCGTAATCATGGGTTATGTCGACAGACTTACTTAACATGATCGAAGCTGAACAATATTTTTCCGCTGATAACTCTACCGCACGTTTAACATGTTTATCACTTAACTCATTTCCGGTAACAATAAAGTGCACATGAATCTTTGTGAATACTTTTGGATCGGTTTCCGCTCTTGTTGCTTCGAGTTCCGCCACGCAATCAACTACATCCTGACGCGATCTTTTTAATATAAGCATTACATCAAAAGCAGTGCAGCCTCCCATACCGAGCAACATCATTTCCATTGGACGAATACCCAGGTTACGGCCACCATGTTCCTCTGGGCCATCCATCACCACGGCATGTCCACTGCCTGATTCTCCAATGAACATGGCATCTTCTGCCCATTTAATCCGTGCTTTCATCCTAATATTTCTCCAAAAATTACAGGTTGCTACTTATTCAATTTTTGACTTCACCCGATTGGCGCAGTAAGCTGAGACACTCTCGATTGAATGAGTGTTCTATACTTAGTACTCAGTCACTTTTATGGATGAGATGATATACCATAATGAGAGAACATACTTTAGCAATAGATAGGGAATACTATGCGGCAAACGCCTTCTGAAACGACTGGCATCCAATCACTGGATAAATTCCTGGAGCACTGCCATAAACGGCATTATCCAGCAAAAAGCACCATCATCTATGCCGATGATCGGCCCGATGTACTGTATTTTATTCTGGATGGCTCTGTAACCGTGCTTATTGAAGACAGCGATGGCCGTGAAATTGTGCTTGCCTACCTTAATAAAGGTGATTTTTTCGGTGAAATGGGGCTGTTTGATGAACAAACCAAGCGTAGCGCCTGGGTTCGCGCCCGCACCAGCTGTGAAGTCGCTGAAATTAGCTATACCAAGTTCCGCCAGGTGGCGCAGGAACATGCCGACATCGTATTTGCCATGGCATCACAAATGGCGGCGCGTTTACGAGTAACCAGCAGAAAAGTAAGTGATCTTGCTTTTATGGATGTCAGCGGTCGTGTGGCCCGAACCCTGCTCGACTTATGTAATCAACCCGATGCCATGACGCACCCAGATGGCATGCAAATCCGGATCACCCGCCAGGAAATTGGTAAAATCGTCGGTTGTTCACGGGAAATGGTTGGTCGTGTGCTCAAGAGCATGGAAGAGCAGGAACTTATTACCGTGAAAGGCAAAACCATCGTTGTCTTCGGCACCCGATAAGTAAGCAGCGTATTTAACGCAGAGGACGCGGAGTCGCAGAGGGCGCAAAGAATATTATTTTGCTTTTTAATGTTTGGTTAATGCCCTGCTAGTTTGCCAGCTAGCTATATCAGCTTAAAAGCATCAAAAGAAAAACTCTGTGAACTCAGCGTCTCGGCGCTCTCTGCGATAAATCTCAATCCTGAAAAAATAACTCGTTAAGTTTTTCACCCGGATTATCCGCCCGCATAAAGGCTTCCCCGACCAGGAATGCGTTCACATTATGTTGCCGCATCAGGGCAACATCTTCGTTAGTGTGAATACCACTTTCCGTTACCACCAGGCAGTCATCTGGAATGTCTTTAAGTAAATCAATCGTTGTTTGTAACGAAGTTTCAAAGGTACGCAAATTACGGTTATTAATGCCAACCATCGGCAAATCAAGTGTCAAAGCTCGTTGCAACTCCTCGGCATCATGCACTTCAACCAGCACATCCATCTCAAGTGAAATCGCCAGGTCACTCAGCTCTTTTAACTGCTCATCCGTTAAACAGGCTACGATTAATAAAATACAATCAGCACCTAGCATGCGCGATTCATAAACCTGGAAAGGATCAACAATAAATTCTTTACGCAGAACCGGTAAACCGCACACTTCACGTGCCTGTTTTAAATAAGCATCATGGCCCTGGAAAAAATCCACATCGGTTAAAACCGATAAACAGGCAGCTCCACCATTTTCATAAGAGGTAGCGATATCTGCAGGAACAAAATTCTCACGAATGACTCCCTTGCTGGGTGAAGCCTTTTTAATTTCAGCAATGATCGCTGGCTGACCTGCCTGAATTTTTCGTTGTAATGAATAAACAAAACTACGCGGTGGCGTTGCAGACTTTGCATACTTTTTCACGTCTGCATAAGGAGTCAAAGCTTTTCGTTCTTCAACTTCCTCAAGTTTGCGTTTAATGATTTTTTTCAGGATGTCAGGTGGATTATTCATTTATTTTCCTTCACCGCAGAGGGCACAAAGTTATTTAATAACATGTCATTGCGAGCGAAGCGCGGCAATCCCATAACAAAAGCACATATCATGAGATTGCTTCGTCGCTACGCTTCTCGCAATGACAGCAGTTATATGTTCTCAGCGTCTCTGCGGTAATAATTAAATACTATTTGATACCTTAACCAGCTCTTCAAGTTTAGCTTTTGCTGCACCAGAAGCGATCACTTCTTCAGCTTTTTCAATACCGGCTGCAAGGCTGTCGGCTAAACCGGCGACATAAATCGCAGCGCCGGAATTAAATTTAACGATGTCTTTTGCTGGCCCTGCTTCATTGTTTAAAACTTTGTTTATAACGGCGAGTGATTCTTCTGCACTGTTTACCGCGAGCTCAGTAATCGGTGTACTGGTTAAACCAAATTGTTCAGGTGTAATCGAGTAATTAGTGACTTTACCATCTTTTAACTCGGCAACTTTTGTTGCGGCACCGATACTTATTTCATCCATGCCATCTTCAGAGTGCACAACCATGACATGGTTACTGCCCAGCTTGTTTAACACTTCAGCAAGTGGTTCAACCAGCTCATCATCGAATACACCGAGTAACTGGTTAGGTGCACCGGCTGGATTGGTTAAAGGACCCAGTACATTAAAAATAGTTCTTACCGCCATTTCTTTGCGTGGGCCAATAGCATGTTTCATTGCGCTGTGGTGCATAGGTGCAAACATAAAGCCGACACCGGCTTCTTCAATACATTTAGCAACCTGTTCTGCATTCAGATCAAGTTTGACGCCTGCCGCTTCCAGTAAATCAGCACTACCTGATTTACTTGAGACTGAGCGGTTACCATGCTTGGCCACAGTACCACCTGCTGCGGCAACGACGAAAGTACATGCAGTCGATATATTAAAGGTATTAGAACCATCACCACCGGTACCGACGATATCAACAACGTGATCACCGCTAACCTTTACCCCCGAGGCAAGCTCACGCATCACCTTCGCTGCTGAGGCAATTTCATCAACCGTTTCACCTTTCATACGCAAGCCAACCAGGAAGCCGCCTATCTGTGCCGGTGTTGCTTCACCAGTCATAATAATGCGCATCACTTCATTCATTTCATCAGCACTGAGATCCTGGCGTGCCAATACAGTTTTAATCGCGGCTTGCATATCCATAACGTTGTCCTTTATTTCTTTTTAGCTTTAGCTGAATCCAGAAAGTTTTTTAACATAGCATGACCATGCTGAGTCAGTATTGATTCAGGGTGAAACTGTATCCCTTCAATCGGATACTTTTTATGACGTACGCCCATGATTTCATCCATGGTGCCGCCTTCGAGTTCAGTCCAGGCAGTGATTTCCAGGTAGTCGGGTAACGAATTACTATCAATTACCAGTGAATGATAACGCGTTGCCTCTAAAGGACTGTATAAATTTTTAAATACACCCTGCTCCTTATGATAAACCTGTGACACTTTGCCATGCATAATTTCTTTGGCATGTACAATCTTGCCGCCAAATGCCTGGCCAATACTTTGATGACCTAAACAAACCCCGAGGATGGGAATTTTTCCTGCGAAATAGCGAATAGCATCAATCGAGATGCCCGCTTCGTTCGGTGTACAGGGACCCGGCGATATAACCAGGTAGTCAGGATTTAATTTTTCAATTTCTTTAATCGTAATTTGATCATTACGGTGCACCTGCACATCAACTTTAAGCTCACCAAAATACTGAACAAGGTTGTAAGTAAAGGAATCATAATTGTCGATCATCAAAAGCATTTGCATACCCTCGTAATAGACGCAGAGGTCGCAGAGACGCAGAGTTCACTGAGATTTTTAAAATTGATTAACAACTCGTTTTACCCCATTCTTTAACAGTATCTCATTAAAGTTAATTAACAAACCTAAATTTCTATTCGCAAGCTTTAAATAAGTTAACAATTGAATTCGGTGAATATCCTTTATCTTTGTAACAGACTTAAGTTCTACAACTACTTTATTAGCAACTAACAAGTCCATTCGATATGCTTCACCTACATTTAAACCTTTGTAATTTATAGGTACTGAAACTTCACTTTCAAATTCCAAACCCATCAAATTAAGCTCATGCTTTAAACAGTCATGATATGCCGATTCTAACAATCCAGGCCCCAGGATTCGATGTACCTCTATTGCAGCCTGAATTATCTTTCCTGTAATCTCATTTCCATACATATTTTTCCTCCCTGAAAAATACTCTGTGTTCTCTGCGTCTCCGCGCCCTCTGCGTTAAATACCTCTATCGATGCACCTTGTCCAGGCCGGCTTCGGCCATGGCTACAGCACGAAAAACCGCACGCCCTTTATTCATGGTTTCATCCCATTCATTTTTTGGCACCGAGTCATAAACAATTCCTGCACCCGCCTGGATATGTAGTGTTTTATCTTTAATGACCGCAGTACGAATCGCGATAGCAGTGTCCATATTGCCATGCCATGAAAGATAACCGATGGCACCGGCATAAACACCTCGCTTAACCGGCTCGAGTTCATCAATAATCTCCATGGCACGAATCTTGGGTGCACCACTAACCGTACCGGCCGGGAAGGTCGCGCGTAAAACATCCATGGCACTTAAACCTTCTTTTAGCTTACCTACCACGTTTGAAACGATATGCATGACGTGTGAATAGCGTTCAATCAACATGTTCTCTGTTAACTGCACGCTACCAATTTTTGCGATACGGCCAACGTCATTACGACCAAGATCAATTAACATTAAATGTTCAGCCAGTTCTTTTGGATCCGCTAACAGCTCAAACTCAAGTAACTTATCTTCACGTGCTGTTTTACCACGCGGACGCGTACCGGCTATCGGCCTTACCGTGACATCACCATCTTCCAGCCGGGTTAAAATTTCTGGTGAAGAACCGGCGACATGAAAATCACCGAGGTCAAGATAGAACATATAGGGTGACGGGTTTAATGCGCGTAATGCACGATACAAATCAATCGGTCGCGCAGTAAAAGGAATGGATAAACGCTGGGATAAAACCACTTGCATGGCATCACCCTCTTTTATGTATTCCTTGGCCTTTAAAACTGCCTCTTCAAAACCCTGCTGGCTAAAACCGGAAACAAAATCATCTTCAGTTACATTCACTGAGCTGGACTTCGCCGGGTGAACAATCTGGCTATCAAGCTGGTTAGTTAACCAGTCAAGCCTGACCTGTGCTTCTTCAAAACCTTTTGCTTCAGCATGTACAATAATAAAAAGTTTACCGCTTAAATTATCGTGCACCACCAGTTCATCCGACACCATTAATAAAATGTCAGGGAGTCCTAACTGATCCTTATTCGGACAGTCTTTCAAACGCGGTTCAATATATCTAATGGTATCGTAACCAAAGTACCCTACCAGGCCACCATTAAATTTTGGCAAGCCTTCAATCTCGGGTACCTTGTACTGTTGCTGAAAATTTTCAATCCAGTCTAAGGGATCGTCAACGGTTAATGTTTCTTCAATCTTACCATTGCGGATAATGGATACTTCATGACCTGAAATACGAATCACTTTTTTACTGGGCAGGCCAATAATGGAGTAACGCCCCCATTTCTCACCACCCTGAACGGATTCAAATAAATAAGAATACGGGCCGTCAGCCAGTTTAAGAAACGTGCTTAATGGCGTGTCGAGATCAGCCAGCACTTCCCGCATCAGGGGTATGCGATTAAAACCTTGCGCGAGGTACGCGTTGAATTCTTCTTGATTCATTCTTTTTGCCTAATAATAAAAAATACTCAATAAATACAACCGGTGTTGTCTAAAACAAACAAAACCGGGCCCAGCTGAAAACTCAGCTACGCCATCGGTGTTGTACTTGTTGGTATTTAATCATCATTATTAGATCTATTATTTTTATCTGCAGCTCAGGCTGCTTCAGCATTACCTAAAATATCCGGTAATTCTGCCATGGAGTCAATCACTTCATCAGGATTCGCGTCACGAATATCATCACCGTGATTATAACCATAGCTCATGCATACAATCTGGAAGCCCGCAGCACGTGATGCTTTGACATCACTGATTGAATCACCCAGCATCATGGCATTTTCAGGTGTTACCCCAAAAAACTCAGCGGCATGCAACAAGGGCATAGGGTGTGGTTTTTTCTCTTCTAGCTGGTCACCACAAATAATAATTTCAAAATTATCGTGTACACCAAGGTCTTTTAAAAGCGGTAAAGTAAACTGTGATGCCTTGTTGGTCACACAACCCAGCTTATAACCTTCAGCTTTCAAATACGCTAAACCTTCTTCAACACCTGGATAAAGAACACTACGCTTACTGGTATTTTCAGCATACAGGTCCAGAAAAATAGGATACGCTTTTTCAAACAGGGCATCATCTGGTTCACCATCAAGCTGACCAATCAATGCACGGCGGGTTAAACGTTCAACACCATTTCCCACCCAGTTACGTACTTTATCTTCGCCATGCACAGGCATATCCAGCTGTTTCATCATCTCATCAACACAAAAAGCCAAATCAGGTACGCTGTCGACCAGCGTACCGTCTACGTCAATGAGGATCATTTCTGGTTTTTTCTTAATCATAAAACTATTCTTTTATTTAACTTGTGCTAACTGCTCACGGAATTGAGAAATAACAGTGTCATAAACGTTAGCATCGCTTTCGTTTTTCGCACCAAATACTGCAGAACCCGCTACAAACATATCTGCACCGGCTTCAGCGATTTCCTTGATGTTATCGACTTTTACACCGCCATCAATTTCTAATGTAATGTCGTAGCCACTTTCATCAATCATTTTACGTGCTTCACGTAACTTGTTAAGCGTTTCAGGAATAAAGCTTTGACCACCGAAGCCTGGGTTTACTGACATTAATAAGATGATATCTACTTTGTCCATAACGTGCTTTAAAACATCCAGCGGAGTTGCGGGGTTAAATACTAAACCAGACTTACAACCGCCTTCACGAATCATTTGTAAAGTACGGTCAATATGCTCAGATGCTTCCGGGTGAAAAGTAATGTAGCTTGCACCTGCATCAATAAAATCAGGAATAATGCGATCAACAGGCTTAACCATTAAATGCACATCGATATCAGCAGTCACACCATGTTTACGTAATGCATCACATACTAAAGGTCCAATTGTCAGGTTTGGTACGTAGTGATTATCCATAACGTCAAAATGCACAACATCTGCACCTGATTTGATTACGTTATCCACTTCCTGACCTAATTTCGCAAAATCTGCGGATAAAATCGAAGGTGCTATTTTGAAATCTGCCATGTTGTGATGCCTCTTGTTTTCTTTAGCGATACTCGCCAAATCTGATAATTTCCCCAAAATACCCGGTAATTAAATTATGGGGATTTTAGACTATAAAATTTTGAAGCGCAGACTTTACCCGATCCATCCGGATTTTTCAGCTTTTTGATTACTAAAAGCCCTCCTCATCCCTTGCACAAAAGCTACGAAGCGACATAATTACACAAAAATTCCTTGGAATTAGGAAGGGAGACAAAGAAAGATGGTAAACAAAGCCACGTACAAAACCTTATTATTTATCGGATTTTACCTGATATTTTCACCCGCCCACGCCTCCGATATGGAAAAGGAGAAACGCTGGGCCGAGCAGGTGGTTGATAGCATTATGGTGGGTGAGGCTGAGTGGCTAAAAGTTGGTAAAGACAAAATCCTCAGCATTTACACCGAGAACACCACGGAAAAAGCCATTGGTGGCGCCATCGTGTTACATGGCAGCGGGGTTCACCCAAACTGGGACCAGGTCATTCGTCCCCTTCGCAGCCAGTTGCCTGACCATGGCTGGTTGACCCTCTCTGTACAACTTCCTGTTCTGGAAAATGAAGCCAGCTATGAAGATTACATTCCATTATTTAAAGAGGTTGCCCCGCGTATTAAAGCCGGTGTTGCCTTTCTGAAATCAAAAGGCATCCGGAATATCGCTATCGTCGCACATAGCCTGGGCTCATCCATGGCGGCATACTACCTTGCGAATAAACCTGATCCTGCCATCCGCGCTTTTGTTGCCGTCGGTGTATCTGGAAACATGCATAAAAAAGATAAGGTAGGTTACCTCACCTCACTTAAAACCATTAAAATACCCGTGCTCGATATTTATGGCGGCAGTGATCTGACTCCCGTTTTACAAAGCGCGAAAGCAAAGGCTGATGCGGCCCGTAAAGCGGGTAACAAAAACTATACCCAGGTTAAAATTCCCGGGGCCAATCACTTTTTTGATAGTCAAAATGAAGTACTGGTTAAACGCGTTCGTGGCTGGTTGGCAAAAAATGCCGAGGGAACAGAGGTTAAAGCAAATAACTAGAATGAAAATAAAATATTAAGGAAGCAGGAATGACCATAAACTCTATATCAATTGTATTACATCTATTTGCCGTTGTTTTTTGGGTTGGCGGAATGTTATTCGCGCATATGTTTTTACGCCCGGTCGCGGCAGCACAACTTGAACCACCGGTTCGCTTAACCTTGTGGGTAGGTGTATTTAAACGTTTCTTCCCTATCGTATGGCTCTCGATCTTTTTCTTACCATTAACCGGTTACCTGATGATGTTTGAAATTTGGGGCGGGATGGCACATACACCACTTTACGTTCATATTATGAATGGCCTCGGTACAGTAATGATTTTGATCTACTTACACGTTTACTTTGCACCTTTCAAACGCCTTAAAGAAGCGGTGATAAAACAAGACTGGCCAGAAGGTGGTAGAAACCTGAACATCATACGTAAGATGGTGGGTATTAACATGATGATTGGTTTAGTAACGATTCTTGTTGCCAGTGGCGGGCGGATGTATATACCCTGACTTTGAATTGCTGCCCAGTCATATCAACTGGGCAATTTTTTATTCACTTCATAATGACTAATTAATAGTATTACTTGTTTTTCAGGTAATACTGTTCAAACTCTTCCCTGGAGACAGGCGGGGAATATAAATAGCCCTGAAAAATTTTACAGCCATGCTCTATTAAAAATAGTCTCTGAGCTTCAGTTTCAACACCTTCTGCTACAACCTCAAGGTTAAATATTTTTGCTATATGCAATATGGTATCAACCATTTCTTCTGCATTCTTATATTCTGAAAGCTCAGCGATAAAATGCCGATCGATCTTGATTTCATCGACAGGTAAGTTTCGAATATAGCTTAATGAACTATACCCTGTACCAAAGTCATCCATTGAAAACTGAACACCCAGTTCCTTTATTTTTTCTATAACATCACAAACTTCTTTTCCTTCAGCTACAATGCTCTCTGTAATTTCAAACACAATCTTTGGCCGCGAATCTTGTTCAAAATATTTTTTATATAACTCGGTAATATCTTTAATAAACTTGGTATGCGTGATCTGGCGGGCACTCAGATTAATTGACATATACCTGAGGTTAATACCTTTTTCATGCCATTCCTTCGCAGTTTGAAATGCTGATTCAATAATATGATATCCAAGCTCAATAATTAACCCGGTATGTTCAGCAATAGGGATAAATTCCTCCGGTGGAATATTACCAAACTCATCATTGGTCCAGCGTGCAAGTACCTCAACCCCGGTTACTTTATTATCTTTTGTTACTTGCGGCTGGTAAGCCAGGTCTATCTTCTTATTTTTTATTTCTGAGTGAAGTAATTGCTCAAGTTTAAGGTTACGCTCTACACGTTCTGACATTTCTTCATCAAAGAAAAATACGCCATCTCTTCCCTTATCCTTAACCTCGTACATAGCGATATCTGCTTCTTTAATAAAATCAAGCGAGCTTGTTGCATTGGCTTTAATTAAGCTGACACCGATACTTGCACTGATATAAAGGCGGTGCTGGTTAATTACATAAGGTTCCTTTAAAGCTGATAAAAGTGTTTCTGATATATCCAGAGCAATCGCTTTGCACGCATGCTTGTTTGAATAATTTTTACCGGTAA
>Ga0207752_1001178_pt1 | contig 12131 bp, 7 predicted proteins | sample Pon2CUnioCityCA_6_FD_187272 | JGI IMG/M metagenome (GOLD analysis project Ga0207752, IMG submission 187272) | Marine sediment microbial community from Union City, CA, USA - Pond 2C Sediment 2 (SPAdes) | ecosystem: Environmental > Aquatic > Marine > Intertidal zone > Salt pond sediment ... | reverse complement strand
GGCTGGAGCTGTCCATCACCAGCGCTGGTGAACCTGGTCCTTGATGTATTTCTCGTAGATGGCTCTCACGCCCGCCATCTGCTTTTCGGTCAACGGGGGCCGATCCGACGCCCGCACGTTGGATTTGACGTGCCGAAGTTTGGAAGCGCCGGGGATCACACAGCTGACCTCGTCGAACATCAAGACCCACCGGAGCGCATAGGCGGGGAGGTTCTCAGGGTCGGGGAAGAGCTCGTTCAACTCCTCCACCGCCGCGAGCCCAGTCTCGTAGTCGACGCCGGAGAAGGTCTCGCCCTTGTCGAAAGACTCGCCTTCGCGGTTGAAGTTCCTGTGATCCTGGGAGCCAAACGTGGTCGACTTGTCGAACTTGCCGGTGAGGAGGCCACTGGCGAGGGGGACGCGCACGATGACGCCGACGTTTCTCTCCTTCGCCAGCGAGAAGAAAAACTCGGAAGGCCGGTGCCGGAACATGTTGAATATAATCTGAACAGTCGTGACGTTCGGATACTGGATGGCTTTGATCGCCTCCTCGACTTTTTCCACACTGACGCCCAGGTTGCGGATCTTCCCCTCTTGCTTTAACCGGTCGAACAGGGCGAAGATCTCGGGCCGGTAGTAGACGTCCGTCGGCGGACAGTGAAGCTGGATGAGATCAAGCGTCTCAAGCTGCGTGTTCCTGAGGCTGTCGTGGACGTACTTTTCCAGGACTTCAGGCGTGTAGCCCTCCGCCACGTGGGGGCTGATCTTTCGGCCACACTTGGTAGCGACGTACACCTCCTCGCTCCTGGACCTCACGACGCGCGCGACGGCCGCCTCGCTGAGGCCATCGCTGTAGACATCGGCCGTGTCAATGAAATTGACGCCCAGGTCGACAGCGCGATTCAGGATCTCCTCGGCGTTGCTGTCAATGAACGGACTTCCCCACTTTCCACCCACCTGCCATGTGCCAAGGGAGACCTCGGAGACCTTGAACCCGGTCTTGCCCAACATCCTGTATCTCATCACCCAAACTCCTTTCCTCTACGCAAGCGCGCAAACCTGATCGTATACGCGGCGGTACTTCTCGACGGCGCTCTCCCACGTGAAACGGTCCAGCATGTCGAACCCATGGTAGATCATCCCGGCGTAGCTGGCCTTGTCGCCTGTGTATAGGTCGATCGCGTCTAGAAACGCCCGTGTGGCCTCCCGGGCCATAGCGTCGAAGAGCGGGGTTTCCATCCGGTCGGTGACTCGATCGCCAGCGGGCCAGTAGGCACAGTCGACGATGGTCCTCCAGCCCGCCACCACGTCAGCGATGGGGAGGTCAGGTTCGCGGAAGAGGAGGCCAGAGGGTGAAGCGCTGCGGGCGTGGAACCGCTCGGCCAGGCGAAGCGCCGTGTCAGTGATGCTGCCTGTGGTATACGGCGCTACCTGTTGGACCAGCCCGCCGGTGGCACGGGCCACCACCGGGGTACCCACGGCGTACCCCTCGGTCGCGCCGCCGAAGGGCTCGTAGAAGGAGCACATGACGAGGAAAGAGCACCCACACTGCAGCTCCCGGTAGCCCTGTGCCATTCTGAACGGAAATACCTTGACCTCACCCGGCCGATCCTGGGCCAGTTCTCGGAGGAACCGCAAGCCATCGAGGCCCTCGTCGCCCGGTATCGGCGTGAAGATGTAGCGGGCTTTTCCTGTAGCGATCTGCCGGATGGCCGCCACGGCCAGGTCATATCCTTTCTGGCGCGGGTCATCGCGGCCAAACATCAGGAAGATGGGGCCGTCGAAGCCGGATAGATCCAGGCTGCCCCAGGCTTCCCTGGGCCTGTACCCCTGAAGAATCTCAAGCAGCGCCTCACGCCGCCGTTGTTTCTCTGCCAGGATCGGATCAAAATCCCCCTCACCCGCCGCGTCTATGGCGCTCTGGGGAAAGTCCAATTTGCTGAACAGCCCGTTGTTTATGCCAACGATGCCTTTCTCCCCAAACAGAGGCTGAAGATGCGGGGCATAGACCGTGGTGTGGAGCGGATCACTGGCCAACTCGGCAGCGAAGTTCTCGGAGACGGTGCACAGGGGGCCATCGAGGAGGGGTATCGTCCCGGTGAGAACCGTCGGTCCAGGCAGGCGCTGATCAGAGATCTTGCCCAGTTCCTCATCTGGCAGCGGCTTGTCATACGGGTTATGGAGTGTCAGCACACACGCCGCCGATGAAAGGCGCGGTTCCTGTCTTATCGTCAGGGCAACGCAGGCCGTGCACCAATCCTGGAGATTGAGGACCAGGTCGCGGGCCTCACCCAGCGCAACGAGCGCCCTGGGAACTGCGGCGCAGAAGAACAGCGCATCCTGGAGCAACTGGCCCGGATCAGACGGGTAGAGATATGGGTTGCACGGTGCCTCCGGCGCAGGTGGGCTGCCACAGTCGCACGGCGCGTTGAAGAAATCCGCCGCGTCGAGCAGGAAGGTGCGGAATCCATCATCGTCCACGTGTTCGAATATCTCGACCTTGTGAACCTGCTCATCGAAGCGGACGTCAAACCTGCGGCCAGTCGATTCGATCTCACCGAAGAGCCTCTTTCTGCAGCGCGTGATTCTCGTGAAGAAAGGGGCGACTGTGACGCATTCACCCTTTTCGGCGCGGGCCATCCGCCTCGGCAGCTCTCTCATCACGGCTGCCAGTCCACCCAACGGGGCGAATTTGCTTTCGAACGTCACGAAGACAACCGTCCGCCTGGACCGACGTGGTTTGGTCTTGTGCGGAAGATCCACGTTCCCCACCCTTTCGCCCTGAGCGCCTAGATTCCCTCCATGCCCTACAGACGATTTCGAAGCCAGGATCTATATATGAGGTACAAGGCAGCTGTGGTTCCAACAATCAGGCCAACCCATCCGAACCTGATAAGAACCGAAGTCGACTGATCCAGCAAGCAAGTCAAGGCCACCAGGATAGTGACAGCCAGGCTCCCCTCAACCGTCAGCCGTTCCCGGCGGCTAGAGACATATGCCTGCCAGTCCGTCTCACACGCACTGACACTTGCGGCATGAGTCCGAAGGAATTCTCGCACGCGTTTGACCTGGTAATCCTGTGCACAGATGTGCACGTCATACGCAAGCCCTATGACTGGCAGGGCGTACAGCAGCCAACGCGAATCAGGCCATGAAGGTATACAGACGGCAGCCACTCCCAGGAGGCCGGCAGTGAACGCCAACTTCTGCAGGGCAAAGGCTGCCCGTTTGTCTTGTTGATGAAGTGCCTGCTCACGCAGATGACGCCGGAACTCCGCACCAGCTTCCGCGCCCGTCCCAACCTTGCGGGCCTGCCAATCCAGTTGCTCCAGTGCCTGCGCTGCAGCCCGACGCAGGTCCCTCTCTCCGTACCTCCGGGCGGCCATGAGTGGCTCCTTCGCCCGTGGATCCCCGATCTGTCCCAGTGCTCTGGCCACAGCCCGACGCGCCCACTCATCCTTTTCCTCCCCCAGGGCAACGATGAGTGGGCCCACTGCGGGAGACCCGATCTCGATCAATGCCTCGACAGCGCCCTGGCGCGCGTGTGTGTCGGCGTGGCTGAGGAGGGCGATGAGCGGCTCGACGGCCCACGCCGGCATGGTTTCCCTCAAGACATCTACAGCGTCCTGGGTATGCTCCATCTCGACCAGCGCCCGCAGGGCAGCTTCGCCGATACCTGGGTCTGCCTCGTTGCGCAGCGCCGCGAGCAGGCGCCTGACATCACCTCGGGCTTTGAGCCTATCAATGGTGGGCGGGCCAGAGATTCGATGTAAGAATGACATGGTGTGTTCTCCCCGAGCGCAGCAGTGAGTGGTCGATACCCTCGACAGCCGCGCCGACGAAGACAGCGATGATGGGTCTGATGGATGCCCACGCACGAAGTGCCCGCCCTGGCCCCACAGTCCACCAACTCGCCTGCGATTCGACCAGTTCATACAGTATATCACAACAACGCAAGGAGACAAACTGCCCGCGGCTATGGTCCCAGCTGGGCAACGACGGCGTCGCCAGCGAGCACCTGGACGCCCCAATCGCCGCCGGAGGCCGGGCCGCCGGTGGCGCGGAAGGGGCGGTCCGGGGCGATGAGCTCCTCCCACCGCTGCACCTCTCCCCCACCCCGCCGCAGCACGACCGTCGCGTTCAGCGCCCGGGTGACCGCGACGGCGAGCTCGGCGCTGTCGCCGGAAGGGATCAGCCGGACGGCGGCCTCCTCGTTGGCCCAATTGTAGCCCCCGATGCCGTTCACCGCATACCAGCGCTCCGTCCAAGAGACGCTTGCGCCTGGATCAAGCGTCCAATCGTCCCAGAAGGTGGACGTGAGCCCACCCCACAGCTCGAAGTAGCGGCTGCCATCGTCGGTCCACAGGCCAGAGGAAAGGTCGCCCATGCAGAAGATCTTTACGCCGGTGGCGACGGTGTGGGGAAAGACGCGCACGATGCCCTGGTCGATCCTCAGGTCGTACGCGCCGACGAAACCGGCCCGCGCGGGGTCGGCGAACACACCCAGGTACCGGTGCCACTCGCTGTAGCGACTGAAATCCCGTCCGCCGTGCGCGGGCCAGGTCATCTGGTCACCCGGGCCAGGGAGGCTGCCGTCACCGGTAGCGTGGACGGTGACCGCATCGTCCGGTAGGACAAATATCAGATCGGACGAGGGAACGTTGCTGTCGGAAAGGGTCAGCATGGCGTTGGCCCAGAACTGGTAGGGCTGCGGCTCGGTGGTCGGGTTGGTGATGCGCGGGGCGAGAGTGAAATAGCTGTGCTCGGCGTCGAGCTGGATTGTCACCTCGACCGTCAACCCCGTGCGATCCTCGGTGTCCCACACGCGCATGCCGTTCCAGAGCAGTTCATACTGCCAGCGGCGATATTCGTTCAGGCCGTGCTCCTCGATTGGGAAGGCCCACTCCATCCCACCAGTGGCCAGCCACCACCCCCGGTATCCCCAGCGGGTGGGCTTGACCACCGGATTGGCGTAGAAGAGCTGGCGGCCGGTCGTGCGATCGGTCCAACGCAGGATGCGCCCACCCAGCTCCGGAACGACGACGAGCTGGACGTAGCTGTTCTGGACGAAGACGGCGCGGTAAGTGCGGGGCGCTGGGCCGGTGACGGCGTCGAAGTCAAGGCGCGGGTAGGGGTAGGCGGGATCGTCGGGGCCGGTGAGGACCAGTGCCTCGTGCCAGCCGTAGGTATCGAGCGTGATGTCCTGTTCCCAGACGGCGGGGGGAGAGGCGGGCGGGGTGGTCGGGCGGTCACTTGGTCGCGTGGTCGGTTGGTCGGTTGGTCTAGTGGTCGGGTCGTCGGGTGTTGGGGTGGGCGACTGGTCAGGTGGTCGGGTGCTTGGGGGAGCAGTAGGCGTGGTGGGGGGGATCGGAGAATCAGTCGGTGAGGGAAGTGTGTGAGTAGCCGAAGAGCGGGTCGGGAGAGGGACCGGCGTGGGGGCGGCGGCCTCGGCAACAGGGGTCGTCCTGGCCGTGCCGGGCCGGTCAGTTGGGGAGGCAGGAGCGGCCGGGCTGCACGCAGCGAGGAGCAGCGGTAGTGCGGTCAACAGTGCCAGGAAACGCCCCGGCCACAGGAGTTGGGATGCAGACTTTGAGATCTGGAATTTCACTCCTCGGCTATTCTACCATCAGCGGATACCGGCGTCAAACATCACGAGATCCGAGTTTTGGGAAGCAGGTCAACACCCGATGCCGAGCGCGCAGAAGACAGTGTGCTGCTATGCCGGAGAGAGGGCGGAGACCGGTTTCAAAGCCGCCTCGATTTCATCTAACAACTCTGCGATGGAGAAAGGTTTGGGGAGGAAGCTCACCGCTCCCAGCGCGATGAGGCGTTTCCGCTCCTCCTCCACATTCGCCGCGTGAGCCGAGATGGCGACGATGGGGATGGTCTGGGTCACGGCATCGCGCTTCAGGTGAGTCACGGCTTCGTATCCATCCATCCCGGGCAAGCGCAGATCCAGGAGAATGAGATCGGGGCGATGGCGGCGGGCCAGCGCTAACGCCTCGTAGCCATCGGCCGCTACGAGGGGGGTGAAGCCAATCTGGCGCATCGCCGCCGAAAGGAGGCCAACCGTGTCTGCGTCGTCATCGACGATGAGCACCCGACCCTGCCAGGTGAGCGCTTTCTCGACGCTCTCCAGCAGATTCTCATTGGACACAGGCTTGGTCAGGTAATCCACGATTCCCAGCTTCCAGGCACTCCCGTCGTCGGGCACGACGGTCATCACGATGACGGGAATATCGGCCGTGGGTATGTTCTCCTTCAGCCCGCGCAGCACCTCGAACCCATCTGCGTCGGGGAGGATCAGATCCAGAACGACCAGATCAGGCTGCGTCTCCTCGGCCACGGCAACGACGGAAGGGCCACTTCCCAGCATAGAAACCCGATACCCGCTGTCCTCAAGCTGCCTCTGGACCAATTCGGCGATGTCCGGTTCATCCTCTACGACCAAGATGCTGCGTGTGCGGGCCATCAACCGTGGCGGCACCCGGCGCCCCTCTCCCTCCCCCCGAACGGGCATGGGCAGAATGACGGTGAACGTGCTACCCTTGCCCTGTTCACTCTCGACCCACAGGCGTCCGCCATGCATCTCAACAAACATCTTGGCGATTGAGAGGCCCAGGCCACTTCCACCAGCCTCCCGGACCATCGGATGCTCGGACCGGTAGAACCGTTCAAAGATACGCCCGAGGTCCTCGGGAGCAATGCCGATGCCGGTATCCCGCACGTCCATCCGCACGGCTCCTTCGACAGGATAGGCCAGCACCTCAATCTCCCCTTCATTTGGGGTGTAGCGGATGGCATTGCCCACCAGATTGGTCAGCACTTGGGTGAGCCGGTTCCGGTCACCCATGAGATCGGGCAATCCTCCGACCACCTCGTAGGTGAGAGTCTGACTCTTCCTGTGAGCCTCAGGCGCCAGCGCATTGACGACCCCGGAAATCACGTCACCGATCTGTACGGGTTGGGGTACAAAGCGGACCCGCCCGGTATCCACCCGTGAGATGTCCAGCAGGTCATTGATCAAGGCCGTCAACCGGTCCGCATTGTTCTTGATGATGGCCAGGAATCGCTCCTGCTCCTCGTTGATGGCGCCGACGGCGCCCGAATGCAGGAGATCGGTATATCCCTTGATGGCCGTCATCGGCGTACGGAGCTCGTGGGAGACGTTGGAGACAAACTCGTTCTTGGTCCGATCGGCCTCCACCTCTTTGGTGATATCCCGCAGGACAGTGACCACCCCGATCAAATCGCCTCGCTCAGTCAGGACCGGAGACAGATGCGCGTGAATCACACGGTCATCAACATCCAAGGTCATCTTGAAGACCTTGTGTACCTTGGCAGCAGGAGTGCCCAGCAGTGCCTCCATGGCATCCACCGCATCCTCTCTGCCAGGCTCGTCGAAGATCGCAAGGGGAGCGTGAAAATCCTGGCCGACCAAGTTCTCGGCAGGTTCGCCCAGGATGCGTTCGGCTGCCGGGTTGACCAGGATCGTATCCCCCTCAGCGTCGTTCACGACAACGCCGTCGACGATGGAGGTAAGGATCGCATGGCCCCTGGAGGCCTCCTCCTGCTGCTGCCGGAGCATCTGACCCAACTCCAACGCTTGCTCAGTAGTGAGGCGGCAGATCTCGGCGTTGCCCATAGCGATGTCAAGCTGCCCGATGACGGCACGAAAGAGGCGGACGTGGTTCGGGTCAAACGCTTCGGGGCGAGAGCTGGCTACGGCCAGGAGCCCCATGAACTCACCGTTACCGACCAGCGGCGCGGCCATCAACGAGCGCATGTTCGAGGCCGCCAACACTTCCACCCACGCTTTCGTCTGCTCCGTGTGCAGATCACTCACAACGAGCAGCGAATCAGCCTGCCCCAGCTTCCACGCCGAGGGGACCACTTCCAGAGGAAGTCTCTCATCGTCCCAGTCGATGTTCATCTCGGGCATGAGCATCCCGGTTCCACTATTCACCAGGAAAACCGCGCCCATCTCCGCCGTGATCGCTGGCACAACGGCGTCCAGGGCCCTGCGGAGCACCCGATCCAGGTCCAAGCTCGCGGTCAGCTCCCGGGTGATCTCGTAGAGAGTCTCCAGTTGAGATTTCTCAGCAGTCAACTGCTCGACTTGCCCGGCAAAATAGGCGGCCAGCGCCGAGCCCAACACGTTGACGCGGCCATTGACCTGACCGGGGTCCGCGTCGGCCGGCAGGAGATCGCGGATGGTCCGCGAGAGCCCGTCAGCGATGGCAAGCAACTCAGACGGAGCCGCCCCCCGCTCGCTCATCTCCTGGGCAGCCCATCGCTCAATCCACCCAACCGGCGCCTCGGTATGACCTGCTGCCAGGTCCTGAACAAGAGAGCGCCAGCAGGCGAGGCGTTCATCTGCAGGCATGGCTTCATAGGTTGGCAATTCGTGAACGTCTGCCAACCACCGTGCCTCGACCTCCGCTTCATGCTGGCGCAACCACTCGCAAAAGTTCCAGCGCATATCACTCCCCAGGGGTTCGGCCACGTGGGCCATGAAACACGCTACCCATTGTATACCAACCGTGCAGGTGGCGGGTTACAGCTCCGTTACGGTTGAATAACAGGCCCCTCGTCCCGGCTGCGAGGGCGACGCAGCAGGCGCTTATACCGCCGGCGGAGCTGCTGGGGCGTCAGCCGCTTGCCGCTCTCAAAGTAGGCCACGGCCACGCGGCCCATGGCCCACGTGCCCAACCCGGTCACAACAGCACCGATCAACCAGCCCGGCCCTGGCACGAGCTTGCCCAGTTGGGCGGCCAGGTAGCGGAGCGCCACACCGCCCGCAATCGTGGTCAGTAGCTCGCGCGCGTGGCGCACGCTCAGTGACTCGCCGTATATGGCAGCGATGCGGAGCACCAGGCGTACCTGGGAGGCCAGCAAGAGCGGGATGTCGAGTCCGGGGATCGGCTCGGCGGCGATGACGGCGTTGAGCACAGAGGCGCTGGCGGTCAGGCGGCGGCTAATCTGACGCCGGTAGCCCGGCAGCGCCCGCCCCAGCGCGACCGACATCCAGGGATGAGACTCGACGATTGCCGGAATGAGTCGCTCAGCCACCCCGGCCCCGGTCTTGGCCGAGATGGGGATCACGGTGGTCTCCAGTTTCTGCTCTACGTCCTTCAGCACGTCGGATACGTCGCGCCTGATCAGGTCAATCTTGTTCAGCGCAACGACTAGCGGCACGCGGGCTGCCCGAAGAGAGGTGTAGAGATCGTAGTCCGACTGGTGCAACCCGGCGGCAGCGTCAAGCACGAGCACCGCCAGATTGGCTTCCTCGGCGGCGGACCGGGCGAGAGAGGCTCGATCCACGCCACCCACCTCCCCGAACCCCGGCGTATCGACGAGGAGAAACGGACCAAGCTCCTCGGTGATCAACTCCCTGGTCGTCCCGGGCACAGCCTTGACCGGCGAGGCCTTGCGCCCCTTGATCAGGTTAAACAGGGTGGATTTTCCCGAGTTGACCGGCCCGACGATGGCGAGACGAGCGTGCGCCTCCTCGTCTATCTGGAACGAGAGCCGGTCCCAATCGAGCGCCTGGAACAGGTTGCGGATATCGACCAGCCGGGTTGGAAGTGATGGCATCGCTGATGTTGCCTCCCGTGTGAGCTGGCGCCAAGTCTAGCACAGGACGCCTGGAAGAGCAACCGAGCGGGGTGGACGACAAGTGGGGGACAACGAAGACCGGCAGACGCGCCGTGGGTAGCCATCGCTCTTCAAAAGGGCCATTCTGATGGCACTGAGCAGGTCAGGTCACGGAGCAAAGAAGCCAACGGCGAGGAGTCCAGGACCGCCGTGGACGACGATGGCAGGGGGGAGCAGATAGATGGGCACGTCAGAAAGTCCCAGCTGGACGGCGAAGCCGTCCGCCAGAGCCCGGGCCTGGGCATGAGCGTCGGCGTGCATGACGCACAGGTGGGATTCATCACGAGGAGGACACTGCTCCAGCACCAGCTCCCGCAGGCGGGCCAGCGCCCGTCGCGCCGTCCGCTGCTGCTCGAACGGCTGCACCCGCCCATCCTCCAAGGTGAGAATAGGCTTGACACGCAACAGTCCGCCCAGCAGCGCCTGCGCCCCGCCGATGCGCCCGCCCTTGTGCAGATATTCGAGCGTGTCTACGACGAAGTAGACCCGCTGACTGTGGATCAGATCATGTACGCGGGCCACAATGGTGTCGGCGTCGACACCCTCACGCGCCCACCGGGCAGCCAAAATCACCATCGTCGCCAATGGTCCAGCGGTGGTGCGGGTATCGATCACCCGGATGTCGGCACCGGGGAAATCCTGCCTGGCGACGTTGGCAGACCGGACAGTGCCACTCAGATCGGCGGAGGGATGGAGGCAGATGACCGTGTCAGCTTCCGCCAACAGCCGTTCGAAGATGGGATGATACAGAGCCGGAGGCGGCGCCGCTGTCTTGGGCAGGGCAGGAGAAGCGCGCAGCCTCTCCAGAAAGGCGAACGTGTCCAGTTCCGTGTCATCCCGGTACGATTCCTCGCCGAAGATGATGATCTGCGGCAGAACCGGGATGTCGTACTCCTCGGCCAGTTGACGAGGCAGGCTGGAGGTAGTATCGGTGACAATCCTGACCATCGTGGCTCCTTTCTCAGTACGGGCTGCGCACCCAATCCGATGAACTGCTTTCTAGAGCTAGAACACCCACAACACCAAAAGGGTGCACCTAGGAACCCGCCGACAGCGTCAGCGCGCCATCATCCTTCAAAGGTGCCATTCTGATGGCACGTGATCTTCCTGCACAGCCTGGCCCTTGAACTGGCTCATGTACAGGTTGTAGTAGAATCCACGCTGTGCCAGCAACTGCTCGTGGGTGCCGCGCTCGATGATGCGCCCGTCGTCGATCACGAGGATCTTGTCGGCGTCGCGGATGGTGCTGAGCCGGTGGGCGATGACGAAACTGGTACGGCCCTCCATCAGCCGGAGCAGCGCCTCCTGGATGTGGGCCTCGGTGCGCGTGTCGACGCTGCTGGTCGCCTCATCCAGGATCAGAATGCTCGGGTCGGCCAGCACGGCGCGGGCGATGGCCAGCAACTGCCGCTGCCCCTGGCTCAGGTTGCTGCCGCGCTCCGAAAGCAGTGTGTCATACCCTCTGGGCAGGCGGCGGATGAAGTGGTCAGCATTGGCTAGCTTAGCCGCGGCGACGACCTCTTCGTCGGAAGCGCCAAGACGCCCGTAGCGGATGTTTTCCATCACCGACGCCGAGAAGAGAAAAGTGTCCTGCAACACGATCCCCAGTCGGCGGCGCAGACTCGCCTTCTGCACCTGGCGGATATCCCGACCGTCGATGCGAATCGTGCCAGCGTCGATGTCGTAGAAGCGCGTAAGCAGGTTGACCATCGTGGTCTTGCCCGCGCCCGTCGGCCCGACGAGAGCGACGGTCTGGCCCAGCTCGGCGACCAGGCTCATATCCCGGATGACGGGCACGCCAGGCACGTAGCTGAAGTCCACGTGGTCGAAAACAACCTCGCCGGCGACGCCATCCAGCCCCACAGCGTCGGGAGCATCAGTGAGCTCCGGCTCGGTATCGACGATCTCGAAGACACGCTCGGCCCCCGCCACCGCGGCCTGGAGCTGGTTGTAGAGATTGCCCAGGTGGCGCAGGGGCGCGGCGAACTTGCGTGAGTAGTTGTAGAAGGCGGCGATGGTGCCGACGGTGGCCAAACCACGGAGCACCATCCAGCCGCCCAGGCCGGCGAGGATGGCGATGTTGGCGTTGCTCAGAATGCCCATCAGCGGCGGCACCAGCATGGCATACGTCTGGGCACGGACGCCGACCCGGCGCACATCCTCGTTGGCCGCGTCGAAATCTGCCAGCGTGCCGGCCTCCCGGCCATATGCCACGATCACCCGCTGCCCGCTGAACATCTCCTCCAGCTTGCCGTTCAACCGGCCGATCCGCATCTGGTACCCGCGGAATTCCCGGCGGGTGCGTTTGCCTACGAAGCCCACCAGTATCATCATCAGTGGGAAGACGATCATCGAGCCCAGCGCCAGCCAGAAGTTCTTGGCGAACATCACCACCAGAATCCCGCCCAACGTGAGCATCCCGGTAAACAACTCGGTCACGTTTTGAGATAGCACGCGGCTGATGGCGTCCAGGTCGTTGGTCAGGCGGCTCATCA
>Ga0207752_1001177_pt1 | contig 12132 bp, 10 predicted proteins | sample Pon2CUnioCityCA_6_FD_187272 | JGI IMG/M metagenome (GOLD analysis project Ga0207752, IMG submission 187272) | Marine sediment microbial community from Union City, CA, USA - Pond 2C Sediment 2 (SPAdes) | ecosystem: Environmental > Aquatic > Marine > Intertidal zone > Salt pond sediment ... | reverse complement strand
ATAGGATTGATGTTCTTTTTATGGCTTTTTTATCGTATTGTCCGGCAGGTCTTTAGACAAGCCTCCGGGAAGAACTTGAAAAGCGGATTCAGGGGAGTTTTAATTGGGATTTCTGCCGGACTCATATCTCTGTTTGTTCTTTTTCTGTTTGGGATCCATACGATGCATTTTGAGATCCAACTGGTGTTTTGGCTTGCAATTGGGATTTTGTTTTCACTGACTTCTGAAAAGGAAGATAAAAGAAATGAATCTTCCCTGAAAAAACATCTTGTTATCTTTCTGGTAATTCTTTTTACGGCCTTTCATGTCTGGGGTACTTTTCATGATTTATCCATGAAAAAAAGGATTGAGAGGTTTAACCTCAGCAGCAACTTTGGTTTTTATAATCAGGAGATAATGCAGCAAAGGCTGTTCAGATGGACGAAAAAGAATGCGGGATTGACCGTTCATGTAGATAAGCCTGCTCTGAGGATTTCTGTTCTGGCATCTCACCCTGATGTACAAGAAGAGCCCGTGATTCTGGAACTGTACTTTATAAAAGAACTTTTCAGAGAAAAAAGATTTCTGGACAGAGTTATCATCAGAAAGAGCAGTTGGATCGACTTGAAATATGATTTTTCCGGTGAGGTCGGTTCAGAGGGGATCCTGCTTTTTAAAGTGAGCCGCACTTGGCAGCCTATAAAAATGATTGGGACTCCGGATCCCCGGACTTTGGGCGTGGCCGTGAGTGAGCTCAAGTTTGAGGATTTGAAACCAGAAGAGGTTATTGAAGACAAAAAAAGAGAGAGGTGATTATGGCAAAAAGAACCCGGTTTCCCTTTGTTTTTTGGACGGCAAACGCCATTGAGGTATTTGAAAGGTTCGCTTATTACGGGATTTATTTCGGATTTGGGATCTATATGGAGCATCTGGGCTATACAGAAGGGCAGTTGGGAGTCGTACAGAGTATTTTTTTGCTGTTTTCTTATACCATACCGGTTATTTCCGGGACTTTTGCAGATAAGTACGGTTTTAAAAAAGTCTTGATCGTCTCTTACCTCGCTTACTTGCCGTCCATCCTGCTTCTGCTCATCACCAAGTCGTTCTCAGGCATCGCCCTGACTATGTTGACCATTGGGCTGGCCGCAGGAATTTTCAAACCTCTGATTTCAGCAACGGTAAGGGCTGTAAGCGATAAAACAAATAAGACACTTGGATTTGGGATATTTTATGCTATGGTGAACGTGGGCGCCTCTTTCGGTCCTCTGGTGGCCGGCAAACTGCGGGCTGTTTCCTGGAACTATGCTTTTCTGGGCGCTGCGATATCCATCGCAGTCATGCTGCTAATAACCATCTTTTTCTATAAGGAGCCCGAAAGGAAGATAGAGGGTGTGACCCTCCGTCAGAAATTTAAAGATATGGGGGTGGCTCTTTCCGATTTAAAATTCGCGATTTTTTTGGTTTTATTGGGTCTTTTCTTCTGGCTCCCTCTCTGGGCCTTTTTTAACTTATGCGCTATTTACGTGGACAGAAATATCGATACAGCCCGTCTTTATTTGGATATTAAAAGTGTATTTGGAAGCGGACTTGCGGACTTTTTATCCCGGACAGATGAAACCGGAACCCGAAGGATATTAGGGGAAACCATTTCTCATTCCGGTTATATCATCATGATCTTTCAGGTGTTCATCTCCTGGACCTTTGAAAAATTCAAGGCTATACCTTCCTTTTTATTCGGGATGTTTGTGGCAGCCACGGGATTTTTAGTGCTTGGTTATGCAAGGATATCTGCTCCGGCTCTGATATTTTTAGGGATATTTCTGTTCGCCTGCGGGGAGATGATCTCATCACCCAGGATCCAGGAATATATTACCTGGATCGCGCCTAAGGAAAAGGCGGGATTGTATATGGGATCGAACTTTTTAGCCCTTGGCATCGGTTCTGCTCTGAGCGGTGTTGTCTATACAAGCCTCTACGGAGCCTTCCGCGGCCGGGGACATCCAGAATATGTGTGGTTTATCATGGCAGTACATATGATTTTAGGGGCGATCGTCCTTTATGTTTATTCCCGTACAGCAGGGGAGTTCAAGGAACAGGATAAATAATCTGGACTATTCATCAAAAAATGTGAATAGTCCAGCTTATAGATAAGGTTAGTTAAGGAGGAAAGAGAATGCTTATCAAGGAAAAAGTCGAACAGGCTGTAGATATTTTATCGGAATATTCTTTGGACTGCTGGGTCACTTTTGTCAGGGAGAGTGGAATCAGCCATGACCCCATGCTGGATTATTTGATCACAGCTGATGTTACGTGGCATTCCGCCTTTATCGTGACGAGGAACGGTGAGACCTATGCCATAGTGGGTCAGATGGACCGGCAGACCATTGATGACCTGGACGTGTATAAACACGTTCTGGGTTATGTTGAGGGAATCAAAGCACCTCTACTGGAAGTGCTGAAAAAGATCGATCCATCTAAAATAGCGGTTAATTTTTCAAAAGGGAGTGAGGTCTGCGACGGATTGACCCACGGCATGTATCTGACCCTGCATGATATTCTGGCTGAGATCGGATGGGAAAAGAGGATGGTCTCATCGGAAAAAGCAGCTTCAAGCCTTAAGGCCAGAAAAACCTCTACTGAAGTCAAAAGAATGAAAAAAGCCATAGAGCACACTCTGGATATATTTGATAGGGTTTCCGGCTTTATCAAGCCCGGGCGGACTGAGAAGGAGATCGCCGGTTTCATGATCGATGAGGTCGAGCGCAGGGATTTAGGTTTTGCCTGGGAGAGAAGCCACTGCCCGGCTGTGTTTACCGGACCGGCAACAGCCGAAGCCCATTACACCCCCACGGATAGAAAGGTCAGGCGAGGGCATATATTGAATATGGATTTTGGTGTTAAATATCAGGATTATGTCTCTGATCTTCAGCGGACCTTCTATGTTTTGGGTGAGGGAGAGAAAAAGGCGCCTCCTGGGGTGCAAAAGGGTTTTGAGACGATTGTGAGAGCCATCGAACTTTCGGCGGAAGCCTTAAAGCCGGGGGTTCAGGGAAAAGACATAGATGCTGTTGCCCGAAAGTATATCGTCTCTCAGGGATATGAGGAATTTCCCCATGGTCTGGGGCATCAAGTGGGGCGTTTTGCTCATGACGGGACCGCTCTTCTTGGCCCTGCCTGGGAGAAGTATGCGCAGAAGCCCTTTGAGCCGCTGGAAGAAGGCATGGTCTTTACACTGGAACCGCGCTTGAAAGTGCCGGAACACGGAGTCGCCACTATTGAAGAGATGGTTATCATTACCCGGGACGGTGCCGAATTCCTCTCAAAGCCGCAGAAGGAACTGATCCTTATAAATTGAATTTAATGCTTCGGCTATAACGCCAGATTTCCCAATAAAGATGTGGTATATGCTTTAGACTTTCATCAGGCAAGCTGGTTCTTCAGCCCGCTAATTTTTCCCAGCGAGTAAAATCAGCTTATTCCTCGGCTCGCTCCCCTCTGCGAGGAACCATGCCCGCTCGCCTCCGGATGACTTCAGAACCAGCCAGCCTGCCTGAAAGTCTGCATAATGCATAATATTATTATCTAACAAGGATAGCCTAATCCTTACGAAATTCAGGTGTGGCTGAAGCGACATTGAAGATTTAGCCTTCGGATGAGGCTTTTCGAGGGAATCCGGCGAAGCCGGGCGCTGAGTATGTCTGACCCACGGACGGGGGGAGTTACGCAAGCGCCGAGAAAAATGAAGGAGAATGGCGTTAAAAATCTGAAGGGAGCGACCAGCCATATCTGAATTTCATTCTAACATATTCTTGGCAAGAGCTCTGAAGTCAAAGGCTCCAGAAGTCTCAATCCCCCTGAAAGAGTGGAGAGCAGAAGTTCTCCGGCCCTGCCCAGCTTGTCATCAACACGGCCTATGACCTCGGCTGTTTCTCCCTTCTTATCATTGCGTATAGCCTTTAATATGCTTTCTGTTTTATCTTTTTCCACGACAAGAAGGGCCCTGCCCTCACAGGCCAGATACAAGGGATCGATACCCAGGAGTTCACCTGCAGCCTGAACAGGCTGGGACAGAGGTATTTTTTCTTCTTCGATAATAAGCGAGAAAGAAAGTTTTTCGGAAAGCTCAGAGAGCACTGTGGCAAGCCCGCCTCTTGTGATATCGCGCATCCACAAAGCTCCCTTTTTCCATAAAGGCAGAAGAAAATTCAGGGGAGCGCAGTCACTTTTTACCTGTGCCTCCATTCCGAAATCTTCCCTTGCCATCATGATCGCAAGACTGTGTTCTCCGAGCGTGCCGGTTGTAATGACCGTGTCTCCGGGTTTGATCTTTTTGGGGGCCGGTCTGGCAAAGAGGGAGCCTACACCGGCGGTATTGATGAATATTTTGTCTCCCTGCCCCTGTCTGACCACTTTAGTATCGCCGGTGGCTATGGAGACATGGGCCTTATCAGCTGCTTTTTTTACGGATTTCAGTATTCTTATCAATGAATCCAATTCCAGTCCTTCTTCTATAATCAGTGAAAGAGAAAGGAATTCAGGTTTGATGCCGGATACAATCAGGTCGTTTACAGTGCCGTTGACACTCAAAGACCCTATATCACCGCCAGGGAAAAAAATCGGGTCAACAACATAACTGTCAGTTGTGAATCCAATATTATTTGGCAGAAGAGCCGCATCTGACAGCTCGTTGAGAAAGGGATTGCTGAATGTCTTGACAACATAATCGTCGATAAAGTCGCGCATAAGCTTCCCGCCGCTTCCCATTTCCAGGCTGATCTTTGTCACCTTTGCCTCCTTTTTTCTGTTCTTTGCCATTTAGCCTTACCTGTTCATAAAAAAATGGTTAACCTTGACTCGTTCGTCATCCAGGTTAATTTGGGGGGTATTCGTCCCCGTTTAAATCCTATCCCTATACTTAAAAGAGGCCAGGCAGGCCCCCTCATAAGATACCATACAGGGCCCCTTCGGCGATTCCGGAGTGCATCTTTTTGCAAAGAGAGGGCAATCGGCCGGCGGTATTTTACCTTGGAGCACATCTCCGCATCGGCATCCGGGAAGGTCATGACTGTGAGCTTGTATGTTGATTTTGTATTTATACTCAGAATCAAAGTCCTTGTATTCAGGCTTGAGCTTTAATCCGCTCCCGGGGATGAGCCCGAGACCGCGCCATTGGCTGTCTTTTTTCTGGAACATCTCTTCCATGATCGCGACGGCGGCTGGATTTCCACCAGGCCTGACCACTCTGGTGTATGTATTGTCAACTACAGGGTCTGAGTTTATTATCTGATTTTGTATGGAGGAAAGGGATATCAGTATGTCTCCAGGCTCGAAACCTGTGATAGCACCGGGAATGGAGTGCTGCTCCGGGATGAATTGAAAGGGATTTTCACCGATGATCGCGCTTACATGGCCGGGATAAAGAAATCCCTGGATCTGATTGTCTTTGGATTCCACAATTGTTTTAAGTGGGGGCGGGATCAGCCAGAGAGCAGAGAGAAGGGAAAAATTCTTAAGGTTATTCCGGACAGCATATTTCACTGTGACAGCAATGGAAGGAATGGTTGTTTCAAAGCCGACCCCAAAAAAAACAACATCCTTTTTCGGATTTTTTTGAGCTATGCTTAAAGATTCAAACGGGGAATAAACGATTTTCACCTGGGAGCCTTTTTTAGGCACGGTTGTTTGTATAGAGCCCCTGCTCGTAGGCACCCTGGTCATGTCTCCAAAAGTCGTTAATATAAAGTTTTCGTTTTCAGTGATAAGATCAATGGCGGCTTCATGTATTTCGTTAGGGGTTATGCACACGGGGCATCCCGGTCCTGAAAGCATGTTGATCCCGGCACGGCCGAGCATTTTTTTGAGTCCATAGCGGTGTATGACCATAGTGTGGGTGCCGCACACTTCCATTATTTTTAAAGGATGGGGGAGAGAGACGGCTCTCTTTTCAATATCAGACAGAAGCCCTCTGATGACGTTTTTATTGCGTAGTTCTCTCATGATTCTTTAGGCTAAAAGCACCTGTTTGGATTTATCTTTCTTCTCTTAGATTCTCTGAAAATTCCGTGTATTCCCTTATGAGTTCCAAGGTTTCTTTGGCCTCTTGTTCATTGAGTTTTGATATGGCAAATCCCGCATGCACGATCACCCAGTCTCCTGGTTTTACGTCTTCCAACAGAGCAAAGTTTGTTTTGACTCTGGTGCCGAGGTAGTCTATTTTGCCTTGTTTGTTTTCCTCCACACTGATTACTTTTGCTGGTATTCCTAAGCACATTTTATTTATTCCTCTTTATTCGCCCTCTTGACCTATTCATATAAAATTGGTCAATCTCGACTTGTTCATCACTCAGGCTAATCAGGCTGTTCTATGAAGAGCTCATGGGTATTATAACTGAGGATAGCCTATCCATCAACTTTTTAGCTGACTCTGACTTTGACAAGAGGGATAGCAGTTTCTATAATGACCCTATGATTGAAAGTTTGAGAGGATTTATTAAGCCGGGCAGCGAGGAAGAAGCCCTTGTTCAAAAGATTGATTTTTCAAAACTGCCCAAACACATTGCTGTTATTATGGATGGAAACGGGCGTTGGGCGAAGATAAGGAATTTACCAAGAGTGGAAGGACATAAAGCCGGCTTAAAAGCAGTGAAGGAAATTATCGAAACTTGCCCCCGTATAGGGATACAGTATCTGACTTTATATGCTTTTTCCAAAGAGAACTGGAAAAGGCCGAAGAGGGAAGTCAAAACACTCTGGGAGCTTTTAGCAAAGTATTTAAAGAAAGAATCAAATGCTCTGGCGGAAAATGAGTTCAGACTCAATGTCATTGGACAGATGGAGCGGATTCCGGATAAGACAAAAAAAGAACTCCTGAAAGTCATGGATATGACCAAAAATTTTAACAAGTTCATTATAAATTTGGCCCTGAATTACAGCGGTCGTTCTGAAATCATTGACGCCGTTAAAAAAATATTAGATACAGACGGGATAGAAGGAAATGATTTGAATGAGGAGTTGTTTTCGAAATATATATACACATCTGGGATCCCTGACCCAGACCTTCTCATAAGAACAAGCGGAGAAATGAGGATATCAAATTTTCTTCTCTGGCAAATTGCTTATTCTGAGATTTGGGTGACCCCTGTTTATTGGCCTGATTTTAAAAGGCGGCATATGATTGAAGCCATAGTGGATTACCAGAATCGAGAACGAAGATTTGGAGATATAAGTTCTGGCTGAATTAAGGTTTTAAAAGAGGAGAAAATAAAAAATTATCAATCCCCATCTGAATCTTTATTTTTTTTTAGTATAATGGTTGTTTATTGTCTATGACCTAACAGACATGATATGAGAAATAAAAAAGAAAAATGAATGTATTGAAAAGAACCCTCACCGCCCTCGTTCTTCTTCCCCTATTGTTTTTGTTGGTTCAGTTTTCTTCAAAAGTCTTCTTTAGTGTAGTGATACAGATAATCGTGCTCCTGTCAATTTATGAATTCTATGGACTGTCCCGGAAAAAAAGAGTTTATCCCAATCAAACTCTGGGTATGATCCTTGCGCTGCTCATCGGGGCGACGTTCCTGTTTGATACCTTTCCGCTGGGCTTGGCTCTCCTTGCCGGGCTTTTGGTTTTAATTGTCGTATATCTTGTCTCTATAAGAACGCTTGAAGAATTGATGGCTTTTCCGGCTGAGCTGACAATGACGTTTTTCGGTGCTTTTTATTTGAGCTTCACCCTGAATCATATTGTCCTTCTCAGAGAGGATTTCGGACCTTTTTATATTTATTTTTTATTGACGATTGTGTTCACAGGTGATACCGGAGCTTTTTTTGTCGGGAAGAAATGGGGGAAGCACAAAATGGCCTCTTTGGCAAGCCCTAATAAGACCTGGGAAGGGAGTGCGGCCGGTATTGTGGTCGGTATTGTTTTTGGTGTGGCTGCCGGATTGGTGCTGTTCGGAAAGGATTTTTTGATATGGAAGGTTGTTCTTATTGCTTTTATGGTGCAGGTCGTTGTTCAGTTGAGCGATCCGTTCGAATCTCTGTTTAAAAGAGCGGCGGGAGTCAAAGACTCTTCACATATCTTACCCGGCCACGGAGGGATGCTGGACAGAACGGACAGTCTTGTTCTGGCTTTTCCTTTTTTTTACTATGTATTGAAGTATTTCGGGATGACCTGATATGGGAAACACAGACAGCGTTAAAAATGTATCCGTTCTCGGGTCAACCGGTTCAATCGGACAAAGCACGCTTGAAATCATATCTCATCTCAAAGAAAGTTTTCATGTCGTCGGGCTGAGTGCAGGCAGGAATAAAGAGCTTCTTTACAAACAGATCATTGATTTTGAGCCGGATATCGTTTCGCTGAGCTCTGAGAAAGAGGCAGATGAACTCAAGCGAATGAAATTCGACCATAGGGTAATAATTAGATGCGGCCAGGAAGGCGCCGAAGAGGTGGCCGGATATCCAAAAAACGACATCATTATCTCGGCTATAACCGGAATCAATGGACTAAAGCCTACCATAGCCGCTGTAAGAAGCGGAAAAAGGGTCGGTCTTGCGAACAAAGAATCAATGGTCGCAGCCGGTGCGCTGATAAATAAAGAGGCAGCAGAATCAGGAGCTGAGGTTATTCCTGTGGACAGCGAACACAGCGGCGTTTTCCAGTGCTTGCACAAGGGAAATATCAAAGAGGTCAAAAAAGTCATCCTCACGGCCTCTGGCGGGCCGTTTTTCCATTTAAACCAGAGAGACATAAAAAATCAGTCTGTGGAAGACGCCCTCGATCATCCCAGATGGAGTATGGGAAAAAAAATTTCCATAGACTCTGCCACCATGATGAACAAGGGACTGGAGCTGATTGAAGCTAAATGGTTGTTCAATCTTCCTCCTGAAAAACTGGATGTGCTCATTCATCCGCAGAGTATTGTGCATTCTTTGGTGGAAATGAGAGACGGTTCTGTTCTGGCTCAGTTAAGCCTGACAGATATGAAAATACCCATTCAATTTGCTCTGACATACCCGCGCAGAAAAGAATCTGCACTGCCTTCATTGGATCTGAGTGAGGTCGGGACTCTCGATTTTTACAAAGCAGATTTGGATAAGTTTCCCTTGCTCAGGCTCGCGTTTAAAGCTCTAAGAAAAGAACAGTATTTTTCCATAGCCGTCAATGCCTCTAATGAAAGCGCGGTCCGTGCTTTTCTCAAGAGAAAAATCAGTTTTTCTGATATATGGGATTTAGTTATTGAGGTGACAGAGGAGACAAAAAAAATGGAAATTAAAACCGTCAAAGATATCTTAATTCTAGACCAGGAAACCAGGGATAGGACCCTGAATAAAATCAAGCAGAGGTACTGAAATGGGACCAATAATAGGAACAATAGTAGCCTTTATCATTGTGTTTGGGATCCTTGTTTTTGCTCATGAGTTCGGTCATTTTTTTACAGCCAAACTGGTAGGAATAAAAGTAACCGTTTTTTCATTCGGTTATGGGAAAAGACTGTTTGGCATTAAAAAGGGGGATACGGACTACAGAGTAAGCCTCATCCCCATGGGAGGATATGTCAAGTTTGCCGGAGAGGAGGGCATGGTGGAAGGTTTATCCCAGCCCCAGGAACTCAAATCCGGTGATTTCCTCAGCGCTAAAAGATGGCAGCGCTTTCTGGTCATATTGATGGGTCCTGTTATGAATATTGTACTTGCGATCGCTGTCATGTCTTTGATAAATATGGTCGGAGTCTCCGTCCCTGTCTATCAAGACCAGGCCCCGGTTATCGGATGGATCGAACCAGGATCTCCTGCGGAAGAGGCCGGCCTTAAACCCGATGACAAACTATTGAGGATCAATAACAAAGAGACGGAAACCTGGAAAGATGTGGAGCTGGCCGTTGGCACAAAGCCGGAAAAAACCATTGACATAGATTTCATAAGAGGGAACGAAGTCATGGATGTTGATTTAACAACAGAGAGCCGGACCCGGTACAATATGGGATATGCCGGTTTTTTTGGAAAAGTATTAACTCAAGTCCAGTGGGTCGTCCCTGGATCCCCGGCTGAAAAAAAGGGGATTAAACCCGGAGATGTTATTTTAGCCATAGAGCAAGAGCCGGTGTTTTACTACCAGTTCACTGACGTTATCGCAAAAAATGCCGGAGAGGAATTGGATTTTGTGATCCGGAGAAACGGAGAGAGAAAACAACTGAGAATCACGCCAGCTGAAGAGGGAGGTCAAGGAAAAATCGGAGTCAGCCTTACACTGGAGTCGTCCATTGAGCAGTACGGTTTCTTTGCCTCGATCGCTGAAAGCTTCCGATACAATAGTGAATTGATATCACTGGTGTTTAATTTCCTGAAGGAACTCGTCACCGGTGAAACTCCGGCCTCTCAGGTTGGAGGCCCCATTGAAATAGCTAATTTTTCTTATGCGGCTTTGAGAGGAGGATTTCTTTCGCTTTTGAGCTTTATCGCATTCATAAGCCTTCAGTTGGGCGTCATCAATCTTTTTCCCATTCCGGTCCTGGATGGGGGTCAGATACTGGTTCTTGCATTAGAGGGACTCTTCAGAAAGGAATTCAGCCCTAAAGTAAAGCAGGTCATTATGCAGATCGGTTTTGCCATGTTTGTTGTTATCATTGTTTTTGTCATTCTTAATGACGTGGTGAAGCGTTTGCCAAACGGGTGGGAAAGTCTGCTGCCGTGGTGATATCAAGTGAGCGGCGCTATTTTTTTATGAATAGGTCAGGAAAGCCTGAGTTATTCACGATTCGAGGTTGATGTAGATGCAAGGCACAGGGTATGAAGTCGTGGCATTTCACTGCGAATGCCCTGTAACGAAGCAGATGCAGCAAGATCGGATTGCCTTAATGGGAAAAAAATGGCGATTAGAATAGAAAATAAAAACAAGAAAAATGTTCAAGTCAATGTTCTTGAAAAAAACTTGTACATAGCTGAAAATGAATTAAGAATAAAAATGTCGCCATTTTTTTATGAATAGGTCAGGAAAGTGGAATTTAAAAGAAGGCCTGCCAAACAGATAAAAATAGGAGATGTTCTCGTAGGAGGAGGTGCTCCTATTGTTGTCCAGTCCATGACCAAAACAGACACAAGGGACACTCAGGCGACTGTTTCGCAAATCAACGGTCTTGAGATGGCGGGATGTGAGCTGGTAAGGGTGGCTGTTCCCGACGAAGAAGCGGTTGAATCTCTGGGGAAGATCATAAAAAGGGTGAACCTTCCTGTTATAGCTGATATCCATTTTGACTATAGTCTGGCCTTAGGTTCCATAAAGAAAGGAGTGCATGGGCTTCGCATCAATCCAGGGAATATCGGCTCAAAAGCAAGGGTGAGAGAAGTGGTCAATGCCGCAAAAGGGGAAGGAGTCCCCATTCGAATAGGCGTTAATTCAGGTTCTCTGGAAAAAGATATACTGAAGAAATACGGGAAAGCAAGCCCGGAAGCAATGGTAGAGAGCGCGTTAAACCATATTCGAATGGTTGAGGATACGGGATTTCATCTTATCAAAGTATCTGTCAAAGCCTCGGATATACGGCGCACCTGGGAAGCCTTAAAGCTTCTGGCACAGCATGTTGATTATCCCTTTCATGCGGGAATCACAGAAGCCGGGACTTTGTTTTCCGGAAGCGTGAAGTCTTCAGCCGGGCTGGCGCTGATCTTAAAGGACGGGCTGGCTGATACCATTCGGGTTTCCTTAACAGATTCGCCAGATGTAGAAGTCCGGGCTGCCTATATGATCCTCTCGAGCCTTGGGCTGAGAAAAAGGGGCCTTAATTTTGTCTCCTGCCCTGTTTGCGGCCGGTGCCAAGTAAAGCTGCCGGAGATCGCAGCCAGCATAGAAAACAGGATCAAAGACATCAAAGAACCTATCACTGTCGCTGTTATGGGTTGTGAAGTCAATGGGCCGGGAGAGGCCAGGGAAGCGGATATAGGGATTGCCTGCGGAAAAGGATTTGGATTGATATTCAAGCACGGGAAGCCTCTGCGTAAGGTCAAAGCAGAAAGTATGGTGGATGAGTTTGTGAAGGAAGTGCAGGCTGTGGTCAAGGATATGAGGAAGTAAATCAGATGTGGCTTGTGCTCCTGACTTTCATCAGGCAAGCTGGTTCTTCAGCCCGCTGATTTTCCCCCGCGAGTAAAATC
>Ga0207752_1001176_pt1 | contig 12136 bp, 14 predicted proteins | sample Pon2CUnioCityCA_6_FD_187272 | JGI IMG/M metagenome (GOLD analysis project Ga0207752, IMG submission 187272) | Marine sediment microbial community from Union City, CA, USA - Pond 2C Sediment 2 (SPAdes) | ecosystem: Environmental > Aquatic > Marine > Intertidal zone > Salt pond sediment ... | reverse complement strand
CCGCCAGTATGGCCACGGTAATCATCAGCTCAATTAAAGTGAATCCTCGACTTTGTCGACTAAAGCGGACTTTATTTTCCAAAGAGTGCTTTTTCATAAGTATTCACTTTTTTTATGCATGCTCACCAAATAATACTGATAAAAGGTTAAAATTATCAAGATTACATTGTGTACATATTATTTTTACTGGGGACTAATCACTATAGCATTACACACAATAATTACGGCAATATAAGTACGTAATACAATGTGACGCTGTTCTCATTTATGCTACAAGCAACTTTACAATCAAAATACACGTATAAAGAACAAGTGAATAAAAAATCCCTAATGAAACGCGCACAAGCCATATTACAAAAGACGTTTGGTTATACTGATTTTCGTCATCACCAGTCAGACATTATTCAATCTTTAATAAACGCTGAAGATGCACTGGTACTGATGCCGACCGGTGGTGGCAAGTCCTTGTGTTACCAGATCCCCGCCATGGTACGTGATGGTGTCGGCATCGTTATTTCGCCCTTAATTGCCTTAATGCAGGACCAGGTTGATGCCTTGCAACAACTGGGTATTCGCTCGGCTTTCTTAAATTCATCGATGGATGAAGATACACAACAGCAAACCGAGCAACGACTACTCAATAACGACATTGACCTGCTTTATGTTGCTCCCGAACGTTTAATGACAAACCGCATGCTGTCCTTACTTGAGCGTTCTAACATAGCCTTATTTGCCATAGATGAAGCGCATTGTGTTTCGCAATGGGGCCATGACTTTCGTAAAGAGTACCAGCAACTGCGCATCTTGCACGAACGTTTCCCAACCGTACCGCGCATTGCCTTAACGGCAACTGCCGATCAACGCACGCGTGAAGAAATCATTGAGCAGCTCAATCTTCACGATGCCAATGTTTTTATCAACAGTTTTGACAGGCCTAATATTAATTACACCATCAGTGAAGGCAGCAATGCCCGTGATCGCCTGTGGGACTTTTTAGAAAATAATCATCCGGCTGATTCAGGAATTGTTTATTGTTTATCACGCAACAAAGTCGATAAAACCGCCGAGTGGTTACAACGCCAGGGCCGAACAGCGCTCCCCTACCATGCCGGTTTATCTGCCGAGCTGCGCCAAAAACATCAACGCCGTTTTTTACGAGAAGATAATATTATCATCGTCGCCACCATCGCCTTTGGCATGGGCATAGATAAACCCGATGTCCGTTTTGTCGCCCATTTAAGCCTGCCAAAGAGTATCGAAGCCTATTACCAGGAAACAGGTCGCGCCGGTCGTGACGGTGCACCGGCAAATGCCTGGATGAGTTACGGTTTACAGGATGTGATCAGTTTGCGACAAATGGCACAGAGCAATGATTCGAGTGAACAGTTCAAACGCATCCTGCATAACAAGCTCGAAACCATGCTGGCCTTGTGTGAACAACAGCATTGCCGCCGCCAATCTATCCTGGCCTATTTTAATGAACCGTTAAAAGAACCCTGTGGCAATTGCGATACCTGCCTGACTCCACCGGAAAGCTGGGATGCAACCGAAGCCGCGAGAAAGGCTTTATCGTGTGTCTATAAAACCGGGCAACGCTTTGGTGTGAACTATGTGATTGATGTACTGCTCGGAAAAGATAACGCACGGATAAAACAGTTCGAGCACAACACGATCAGCACCTATGGTATTGGTAAAGATATCCATGAACAGGAATGGCGCAGCCTGTTCCGTCAGCTCATCGCGCTGGGTTACCTGGTTACCGATATTGAAGGCCATGGTGCCGTTAAACTGGCAGAACAATCACGTCCATTACTGCGTGGTGAAATCGACCTTGTGTTACGCAAGCCACAAAAGGATAAATCCTCGAGCAAGAAAAAAGGAAAACGCAATACGTCGCTACGTAGTGTAGATGAACCTTTGTTCGAGCTCCTGCGTGAACACCGTTTAACAATCGCAAATGAAAATGGCGTTCCACCCTATATTATTTTTCATGACAGTACCCTGGAAGAAATGGCAAGAACACGTCCTGCTACACTTGAAGCCATGCGCTATATCAGCGGCGTCGGTGAACAAAAGCTCGACAAATACGGTGAAAGCTTCTTAGCGGTTATCCAGTCCTCGCCCTTACCTGATCTTTTAAACAACAATCTTAGTGACACCGTGAATGAAACCCTGTCATTAATTAACGACGGGGTTGAGCTTGAAAACATCGCCAGCCAACGTGATATAAAACTTTCCACGGTCTATACCCATATTGCAGATGCCATAGAAGCCGGCTTACTCGACGCAAAAGAAATCCTGCAGCTCGAAGACAGTGAGTACGATGAAATTATTACTGCACTGGAAATGAACGATGATGAAGGAGGCCGATTAAAACCGGTCTTTGATGCTTTTGATGGTCAGTATGATTACGGCGTATTGAAATGCGTACAGGCCAGTTTTTAGTTATAAACGCAATTTAAATCCATCCCAACTTGATTAAGCCCTGTTGGTGTATTTCTGCTTTTATCACTTAGGTAATATTTTTATTCCCAATTTCCGTTACATCCTGTACAAATAAAAAAACCAGCTAGACTGCTAGCCGTCAAAACGTACAGGGCATATATATGCAAGAAATTGAAAATATTGAATTGACCTTATTAAATCTTGATGATTATCAGGAGCTTAAAGAGGCGATGATTGAAGCTTATTCCAATTTGTCGGATCCCTATTGGAAAGAAAAACAAATTGAGTCGCTCATTCAAAAGTTTCCCGAGGGTCAGGTTGTTATTAAAGTTAATGACCAGATTGCAGGTTGCGCGCTTTCCATTATCGTGGACTATGACCAGTATGATGATACCCATACTTACAAAGAAATCACTGGCGATTCTACTTTTAACACCCATAATTCCAATGGTGACACGCTGTATGGTATCGATGTCTTTATTAAACCGGAATTTCGCGGTTTGCGTTTAGGGCGCCGGCTTTATGATTACCGCAAAGAGCTTTGTGAACGGTTAAATTTAAAAGGCATTACCTTCGGTGGACGCATTCCGAATTACCATAAATTTGCTGACAAGATTTCGCCAAAAGAGTACATCGAGAAAGTTAAACGAAAAGAAATACATGACCCGGTTTTAAACTTTCAAATCTCAAATGATTTTCACCCTACGAAAGTATTAAAAGGCTATCTTGAGGGTGACGAGGCTTCAAATGAATATGCTGTGCTACTGAAATGGCACAATATTTATTACGAAAAACCCAGCAAAGAAGCTGCTACAGAAAAGAAACTGGTTCGCTTGGGTTTAATCCAGTGGCAAATGCGGCCTTATAAAGACCTGGATGAACTCATGCAGCAAGCAGAATATTTTATTGATGCGGTTGCTGGCTACCGTTCGGACTTTGCCCTCTTCCCTGAATTTTTCAACGCGCCATTAATGGCTGAAAATAATCACCTCAGTGAACCACAGGCTATACGCGAACTGGCAAAACACACTGAAATCATCGTACAGAAATTTACAGAATTGGCGATTAGTTACAATATCAATATCATTACAGGCAGTATGCCAGAAATGGTAGATGGTCGACTTTATAACGTAGGTTATTTATGTAAACGCGATGGCACAACCGATCGTTTTGAAAAACTTCATGTCACGCCCGACGAAGCAAAAATATGGGGGATGGAAGGTGGCAGCGAGTTAAAAGCGTTTGATACTGACTGTGGCAAAATTGGTATCCTGATTTGTTATGACTCTGAATTCCCGGAACTAAGTCGTCTTTTGGCCGACGAGGGCATGGATATCCTGTTCGTTCCTTTTTTAACAGATACTCAAAACGGCTATTCCCGTGTACGAACCTGTTCACATGCGCGTGCGATTGAAAATGAATGTTATGTCGCCATTACCGGCGGCGTGGGCAATTTACCGAAGGTACATAATATGGATATTCAATATGCACAATCCGCGGTATTTACCCCGTGTGATTTTGCATTTCCAGCAAACGGTATCAAGGCAGAAGCAACACCCAATACAGAAATGATCTTAATTGCTGACGTCGATATTTACCTGCTGCGTGAACTTCATCAGTTTGGTAGTGTTAAAAACCTCAAAGACAGGCGCAAAGATCTTTTCGAATTAAAAAAACTTTAACTCAATCAGGAACGCGAGGTGCAGCATGTAGCCTTTCTGTGCCCGGCGTTCCATTGTCATAAGATGGGTGTCCACGATATAAAATACAACACGGAGACTGAGGGATCCCCACGAATTTTAGAGTTACCGGTCATTGCGAGGAAACACTTGAAAACAGGTGTTTTTAAGTGTTGACGCGGCACTCTCAAGTTTATATCGCTTATTCGTGAGATTGCCGCAGTCATTTTATTCCTTCGCAATGACGAGGTTTTACCCTGGTATTAATGCTTATTTTGGTAAGTTGTTTTTAATCACTTTTTCTTTTAATTTCGTGGGGATACCTCAGACACGGAGATCATTTATTTGAGCGATTTACAAACAAATTGATAATCGCCAAAGCACTGATGGTAACAACAACCAGGAATGAAACTGCATTCAATACAGGTGTTGAGCTAAACCGAATCCGTGAATATAAATCGATAGGCAAGGTCGGATCTGAACCGATCAAAAAGATGGTCGTGTTGATATTTGAAAAACTTAATATAAAGGCAACCACGAAAGCGCCTATTATCGCGGGACGTAGAAAAGGAATCGTCACATACCATATCGCTTCTAAACGTGTTGCTTTTAGGCTCAGCGCTGCTTCTTCTAAAGTCCGGTCAAACTTTTTCAAGCGCGCGGTAACCAGTAACATCACATAGGTCGCGGCAAAGGAAAATTGTCCCAGCACAACCAGCCAGTAACTCGGTCTAAATAACTCAATATCCACACCAAACGTATCTTCAATATGATTTCCTGCCGATGTTGCGGTTAGCAATATCGAGATACCCAGAATAACACCTGGTATAACCAAAGGTGCCAAGGCCAAAAAGTATAACAAGCCTTTTAATCGGAACTGTTCTTCTTCAAACAGTAAGGCGGCAAGCGTGCCAACAAGTGTAGAAAGTACCGCGACAAAAAAACCGGTACTGAGACTGGTAACAATACTCGCGATGAGTTCTTCATCCACAAATACACCCTGTCGCTCATCACTTTCAGAAAAAAACCAATCTAAGGTAAAGCCGTTCCAGGGTAGTGAAATGAAATTAGAATCATTAAATGCCAGCACGCAGATCGCAACCAGCGGCATGAGCAAAAAAGTAAAGAACAGGAAAACATATACGCCATAACCTATGCGGTATAACGACGAGCTTGGTAGTGAGCGAATCATGAGCCCACCTTCTCGAGTTTTTGACCGGATAATTTAAGTGCAAGCCAGATAATTGCTGAAGAGATCATAAGCAGTAAAAATCCGAACGCGGCACCTTCATTCCAGTTAAATGTTTGCAGAAAACTATTATAAATTTGTTCTGTAAACCACAACGAATTCTTACCACCCAATAAATTAGGCGCCAGGTAATCACCTATGACCAACATAAACACAATAATTGCACCCGAGGTGATGCCCGGCATGGAATAAGGAATGATTATTTTTGTATAAATATCCCATTTTGATGCACCAAGATCACAGGCGGCTTCAATTAATGAATCATCCATGCTTTGCAGCGTAGACATCACCGGGATCACCATAAACAGCATCGACATATAAAGCAGACCAACAACCATGCTGAAATTGGTATACAACATATTAAGCGGTTCGTTGATGATACCAATGGTTATTAAGGCATGATTTATCACACCATGATCACCAAGCAGTACCATCCAGCCGTAAACAGTAACCAGCTCACCGACCCAGAGAGGGATTAATAACAGCACCATTAAAAAACCAGCGTTCTTCTTTGAGGTGACCTTGGTCAAATAAAAGGCGATAGGAAATGCAATAATGAAAGCCAGTATGGTAACGCCAACGGAATAAGCCGCAGTTTTTACAAATGTGAGCCAATAAATTTTTTGGCTAAAAAATTCGATATAGTTAGCAAATGAAAAAACCATATCACCCATATCATCTTCAACCAGGAAAGAACTGATAAACATTTCGACATGGGGGATAACAATCATAAAGATGAGCCAGATCAAAACTGGCACGATCAATAAATAAAACGTGATATTAAATCCGCTTTGATTGTTGCTGTTGCTATTCATTATTCGCTATACGTTCTCTAAAAACACTTTACATCATCAGAGTGAACACCCACGTTCAACTTGTGGCCCTCTTCAATACTATCAAATTGCGCATTTTGTGGGAGTGATATAAGCAGTTCTTCATTGCTTCCGCTCACCATTGTAGAAAGCTTGGTATTCGAACCGTCAAAAAGAATCGTTGTAATCGTCACTTCAAACTGAACAACATCATTCAGATTATTATCCGGGTTAAGAATTAGAGCTTCGGGGCGAATATATAATTCATCAGCGGCCTCACTATGATTAGGCAGCTTTAGCTTCCAACCACCCTGGGTAATTATCGAATCACCTTCTTTTGATTCAATTTCAAAGCGGTTCGTATCACCAACGAAGCCTGCAACAAACGCGGTTTTAGGATTCTTATAAAGATTACGTGGGGTATCAATCTGCTCAAACTGACCATCATGCATAACCGCGACCTGGTCACTCATTACCAATGCTTCTGACTGGTCATGGGTAATATAAACAAAGGTAGTGCCAATTTCTTTTTGCAGAAGTTTAAGCTCTACTTTCATATGTTCCCTGAGCTTTCTGTCCAAAGCGCCGAGGGGTTCATCAAGTAACAATATGGAAGGATTCATCACCAGTGATCGCGCGATAGCCACTCGCTGCTTTTGACCACCTGATAGCTCAGTGACTTTTTTATTCTCATAACCATTTAAACCAACGCGTTCTAACATTTCGTTAACTTTAAAATTGATCTCTGCGGCTTTTAGTTTTTTTCTTTTCAGGCCAAAAGCAATATTCTGCCCTACATTCATCATTGGGAAGAGCGCCAGGTTTTGAAATACGATATTGACCGGGCGTTTTTCTGGGGGAATCCCCTTCATGGACTGGCCATGGATAATGACCTCGCCTTCTGATTCTTGTTGAAAGCCTGCAATAATGCGTAACAGGGTTGTTTTTCCACAACCGGATGAACCAAGAATCGAAAAGAAACCACCTTCTTCTACACTAAAATCAACCTTTTTAACGGCGGTAAAATCATCAAAATGTTTTGAAAGGTTTTTTACTTCTAATATCTTGCCCATTAAAAATCCACGCCGTCTGCTTAAGGTTTACATCTTATCCCCCCCCCATTTAGGAGGAGCGAGTAAAAATTTAGAGTTAACAAGTCCCTCTCCCATTTCGGGAGGGGGTTAGGGGGAGGGATAGATTTTAAATACCCCACACTCTATTAAGCGCAACTCAACTTAAAAAAGAAAAATAAAATTTCTAATCAGCCGACTTAATCCTGTCTAACGCTTTCGATTCAATCTTATCAAAACCTGCAGGAACTGGTGGATGCCACTTGATATTATCGATATCCGCTTTTGAGAAAGATCTTTCAAAATCAGCCTTGATAGATGGCTCTAAATATTTAGGCGCATCTTTAGATGCCGTGCCATACTTTTCACTATTGGTAATCAATGCCGCGTTCTCAGGTTTTGAAACAAAGTTAATCCATTTATAAGCTGCGCTAACATTCTTTGCCTTTGCCGGAATCGCGAAGGTATCAATCCAGCCCAGGGCGCCACTTTTTGGTGCGACAAAATCAATATCAGGATTTACTTTATGCACCGCCCAACCCTTGGCATCCCATCCAGAAATCACGTGAGCATCACCACTTTTTATAATCTCAACTTGTGTATCACCACTGGTCCAGTAGTTTTTCACCAGTCCTTTCGATGCAATAAGCTTCGCTTCAACCCGGTCAATCAACGCTTTGTAGGCTTTCTTATCACCATACAATGCAAAGGGATCTTCACCCATCGCAAAAGCAGCACCAATCAATATCGGGCGTTTTAGCCTGTAAGAGATTTTTCCTGCATAGCTGGGGTTCCACAGATCAGACCAGTCGTTTGCACCGGGGGCTTCTTTTTTATTAATAATTAAACCTGTCGTTCCATAGACGTGTGGCACACCATAGGATTTACCCTTCACTTTAGTATTTTTCTTAACCGCAGCAACCATCGAGTCAATTAACAGGTTGGTATCAACCTTGCTGAAATCTATCGCCTGGTAAATCCGGTATTTTTTTTGTACGAAAGCGATCCTGTCCTGGCTAGGCTGCGCTAAATCAAATCCCGCGCCCCTTGTCGCACGCAGTTTAGCGACCATTTCCTCATTATTGCTGTAGGTAATCTTAACCTTGATACCTGTCTCTTTTTCAAACGCTGTAACAATGGCTTTGGGTGCATAACCTTTCCAGGTGATTATTTTAAGCGTTTCTTTTGCCATCACGGCTGATGAAAATGTTAGTACAACCGCGCCTAGTATCAGTTTTTTCAGGGACATAATTTTCTGCTCTTAATTTATATTAACTTTTATTAATTTTAGTTTTATCAGGTAGCATGAATACTGGGTTATTGATACGATTTTATCACAGTTAACTTTAAATCGGTTTAATTGATATTAAACAGGCGATTGAATGAATTTAAAAATTCCACCACTGGCATTAACCGCTATTTTCCTGGTTGTTATGTTGCTGTTAGCCCGGCAGTTACCCCAGTTTTCACTCAGCATACCGGCTAACAATATTCTTGCTTTTATTATTGCAACGATTGGCTCTTCAATATGCGTCATGGGAGTGGCCTCTTTTCGTAGCGCAGAAACAACGGTCAATCCAACCAAACCCCAGCAGGCATCATCTCTCGTGGTTTGTGGAATTTATCGTCTCTCGCGTAATCCCATGTACCTCGGTTTTTTATTATTGCTTATTGCATGGGGAATCTATCTTGCTCATTCACTCGCTTTGTTTATACTGCCCACTTTATTTTTGCTGTATATGAATGCTTTTCAAATTCCGCATGAAGAGAAAGCACTCGAAAAAATATTTGGCGAAGCATTTATCTCTTATAAAAAATCTGTCCGAAAATGGTTGTAGTAAAGCGTATGGATATTCAAATAATCAAAGCGAATTATCATGATGAAAAGCAAGGCACAGAAATTGCTGAATTGCTCAATGCTTATGCTTCTGATCCCATGGGTGGCGGAAAGTCACTTGAAAAAGAGGTTAAAGAGAATGTTGTTAAAGAGTTAGCAAAAAGACCTTATGCCTTTAGCGTATTGGCTTATATCAACAATTCACCTGCCGGGCTGATTAACTGTTTTGAAGCATTTTCAACTTTTTCATGTAAACCACTGGTCAACATTCATGACATTTATGTCCGCAATGAATTCAGACAACATGGCTTGAGCCAAAAAATGCTGGATAAAGTTGAAGAGATTGCAAAAGAAAAAGGCTGCTGCAAGTTAACACTTGAGGTTTTAAGTAAAAATATTGTCGCACAATCGTCATATCAAAAATTTGGTTTTGAGAGTTATGAACTTGATCCTGAAACTGGCAAGGCACTATTCTGGCAAAAATTATTATAATAAATACCTGGCAAACAGAAATAAAACATAAGGACAAAACAGTGTTTCCCAAGATACTTAAAATACTCGGCTTCACACTTTTATTTTTTATTATCCTCTCTACCGTGGGTATTTTCTGGCTGGATAGATCACAGGACAGTTGCTGGAAACAGGAAGCGGCCGATGTTTATACAAAGTATGGTTCGCTAAAAACGCGTGCTGAAATAGTCAACCTTGCAGGAAAAGACAAAGACACCGGAACGAATCCTGTTGAAGTGATAGAAAAAGACCCCAATGGCTGTGGCCTCGGCAGCAATGGGCAAACTGTTGTTAAGTTTTTCTTTAACAGTGAAAACACGCTATCCAGCATCGAGGTGTATAAGAACTATGTCACCAGTGAATCAAGCATGATCAGGATAGAAAAAAGAAACTATTAAAAAGGAATTTCTCATGGGTATGCGCTTAGCGCTACACAGTGTTTCGGATAGCAATATTAAAAGCTTTATCAACAACTGTGCCAAACATAATATTGGTATGGTGCTAAACCTAAGCTAAGTTTATAAACATTATGAAATTATTAATCGGTATTCTCATTTTCATGATTCCCTTTCTTGTATTGGGTTGGTCGATTGCATTTAATCAACCTGGTAAAAAAATCATTCGCAATGCTCTGCTGGCAGCGCTTGTTATGGGAGGTATTTTACAAACTTTATTTAATTTGCATGTCTATCAGTCAGGAACTGATATAATTCTGTTTGTGTTAGTCATAATTTCTACTGTACTGGCACTGATCATTTATTTTGGATTTAATTTTACCTACAAAAAATTGATTGCTAAAAACAAGGATAAATCATAGTGGGATCATGCTGTGAAAATAACTGCGCAATTGATGCGCTGCACAATAAACAACGCGGTACCTTAATAAAAGTATTATGGATCAATGCCATTATGTTTATCGCGATAGTCGCGGCGGCACTTTACGGTAAGTCAGCCGCGCTACTTTCTGACAGCTTAGATAACCTCGGTGATGCCCTGACCTACGGCCTGAGTTTATACGCCGTTTCTAAAGGAGCATCTACCAAGGCAAAAGTTGCTCTGTTTAAAGGTAGCCTGATCTTTTTAGCGGCCTGTGTTGTCATCGCCCAGGTTATTTATCGCTTAACTAACCCGGTTATCCCTTCTTACGAAGTAATGAGTATTTTCAGTATTGCCGGGCTGGCTGCCAATGGCCTTTGTCTTTACCTGCTGTGGCAACATCGCCATGAAGATATTAATATGAGTTCCGTATTTGAGTGCTCACGTAATGATATTGCCTCAAACCTGTCTGTTATTCTTGCGGCAACAGGAGTATGGCTATTCAACTCAGGCTGGCCGGATATTGTTGTTGCCTCGTTACTGGCTATGCTACTTTTAAAATCATCCGCCAATGTCATAAAGGCTGCCCTGAAAGAACTTAAATTTGCATCTTCGCCTGTGAATTAATTACTTAACAATACAAAACTATAAAACCATAACTATAAAGGATATAAATATGAAAAAAGCATTAGTGCTTTTAACAGCAACTTTTTTACTTACCGCCTGTAAAACAGAGCCTGAGTCTATTCAATTAAAAACTGATGATGAAAAATCTTTTTACACCATTGGTTTTTCATGGGGTGAAAAATTAAAGGGCTTAAATATCAGTGAGCGTGAGTTCAAAGCCTTGATGAAAGGCGCGCAGGCATCAGTCGATGAGAAAAAACCTGAAGTCGATTTAAAAGTCTACGGTGAAAAAATTGCCCAGATGGCCAAGATTCGTTCTGAGTCATCAACACACGGTGAAAAAGAAAGTGGTAAAAAGTTTATTGCTGAGTACCTGAAGGCAAATACAAAAGCCAAACAAACTGCATCGGGTCTTGTTTATGAAATTATCAAGGAAGGTACAGGCAAACAACCAACCGGCAGCGATACGGTAGAAGTTCATTACCATGGTACTTTAACCAATGGCACAGTGTTTGATTCTTCGGTAAAACGTAACAAGACAATCTCGTTCCCACTTAATCGCGTTATCCGTGGCTGGACCGAAGGCCTGCAACTGGTTAAAGAAGGAGGCAAAATCAAACTGGTTATTCCATCTGATCTTGCCTATGGAAATGCAGGTGCCCCACCAGCTATTCCGGGCGGCGCAACCTTAATATTTGAAGTTGAGCTATTCAAAGTAAACCCGTAATAGCATACTATTAAGACAGGAACAGTCATTATAAATTAGAGCAATTCTAAACTGTTCCTGGCTTATCTATTACAGGTGGTTTCATTATGAGCTCGCGAAAAGAACACTGGGAAAACATTTATAAAACCAGGGATCATACCGAGGTTAGCTGGTACCAGGCATCACCTGATATTTCCTTAGAGCTACTGAATGAAATTCATGCTAAACCCGAACATGCCGTGATTGATGTGGGTTGTGGCGCATCGTTATTAGTCGATAACTTACTTGCGCTTGGTTATAAAAATATCACTTTAATCGATCTTTCTGAATCTGCATTAGCCTTAATAAAATCAAGACTGGCTGACCAGGCAGATATCCCTGTATA
>Ga0207752_1001175_pt1 | contig 12142 bp, 9 predicted proteins | sample Pon2CUnioCityCA_6_FD_187272 | JGI IMG/M metagenome (GOLD analysis project Ga0207752, IMG submission 187272) | Marine sediment microbial community from Union City, CA, USA - Pond 2C Sediment 2 (SPAdes) | ecosystem: Environmental > Aquatic > Marine > Intertidal zone > Salt pond sediment ... | reverse complement strand
ATTATTAAACGAAGCGCGTGAAAAAGGACTGAGACTGGCAATTGCAACAACAACGACACCTGAAAATGTTTCAGCCTTGCTTGAACATACTCTCGGGAAAGAGTCGATGGACTGGTTTGAAGTGATTGCCGCGGGTGATATTGTTCCTGCAAAGAAACCGGCACCGGATATTTATGATTATGCGATGGAAAAAATGAACCTCAAAGCAGAAGACTGTATTGCGTTTGAAGATTCACGTAATGGTATTTTGTCATCACTCGGTGCGAATTTAAAAACGATTATTACTATTAATGGATACACTAAAGATCATGACTTTAGTGGTGCAGCGATTGTACTGGATCAGTATGGTGAGCCAGGCTCACCTTTCAAGGTCATTGAAGGTGATGCTAATGGTTTCGAGTATTTAAATCTTGAAATGGTTGAAGCGCTTCACGCAGCATAATTAGAAGTCGATTACACTAAATAGAATGCTGTAGAACCTGGGCTTACTGAAATTTTTCAGTAAGCCCATTTTTTTATATTTGAAAAATCACTCATCAAAGTCAATGCAGCCCTGTGGTTCAGGTAAACCAGCAATACGTGACCCTTGTCGTGCAGGTCCTTTAGGAAACAGGCTGTATAAATATTCCCGGGTTGATTTTTCCTGGCCAATATCTTCCGCGATATGTTTCATTATGATTTTAACCATGGGGCTGATCCCGTACGTGAAATAGAACTCTCGAAGGTACTCGATGACTTCCCAGTGATCTTTCGATAGTACAATGCCTTCTCGTTGCGCCATATGGTTTGCAAGGTGCGAATTCCATTTATGTAAATCAACCAGGTTCCCATGCGTGCACACTTGATACTCTTTACCTTCAAACTCAAAAGATTTATTAGAATGACTGGCATTACTTTTATTTGCCTGGCCTTTATATGTCGTTCTCTCAAGTTCAACATCAAGGTAAGGGCGTGGAATACCGGCAATTTTCGTGCCTTGTAGCAGTACGCCATTAGGGAAAAGTTCATTCAGGTGCTCATCATTAAACTGCTCAGAGTTAGAACGTTTGTTTAATTCACGTTTTAATAATTTATTCACAGGAGAAACATTAAACTCTTTGTAGTAGTCACGCATAGTGTTGATCACCAGCCAGTGATCGGCATTCAGAGTAATCGCGTCACGGGATGCCAGTTCTGATGAAATGCTTTCGTTCCAGTCATTAAGATTAGCCAGTCGACCGTCGCGGAGTATTTCGAAATCTAGATTTTCTGCAGCTGACATGGTGTACTCCTGGATAAGTCGATATGAACATTCGAGTTTAGGTAAGGATAAATTGTGTATCGGTATGGATGTTTGATACTTTAGATAAATATTGGCCAGTTTTATGCTTAAAAAATCAGGTGTTCAAGATTAGAAAGGGGATATAATCCATTAACAGTGCACCTTATAAACTGCTTACAAGTAAATTAATGAACACGAAATAACTTTATGTCTAGCTCAAGCTCAAAACGTATTGATGATATTCAACCATTTCATGTGATGGCCTTGCTCGCCCGCGCAAAAGAACTGGAAGCGCAGGGTAAAGATATTATCCATATGGAAATTGGTGAACCTGATTTCCCTACGCCACAACCTATTGTTGATGCTGGAATAAATGCAATAAGTAATGGAGATATTCATTATACCCCGGCGCTTGGATTACCCGAATTACGTAAAGCGGTAGCGACATTTTATAAAACACGATATGACGAGGAAGTATCTTCAACCCAGGTTGTGATCACCCCGGGTGCATCGGGTGCATTGATGCTGGCTCTTGGTGCCATTATGCAAGAAGGTGACGAAGTGTTACTGGCAGATCCTGGTTACCCATGTAACCGAAATTTTGTCAGGTTCTTATCAGGTAAGACGCGTTCGATTGCTGTTGATGCGAGTTCAGGTTTTCAACTGACTTTAAAACACCTGCAGGAAAACTGGACAGATAAAAGCCGCGTAGTAATGGTAGCATCACCGTCTAATCCAACGGGTACCCTGATTGAAAAGTCTGAACTGATAAAAATGGCCCAGTTTGTAAAAGAAAAACAGGCTTACCTTATTGTTGATGAGATCTATCATGGTCTTATATATGAAGACGTTGTTTATACCGCGTTATCAGTTGATAAAAACATCATTGTAATAAATAGCTTCTCCAAGTATTTTAATATGACGGGTTGGCGATTGGGCTGGCTGGTGGCACCGGGAAATCTGGTTGCCGATATGGACAAGCTCGCTCAAAATATTTTTTTAGCTGCTCCAACACCAGCGCAATATGCTGCGTTAGCTGCATTTACCCCGGAAACAATAGCAATACTTGAATCACACAAACAAGAATTTAAGCAACGCAGGGACTTTTTGCTTCCCGCTTTAAAGAAAATGGGTTTTACCATTGAGGTGGAGCCACAAGGTGCATTTTATATCTATGCGAATTGTAAAAAATTTACAAATGACAGTTATCAGTTTGCCTATACTTTATTAGAAGAAATTGGCGTTGCCATAACACCAGGAAAAGATTTTGGTAATAATGATGCAAATGCTTTTGTTCGTATCGCGTATACAACATCAATAAGTCGTCTTGAAGATGCTGTAAAACGTTTAACTCAATACCTTACATAAACCAGGAATAAATAACGTGGTCAAAGTATTTACCGCAAAAAACAGCATTGAAGCAAATATCGTAAAAGGAATGCTGGAAGCAAATGATATTCCGTCCTATGTAGAAGGGGAGTATTTGCAGGGAGCAATTGGTGAGCTGGCAGCGATTGATTTTGCCTTCGTGAGTGTAGATGAGGTAAATAAGTCAAAAGCCTTAAACCTGATAAATGAATATGAAACAGGAAATTATTCAATTTCCGTCTAATACTCCTGGTGATTATACCGATATTGCCTATAAACCTATGAAGCAATAAACTGATTTTTAAATATATGTATACCACAGTTAATAAAAAGCAGGATGATCTTGAAGTAATTGAAGAACAGACTTCGCAGTTATACGCGTCTGTTAACAAGGCAATTGTCGCAACGATAATAAACTCGATTATCCTCGTGAGTGTCCTTTGGCAAGTAGTGGATCATAAACTTCTTCTTGGCTGGTTTTTTTCACTTGCATTAGTGAGCGTATTACGAAGCTATGTTTCTTATCGTTATAAAACTTCATCAATAGCTTTAAGAGAAGTATATTTCTGGCGTAAACGTTTTATAACCGGAAGTGTTTTTGCCTCAGTTCTATGGGGGGCATCGGCGTTCTGGATATTTCCCACAGAAGATCTGGCCAGGCAGGTATTTCTTGCTTTTGTTATAGGTGGTATGGTTGCAGCAGCAATAACAACACTCTCATATAATAAGATCACGATATATATCTTTCTGTCTTTTTCATTGATTCCTTTGATTATTCGGTTTTTTATGGGGGAGTCAGATTTAAGCCTGGTTATGGGTGCAATGATTGCGCTTTATTATGTAATGATGTTGCAGTCAGCAAAATTGACTCATTCTAAATATATTGAAAGCATCCAGGCTCGTATTGAAAACCTTCAACAATTACGATCTTTAAATGAAACTGAGGCTCGATATAAAACCTTGCTGGATTCTGCAACGGATGCATTTTTCTTGCATGACTTAAACGGGAGGATTCTTGATGTTAATAAGCAGGCGTGCCGTAGCCTTGGTTATTCAAAAGATGAGTTACTCAAGTTAACAGTTTCAGATATTGACGTTGATCGTGGCAAAAACAATGTTATCTGGGATGAATTAAAAAAAGATGAAAATGTCCGGCTTGATTCCACACATCAACGTAAGGATGGTACAACTTTTCCTGTTGAGGTCAGTCTTGGTTATGTTTGCATGGATGATGAACCTCTGCTATCTGTTTTAGCGCGGGATATAACAGAGCGTAAACGTGTTGAGAAAATGAAAAATGAATTTGTTTCAACCGTCAGTCATGAACTAAGAACACCGCTTACTTCAATTAAGGGTGGGCTTGGCCTGCTTACAGGTGGTGCGCTGGGCGAAATTCCACAACAAGCAAATGAAATTCTTAATATTGCAAGCCACAACACAGACAGCTTATTACTCCTGGTGAATGACATCCTGGATATGCAAAAAATTGAAAGCGGTGAGCTTGAAATGGAGTTTGAAAAAATGGCAGTGTTGCCATTTCTCAAACAATCGCTTCAAGACAATAAAGCTTATGCAGAACAGTATAAAGTTGTTGTTACGTTAGAATCTTATGATAAAGAGTTGTTTGTTAATGCTAATAAAGATCGTTTAAAGCAAGTAATGGCAAATCTATTATCGAATGCCGCTAAATTTTCACATGAGAATGGTTCTATTGAAGTGGTTGTCTCTCAACCAGTTAATAATATTGTAAGAGTTTCAGTTACTGATCATGGTTTTGGGATCGCAAAAGAATTTTATCCAACAATTTTTGATAAGTTCACTCAACAAGATTCTTCTGATACCCGGCAGAAAGGCGGAACGGGCTTGGGTTTAAGTATTTCAAAAGCCATTATTGAAAAGCATGGCGGTGAAATCACTTTCACATCAAAAGAAGGCGAAGGAACAACTTTCTATTTTGATTTGCCTGAGTTTGTTAATAATGGATAAGAACATTAAAGAAGTTTTAAAAGTAACGGCTAATCTTTTTAACACGTTTTAAGAAAAAACGAGTTCGTGTATTAGGGTTATGTTTAACCGGCGAGGGTAAGCTTGCAGCCAGTTCAACTGCTTGGCGCACTGATATACGTGACGCAGGGATTCCCCAGTAGAATTGTGCAGCTGCATTGATACCATAAATTCCTCGGCCAAACTCAACAATATTTAAATACTGTTCCAGTATACGTTGTTTACTTAAATTCCTTTCCATGCCGATAGTTAAAATAAATTCATGCCATTTACGAAAAGGATTGCGTGATGGACTGAGGAAAATGTTTTTAATAGTTTGCTGTGAAATGGTGCTGCCACCGTATATGAACCGGTTTTTTGATAAGTTATATTCCATTACCTCGGCCAGGGCATCGGTATCAATACCACTATGCTCATAAAAACGCGCATCCTCTGCAACAATCAGTGCGCGTATCATGTGCTTGGGAATAACGTTTATTGAAACAGGTTGCCAGTGTAACCGTGGCCAGTCACGGTGTTTATAATGTTGTGATATATAGTTGCGAATAAAGTTTGATTGCTGGATAGGACCTTCAGCGTAGATTTTCCAGTCAGGCCAGATACCAATTAAATAACCGGTATCCATGACAATGATTAATAGCAAAACTTTCCAGCTTAGCTTTAGCGTTGTGACGACGCTGGGTAGTTTAAAAAATGTTTTTGATTTTTTTTTAAGTTTCTTAAAAAACATTGTTATGATTTGAATTCATTAAGATACATTTTTGTTGCACCCGCTACTGCAACAGGCATTACCAGGAAGTTAATCAACGGAATCAAGGTTGCTAGCATAGCCATTGAACCGAAAGCTAAAGATAAAATTCTTTTCTCTGCAAGTTTTTCCCGAATATGGCGAAACGCCATACCATGATTACCCATCGGGAAGTCTGCATATTCTATAGTTAATACCCAGGCCGCATAAATAAACCATAACAAGGCAACGGCAGGTGATATCAGGGGGAATGCAAACGAGATTAAAGAAAGGAAGGCTAACGGCATCATTAAAAATAATGAATGCTTGAGCTTGATTAACTCGTTCACGACCGAGTCTTTCATTTCCTGCATAAACGGCTTGCCGGGTTCCGGGCTATCACTACCTGTTAAATGTTTTTCGACGGCATTTGCTAATGGCCCACTAAAAGGTGCAGCAATAATATTGGCGACAATGGTAAAGGTAAAAAAGACCAGGCCAAAGAAGGTTAAAGCAAAAAGTGGCCACATAAACCATTCCAGCCAGCTTAACCAGCTCGGCAGGTCTGCCAATGCCCAATCAATAAATATACCAAACTGGTCAATGGCAAACCATAAGCCGAGTGCAAATACAAAAATATTTATTAATAAAGGCATGAGCACATAAGCACGAATACCTTTTGTTGATATAAGTTTAAGTCCGTTTAAAAAATAGCTTGCACCAGCTAAAGGGTTACTAATCATTTTATCTCTCTAATTTTATATTTATTGTTTATTTGCCAGGTAACTCTTTGCTGCTAATAAAGCTGAGCCATAAGCGGCAGAATTATGTGTTGAGTTTACTACAGGAACACCTAATTTATTTTGCCGTATTTGTGACCAGACCTTGTTAATGCTGCCACCACCTGTTGTTTTTACAGAGCCAGGGTAGGGTGCGCCTAATTGCTCCAGTAAGGTGTACCCGGTATGTTCTATCTCGGCCATACCTTCTAATAAAGCCTGGAAGAAGGTGGCATCATCTTCAACTTTAGGTTCTATCCTGGGGTTAAGTTCCGGATCGTTGACAGGAAAGCGTTCACCTTTTTCCAGCAACGGGTAATAATTAAGTCCGCTGGGTTTATCGGGATTAATCCTGTTTGTAAGCTCATGCATTTGTTTATCACTAAAATAATAGCGTAACACTGCACCACCAGAATTTGATGCGCCACCGACTAACCAGTGACTTCCATATGGCTGACTGTAAATGCCCTGTGCGGCATTATTAACCGGAACATCACTAATGATTTTTAAAACGAGCGTTGAACCGAGCGAGGTCACCGCATCACCAACATTATGTGCGCCGCTGGCAATAAAGGCAGCGGTACTGTCAGTTGTTCCGGAAACAATATCTACATCAAGCGGCAGCTTGAGTTCGTTGGCAATCACCGGATGAATAGTTTTAATAACTGTTCCGGGTTGTTGTACTTTGGGTAAACAGGCGGTATCGATATTTACATCTTCAAGTAAATCTTTTAACCATAAAGGCCAGATCTTATTCACAGGATCAAACCCGGTCTTTAATGCATTATTAATATCCGTTACATCAAAGCGCTGGCTTAACATAGCTGCGACCCAGTCAGCCTGGTGAACAATATGAAATTTATTTTCCAGTGGATAATGTTCAAGTAACCATAAGACCTTTGCCAGGCCGCTGCTTGCACTTAGCACAACTGAATCTTTCGGCGCATGTTGTTTTAAAAAACTGGCTTGTGGTTTTGCCCGTGCATCGTTGTACATTAATGCCGGGGTGAGAGGCTCTCCATCGTCATCACATAATAAAACCGTACCTGACGTGCCATCGATCGAAATGGCCTGGATATGCTGTAACGCGACTTGTGAAATTATGTCTTTTAATACAGTTTGCGTCGCTTGCCACCAGTCTGCCGGTTTATTAGCAGAGAGGTTATGTTCGAGGTAATGAAGATTTGAGTGAGCTTTAATCTCACCGGCCGCATTAATGGCAATGGCTCGGCACCCGGAGGTGCCAAGATCGATGCCAATATAAAGCGAGGAAGGCCGAGCTAATATCGATGAGTAACTTTTATTGGTCACCGTATGGCTCTTCTCGTCGTTGTCTTTGTTTTTGTTTAGGGCAAAGTGACATGCTCAGGTGCAGTCCAGTCTGGATCACGGTGTTCAGCAACTACAGTGGTGTAAATGCCACCGCGAACATTAAATTTGCCAGTTAAGCGCATGAAACGTGGTTGAGTGGCTTTAACCAGGTCATCAAGCATCATGTTCGTCACTTTTTCATGGAAGTGACCTTCTTCACGAAACGCCCACAGGTACAGCTTCAATGACTTCAATTCGACACATTTTTTATCTGCGACATATTCGAGGTGAAGGGTGGCAAAATCGGGTTGCCCTGTTTTTGGGCACAAGCAGGTAAATTCAGGCATATCAATGCGAATCGTGTAATCACGTTCTGGCATTGGGTTATCGAAGGTATCTAATTCTTTATTTGGTTGGGTTGCCATGATGTTCTCTAAAGTTTCTTAAATGTAAAAAAGGGGTTCATTTAGAAGAGGATTTTAGCATTGATTTCAAGCTGAGGTTTAATTTAGATGATTCGAAATCAATTAAAACAAATTGAACATTTTTTCATCAGTTTTTGTGATTATTTTCACTCGGCACCGCTTTAATTTGAACTCAGTCTTGTATGTAGTCTCAGGGATCGGTATCTTCTGCACCATGCGTTTAAGTAAATTAAAATTATCCGGATTTAAATCCTTTGTAGACCCCACAACAGTAGAATTCCCCAGCCAGCTTAGCGGCGTGGTCGGACCTAATGGCTGTGGTAAATCGAATATTATTGATGCCGTTCGCTGGGTAATGGGGGAATCCTCTGCCAAGCATTTACGTGGTGAATCCATGGCGGACGTCATATTTAATGGTTCAACCGGGCGTAAGCCAGTGGGCCAGGCATCGATCGAGCTTGTTTTTGATAACTCTGAAGGCAAGCTCGGTGGTGAATACGCAAACTTCTCTGATATCGCGATCAAACGGACAGTGACCCGAGACGGTCAGTCTATTTACCATTTAAATGGTACCCGTTGTCGTCGTCGTGATATTACCGATATCTTCCTTGGCACCGGTTTAGGTCCTCGTTCTTATGCCATTATCGAGCAGGGCACCATCTCCCGCTTAATCGAAGCAAAACCTGAAGAGCTGCGTGTATTCCTTGAAGAAGCGGCAGGTATTTCAAAATATAAAGAACGACGTCGTGAAACAGAAAACCGGATCAAGCACACACGTGAAAACCTGGATCGTTTAAGCGATCTTCGTGATGAACTGGATAAACAACTTGCGCGTCTGAAACGCCAGGCAAACACGGCTGAAAAATATAAAGTCTTACGTGAAGAAGAACGTTTACTTAAAGCCCAGTTAACTGCACTGCGTTGGTTATCCAAGCAGTCAGAAGCTGAAAAAACTGAAACTCAAATTCGTGAAAAGGAAACGGCATTAGAACAAGCCATTGCTCGTCAACGTAGTATTGAGTCTGAAATTGAGTCACAGCGCGAGTCACATACCGAAGCGTCAGATAAATTTAACGAAGTACAAAGTCGTTTCTACAGTGTTGGTACTGAGATAGCTAAAATCGAGCAATCGATTCAACATGCAAAAGAACGTCGGCAACAGCAACAACAAGATCTCAACCAGATTGAACAAGACTGGCAAGAAGCCCATGCGCATTTTGAAACTGATCAAAAACGCCTGGCCAAGGTAAAAGAAGACCTGGCAGAGGTTGAGCCCAAGCTTGAGCATTTACAAACTACGGCTGAAACATCATCTGAAGCCCTGGCTGAAGCAGAAAGTGCGATGCAAGCTTGGCAAAGTGAATGGGACAGCTTTAGTGAAGCGGCCACCGAACCTTCACGTAATGCAGAAGTAGAACGTACCCATATCCAGCATGTAGAAGAACACCTGCAACGCCAAAAACAACGTTTAGAACGCCTGCATGAAGAACTTGATAATCAGTCACATGAGCAGTTAACCAGTGAATGTGGTGAGCTGGAACAGCAATTAGAAAAAGATGAAGCCGAGATTCAACAAGCCCAGGCAATGCTTGAAGAAAAGCAAAATCAAATTGGGCAGTTGCGTGATTCGGTCCACCAGTTAAATACCCAGCTTGATGAATCGCGCGGTCAGTTACAGGACGTTCGTGGCCGCAGTGCATCACTTGAAGCCTTACAACAAGCGGCACTTGGTAAAGAAGAGGGTGTGGTTACTCAATGGTTAAACAACCAGCATCTTCAGGATGCACCACGTTTAGCAGAAGAACTTGATGTTGAGTCAGGCTGGGCCAAGGCAGCGGAATGCGTTTTAGGAGAACATCTTGAAGCCGTTTGTGTTGACGGTGTTGATCCGTTAGCCGATGTTTTAGAAAACTTTGAAGAAGGCACGCTAACTTTATTTGATACCCGTGTTGATTCTGCCAGCGATGCGGTTTCTGCTGAAACACTAGAAAGTAAAATTAAAGCACCGTGGAAATTAACCAGCCTGTTAAAAGGTGTGCTGGTTGCGGAGAACTTGCAGCAAGCATTATCGATGCGCGCTAACCTTGCTGATGGCGAATCGATTGTTACACGTGAAGGTATCTGGTTAGGCAAAAACTGGTTACGTGTTGCGCGTGATAAAGATGAAAAAGCCGGTATCTTGCAACGTGAACAAACATTAAAAGCGCTCTCTGCTGAAACTAGCGAGCTACAGGCGGCTGTATTACAAACTCAGCAACAACTTGAAACTGAGCGCGAACAACTTAGTACTGCTGAAATGGATCGCGATAGCAGCCAGTCAACGATTAACCAGTTGTCTCGTCAACGTGCTAATCGTCAATCAGACTTAAGTGCTCGTAAGGCCAGGCTGGAGCAAATGCAATCACGCCAGGAAGAGCAACGTCGTGAAGCTGAAGAAGTGCGTCAGCAAATTGAAAAAGATAATAACGACCTTGCTATCTCGCGTGAAAAACTCGAGGTGGCTTTAGAAGAAATGGCCAAGCTTGAAGGTCAACGTTCAGAGTTACAACAACGTCGTGAAAGCTGCCAGGAAAACTTAACGTCTAAACGTGAGCAGGCACGTGTCGATCGTGATGCTGCACATGAAATCAAGGTGCGCATTGAAACTTTACGTGCAGAGTCAAACTCAACGGAACAAGCATTAGAACGCATGCAGGAACGTCAGAAGCAACTTGCTGCAAGACGTGATGAATTACAAAGTGCTGCCGCTGAAAGTGATGCACCGATCGAGGAAATGAATAAAGAGCTTGAAGAATTCCTTGATACCCGTATTAACGTTGAAGAAGAACTGACCCAGGCCAGAACAGCCGTAGAAGCGATTGATCATCACATGCGTGAACTCGAAGAAGCACGTAGTGGCGCTGAAAACAGTGTTCAGGAAGTGCGTGGTGGTTTGGAATCTATCCGTATTGGTTGGCAGGAAACAAAAGTTCGCAGGCAGACTTTAGAAGAAGCCATCAATGAAACGAATTTTGAGTTAAAAACGTTAATTGATGAAATGCCGGAAGAGGCAAATGAATTTGCCTGGGAACAAAGTGTTGATGATCTCGAGCAGAAGATTCAACGCCTCGGCCCAATAAACCTTGCGGCAATCGAAGAATACGAACAAGAAGCGGAACGTAAAAAATACCTTGATGAACAGGATAAAGATTTAACTGATGCATTAACCACTCTGGAAAATGCGATTGCAAAAATCGATTCTGAAACAAGAACACGTTTCAAAGAAACCTTTGATAAAGTGAATAGCGGTGTTAAAGAATTATTCCCACGTTTATTCGGTGGCGGACATGCTTACCTCGAATTAACGGATGATAATTTACTTGATGCCGGTGTTACTATCATGGCGCGTCCGCCAGGTAAACGTAACAGTACCATTCACCTTTTATCTGGTGGTGAAAAAGCATTAACGGCAGTGTCACTGGTCTTCTCTATCTTCCAGTTGAACCCGGCACCATTCTGTATGCTCGATGAGGTTGATGCACCACTGGATGATGCAAACGTTGGTCGTTTCTGTGACATGGTTAAATACATGTCTGATAAAACTCAGTTTATTTTCATTACCCATAACAAGATCACAATGGAAATCTCTCAACATCTGACCGGTGTAACAATGCATGAACCAGGTGTTTCCCGTCTTGTTGCGGTTGATGTTGAAGCTGCGGCAGAACTGGCGTCAGCGTAATAGAATCATGATCACTATCACCTCGCTTTAATATATTTTCTCTTTAAATATATTAAAGTGATGGGGTAAAAAAAAGAATAAAAATTTTCTGTATTTAAACCTAATTTGATCAGGCTAATTGTATGGATTCATTACGAATAACCATTGCTATAATTGGATTTATTATCGTAATGGGAATTTATTTTAAATTCCGTTCTTCTGATGCTGATTTACTTTTCTGGCTGAAAAAAAAGTTAAGTCCTAATATCAATACATCAACAGCCAGTCATTCCTTGTCTGACGATGATGATTTAATTCCTGTATTAACCCCGATAGATGATGAACCTGATTCAAGTGACTTTGAAGCTCTGAGCCAGGTGATTTCGGGTCGTGATCGCGTTGAAGAATATACCAAGCAACAGGAAATCAGCTTCAATGCGATGGATGATGCTTCTGAATCTGGACCTGAATCACTATTAATTATTCTTTATATCATGTCACCAAAAGGACATGTTTTCACAGGTGAGGGGATTCACGCGGTAATGACTTCGGCGGGTCTGAGTCATG
>Ga0207752_1001174_pt1 | contig 12144 bp, 9 predicted proteins | sample Pon2CUnioCityCA_6_FD_187272 | JGI IMG/M metagenome (GOLD analysis project Ga0207752, IMG submission 187272) | Marine sediment microbial community from Union City, CA, USA - Pond 2C Sediment 2 (SPAdes) | ecosystem: Environmental > Aquatic > Marine > Intertidal zone > Salt pond sediment ... | reverse complement strand
TTCTACCTGCTGATCGTCGCCCTGACCCTCATTTATCCTTTTATCCTGCTCCGTTTTGGCAATCCCGACGCCGGTCCCATGCTCAGCAGCTACCTGGGCGTGATCCTCTGGGGTACCAGCATCCTGGGCATCGGCCTCCTGGCCTCGGCCATGGCCGACAACCAGATCAACGCCTTCATGCTCGCTTTTGGCACCATTCTCTTGCTTTACCTGACCCTGATCCCGGCCCAGCTTTTCGCCATCGGCCCGACCCTGGCAACCGTGCTCAACGAGCTGTCGTTACAGAGCCACCTGAACAACTTTTTTAACGGCCTGATTGTGGCCAAGGATGTCCTTTACTACCTGCTGATCGCCGCCGTTTCCCTTTTCGCCGCCGCCCGTATCCTCGAGAGCCGGCGCTGGCGTTAGGGATGGTTGATGGTTGATAGTTGATAGTGGAGGGTGGACAGTGAGCAGTGAACAGATAAGATGACTACCTGACCAAACGACTAAACGGCTATAAATGACTACCCGACTAAGCGACTACACTCGTTACCTCCCATGGCCGGCGGCGGCCCTCCTCGTGGCCGGGGCGCTTGTGACCCTGGTTACCGGCCGCTTCGAGCTGCTGAACAACCTGCTCCTGGCCGGCGGCGCCCTCCTCCTTTTCCTCTTTGCCCTCACCCGGCCGGACGACGTGCGCGAATTTATCGGCGGGCGCCATGCCCGCTACGGTTCCAGCACGCTTCTATCCATCCTCTTCTTCGCCGCCATCGCCGTCCTCCTTTACTGGCTTGCCGCCCAAAATCAGGACTGGCGCCTGGACACCACCGAAACCGGCGCATTCACCCCGGCCCCCGAAATCACGGCCACCCTGGAGGCGATCGGGGAGCCCGTTCACGTCATCGGCTTCTACTCCCCCGCCCTCGCCCAGCAACAGGAGGAAGCCCGCGCTCGCCTCGATTCCCTCGTCGCCGTTTACGACCGCCTCAGCTACGAGTTCCAGGATCCCGAAGCCAACCCGCTACTGGCGGAGCAATACGACCTCAACTTCAACGGCACCCTCGTCTTCATCACCGGCCGGGACACGGCAGATGAGCAATTTGCCCGGGCCAGCAGTCTCAACGACCGCGACATCTACAGCGCCCTCGTGAAGCTGGCCAGCACTGCCGAGAAGAAAGTGTACTTCCTCACCGGCCACGGCGAGCCGGACATCGCCGGCTTTGGGGCGGAGGCCATGGGCACCATGGCCAACCTGCTGGAAGATCAGGCGTTCACCGTCGAACCCCTCAATCTCTTCAGCGCGGGGGCCGTTCCCGCCGATGCCACCGTGGTTGCCCTGGTCGGTCCCCAATCCCCTCTGGACCCGGTGGAAGCTGGGGCCCTGGCCGCCTACCTGGACGCCGGCGGCGCGGCCGTCATCGCCCGTGATGTGGTCGACAGCAGCGGCTTGGTGCTGGCTACCGGAGATGCGCTCGACACTTATCTGCAGGAACAGTGGGGGGTCACCTTCCGCGAGGACGTGATCGTAGACCAGGATCTGGCCCGCGCCGGCCAGACCTTCGGCCTCGACTTCCTCGCCGCCCAATACGGTAACAGCCCCATCATCACCGACGACCTGCGCCAGTTTGGCATCCGCTTCAGCCTTGCCCGTTCCCTGGCCCTCGATTCCGACGCGGCTGTGACCCACACTCCCCTGGCCCAGACCAGCGCTGAGGCCTGGGGCGAAACCGACCTGGCCACCCTGACGCAGTCTGGCGTGGCCGAACCGGACCCCGCCGACCAGGAAGGGACCCTGACCATCGGCGCCAGCGCCGAGAACCCGGAGACCGGCGCCCGCCTCGTTCTCTTCGGCGACGCCGATTTCGTCACCAACACTAACCTGGTCTGGGGAGGCAACAGCCTGCTCTTCTCCAATAGTCTCAACTGGCTGGCCGAAGATGTAGTGGCCATCGAGCTGGCCCCGCAGGAAACGGTACAACGCACCCTGACCATTCCCGAACAACAGATGCGCCTCCTTCGCCTGGTCAGCACCTGGTTCGGGCCGCTGCTGATGGGGCTCGCCGGCCTCCTGGTCTGGGCCGCCCGCCGCCGCCCCACTCCCCAACAATGAGCTGGCGCACTACCGGTGTTCTCTTCCTCCTGCTCCTGGTCCTTGGGGGCATCGTCTACTGGCAGCAGCAGGCTGCCGGGCCCACCGAGCCCACGCCGGCGCCTGCCTCCGGCGCAGGTACCTTTGCGGAGACCGTGCCCCTGCTGCCGGATCTCACCACCAACGACGTACAGCGGCTGGAAGTCAGCCGGACCGGCAGCGGGGACCGGCGCACCTACCAACAAGAAGAGGGCATCTGGACCCAGACCGTTCCCACCACTACCCAGGTCCTCAGCTCGACCATCGTCACCGCCCTCCAGAGCCTGCTCGATGCCGGCAGCCGCCGCACCCTCTCTCCCGACGCCAACCCCCTGGACGCCTACGGCCTCGCCGAACCCGGCAGCACCATCGTCATCGCCGCCCGCCGCGATGGCGCCACCGCCCGCCACACTTTCTACGTGGGCAACCTCACCCCGGCCGGGGACGCCTACTACCTCCAGAAAGCGGGCGATCCCCGCATCCACATCGTCGCCTCCTTCCCCATCAACAACATCCTCGACCTCCTCCTCCCCAATCCCTGAACCTCCCGCCGGTTGGCCACGCAAGATGGATAGCTCCTGTCAGTAACCCGCGGGAGCGGGAGATTGTCCAGAAATAGTGAGCGCAGCCGCGCAGCCGCGCAGCCAATCTCCTAAGAATTCCATCAGATTAACCCCTACCGTTTGCACGCTCCCCTGCCAGAGCTATAATCAAACATTGTCTTGCTCGGAAGCGCGGCGTATTCGGCACGGCGGCTATCTGGGCTCGTACATCACTTTATGGAGGTTGTTAATGACATTGTCACCTGAAGAAAAGTCCGAATTAATTGAAAAGTACGCCCAACATGAGGGCGACACCGGCTCGACGGAAGTGCAAATCGCCATCTTCGATAAGCGCATCCGTGAGTTGCAGGACCACCTGCGCGAGCACAAGAACGATGAGAGTTCGCGCCGTGGGCTGCTCAAGCTGGTCGGCAAGCGCCGCCGTCTGCTTAAGTACTTAAGCAAGAAAGATCCGGAGAGCTACCGCACCATGCTGGCAGACCTTGGTCTTCGCCGGTAAGGTCGTTGTGACCGACGCGCAGGGTACGTTTTCATGACCGCCCTGTGCGTTTTCGTTTAAAGGCTCTGCGGGGATATCGGGTCGCTGGGCTTAGGGATTGGAGATTGTCTCCTAACTTTGGCAGATTAGGGGCCAGCCTCCAGTACCTAAACCCTCTCCGATTTCCGCCTGAAGCCAACAATCAAATCAGTGCCGGACTGCCTGAGGACGCTCACACCACGGTGACAGCGGAGGTTTGACCACCGCTGCTCCCGCCTGGTCGGCGTTTGTTGTGGCTCCCCGGCAACAGTAACTCGGAGGTTTTATGTTACAAGATTCAGTAGTAGATGATCAAGAATTTGACGATCAACCAGACGAAGAGCAACCCGCTCAAGATCAACCGGTCCATCTGGACGATAAAGCACCGGTAGAGCAAACCTTTTCCACCACCGTCGGCGACAAAGAAGTCATCTTGGGCACCGGCCGGCTGGCCGAACAGGCCGGCGGCGCCGTCACCATTCGCGTCGGCGATAGCCTCTTGCTGGCCACGGCCACCATGTCCAAGGGCCAGCGGGAAGGGCTCGACTTCTTCCCCCTGATGGTTGACTTCGAAGAGAAGCTGTATGCCGCCGGCCGTATTCCCGGCAGCTTCTTCCGCCGCGAGGGCCGGCCGTCCACCGACGCCATCCTCATTAATCGCCTTACCGACCGCCCCCTGCGCCCCCTCTTCCCCGACGGGATGCGCAACGAGGTCCAGGTGATTATCACCGCCCTCTCCTCGGACAGCCTCAACCACCTCGACATCATGACGGTCAACGCCGCCAGCGCAGCCCTGCACATTTCCGACATTCCCTGGAACGGGCCGATTGCGGCCGTGCGCGTGGGCCTCATCGACGGCGAGTTCGTGGTCGATCCCCTGATTACGGAGATGGAAAACAGCAGCCTCGACCTGCGCATCGCCGCCAAGCGCGACGCGATTATCATGGTTGAAGCCGGCGCCAACGAAGTAGATGAAGAAACGATCGCCGAAGCGTTGGAGTTCGGTCACCAGGCAATGATGCCGTTGCTGGACCTGCAGGAAGAGATGCGGGCCGCCCTTGGCAAAGAGAAGCGCGAAGTCGAACTGCTCCAGCCGGATCCCGAATTGGAAGAGCGCGTGCGCGCCCGTCTCGACGATCGCATCGCCGCCATTGTGGCCGAAAACCAGGATCGCGAAGATCGCAACGAGGCCATGGATGTCTTGCGCGAAGAGATCGTGGACAGCTTCATCGAAGAGGATGAGGCAATTGAACCGAAAGCGGTCCGCGAAATCATTTCCAACGAGCTGAAGAAAGCGGTGCGCCGCCAGATTCTGGAAGAAGGCGTCCGTCCCGACGGCCGCCGCTACGACGAGATCCGCGAGCTTTCCGCCGACACCAACATCAGCCCGCGCGCTCATGGTTCCGGCCTCTTCCGCCGCGGTCGCACCCAGGTGCTGTCCATTGCCACCCTGGGGACACCCCGCGAAGCACAGCGGCTGGACAACCTCTATCCGGAGGAAAGCCGTCGCTACATCCACCATTATAACTTCCCGCCCTACTCCACCGGCGAAACCTGGTTCCTGCGCGGCCCCAAGCGGCGCGAGATTGGCCATGGTAAGCTGGCAGAAGCGGCTGTGAAGCCGATGGTGCCCGGCGAAGACGAGTTCGCCTACACCATCCGCGTTGTCTCCGAGGTCCTTTCCTCCAACGGCAGCACCAGCCAGGCCAGTGTCTGTGCTTCCAGCCTGGCGCTGATGGATGCCGGCGTGCCCCTCAAACGGCCGGTGGCCGGTGTGGCCATGGGCCTGGTGAAGGAAGGCGAGCGTTACGCCGTTCTCTCCGACATCCAGGGCATGGAAGACCACCTGGGCGACATGGACTTCAAAGTTGCCGGTACCAGCGAAGGGATTACCGCCCTGCAGATGGACATCAAGATCGGCGGCCTCTCCAAGGCGATCATGAACGAAGCCCTGGAACAGGCCAAGAAAGGGCGCATGGAAATCCTGGACGTGATGAACCAGGCCATTGGGGCCCCGCGCGACAGCCTCAGCAAGTGGGCGCCGCGCATGGAAACGATCCAGATCGACCCGGAAAAGATCGGGGCGATCATCGGCAAGGGTGGCAGCACCATCCGTGCTCTGGAAGAAGAGTTTGAGGTTTCCATCGACATCGAAGAAGACGGCACCGTATTCGTCGCCGGGGTCGAAGGCGAGAAGACGGAGGCCGCGCTGGAGCACATCCGCACCATTACCAAGGGCCCGGAACTGGGCGAAGTCTACACCGGTAAGATCGTGCGCGTGGTCGACTTCGGCGTCTTCGTCGAGTTGGTCCCCGGCCTCGACGGCCTCGTCCACATCTCCCAGCTCTCCACCGAGCGGGTGAACAAGGTCGAGGACGCCGTCAAGCTGAACGACGAGATCATGGTCATGGTCACCGACATCACCAACAACGGCGAGAAGATTCGCCTGTCACGCCAGGCCGTGCTCGAAGGTTGGACCCTGGAAGAAGCCCGCGCCAACGACAGCGCCATCGGCGGCAACAAGAGCCGTGGCCGCGGTCGTGGCCGGCGTCGTTAATTGACCGCTGAAGCGGTTACTACAAACCCTACCGGTTCGTAGTAACGTATTTAGTCGCCTCGCAGCCCCGGCCGGAGCCCCTCCGGCCGGGGCTGCTTTCGATATTGACAGGGTAGCACCAGCATCAGTATACTTCGCTGAACAGCGCATCCCTCATCCCTGCTCTGGAGGTTACCAATGCAGCAAACATCTCAAATCGCCCAGACGACCCGCACCCTTGTCGCCGTGGCCATGGGCCGCCGGCCGGCAGACCTTGTCATCCAGAACGGTCGCTGGGTCTCCGTGCAGTCAGGAGAGATACTCCCCGGCACCGACATTGCCATCAGCGGCGAGCGCATCGCCTACGCCGGTCCCGACGCTTCCCACACCATCGGCGAGGACACCGAGATTATCGAAGCGGAAGGCCGTTATCTCGTCCCCGGCCTCCTCGACGCCCACATGCACGTCGAATCCGGCATGGTCACCGTCACCGAGTTTGTACGGGCCATCGCCCCCCGGGGCACAACCGGCATCTTCGTCGACCCCCACGAAATCGCCAACGTCTTCGGCCTGAACGGCGTGCGCCTGATGGCCGACGAAGCTCGCGAACAGCCGATACACGTCTGGGTACAGGTCCCCTCCTGCGTGCCCTCCGCGCCGGGTCTGGAAACACCGGGCGCCACCATCGGCCCCGAAGAGGTAGCTGAAGCCATGCAGTGGGAGCGCATCATCGGGCTGGGCGAGATGATGAACTTCCCCGGCGTCTTTAACGGGGACGAGAAAATGCACGCCGAGATGGCGGCAACCCGCGCGGCCGGTAAGGTCATCGGCGGCCACTATGCTTCCCTCAACCTCGACCTGCCCTTTCACGGCTACGTCGCCGGCGGACCGGAAGACGATCACGAAGGGACACGCAAGGAAGACGCCATCGCCCGCGTGCGCCAGGGCATGAAGGCGATGCTACGCCTGGGCTCGGCCTGGTATGACGTGGCCACCCAGGTCAAGGCGATTACCGAAGACGGGCTGGACCCCCGCCACTTCATCCTCTGCACCGACGATTCCCACTCCGGCACCCTGGTAAACGAAGGGCACATGGACCGCGTGTTGCGCCACGCCATCGCCCAGGGGCTACCCCCCATCACGGCGATCCAGATGGCCACGCTGAACGCGGCCGAGCATTTCGGCGTGGCCCGCGACGTGGGCCAGATCGCCCCCGGCCGGTACGCCGACATCGTGCTCAGCGACAGCCTGCCCGAATTCCGCGCCGAGCTGGTCATCGCCCGCGGCCGGGTGCTGGCGGCCGGCGGTCGCTGGCAGGAGGATCTGCCACAAGTGGCCATCGGCCACTATCCAGAGTGGGCCACGAGTTCCGTTAACCTGGGCCACCCGCTGACCGCGGCCGATTTCCGCTTGCCCGTATCGGGGAAAGAAACCGGCACCGTCCGGGCCAACGTCATCGGCGTGGTCGAGAACCAGGCCCCCACCCGCCACCTGTGCCTGGACGTGGCCGTGCAGGCGAGCGAGATCCGGCCGGATCCGGGCGCCGACATCGCCAAGATCGCTCTGGTGGAACGCCACCGGGGCACCGGCGAGGTCCAGGTCGGCCTGGTCCACGGTTTCGGCTTCCAGGGAAAGTGCGCGGTGGCCAGCACCGTGGCCCACGACAGCCACCACATGATCGTCGTCGGCACCGACGAGGCTGCCATGGCCCAGGCCGCCAACGAGCTGGCCCGGGTAAACGGGGGCCAGGTGGTGATCCGCGACGGCGAAATCGCCGGCCTAGTGGAACTGCCCATCGCCGGGCTGATGTCCGGCGAGCGGGCCGAGGTGGTCGCCGGGAAGGCGGAGTCGGTCCTGGCCGGCATGCGCGCCTGTGGCTGCCACCTGAACAACGCCAACATGCAGCTCAGCCTGCTGGCCCTGGTCGTCATCCCCGACTTGCGCATCTCCGACAAGGGCCTGGTCGACGTAAACGCCTTCGACTTCGTGCCCGTCGTGCCCTGATCCAGAATCCGATTCCGTGCCAAGCGGAGGTTGCCAGGGCCGCCGCAATCTGCTTTACTGATGCCTATGCGTGGAAACGTGGATAGATCCTCCAGCGCCTATCTCCCGGCTGCCCGTGCCGACGCCGCCACCGTCCGGCGCCAGCACCGCTTCTTTGCCACCAGCGCCACTTTTCAGGCGATTCTGGACGCTATTCCCAATGCGGTGGTGATCCTCAACCAGGAACGGCAAATCGTCTACGCCAACACTGCCTTCGCCGATCTCAACCCGGAGACAGGGCTGATGGAGATCCTGGGTCAGCGAGTAGGCGAGGCCCTCAATTGCCTCAACGTACCCGCCAACGAAGGAGGGTGTGGCACCGGCACTTTTTGCACCACCTGCGGCGCCGCCCATGCCCAGGCCGCGGCGGCCAGGGGCAAGCGCCGGGTCGAGGAGTGCCGTATTTTGCGCCGGGTAGCCGGCACGACGGCCCCGCTCGACCTGCGGGTGACGGCCACACCGTACACTGCCGAAGGCGCGACCTTCACCATTTTCGTCCTCTCCGATATCGGCGATGAGAAGAGGCGCCAGGTGTTGGAACGGATCTTCTTCCACGATATTGCCAACACGGCCGGCAATATTCGCGGCCTGGCAGAATTGCTGGTCGCGACGGCGCAGGATGGCGAGGGCCGTTTCGCCGCCAAGGTATACCAGGCCAGTGACCGCCTTCTGGACGAGATCGAAGCGCAACGGCAACTCCTCGCGGCCGAAGAGGGGGAATTGCAGGTAGCACTCCGGCCGCTGGCGCTTCCTGCCTTTCTCGAGGAGCTGGTCACCTTCTACAGTGCCCACCCGGTAGCTTCAGGGCGTTCCCTGCAGGTGGCGCCAGGCCCCACCCTCACCCTCCACACCGACGGCGCCCTCCTGGGACGGGTGCTGGGCAACATGATCAGGAACGCGCTGGAAGCAGTCCACTCTGGTGACACCGTCACCCTCGGCTGCAGCCACCGCGACGGAGCCGTCCGCTGCTGGGTCCACAACCCCGGCGTGATTCCTCCCTCGGTCCAGCTCCAGATCTTCCACCGCTCCTTTTCAACCAAGAGCGTGGGCCGCGGGCTGGGCACCTACAGCATGAAGCTGCTGGCCGAGCAATACCTGGGGGGACAGGTGAGCTTTGCCTCGAGCGCTGAACGCGGCACGATATTTTTTGTCGATTTGCCGCGCGCCTGACGGGCCGGCACCGGGGACGGTTTTGGCCCGGCCGCCCCGTTCTGGTTCGGCGGAACACTGGCCCTCGTCGCCGCCCTTCTCCTGGCCTTATTCCTGCCAGAAAGTGCCTGAAACCCGCAGCATGTGATATACTGTAGCAAACCTAAACAAACATATCATGGTTTATATTGACGGCTTCAGCCGTCCAAAGCGTTCGTCGTAAGGGCCCAGCCGTCCAGGACTCAAGACACAATGCACACGACCATGCCAGCATACGACCTGGAACCACCACCGCTCAGAACGATCCCCCCTTTCTCCCGCCTCCCGCCGGAGCACCTCCACCGGTCGCCCTCACCCGCCCCGCAAGACCAATTAACCGGCAAGTCATTCAACAGACAAAAGGAGAGTAACCATGTCTGGATACCATGTAGATATCGATAGCAGGACCGAGGACAATGAGTTTTTCCGCGAAGTCCTCTTCACCGGCCCCTTGAGCCAGCTCGTCGTCATGGCCCTCAAGCCCGGCGAGGACATCGGCCGCGAAACTCACCCTGACACCGACCAGTTTATCCGCATTGAGGAAGGGGTCGGCAAAGCCATTATCGGCGACGAGGAGTTCGCCCTGGAAGATGGGTCGGCCATTGTCATCCCGGCCGGGGCGGAGCACAACGTGCTCAACACCTCTTCGACCGAATCGCTCAAGCTGTACACCGTCTATACGCCGCCGGAGCATCCCGACGGCACCATTCACAAGACCAAGGCCGAGGCCGAAGCGTACGAACGCGAACACCACCATTAGGGCCTGTTTCGTTACCAGCAGTGACCGGCATGCCGGTCACTGCTGGCAGGAAGAAAACAATGACAAATCGAGCTGGCGGGCCGATCTTGCGCACGGAGCACCTGGGCCGCACCGTAAACGGCCACACACTGGTCGACGACGTTTCTATCGAGGTGCAGCGCGGGGATGTCCTCGCCATCGTCGGTCCCAGCGGGAGCGGCAAATCCTCATTCCTGCGCATGCTCAACCGGCTGGACGAACCCACCCGCGGCAACGTCTATGTGGACGGTCAGGACACGCGCGACATCCCCCCACGCCTTTTGCGCCAGCGCGTGGGCATGGTGATGCAGGCGGCCAATCTCTTTCCGGGCACCGTGGCCGGCAACATCAGGTACGGCCCGGCCCAGCGCGGCGAGACCATTCCCTCGGCCAGAGTCGACGCCCTGCTGGAGCAGGTGGGGCTGGCCGGCTACGCCTCGCGGGACATTAACCATCTTTCCGGCGGCGAAGCGCAACGGGTCTCGGTGGCCCGCACCCTGGCCAACACGCCGGAGGTGCTCCTGCTCGACGAACCCACGTCGGCGCTGGACGATGCCGCCGAACAGGAAGTCGAAACGCTGTTGTGCCGGATTATTAACGACGAGCAACTGACCTGCCTCGTCGTAACCCATGATATGGCCCAGGCAGCGCGCATGGCCAACCGCGTCATGGTGATGGCCGAAGGCCGGCTCGTTTCCATTGGTCCCTCGGAGGAAATTCTCAATGCTGAACCGGTTCTTTAGCGAAGGGCTCGAGTTAGGCCTGGCCCAGGCGGCCGTGGCCGCCGTGCTGGCCCTGGCCGTAATGCTGCTGGCGCGCGAGCGGAAAATCCATGTAGAGCGAGAAACCGTGATCGCCCTCGTTCGCGGCCTGATCCAGATCGTGATCGTGGGCTCTTTTCTGGCCCTGCTCTTCCAGGGCCCGCGGTGGAGCAGCATCCTGGTCCTGGCCGGGATGATGGCCGCTGCCGGCACCATTGCCGCTCGCCGGGCCAGTGGCATTCCCGGGGCATTCACCGTCTCCCTGGCCGGGATCGGCCTCGGCGCCGGTATCGTCATTGTGCTCATGACCTGGTTCGGCGTGATTGACAGCGCCCTGACTTCCCTCATTCCCGTGGGCAGCATGCTCATCGCCAATAGCATGAACACCAGCGCCCTGGCCCTGGAGCGCTTTCGCGCCGAGGTCGAGTCTCACGTCGGGCAAATCGAAGCCGCCCTGGCGCTGGGCGCAAGCACCCAGACGGCCGTCTCTCCCTACGTGCAGGCCGCCGTCCACGCCAGCCTCATTCCCCGCCTTGATTCCATCAGTTCCCTGGGCATTGTCTGGATTCCGGGCATGATGGCCGGTATGGTGCTCTCCGGCACCGACCCCGTTTACGCCGCCGTCTACCAGTTTGTGATCATGGCCATGATCTTTGCCGCTGCCGGGCTCACTTCGGTGCTTAGCACCCTGCTCATTCGCAACAAAGCGTTTTCGGAAGCCGAACAGCTCATCCTGCGCCCGGTAACCGCCGGCCCAACCTGATCCGCGATCCGTGCCAGGCACCCCGCAGCAGGATGTGCACAGACCAGGACCATTCGCGGGGTACCTGGCACGGGCGAGCGGGGTGCCCGGCACGGGGTTTGGTTCGAAAGCGTCTGCCCGGCCGTGCTGTTCTGCCTCGTGCCATTGTCGAAACATTCCTCTATAATGTCCTCTATGGGGGACAAAGGATATCGCCTGAGGAGGACAGACAATGATTCCGATTCGAGATGAGATTCCCACGCGCCGGACCCCGCTCGTCAACTATACGCTCATCGCCCTCAATATTCTGGTTTTTGTGTTGATGTGGCTGGCCGGGCCCTCCCAGGAATCGATCGTGTATCGCTTCGCCATGATCCCTGCCAATTTCGCCGGCGGGATCGACCCCGGCGATATTGCCGACATCTTTACCAGCATGTTCATGCACGCCGGGTTCGCCCATATTGCCGGCAACATGCTCTATTTATGGATCTTCGGCGACAACGTCGAAGATCGGCTGGGACCCGGCAAGTACCTCATTTTCTATCTGGTAGGCGGAATCGTCGCCTCCCTGGCCCATCTCCTCACCAGCCCCAATTCCCAGATTCCCACCGTCGGTGCCAGCGGTGCCATTGCTGCCGTCCTGGGTGCCTACCTGGTCCTTTTCCCCCAGAGCCGGGTCGTCACCCTTATTCCCCTGGGCTACTTCATGCGGCTGACGGTGGTTCCCGCCGTCCTCGTCCTCGGCCTCTGGTTTCTCCTGCAGCTCTTCAGCGGTGTGCTCTCCATGGGCGGACCGGACGTGGGCGGCGTTGCTTTCTGGGCCCACATCGGCGGCTTTGTCGCCGGCGTGCTGATGGGCTTGCTCTTCCGCTCCGGCAGCCCCCCCGAACGCACCATGACCTGGTA
>Ga0207752_1001173_pt1 | contig 12149 bp, 8 predicted proteins | sample Pon2CUnioCityCA_6_FD_187272 | JGI IMG/M metagenome (GOLD analysis project Ga0207752, IMG submission 187272) | Marine sediment microbial community from Union City, CA, USA - Pond 2C Sediment 2 (SPAdes) | ecosystem: Environmental > Aquatic > Marine > Intertidal zone > Salt pond sediment ... | reverse complement strand
TGTTTACTGTAATGGCAAAACCTGCATGAAATCATACAAGGCCGCGTTAAAGTGTAAAAAAGCGGGTATTAAAGATGTTGTTTCATTTGATGCCGGCATTATGGACTGGGCCAAAAACTACCCCAATGACTCCGTACTGCTAGGCGAAAGTCCGCTGGATACGAACAAGCTCATCACTAAAAAATCGTTTAAAAAATATCTTATCAGCCCAGGCAAGTTTGAAAGTGAAATCGGCACGGGCAAGGTTATCGTGCTGGATGTGCGTGATCCGTTTCAACGTAACTCTACCGCGCTTTTCCATGGTAAAGAACATCGTGTTTACATCAATGATGCCACCGGCCTGGATAAATATATTGCCAAGGCAAATAGTGAAGGTAAAACGCTGTTAATTTATGATGAAGTCGGCAAACAGGTACGTTGGTTACAGTATTATCTTGAAGGTAAAGGTGCGAAATCCTATAGCTTTATGAAAGGTGGAGTAAGGAATTATTACCAGTATTTAAACCAGAGATATCAATAAGCGTTCTTCTCTCAAATTAAAAACCATTATTCTTTGAATATAATTTCAGTTATATATAAATAGAATAATGGTTTTTTTCGATAACTAAAATACTTATTAATTCACACTGCTACGGTATAAACCTTCAGCACTTGCCCGCTCATATTGATCCAGTTGCTTCATGACAAGGTGAATAGCTTCGGCATAAGGTACTGTACCCTGGGCACGAATAATATCCTGGCCTTCCCGGCTCACTGCATACTTAACAAAATCTCTTACCAATCGCGTTTTATTACCACGTTGTATTACCAGGTAAAGTGGACGGTATAAAGCATACGAACTGTTTTTAATATTTTCATAATTCGGGGCCTTACCATCGAGTTTAAGTAATTTAAGATCGCGTTTTTTGGCACTGCTGTAACCCGAAATGCCTATACCATTGACATTTTTTAACACGCCTTTTTCAACCGGGCCTGATGATTTAACCATGTAAGCAGATTTAAATTCCTGCTCATAATTGGCAAAAACCAGTTCACGAATAGTACGACCGACTCCGGATAATTTTCCACGGCGAGTATATAACTCTATCGGGGCATCATTCCCCCCTAACTGTTTCCAGTTAGTAATGTTTCCCAGGTAGAGTTGACGCAACTGTTTAAATGTAATGTTTTCAACCGGGTTCTTTTTATTTACAAAAACAACCAGGGCATCCCATGCGACCGGGATCTGAAATGCATTACGTTCCTCTTCAGAATTTTTTAGTGAAACCCGACAAGCTCCACCTATATGTACCGTACCATTTGCAGCCTGGCGTATTCCCTTGGTTGCTCCACCGCCACTGAGTTTAATATTAACACCCGATTTTTTTGTATAAGCCTTTGCTAGCTCGCTCATAAAAGCCTTTTTAGAAATACCACAACCAGTCCAGTTAATTGTTTCCTGTGCCTGGGCCGAGCCGATAATGGATAAGCAAAAAATACTGGGCAAAAATAAGCCATTTAATAATTTAAACATTTTATACCTCTAATCAAGTTAGAAAATTCAATAAGGAACAACTTGCTGAATAAACTTACGCGGTTGTGAATTAACCAATCTAGACTAAGTCTAGACTGTGGAAATTGTTTCCACAAAATCCATAAAGATCATGGGTGTAAAACACACCGCTAAAATGCACATTGCAATGAGAAATAAGGGTGAAGACAGGACTCAGGCTATCTATATCAGTAAATGATTATTTGATTGCTTAAAAATGCAACCGCTGGAGGCAGAATGATGCCGAGAAGTTGATACCTTAATTTATATAGGCGAGCGCAAAACCCATATTTTTTTTGCTAATACTCTATTCGCTCAAACCCGCTCGGAATTAACTGACCACCCTATAAGGGCTAATCTTCACTCCACCAAAAGGCATAAGCTGATTTTATTATTTCTAATAAAATTTCTGCCTCTAGTGCCGTAGAACTGGCAAAAATCGAAGCAGTGACTATAGTTATAGCTCATTAAAAGATCGCTAAACTATTATTTTAAATAGATTTTTTATCCTGCAATTTTGTGCACTTTGCAGTGATAAGGCAGGCTACCCTTATGGGGTAGATGAAATGACTTAGTATTTTAGTATATAATGAATTTATTATGTTCTTAATAAACCTGATTCGCCACGGCACGATTAGACACATATAATCGCCCGCTTTTTGTAATCATTCTAAAATTTTGTAAGTAATCAAGGCCAAGCTATGACCGTATTACATAATCCAATTCAGCCGCCTGAAGGTCGAATTGAAGTTAAAAACACCACTTGCTACATGTGTGCATGTCGTTGTGGCATTCGCGTAACCTTACGAGATAACGAAGTCCGTTACATCCAGGGCAACCCGGACCATCCACTTAACCAGGGTGTTATCTGTGCTAAAGGTGCCTCTGGCATCATGAAGCAATACTCTCCTGCGCGTTTAACCAAGCCGTTAAAACGTGTTGAAGGTGCAGAACGTGGTGCGGCACAGTTTGAAGAAATCAGCTGGGATGAAGCCTTCCAGATTATGGAAGACCGCTTAAGCCACTTACGCGAAACGGATCCTAAGAAATTTGCCTTGTTTACCGGTCGTGACCAGATGCAGGCCCTCACGGGTCTTTTTGCCAAGCAGTTTGGTACGCCAAACTATGCCGCACACGGTGGCTTCTGCTCGGTCAATATGGCTGCTGGTATGATCTACACCATCGGTGGTTCTTTCTGGGAATTTGGTGGTCCGGATCTCGAGCGTTCCAAGCTCTTTATTATGATTGGTACCGCAGAAGATCATCACTCAAACCCAATGAAAATTGCGCTGTCTAAATTTAAGCGTGATGGTGGCCGTTTTATTTCAATTAACCCTGTCCGCACCGGGTATTCCGCGATTGCAGATGAATGGATACCAATTAAACCGGGAACTGATGGCGCTTTAATTCTTGCCTTGATTCACGAGCTGATTAAAACCGGTCTCTACGATCGTGACTTCCTGGTTCAATACTCAAACTCTGCTGAGCTTATCAGTACTGATGAAGCAAGTGATGATTACGGATTATTTGTTCATACCGATATTCCCCAGGAAACGGAATGTTTTGAAGCACAGGATCGTGTCTGGTGGGATCGTACCAGCGACAAACCGATGCATGCACGTGAAGAAAGTGTTGACCCTTACCTGTTAGGTGAATTCACCATGCCAGACGGTCGCCAGGTAAAACCGGCGTTCCAGCTGTTAAAAGATCGGGTTGAAGAATATACCCCTGAATGGGCAGCTGAAGTTACTGGTATCCCTGCTAAAACGATTAAAACATTAGCACATGAAATGGGCATCACGGCACGTGATGAGCTCATCGAATTACCGATTGCCTGGACGGATGCATGGGGTAAAGATCACGAAACGATTACCGGTAACCCGGTTTCTTTCCATGCTATGCGTGGACTCGCGGCACACTCGAATGGTTTCCAGTCCATTCGTGCCTTATCTATCTTAATGAGTCTGTTAGGTACGATTGACCGCCCAGGTGGCTTCCGCCATAAAGCGCCGTTCCCGCGTCCAATTCCACCTTGCGCGAAAACGCCAAAAGGTCCGGAAGGCGTTCAACCAAATACACCTCTTGATGGTATGCCGTTAGGCTGGCCCGCGGAACCAAATGACCTGTTTGTTGATGACAAGGGTGAGCCGGTTCGTATTGATAAGGCGTTCTCATGGGAACACCCATTATCAGCTCACGGCTTGATGCATAACGCGATCACTAACGCGGTAAACAAAGACCCGTACGATATTGATACCTTATTGATCTTCATGGCTAACATGGCATGGAACTCGTCAATGAATACTGACGAAGTACGTAAGATGCTAAATGATAAGAATGAAGATGGTTCATTCAAGATCCCATTCCTGATTGTTGCAGATGCATTCCAGTCAGAAATGTCTGCCTATGCTGATTTATTACTACCTGATACAACCTACCTCGAACGTCACGATGTTATGTCGATGCTTGATCGTCCTATCTCAGAATTTGATGGTCCTGTTGATTCGGTGCGTATTCCTGTTGTACCACCTACCGGTGATTGCAAACCCTTCCAGGAAGTCCTGATTGAAATGGGTTCACGTTTAAAACTGCCCGCATTCACTAAAGAAGATGGCTCACGTAAATACCGTGACTACCCTGACTTTGTTATTAACTATGAAACAGCGCCGGGTTCTGGTATTGGTTTCTTATCCGGTTGGCGTGGTAAAGGTGGCGAGAAGTTCATGAAAGGTGAACCGAACCCGAACCAGTGGGAAATGTATGAGAAAAACAACTGTGTTTATCATCACCATTTACCCAAGTCTTACCAGTACATGCGTAACTGGAATCGTGGTTATTTAAAATGGTCTCAAGAGCATGGCCTACAGCGTTGGGCTGAGCCAATTAACATTCATATTTACTCAGAAGTGTTAATGAAATTCCGTTTAGCGGCACAAGGTAAGCTTGAAGGCAAACAACCACCTGAACGTTTACGTAATCGTGTTGATGAGAACTTTGATCCATTACCGTTCTATGCTGAACCGTTAGAAGTCCAGTTAACAGATAAACAGAAATATCCTTTAGCTGCCCTGACGCAACGTCCAATGGCGATGTACCACTCGTGGGATTCACAAAACGCGTGGTTACGTCAGATTCATGCACATAACTACATGTACATTCACCCTTCAACTGCACAGGCGCAGGACATTGAAGACGGTGGCTGGATGTGGGCTGAATCGATGCACGGCAAAGTGCGTTGTATGGCACGTTACTCTGAAGCGGTTGAACCGGGTACTGTATGGACCTGGAATGCCATTGGTAAAGCCAGTGGTGCATGGAACCTGGATGGCGATGCCAATGAAGCGAAAAAAGGTTTCTTGTTAAACCACTTAATCTCTGAAGAACTGCCTGTAAATGAATGTGGTGAGCATATTTCTAACTCTGATCCGGTTACCGGTCAGGCAGGTTGGTATGACGTGCGTGTTCGTGTTTATAAAGCAGAAGATGATGAGCCTAAAGAAACTTATCCCCAGTTTGATGAAATGCCAGCCGTACCGGGTACGGGTGAACGTCGTAAGAAACAGGGTTTCTTCGCCGGTATGTTTGTAAAGAATAAGTAACAGAAGATATAGCCACAAAGGGCACGAGGGGCACTAAGAAAATATAAACTTTAAAAATTGAACCACTGGGTCACGGGTAACACGGGGATAATAAGTTTTAAACTCCCAGAGTCCCCTTGCTCCCCGTGGTTTTTAAATCTTTTAGGTTTTTCTTAGTGTTCTTTGTGTCCTTGCTGGCCAATTTAAATATTTAAGAGTAAAGACTATGACACAATTAGCACTAGTTATAGATTTAAATGTTTGCGTAGGTTGTCATGCCTGCGTAACCAGCTGTAAAGAATGGAACACGTCAGGTCCTGCTGGTTTCATGACGGATGAAAACCCTTACGGCAAAGATCCAACCGGTACTTTCTTTAACCGTGTGCAAACTTATGAAATTGGTGAGTTTCCTAAAACTGAAACGCTTCACTTTCCTAAAAGTTGTTTACATTGTGAAGATGCACCTTGTGTTCCTGTTTGTCCTACTGGCGCAAGTTACAAGCGTGACCAGGACGGTATCGTTCTAGTTGATTATGACAAGTGTGTTGGTTGTCGTTATTGCACCTGGGCTTGTCCTTACGGTGCGCGTGAGATTGATGAAGATCAAAAGGTCATGAAAAAATGTACCTTATGTGTTGATCGAATTTATGATGAGTCATTACCCGAAGCAGAACGCAAACCTGCATGTGTATTGGCTTGTCCGACAAGTGCACGTTTGTTTGGTGATGTTCATGATCCTGAATCAGAAGTTTCTGTCACGATTCGTGAAGAAGGTGGTTACCAGTTAATGCCGGAATGGGGCACTCACCCATCTAACCATTACTTACCGCGTCGTAAAACACGTATGCATATTCATGAAGATGAATTACAACGTGCGGATAACCCACTTAATAAAGAACAACGTGGTCCAAGTGGTCCGGTCGAAGGCACAACACTCGACGATTCTACTTCTTGGTAATAATTATTTGCCACCAAGGACACGAAGAACACCAAGAAAAAATACTTCGTGTCCTTGGTGGCTAAAATTTTTAAATATATAATTTAGGAGAACGACAATGCATCCGGCATTTTCAGTTATCTTTTTAACAACACTTATTGGTGTCGGCCAGGGTTTATTCCTGGCGATTTTCACCGGGCATAGTTATGCTGCAGTTCAGTTAGTTTCTGCACAAGACAGCGTCGCGTTTTACGGTGTAGGTGGTTTAATTGCTTTATTGTTTTTAATTGGTGGTTTAACTGCCTCCTTCTTCCATCTTGGTCGTCCAGAACGTGCATGGCGTGCAGCTGCAATGTGGCGTACATCATGGTTATCGCGTGAAGTTATCGTATTACCGGCATTAATGGTTTTAGTTCTTATTTATACTGCTATGCAGTTTCTTGATTTGGACACCGTTTTATACACCAGTGAAACAGGTAATGTTCTGCATTTAAGTCTGATAATCGGAACTATGGCTGCGACTGCAACCTTCGTATTGTATATCTGTACCTCAATGATTTATGCCACGATTAAATTCATTCAGGAATGGGCATGTGCATTAACCGTTATTAACTACCTGTTACTCGGTACCGCATCAGGCTTTACCCTTGCCGCAGCGCTTGCCAGCGCCAATGCACCAGAGCTATTAGCGTTATATGGTAACTGGGCGATCATTATTACCGCTTCTGCATTTTTTACCCGGGGTGGCTCACTGATTCGTAATGCGCGCATTAAACCTATCTCAACCATGCAAACTGCGATTGGTGTTCGTCATACCAAGATTCAACAAAAGTCGATGGGTATGCAGGGTGGTTCAATGAACACGCGTGACTTCTTCCATCATAAAACAGCTGCATTTTTAAAAGTCATTAAGTGGAGCTTTATGATCCTGGTTTTCCCTGTACCTCTTATTTTACTTTGGTCAGGTGTTAATTCAGGTAGCACCAGCGTATTACTCGGCGCATTCATTATTCAATATATTGGTTTAATTGCCGAACGCTGGTTCTTCTTCGCACAGGCGAATCACCCTCAAAACCTGTATTACCAAACGACTTAATATTCCTAAGTTATTGTTAATACAATAAAAAAGCCGCCCGGTAGCAATACCTGGCGGCTTTTTTCATACTTTTTATTTTTATTCAGTTTGGTTCAGCTTGGGTTCAGCTCCACCTGTCTATAGTTCTCCATAACAGCTAGTAAAGCTGCTCAAATTAAAAGGAGAACCACTATGAAATCTGTAATTAAAACAACCATTGGCATCTTGGCTATTAGCCTGGCAAGTGTTTCTGTTTCACAGGCCGATTCTAACCGTCATAATCGTGACTATGACAGGGCACCGCATAAACAGTACAGCAAAAAATTTGATCGTCGTGATGATCGTAAGCATCAGTATCGGCAACATCGTGGTGACCATTTGCCAGGTCATAGCAAACACCCGCGCTTGAAACATTCTGGCTGGAAACGCCATTACTGGGAGCACAAGCGCTTACGTGCAATTAAACGAATGCATCGCCAGGAACGTCGAGCATTAAAACGCGTGTACCGTGAACGTGAATACCGTCGTGCCTTACGTCGCGACTATCATCATAATCGTGGACATGTTCGCTATGTTGCACCCGCTCCACGTGTAACTTACCGCACACATTCTCACTCAAAAAATGTAGTGCCCGTCATCGCGGGTGGCATTATCGGTTCATCTATTGCCAATAATGTGAGCCACGGTGATCCTGCGGCTACACTGGGTGGCGCAATTTTTGGGGCAGTTATTGGTGATGCCATTGCGCGTCATTAAATGGCAAAAAACTGGTGAAAAGCGTAAGGCTTGGTTATCCTTTATGTACAGGTCAGAATAACTGCTGATCTGTACATAACATAACCTGACCTGAACTATAGCCAATATGCCGGGAAGCACTATGAAATATTCGTTATTACCTGCCCTGTTTTTAATAATCGTAGCCGTCATCAGCCCGCTGAACCAGGCATCCGCACAGCCATCTCATAGCTATATTCAGTTAGCTCAAAGCAGTCAAAGTCTTGATAAAGCCGTTCAATCTGTAAAACAGAAAACCGGCGGACGTATCCTTTCTACAAAAACCGTAACTAAAAACGGTAAACGTGTGCACAAAATTAAAGTGCTTTTACCTTCAGGCAAAGTCCAGGTGTTTCGCGTTAATGCAAACTAATTTTTATTATGCGTTTATTAATCATTGAAGACGAGCCTAATATAAGAGAGCAATTACACCAGTACCTGCAACAGCAAGGCTATGCCGTTGACAGTGCAGAGGATGGAAAAGCCGGCTTATTCCTGGGAACGGAGCATCCTGTTGATCTCGCCATTGTTGATCTTGGCTTGCCTGGTATGCCAGGTATCGAAGTCATTCAGAAGTGGCGCGAACAGGGTAAAACATTCCCTATACTTATATTAACTGCGCGCGGCAAATGGCAAGATAAGGTTGAAGGGCTTGAAGCGGGTGCCGATGATTACCTGGTAAAGCCCTTTCATAATGAAGAACTGCTGGCCCGCACCCGTGCCCTTCTACGCCGCTCTGCCGGAATCAGTCAACCCGTCATTCAGTTTGAAAAGATAAGCATCAATACCTCGCAACAAACAGTGTCAGTTAACCAGCAGCAACTGGAACTCACCGCATATGAATACAAAGTCATTGAATACCTGGTAATGAATTCTGAAAAGGTCATATCAAAAACTGAACTAACAGAGCATATCTATGACCAGGATTTTGATCGGGACAGCAATGTTATCGAGGTTTTTGTCGGGCGCTTAAGAAAAAAACTTGATCCTGATGGAGAACTCAAACCCATTGAAACTTTACGTGGGCGTGGTTACCGCTGGAACTTAACACCACTTAATGAAGATGCCAGCACATCATGAATTTTTCGATTCATAACCGAATATTGCTTTCGGCATTCATCACACTTGCCCTGTTTATGGGACTTACCGGTCTCGTTCTCGATAAAGCCTTTCGCGCTAACATTAATAATCTACAACAGGAAAATTTACGTACTCAAATATATTCATTGCTCGCTGCAGCTGAGCTTGATGACAATGATAATTTACAACTTCCAGAAGTCATGACTGAACCACGTTTAAACTTGTTAGAATCCAGCCTCCATGCACGGGTAACAACTAAAGACAATAAAGTGGCATGGCAATCAAAGTCTATGCTGAATATTAAATTACCTTTTATATGTAATAGAGAAATGGGTAAGTTTTCATTTTCAGAAATGACACAGGATAAAAATAGTTACACTTTAGTTACTTTCAGCACGCAGTGGGTTATTGATAACAGTGAGCAAACATACATTTTTCAGGTTGCGGAAAATGATAATGTATTAACTTCACAAATTAATTTATTTAGAAAAGAACTCTGGAGCTGGCTGGCCGGGGTCAGTACACTATTAATAATGATTCAAACTGTTATTTTGCGCTGGGGACTTAAACCCTTACGCTATGTGGCTAATGATTTACTCAAAATTGAAAACGGTGAAAAAAATAGACTAGCGACTAACTACCCAAAAGAGATTACACCTTTAACGAAAAACCTTAATCAACTTCTTGATTCTTCACAAAGCCAGTTAAAGCGTTACCGTGAGGCTTTAGGTAATATGGCGCATAGCCTGAAAACTCCCCTTGCTGTACTGCAGGGGATTTTTAATAGTACAGAGTCTAAAGATAAAGACACCGCGCTGGAACAACTTAAAACCATTAATGAAATTATCGAGTATCAATTACAACGTGCAGCAACTGTTGGTCGACAACAGCTTGCCGAGTCCATACCACTTCGTCCTGTCGCAGAAAAAATTATTAACACCCTGGATAAAGTATATAAAGATAAAAATATCCAGGCCAAGATTAATATCCCGGACAACTTTAGTATAAAAATGGATGAAGGTGATCTTTTCGAGCTACTGGGGAATTTAATCGAGAATGCCTATAAATGGTGTAACAAGCAGGTCATCATCAGTAGCAGTAATACTAATGACAAGCTTATCCTGATTATTGAAGATGATGGCCCGGGTATAAGTGATGAGCAGCGGGAACTGATTCTACAACGAGGAAAACGTGCTGACCAGTCAACACCCGGTCATGGTCTTGGGCTTGCGATGGTGAGTGATATGTTATTACTATATAACGCATCTATACAGATAACGAAAAGCAACCTGGCGGGTGCAAAAATTATAATTTCAATATAAGCATAGATTAATTACAAGTCGGGAACTTAACCCAAAAAGTTGACCCGTTGTTAACTTCACTTTCTACACCTATTTCACCATGCATTACTTCAGTTAATTTTTTAGTAATGATCAAACCAATACCTGTACCTTCAATTTTTGAATCTTTTATGCCAAGACGATTAAACTCAGTAAATAGTTCTGGTAACAAAGCCACATCAATTCCTTTACCTGTATCAATAACACTTATCTTAATCTTATCGTCAGCAATACTTTCTTCACAATCAACAGTAATTATGCCATTTTCATTATTATATTTAACTGCATTACTTAATAAATTTAATATAACCTGTTTAAATCTTTTTCTATCTACCCTGAGGCAGATGTTGCTACTCTCAAAATCATCAATTGAAATTTCCTCATTATTAAATTTATATATAAATGATATATTTCTTTGTTCAGCCAATGGTCTTATTAAAGAGAGACATTCATACAGAATATATGAAAAGGCAGTTTTTTCATAATTAAACTCAATATTACCAGATTCAATTTCAGACAAATTAAGTATTTCATTAATAAGATCCAATAAGTGACTACTGGCATTAATTATTTCATCAATATTATCTAATTGAATATCACTAAGGTTATCTGGTGCAAGTTTTAATAATTGCGCAAAACCAGAGATAGCATTCATAGGAGTACGTAATTCATGACTCATTCTTGAGAGGAAATCAGACTTGGCTCCGTTTGCGCGCTCAGCTTCTTCTTTAGCTTCGATTAACTCAACTTCTGTTCTCTTGATTTGACTAATATCTGTTCCTGCTAAAACAAATTTATAAGGGGTTCCTTTTTCATCTATAAAAGGAACAGCCGTCATCTCCAGCCAGTAAATATCATTATCTTTTTTACGGTTACATACCTGACCATTCCACATTTTTCCATCATAAATCACTTTCCATATATCATCATATTTGTTTTCTTCAACAAAACGAAAATCCTTTCCCAGCACATCTGATTCATAAAAGCCGGTTAACTTAAGAAAATGTTCATTTACATAAGTAATCGTTCCTTCAATATCCAGCATTATTACAATAGCATGCTGATCTATAGTGGCTAAACGATATTCACTCTCTCGTATAGTATCTTTCAAAGTTTTATTTAATCTGGATACCCGCCTTGAGCGTTTAACTCGTGCCATAATAGCCTGGGTAAAATGTGCAGGCTCTACGGGTTTCAATAAAAAATCATCACCAGCTAAATCTATTGCAGATAACTGGGTACCGATATCAAGCTCAGATGATAAAAATACAATTGGTATATGCGCATACTCATCGTTTTGTCGAATAACTTTAGCTAAATCAATCCCCGAACACTCAGGCATGTACAAATCCAGAATGATTAGATCTGTTTTAAAAGAATCAATCGCTTTATAAGCTTCCAGGGGATTAGTAAAACATAAGGTTTCAATATTATGTTGCTGCAAGATGGTTGAATAATAATCAAGAATTTCCTGTTCATCATCAATCAACATTATTTTATAGGCATCATACCTTCTGCGATTTGTTAAGTTATCTAATGATGATAATAAATTTTGCTGATTAATTGGTTTTGTAAAATATCTTCTTGCGCCAACCTGGGCAGCAGCTAACCTTGCCTGAATATCCTTATGAATAGAAAGAAACAATACCGGAGGAAAATTTTCATCCTTCTCGGATAATTGTTTTATTGTTTCTGCACCTGCAATATGCCCTTCCTTAAATGCCATATCCATAATAATCGCCGATGCTCTTTCCCTGGAAAAATAAGCATTTTCAAACTCTTTAATCTCCCGGTAATAAAAAACTTTGTAACCTTCATGTTCAAGAAATTCAAT
>Ga0207752_1001171_pt1 | contig 12156 bp, 10 predicted proteins | sample Pon2CUnioCityCA_6_FD_187272 | JGI IMG/M metagenome (GOLD analysis project Ga0207752, IMG submission 187272) | Marine sediment microbial community from Union City, CA, USA - Pond 2C Sediment 2 (SPAdes) | ecosystem: Environmental > Aquatic > Marine > Intertidal zone > Salt pond sediment ... | reverse complement strand
CGGCGGCAAGCCGCCGCAGGCACCATCCATCGCCGTCCGCGGCTCAGCCCCCGGCGCCGCCGCGCTGCTCCCAGGCGGCGTAGATCTCATCGCTCCACAGGCTCTGGAACCAGGCGATGGCGGCCAGTTGCTGATCCTCATCCAGCTTGCCGGCGAAACCCGGCATCCAGCCACCCAGCGGCACACCGCCGCGCGCCACCGTGCGCTGCAACTGCGCCAGCGGGTGGTGCCAGGCGTGGGCGCTGCCATCCAGCGGCGGCGGCGGATACTTGCCGTTGTCCAGCGGCGTGCGCCACTCGGCGGTGGCTTCGGCGCGGGCGCCGTGGCAGACGGCGCAGTTGTCGGCGAAAACCCGCGCGCCGGCTTCGACCTGGGCGCTGTTGTACCAGCGTCCGGTGTCGGTCTGCGCGCCACAGGCGGAGAGCAGCGCGGCGGCGACCACGGCGAGCGTCGCCGGGGTCTGCGCGCGGCGCGGAAAGAATCGAAAATGCATGGCGATGGGCCTCGTGATTGTCTGCATTGTGCGGCGCCGGGCGCCGGCGGCGTGGCTAGACGAACGAGGCGATGGGCGGCGGCAGCGGTGGCGGCGCGCGGGCGATCAGCGCTCGCGGCGCCAGGCCCGCGGCGGGCGCCGCAGCGTGCGGCGCGAGCACGGCCTGCGGCTGCAGTGCGAGCGCTGACTCGCAGGCGCTGCAATCGGCGAAGCAGGCGGTGCAGCAGCCGGCGGGCGAGCCGACAGCTGCGACGAATGCATCACCGGCGCAGTGCCCGGCGGCGTCAGCCGGCGGCGCCAGCCACAGCGCGGCCAGCAAGACGGCCAGACAAAGCGGCGCGAGCGGCCCGCGCAGCCGGGCGAATGTCGCCGCAGCGTTCAAAAATAGATTCCCCGATGCATGTGGCCGAGGGCGTTGATCGCCGCCGAGGCGGTGCTCGATCCACCCTGGCGGCCGAGCAGGGTGATGACCTCCAGTTTCAGCTCGGGGCAGGCGTCCCACAGCGCCTGCTTGGCCTCGGCGGCGCCGACAAAACCCACCGGCATGCCGATCACCAGCGCCGGTGGTGGCGAGCCGAGGCGCAGCATCTCCAACAGGCGAAACAACGCGGTGGGCGCGCTGCCGATCACCGCGATGCTGCCTTCCAGATGATCCTGCCAGTAATCCATCGCCACCACGCTGGGGCTTTCGCCGCGCGCGCTCGCCTGCTCGGCGACGCCGAAGGCCTTGATGTGGCACTGTACCTGGCTGTCGATGTAGTCCTCGTCGATGCCGTAGCGGACCATCTCGACATCGCAGAGGATCGGTTTTCTGGCCTTCAGCGCCTGCAGGCCGGCCTCGATGGCGGCGTGGCTGAAGCGCAGGTGATCGACCAGCTCCGGATCGCCGCTGGTGTGTACCACGCGCAGCGCGACCTGCGCCTGAGCGTCGTCCAGCGCGGCCAGGTCGGTGCACTCACGGACCAGATCGAAAGCCTGCCGCTCGATGGCGTCCGGCTCGCGGATGTATTCGTACATGCGGTGCTGTTCCTCGCGCTCGTCGCGGCGCCATCATCGGCGCGCCGTGGTTCCCTGTCCAGCCGCTCGGCGCTGCTGCCGCAGCGCCGCCAGGGCCTGCGCGACATGCTGGCAAACAGCGCGACGACGGCGCAATGGCGCAGACAGCGGAAATGCGCCGCAGTCGTGCTTCTATCGCAACTTATTCTTTTTGGCGATGATGAAATAAAAAAACAGTCTAGCTGCGTTATATGGGGCTTGTTAGTTTCTGCGCCCTCGACAGATGCGCCGCGCGCGGCGCGAGGATCAGCAGCATGCCCAGACAACAGGTGATTACCGGCAACCGGCTCGACGATGGCCGCGTCGTCTACCTCGACGCCAACGGCGACTGGCGCACCGCGCTGCGCCGGGCGCAGCTCTTCGCCGACATCGATGCCGCGCGAACCGCGGTCGGCAGCGCCGCCGCAGCGGTGGTCGAAGCCTACGCCATCGAAGTTGAGAGCGGCGACGACGGCCCCCTCCCGGTGGCCATGCGCGAACGCCTGCGCGCGCTCGGCCCGAGTCGCGAAACGGGCCGCGAAGCGGGTCGCGAGGAGCCACTCGGCAGCACTCGACGCAGCACCCGGCGCGCCGCCTGAAGCCCACCCTGGCCGCAGCACACCGGGTTACAGAGGACAACCGGCATGTACCGCTACGACGAATTCGACGACGCCTTCGTGCGCCAGCGCGCGGCGCAGTTCCGCGACCAGGTGGCGCGGCGCCTCGATGGCAGCCTCGACGAGGATGAGTTCAAACTGCTGCGCCTGATGAACGGCGTCTACCTGCAGATGCACGCCTACATGCTGCGCGTGGCGATCCCCTACGGCTGCCTGTCCGGCGCCCAGCTGCGCAAGCTGGCGCAGATCGCGCGCACTTACGACAAGGGCTACGGCCACTTCACCACGCGGCAGAACATCCAGTTCAACTGGCCGGCGCTGGTGGATATCCCGCAGATTCTCGAGCAGCTCGCCGAAGTGCAGATGCACGCCATCCAGACCAGTGGCAACTGCATCCGCAACACCACCACCGATCCCTTCGCCGGCGCCGCCGCGGACGAGATCGACGACCCGCGGCCCTGGTGTGAGATCATCCGCCAGTGGTCCAGCCTGCACCCGGAATTCACCTTCCTGCCGCGCAAATTCAAGATCGCCGTCAGCGGCGGCCCGCACGATCGCGCGGCGATCCGCGTGCACGACATCGGCCTGGAGCTGGTGCGCAACGCCGCCGGCGAGAGCGGCTTTCGGGTGTTCGTCGGCGGCGGCCAGGGGCGCACGCCGATCATCGCTCCGCTGCTGCGCGACTTTCTGCCCGCCGAGCACCTGTTGTCGTACCTGGAGGCTACGCTGCGCGTCTACAACCAGCTCGGCCGGCGCGACAACCTGTACAAATCGCGGATCAAGATTCTGGTTCGCGCCACCGGCATCGACGCCTTCCGCGAGCAGGTCGAGGCCGAATGGCTGGCCGGCCGCGACGAGGCCGTCGATCTGCCGGCGGCGGAGGTCGCGCGCATCCACGCCTACTTCGCGCCGCCGACCTTCGAAACGCCCGAAGCGACGCGCGCCTGCCTCGCCGAACGCTTCGCCGCCGAACCCGAGTTCGCCCGCTGGGCGCGGCACAATGTGCGCGCCCACAAGCGCGCGGGCTACGCCTCGGCGGTGATTTCGCTGAAGGCCGCCGGGCAGGTTCCCGGCGACGCCACAGCGGCGCAGATGGAAGCCGTCGCCGCGCTCGCCGAACGCTACGCGCTGGATGAGATCCGCGTCAGCCACGAGCAGAATCTGGTGCTGCCGCACGTCGCCCAGCGCGATCTCTTCGCGCTCTGGCAGGGGCTGCGCGAAGCCGGACTGGCGAGCGCCAACCACGGCCTGATCGGCGACATGATCGCCTGTCCGGGGCTGGATTTCTGCAACCTCGCCAACGCCCGCTCGATCCCGGTGGCGCAGGCCATCGGCGAGCGCTTCGCCGATCCGCAGCGCCAGTCCACCATCGGCGGCATCCAGATCAAGATCTCCGGCTGCATGAACGCCTGCGGCCACCACCACGTCGGCCACATCGGCCTGCTCGGCGTCGATCGCAAAAACCGCGAGTTCTACCAGATCACCCTCGGCGGGCGCGCCGACGAGCACGCCGCGATCGGCAGGGTGCTCGGCCCGGCGCTGCCCTACGACGAAGTGGTCGACGCGGTGGAGACGCTGGTCGATACCTATCTGCGGCGCCGCGAATCCGCCGATGAGCGCTTCCTCGACACCTACGCGCGGATCGGCGCCGAACCCTTCAGGGAGGCCCTGTATGGCTGAGTTGCAACTGTTCGTCGACGGCCCCGCCGGCTGCAGCCGCGAGCAGGATATCTGGCACTCGCTGGGCGACGACGAAGCACATCGCGGCGAGGCGGCGATCATCGTCTGCGCAGCGCGCTGGCGAACCGGGCGCGACGAACTGCTGCGCAGCGATGCGCGCCTCGGCCTGCGCCTCAGCAGCGGGGACGCGCCCGACGATCTCGCCAGCATCTTTGCCGACGATCTCGACTACTTCGACCTGATCGAGCTGAATTTCCCGAAGTTCAACGACGGCACCTGCTACAGCTACGCGCAGCTGCTGCGCCGTCGCTACCGCTTCAGCGGCCAGCTGCGCGCCAGCGGACAGGTGTTGCCGGATCAGCTCGCGCTGATGCGCCGCTGCGGCATCGATGCCTTCGTCACCGCCGACCCGCGCACCGCTCGTGCGCTACTCGATGGCGGCCCGCCGCAGGTCACCCCGGTCTACCAGCGCGCCGCCGACCGCCGCCGCACGCTGGCCGAACGGCGCAGCACGTAGCCAGCAACGCGATCCGGGCAACGCAAAGCCGCTGCCACCGCGGTGGCGCTTTATGACAGACTGGCACCCTCCCTCCGCAGCACATCGGTGCCATGCAAGAATTCGCCGAGCAGATCCTGCACACGCTGGGCATCGACGCCGCCTGGCTGGGCGCGCTGACGCTGCTTTCGCTGCTGACCTTTTTCGGCTCGCTGGCGCTGCTGCCGCTGCTGGTGGCACGCATCCCGGTGGATTATTTCACCGATGCCCGCCGGCATCACGGCCGCACCCAACACCTGCACCCGGTTCTGTATGTCGCCCTGCGGCTGGCCAAAAACCTGCTCGCGGTGCTGCTGCTGCTGGCCGGCATCGCCATGCTGGTGCTGCCGGGGCAGGGTCTGCTGACGCTGCTGATCGCCATTTCGCTGGGTGACTTTCCGGGAAAATATCGCCTGGAGCGCGCCATCGTGCGCCGCGAAGAGGTGTTCCGCGCGATCAACTGGCTGCGCCAGCGCCGCGGCGTCGGGCCGCTGCTGCATCCGGACGATCCGCCTGCCGCGGGGGGCGGCGGCGATGCCGATGGCTGCCGCGATCCGCTGCACGACGACGCCTGAGAGGCCGGCGGCCGTCAGTCGGGCAGCGCCGTATCGCGCTGGCCGCGCAGCCAGTTGCGCGCTCGAAGCAGGCTGTAGTTGACGCTGGCGGCACCACGCAGCGCCAGTCGATAGCTGTGTATCGGGGTCAGCTCGACGCCGAAATCGCGCTTGTAGCAGTCGCGCTCGCCACGCATCAGGTCGTAGTGCTGCTCACCGCGCTCGATGGCGGCGCGGATCTCGCGACTGTGGGCGACCAGCAGCGGCGAGTGGCGCGCGCCGTGCAGCGGGTCGAAGCCGCTCTGGTAGTAGTGGCAGCAACCGGCGTCGCGCAGGCCGTAAAAGCCGGCGACGGTGCGCTCGCCGAGGTGATAGAGGCGCAACTGCAGTGCGCCCTCGGCGTACAGGCTGCGGCACAGCATGCGATGGAAGGCGTTGAAGCGCGGTGCGGCAAATGCCCCCGGGCAGCCGCGCGAGGCCCAGCGCCGGGCGTGCAGGCGGGCCAGCTCATCGAGCATCGCCGCGGCCTGATCGGCGCTCTGCGGGGCCTGCGCGGTGAAGCCGCCGGCCGCAGCCAGAGCGCGCTCGCGGCGGCGCAAACGCTGGCGCATGGAGGGTCGCAGGCTGTCTAACCAGGCCTCCCGGCTGTTCGGCAGGGTGACTCGATGGCGCCAGCCGCAGGCCTCGGGCAGCACGGCGTAGCGGCCGCGCAGACGGGCGATCAGCGCTTCGAGATGGGCACCGCGCAGCACCCGATCGAAGCGCATGCCCTGCCAGCGATGGTTGTTTTCACTCAGGTAGTCGCCGATGGCGGCCAGACAGTCGGCCTCGTGGCCAGGGCGGATCAACAGGTCGAGGTATTCGCTGCAGACCGCTTCGCGCTCCGCTTCGCCGGTGCCGAGAAAGCGCAGGCAGCGCTCGGCGCCGCTGGGTACCAGCGCCTGCAGGTAGAGTGGCGCCAGCGCCACCAGTTCGCCGCCATCGCGCACTGCCAGCAGGTGCAGGCGGTCGCCGCGCGCGCGGTAGATGTCCCACCACAGACTCATCCACTCCCAGCGCAGGAACGGCGGTGCAGCGCAACAGCGGTGCAGATCCCCCCAGGCGGTGCGCAGCTCGCTGAGTGCGCCCTCGTATTCCAGTAGCTGCAAGCGCGGGCCCATTGCTGCCGGAGCCGATATCGGGGTCGGCAGAAACGCTTCCTTGTGCATGATCCTAATCCACTTTGCATCGGCCAGTCGGCAGGCAAAGAGTAACCATGCCACCAGCAAACCACCATCGCCCAGTACGCAGAATCCGGGGTGCAGAACGTGTAGCCGCGAAGTCGCAACGCGCGCCGCCGGCGGCTGCCACCGCAACAAAAAAAGGCGGCCCGAAGGCCGCCCGCTGGTGGTCGATGTCGCCGCGCTCAGTTGGCGTTGCGCACCAGCCGCAGGTAGAGGGTCTCGCTCTGTTGCTCGCGCCAGTCGTTGCCGGAGTGGAAGTCGAACACCACGACCTGCCCATCGTCCTCGCTGGGGCTGGCACTCCAGTACTTGCCGGCGTTCTGCGTGGTCGGGATGTTCTCGGTGAACACCACGGTGTTCATGGCCGGGTTGAAGGTGCAGCGCTCGATGATCGAGGACAGCTCCTTGGCATCCGGCAGCCGCCAGTCGGCGTGGCCTCCGGGGTTGATGTCCTGGTTGTCGCTATACCCGGCATCGCTGTTGACGCGCCGCGCATAGGCCAGCGCATCGCTCCAGCTCAGCAGCCGCGGGCCGACATCGACGACCGGGTTGACCGCCGAGTAGTCGGTGTAGTCGATGTTGCCGCCACAGTCGCTGCCGGCCTTGCCGGCGGCGCACTTCATCCACATCAGCCCGGTTTTGGTGTCGGTGACGGTACCGTCGCCGTTGTCGTCGAAACGGCTCGTCGGTGTGCTCTCGGCGCCGCCGCTAAAATCGGCCAGGCATTCGGCCTGCGCCGCGCCGGTGGCGCCGACCAGCAGCAGTGCGGCGCACAGCTTGGTAACTTGTCTGTTCACGTCGCGTTCTCCTCTAGTTGCCGCCGCGCACAAGGCGGATGGCCAGTGTGCCGGTTTTGTTCATGGGGCTGATGTGGCCGTTGCCGAAGTTCACCGTCCAGGCGTTCTTGCGCACATGGGTGAGCCAGCGATAGCTGGTTCCCGTCCAGTGGGACTGGCTAGCGGTGCCGGGGAAGAAGTCGCTGTCGATCGCCGGGCCGCTGTCGCTGCCGAGGTGGACCAGCGAGTACAGCTCGTCCACCTGCGGCAGGCGCCAGTCGCTGGCGCCGCACAGGCCCTCGGCGTTGACCGCATCGACGTAAGCCTGGCTGTTGTCCACCGTCAGCGGGTCGAGATCCTCGGCGCCGGCCCAGGGTTCGGCATCCGGATTTTGCTGGTCGACGAAATCCGGCTCGAACCAGCTGTAGCTGTTGCCGCCATCGCGCAGGCCGTCGTCGTCGGTCTTCACCTCCCAGATCAGCCCGGTGACCTCGTCGCGCACGCAGGCCCAATCGGTCGCTTCCGGGGCCAGCTCGGCGCCGCTGGCATCCAGCTTGGTGTAGCTAAAGCTGGCGCGGCCGACGTTGCCGTCCTGCACCGGGTGGCTGTCCTGCGGACAGCTGAGCCCGTTGCTGTTGCCGTCGCTGCACTGGCTGATACCGGTGCTGGCGACGCCGGTGTCGTCGTCGTCGATGATCGTAGCCTCGGCCACGGCGTCGCCGAGCACGGCGTTGGCCGAGGCGTTGCTCAGGGTCACGGTGAAGGTCTTTTCGGCGAACACATCCAGCTCCGCGTCGCCGCTGATCGGCACCTGCACCAGGGTCTGCGATTCGCCCTCTGCAATGCTCGCCGTGCCGCTGCTGGCGGTGTAGTCGACATCGACCACGGCGCTGTCGCCGGGCCCGCTGGAGGTTGCGAAATCCACCGTGGTGGTGCCGATTGCCGGCACGCTGGTGGAGACGATCAGATCCAGCGTGTTGTTGCTGTCGGCGCCGCCTTCGTAGGCGCTGGCCGGGGCGATCGACACGGTCGGCGCATCATCGTTGTTGATGGTGCCGTTGCCGATATCGCCGCCGAAGGCGATCTGCGCGTTATCCGAGGGGTTGCTGAGGTTGAGGGTCAGCAGCTCGGCCTGCTCGGCCACATCGTCACCGATCACTTCCACCGTCACCGTCGCTTCGCTGTCGCCGGCCGGGATCACCAGCGTGCCGCTGTTGGCGGTGTAGTCGTCACCGGCACTGGCGGTCACGTCGGCGGTCGCGTAGTCGACGCTGATCGGCTCCGAGCCGGCCTCGCTGAGGCTGATGGTGAAGGTCAGCTCGCTGGTCTCGCCGCTGTTGCCCTCGGAGACTTCGGCATCGCCGACGCTCAGCTCGGGCAGGTCGTCATCGACGATGGTGCCGGTGACGCTGGGCGTGCTCACGGTGAGCAGCGGATCACTGCTGGAGAGCTGCAGGGTGAAGGTCTCGTCGCCCTCGATGATGTTGTCGCTGGCCACCTGCACGCTGATCTGCGCGCCGCTGTCGCCGGCGGCGATCTGTAGCGTGCCGCTGGCGGCACCGCTCGAATGGCTGTAGTCATCGGGGTTGCTGGCGGTGCCCGGCTGCAGCGCCCAGTCGAGGGTCAGCGGCACATCGGTGGCGCTGGCGAAAGCAATGTCGAAAACCAGCGGCACGCTGCCGACGTCGGTCTCTGTGGCCGAAGTATCGACGGCGCTGACACTCAGCTGATCGTCGTTTTCGATGGTGCCGGTGGCGACGTCGCCGCCGGCGGCGATGCCGGCGTTGGCGGAAGGATTGCTGAGCGTCAGGCTCAGCGTCTCGTCCGCTTCCACCGTGGTATCGCCCTTGATCGGCACGCTGACCACCACCTGCTGCTGGCCGGCGGCGATCGTCGCCGTGCCGCTGACGGTGCTGTAGTCGGTCACCGAGCTGGCGCTGATGTTGTCGCTGAGGTAATCGACAGTGACCTCTTCCACCGCCACCTGATTGAGGGAGATGACGAATTCGAGGTTGCTGGTGCCGTCGTCGCCCTCGGCGACGCTGGCGTCGGCCACCGATAGCTGCGGGCTGTCGTTGTCGACGATCTCGCCGCTGACGGTGGCGATGTTGAGGCGCGCGCCCTGGGCGTTGGAGAGCGTCAGCGAGAAGCGTTCGCGCGGTTCGACGTCATCGTCTTCGAGTATCGGCACGCTGACGCTGCCACTGTCCTGGCCGGCGGCGATGCTGACCAGCACATCGCTCAGGGCGGTGTAGTCACTGCCAGCGGTGGCGGTGTCGTCGCTGGTGCTGGCGCTGAAGCTCACCGGACCGGGGGCCGGCTGGTCGAGGGTGACGGTGAATTCGACGCTGCCGGCGCCCTCGTCCGCCTCGCCACCGGACAGGGTGGCCAGTGGCAGATCGTTTTCGAGAATCGTCGCGCTGGCGCTGGTGTTGGCGAGCACGGCATTGCCGCCGACGTTGCTCAACTCGACGCTGAATTGCTCGTTGGCCTCGGCCTCGGTGTCACCGACCACCTCCACACTGAAGGTGACGCTCTGCTCGCCGATGGCGAACTCCACCCGGCCGTTGGCACTGAGGTAGTCGGCGGGCGCCTTGGCGCTGCCATCGACGGTCCGGTAGTCGACGCCGATCACCTCTTCGGCCGGCTTGTTGAGCAGCAGGGTGAAGGTCAGCGTCTTGCTGCCACTGTCGCCCTCTTCGATCGACTGGTCGCCGATGCTGATCTGCGCCGGCGGCGGCAGCTCATTATCGACGATGGTGGCGCTGGCCTCGGCATCGGCCAGCCTGGCGTTGTCCGAGGGCGCGGAGAGCTGCAGGGAGAAGGTCTCATTGTCCTCGGAGAGATCGTCGTCGAGCAGCGGAACGCTCAGCGTGGTGCTGCTCTGCCCGGCGGGGATGGTTACCGCCGTCGCGGCCAGCGCGGAGTAGTCGCTGCCGGCGGTGGCGCTGCCGTCGCTGGTGCTGGCCAGCAGATGGATATCGGCCACGCCGACCGGATCGACGCTGATGGTGAAGACCATCGCGCCGCCGTTCTCGCTGGCGCTGGCGTCGGCGACCGAAACCGCCGAGCGATCGTTGTCGCGGATGGTGCCGGTGGCGCTGGCCGCGGCGATGGCGGCGTCGCCAGTGACATCGTAGAGCTCGACGATGAAGGTTTCGTCGCCCTCCACCAGCTTGTCGCCGGGGATTTTCACATTGACGAACCTGGCCGTCGCGCCGGTCTCGAAGTCGAGGCTGCCGTTGGCGACCGCCACGTAATCGCTGCCCGCAGTGGCGCTGCCGGCGAGGGTGCGATAGCTCACCGACACCGGGCCATCGGCGGCGGCATTGAGCTTGACGCTGAACGCCATCAGCAGCTCGCCGCTGTCACCCTCGGTGAGGCTGGCATCGTCGATCGACAGGCGCGGCAGGCCGGGGGCCTCGTCGTCGACGATCTCGGCCACCGCTTCGGCATCGCCGAGGCGGGCATTGGCCGATGGCGAAGACAGGCTGACGGCGAATTCCTCATTGGTCTCGATCAGCTCATCGCCGATCACCGGCACCGCGATGCTGGCGCTGCTCTGCCCGGCGGGGATGGTCAGCGTGCCGCTGCTGGCGCTGTAGTCGACGCCGGCGATGGCGGCGTTGGAGCCGGTCAGATCAGCGGTGACATAATCGACGGTGACATCTTCAAAGGCCGGCTGGTCGAGGCTCACGGTGAGCAGCAGATCACTGCTGCCGGCATTGCCCTCGGCGCCGCTGTCATCGGCGATATCGATCCGCGACTGGTCATCGTTTTCGATCGTCGCCGTGGCGGTGTAGGTGCTGCCGTCCGGCGCGGTGAAGGTGATGGTAAAGGTCTCGTCGGCCTCCACCTCGGTGTCGCCATTCACCGGGATCACCAACTCGCCCTCCGTGCTGCCGGCGGCGATGGTCAGCTCGCCACTGGTCGCGTCGTAGTCGACGCCGGCAGTGGCGGTGCCGTCAGCGGTCTTGTAAGCGACCACCAGATCCTCGCTGGCCGCGGTGTCCGAGGCCACCGCAAAGCGCAGCTCGGTCTTGCCGTTGTCGCCCTCGACCACACTGCGGTTGAGGATTGTCAATTCAGGGCTGGTCATGCCGCCGGCATCATCGCTGCCGCCGCCGCCACCACCGCCGCAGGCCGTCAGACCCATCGCCAGCATGCAGGCCGGGAGGATCGCCAATTGGTGATTCGTCGCCATATCGTAAGCCTTGCCATCAAGTTATTAACACTGGATGGCAACGCTACTGACGCCGTTCTGGAAAGGTCGAGTAGCACGTCACGCAATTGACGCTAGATATTGATTTGTCGATATTTTCGACAGTCAAAAGGTTGCCGGGAGCAGTCCTTTTCTGGTCCCTTGGGCAGCGCTGTCAGAGCAGCTCGTGGCGCTGCGCGCCGCAGCGGCTACAGCGGTATTCGGTGACCAGCTTGCCGCGCTTGACGTCGAACTTGCGCGCGGTGACCAGCTGCCAGCGGTGCAGTCCGCGCTGGCAGAGAAAACGGCCGCGATGCTTCTGCGCAGCGCGCGGTTTTTTGAAGGGGACGACATCGCCCATGGCCGGCGGCCTCGCGGGGTGAACTCGGCGGGGGGTGATTACTCTAAGCGCGCGAAGTCCACTACTCAAGCGCCCCGCAGACAAGCCATACAGCCCATGACCCGCATCTTGCACACCCTGCTATTACTCGCTCCGCTGGCACCGGCACTGGGCACTGCGGCGGCGCCAGACTCGGCCGCCCCCAGCGCAGTGACGACACAGCCGGCAGCGGCAGAGCGGGCCTTAACAGCACTGCCGGGCAGCGGCCGACTGGCTTTGCTGGACGGCCGCGCCACGCGCTGGCTGGAGCAGCTCGGCGGCGGCCGGTGGGTACTGCTCAAGGTCTGGGCCTCGGACTGCCCGGTGTGCAATCACAGCATTACCAGCCTGGTCGAGTTTGCCGCACACCGCAGCGACCCCCGGCTGCGCCTGCTCGGGGTGGCCATCGACGGCTACAGCAACCGCCGCGGCGTCGACAATTTCATCCGCCGCCACCGGGTCAATTTTCCGACGCTGATAGACGACGGCCACGCCGTCGATGCCCTCTACCGCGCCGGCACCGGCATGGATTGGGGCGGCTTCACACCCACCTTTCTGCTCTTTGACCCGGACGGTGCGCTGGTGGCCAAGCGCATCGGCCCACTGCGCGCCGAGTCGGTGCTGCGCTTTATCGACCAGCGCGAGGCTGGCGGCACCGGCGGC
>Ga0207752_1001170_pt1 | contig 12161 bp, 7 predicted proteins | sample Pon2CUnioCityCA_6_FD_187272 | JGI IMG/M metagenome (GOLD analysis project Ga0207752, IMG submission 187272) | Marine sediment microbial community from Union City, CA, USA - Pond 2C Sediment 2 (SPAdes) | ecosystem: Environmental > Aquatic > Marine > Intertidal zone > Salt pond sediment ... | reverse complement strand
GGCCAGAACGCTCTTCTCTGTCTCTGAGAGCAGTTGCCAGGAATGCTCAAAGGTCGCCCGGATGCTGCGGTGCCGTTCGGGCACGTTGCGCAGGCGAGTTGTCAGAATATCGAGATTGCGTTCGATCTCTCGAGCGATCTCGCGACAGGAATGCACGCGCAACCAGGCAGCGGCCAACTCGATGCCCAGCGGTATGCCCTCCACCAACTGGCAGATGCGCACGACGGAGGGTACGTCCGCCTCATCAAGCGAGGAGCGCTGGGTCACCCGGCGGGCACACTGCTGGAACAAAGCCACTGCGTCCATCGGAATGGCGCCTTTAGAAAGTGATAGCGCGCGTTCACTCTTCAAAAAGGGCCATTCTGATGGCACGCTGTAGGATTTCCCGTCGCCCACCGTCTCCTCTTGGGGATAGGTTAAGCCCCGCACCTCATAGACCCATTCCTCCCGCACGTTCAACCGCTCCTGCGAAGTGACCAAAAGGACCAAGGCCGGCGCACGCCGAAGCATCTCGGTCAAGAATGTGCTCCCCTCCAAGATATGCTCCAGACTATCCAGCACCAGCAGCAACTCCTTTTCACGCAGGTAGCCCAGGAGTTGTTCTTTGGGATCCTGCTCCTCGTGGAAGGAGAAGTCGAGGGCATCGGCTATCGTGGGTGCAAATAATCCAGGAGAACTGACAGCGGTGAAGGGCACAAAGGTGACGCCGTGGGCGAAGGCACCCATGTGATCCGCCGCCGCCCGAAGCGCCAGGCGAGTCTTCCCGATGCCACCGGGGCCGACGACGGTCACCAGCCGGCAGTCGGGGTTGGCCAGCAACTCGGCCAGCTCCGCCCGTTCTGCCGCCCGGCCGACAAAGGGGGTCGGTGAGGGAGGCAAGTTATGCAAGGGAGCAAAGGGGCGAAGGCGCAGAGGGGCTGTCTCGCCGGCTCGAATGTTTTCGTACACCGCCGTGGTCTCCTCTGTCGGCTCGACGTGTAGCTCCTCGGCCAGGGTCTGACAACACGCTTCATACTGGGCCAGGGCCGCGCTGCGTTGCCCGTCTATCGCCAACAGACGCATCAATTGCCGATGGGCCTCCTCGCGCCAGGGCTCTAGCGTTATTTGACGCCACGCATACCCCTGTGCTCGCTCATAATCGCCGCGTCGCTCGTAGTAATTGGTCAGATGATGGAGTGCACCTATCATCTCTCGGTGAAACCATTCCCGTTTGAGCGAAGCCCATTCCTCGAAGACACTGCTGTCGCTCAGGAAGAATTGCTTCAGAAAGCCCTCACGGTACAACTCAGCCTTTTGTTCCAGCCGCCGCACACAGGGGAGACAGCTCCCCAGACGACGGTGCCGGTGCCGTTCGCAGGCCTCGACGAGGGCCGTAAACGCCGCGACGTCCAGCCAATGGTCGCTGTCGCGGTTGAATTGGATCGTCTGGCGGCTGACCAGCAGGAATGGCACAGCCCCATCCCGGTCACCGATCGCTCGACGCAGGTAGGAGAGCGCCTGGCGCAGGTTCTGGTGAGCCCTACGCTCGGGCTCATCAGGCCACAGTAGCCCAGCCAGCGCATCCCGGCGGTGAGGACGATCTGCTTCGACGACCAGATAGGCCAGCAGCGCCCGCGCCTTGTCGGTGGCGAAGTCAGTGACGGGTTCCCCGTCCAAGGCTACCCGAAAGGATCCCAACAGAGAGATGGAGAGTCGATGCATACCAGTGATTGGCACAGATAGCGGTCAGCGAACAGTGGACTGGGAGAGATTATACTATCATTCGACCCTATGAGCAATGGTTCTCTAGGATTTCGCAGAGTGAGACCCTAAAGGTTTTAGAACATTGAACCATCAGTTGAGATTCTTTAGAAATGCACAGAAATCCTGGAAATTCTTGAGGTTGACATTGAAACCTTTAGGGTCTTGATCAGCGACCCCGCAAAGTCCTGAAGAGCCTGAGCAATGAAGTCGCCGTTCTGACGTTTTTTTGACGATAGAGACGTAAAATTGTGGCAGGAGATGAAAATCATGGATAAACAACGACGAGAACAACGGTATCGATCGTACCTGCTGCGCCTGTGGCAGACCAGCGACGGAAGAAAACAGGTTTGGCGCGCATCTCTCGAGAGCCCGGGCGGCGGAGAGCGCCGAGGGTTCGCCAGCCTGAGAGACCTGTTCGGCTTCTTGCAGGCCCAGACCGAGCGCCAGGATAAGAGGGATTGCAGGCCAGGCACACAGGGTGGGGAAGGAGATGGTACGGCAACGAGTTTCTGATTCGGTTCCCGAACCCCCACGTGCCTTTTCAAGAGATGATATAACATACAAGGAGAAATGTGATGCAGATCAAGAAATCACTCATAGCTTTTGCCCTCGGTCTGGGGTTGACCTTGGCCCTGTTGCTTGCCCTGAACATAGTCGAAGGGTGGCTGCTGGGCGGCGGCCGGCTGCCGGTCGCCCGCGCGGCGAGCTTTACGGTCACCAAAAAGTCGGATGCCAACGACGGCGCTTGTGACGCTGACTGCTCGCTGCGGGAAGCCATCGTCGCGGCCAATAGCAATGGCGAGACTGATATCATCACGCTGGGCTTCGGCAGATTCGGTCTGACGATCACCGGCACGGGCGAGAACGCGGCCGCCACCGGCGACCTGGACATCACCGGCCCGTTGACCATCACCGGCCGTGGCCCGGGTCAGACGATCATTGACGCCACCGGCGTCATCTCCGACCGGGTTTTCGACATACACTCCGGTGCAGGCACGGTCGTCATCTCTGGGGTGACGATCATGAACGGCAATGTCACCGGCCTGGGCGGCGGTATCTACAACTACAATGCCGATTTGACCCTGGTCAACGTCGAGGTCAGGAACAACGTCGTCACCGGCACGGTGTCTCAAGGGCGGGGTGGTGGGATATATGTCAATCAAGGTAGTCTGTCGTTGGATGGGGTCCAAGTCGTCAGCAACACCGCCAACATCTACGGCGGAGGGGTATACTTCAACCGGGGCAGCGGGACGTTGAGCAGTGGGCAAATCATCAGCAACACCGCCAGTGCCGGGGGTGGGGTGACCGTGTTCAACGCTGCTGCTGCCTTCACCCAGACCGGTGACAGTATGGTGGCTTACAACGCTGCCGGCAAGGGCGGTGGGGTGCACATCTATCAGGGCAGCGCGACGTTGCTTGAGGGGCAGATCTTTAGCAACACCGCCGATCTCTATGGTGGTGGGGTGATTGTCTACCAGGCGGGTGCAAGGTTTACGATGAGTGGGGGACAAATCATCAGCAACACCGCCGGAGACCGTGGTGGCGGGGTGTACATCTACTTCGGCAGCACCGCGGCGTTGAGCGGGGGACGAGTCGCTGGCAACACCGCACCCGATGGCGGCGGGGTGTACGTCGCTAGTAGTAGTGCCGTCTTTACCCAGACCGGAGGAGTGCTGACCCATAACACTGCCGACGATGGCGGCGGAGTGTACGTCGCTATCGGCAGCGCGACCTTGAGCGGGGGGCAGGTCACCGGCAACACGGCTACCTTTGGCGGCGGGGTATACGTCCGCGAGGGCAGTGTGACGCTGAACGGGGGCCAGATCACCGGCAACACGGCCACCAACGATGGCGGCGGGGTGTACGTCTCCCAGAGCGACGCGACGTTGGGGTTGAGTGGGAGTCAAATCCTCAGAAACACCGCCGACGACGATGGCGGTGGGGTGTATATCGGCTCTGGCGGCGCGACCTTGAATGGGGGGCAGGTTATCAGCAACACCGCTGCTGGAGCTGGTGGCGGGATGTACAACAACAACGGTACGCTGACCCTGGTCAACACTACCCTCAGCGGCAACAGGGCCACTGCGGGCGGCGGTGGCGGTCTCTGGAACAACAATGGCACGTCGGTGTTGACCTACACGACCGTCGCCAGCAACACGGCCAACGCTGCGGGAGGTGGTATCCGCATGGCGGCCGGCACGGTTGTTCTGAGAAACACGGTCGTTGCTCACAACGCTAGTACTGCTGTTTCAAATGAGAACTGCGGTGGCCTGGATCCGACTTCAAACGGCCACAACCTGGAGAACCTCGACACCTGTGGCCTCAGCGCCACCGGCGACATCACGAATACCGATCCGCTCCTCGGCTCGCTGGTCGAGGAGAACGAGACCTGGGTGCATCCCCTCCTGGAGGGCAGCCCGGCCATTGACCAGGGGCCGTGCTTGCCCAGCGTGACGACGGTTGACCAACGCGGCGTGACTCGGCCCCAGGGTGACGGCTGTGACGTCGGCGCCTACGAGTTCCTGGTTGCGCCCACGGGCGTCGTCGTCGACGGCCCGACCGAGGGCACCGTCGGTGAGCGTTACACGTTCGAGGCGACCGCCAGTCCACCCACGGCTACCCCTCCGTTTACGTACACCTGGTCGCCAATGCCGGACGGTGGGCAGGCCACGGACGTGGCCACCTATAGCTGGACTACGCCGGGCACAAAGACGATCACCGTCACGGTCGAGAACGCCGGCGGCGCTGCGACCGGTACCCACGATATTGTGATCGCCGACTACAAGATCTATCTGCCGCTTGTCCTGAGGAACTGAAGGGAAGGAAAACCCCAATCGTGGACATGGTCAACAGCCTCTCCTTCTTCGAGCCGCAGGAGTGATCTGCTGCCGGGCCGGCCCCCGGATTACAAACGCCGGTGGGGGTGGGCCGGCACTCCCACGGGGAACCTGTAACACGAGGAGGAGCCTATGCAATGACCGATAGTAACTAATCAGGCCGTTGGGCGAAGGCCTCCCCATGGTGGCCGCGATACGGGCCCCTGGGGGACTGCGCCCGCGCTGCACTTGCGGTCAAACCGGCTGCGGTGAGGAGACGCTGCTACGCCTAGTGTGAAGTTCGCAGTTGTTGGGCACGTGCGCTGCAATCTATGAGGATGAGACCAGCACTCTGCCCCTTGATATACTTCGTGAGAAGGAGGAACAAGTATGAATAAGAAGGCCAGTGAGATCATGGGTGAATCTGTGATTGCCGGAGTGAGGTTAGAAGCCAAAGAACTCACCAAGAGCGCGGTGGGCTGGATTGCCGGGGAGGTTCTGACGGGCGTTGATCCCGAGCCGGCGTCGGTCCCCGGCGACCACCAGGGCATTCACTACGTGGCTGTCGGGCCCACCAAAGTGGGGTTCTTCTCGATGAAGCGCGGTTTGTTCAAGAATTCGCTTGACAAGTTGCTTGTCCAGCATTCCCGCAGCGACGTGCAGGCCGTGGAGATCAAGAATGGCGTCATGCCGGCAGCGCATTTTGTGTTCCGAGACGGCACGCACTATGTCTTGATGTGTGCAACAATGAGCTTTGGCGAACTCAAGAAGGTACGGGAGCTGTTGGTCACCCAATAGCGACCGGCAGGGATGCACTCCAATATGAATTGGTATGCAGGCCTACCCGTGGGGGTGCAGGTGGAAGTCGCGCTGCTCAACACAAACCATCCCCGAGACCAGGGCTGCGAGCTTTGGGGGCGGAACGTGGCCCGCACACACGGCCGATTGATCTGCTTCGTTTCCCCTGAGCTTCATCTGTTAGCCAGCGCACGAGAAACGCGTATAATCGAGACAACAGCGTTCCGGGGAGATTGTCCATGAATTGGCAAGATTACATTGTCGTTGATCCCACTATCTGTCACGGAAAAGCCTGTATCAAGGGCACGCGCATAATGGTTTCGGTCATACTCGACAATCTTGCTGCCGGTCTCTCTCCCGATGAGATTCTGCACAGCTATCCATCCCTGAATCGGGAGGCGGTACAGGCTGCTATTACCTACGCTGCCGAGTTGGCCCGCGAGCGTGTTGTAGCTATTCCGGCATAGACAACGCGATGGAATTCAAGATTGACGAGAATTCGTGCATATCTACCGGCGCAATTCCCCGGCTTGATCGTCCTGCGCTTGCACAGCCAGAACAAACCCCATGTTCCCAATGTCGTTGATCGTCTGACACCCATGCTTTCCAGCAGAGGCGGCTCCCACGCCGCCGGGCTTGCTTGAGCACCTTCTGTGGATTGTTGAAGAGACGCGTGTAAGGATTAGGGGCTAGTCCTCTGTCAATCATATGTTGATGGGTTTGTAGTAACGACTTTAGTCGTTTCTGCCGATTGCCCGGGAAACAGCACTTCCGTTGTATCGCCGTGGGCGGGCGGGTTGGCTCGCGCCGTTAGGCGCGCTGGTACCATGCCATGAATGAAGGGGGTACGCATGCTCAAACTACACCTCGATACGGATATAGGTGGCGATATTGATGATCTGTGCGCCTTGGCCATGGTGCTCAATTGGCCCGGCGCCGAACTGATCGCCATCACCACAGTTGCCGAGCACCAGGGCAAACGGGCCGGTTACGCCCGTTACGCCTCGGCCCTGGCTGACCACGAAGACATCCCCGTCGCGGCTGGTGCAGATGCCTCTCTGGATTGCTATCGCTCCTGGCAAGGCTTGCCAGACGAAGACGCTTATTGGCCAGAACCGATACCGCCCGTTCCAACTTCGCTTGATGAAGCGCTATCGTTGCTCCAGAACAGTATTGAGCAAGATGCGATTATTGCCACAATCGGGCCCCTCACGAATCTGGCCCTGTTGGAAAAGCGATCTCCAGGGATACTGCGCCAGGCAAGGCTCTACATCATGGGTGGTTATGTGTTCCCTCCCCGGAAAGGGTTCCCTGCCTGGGGCAATCATATGGACTGGAACGTCCAGGTGGATGTTCAATCCGCATACTATGTCATTCAGCACGCTAACCCCACACTCGTTCCAGTGTCAGTAACCGTCGAAACCTCACTCAGAAGAGCCTATCTGCCACTGCTCAGGCGGTCAGGGCCGCTGGCACAGCTCCTGGCCAGACAAGCAGAAGTCTATGCACGGGAAGTGAACATCGAAGCACGGTATGGCCAGACGTGCCAGGGTTTGCCCGAAGACACCATCAATTTTCAACACGATCCACTTGCCTGCGCCATCGCATTAGGCTGGAACGAAGGTGTGGAAATCAGCGAAATCCCTTTGAAATCGGAAATCAAGGACGGTTGGCTATTGCAGAGGGTTGACGACGGCGGGGAACCTACGAGAGTAGTGGTGCGAGTGAACGCGGACAAGTTCAACAAGTTCTGGTTGGATACAGTGGTGCGCTAGAATATGGTGACATCAGCGGGTGATTTCAATCACCCGCTGATACGCAAAGTGCGTGCGGACAGTGCGGACAGTATCTGTCCGGTTGTCCGACGAACGCACTGGTACCCTCACCCCGGCCCTCTCCCAGAGGGAGAGGGAGTTGGGCGTACTTCGCGCGGCGCGCTCCCCGTTTTGACTTATAGCCGCAGCGGGTGTATACTAGGATCATCCCTGCACGCTGCAATGAACAGGCATGGCCGGGGCGGTGGGGCCGCCCACAGGCAGGGGTGTTGAAGCGGAGAACCCGCCCACCGTCACGGCGCGATCGACGGTTGGGGCGGGTACTTTTTTATACAGAGACTCACAGGGTTGCCCAGACCACCCCAGCAACCTTCAGGAAATCCATAGAACGGCGCAGGCAGATAGAGAGTAGAATTAGGGCAGGCTAGTGCATTGCTTGCCGCTCTTGCGTGGGTGGCGGTATCTGGCCCAGCGGGTGAGTTGGTGATAGACGTGTCAGGTTTCGCAGATTGTTGACCATTCGCATCCGTTGCCGCGGAGTAAGCGAAGCTACCCCTTGGCACCGGGGGCGGTCGGAGTTGATGTTTTCTTTGACGCTGCAGGCAGCTAGGAAAGTAAGGAGCAGTCAGGTGAAGCACATATTCCTCTCGTTATTGTTGGCCATCGGCATGATTCTGTTACTGTGGTCTCTACTCTTCTCTGGATCAGCAGATGCCCGCCCGGTTCTGCAAGTCGCGCTCGCCCCTACTCAGCAGCAGCCCTATCCGGGACCAGACCCTCACCCCATCCCGGGCAAGATCGAGGCAGAGGACTATGACGTCGGCGGTGAAGGTGAAGCTTACCACGACGTCACCCCCGGCAACGCTGGCGGCGAATACCGCGGCGACGATGTAGACGTCGAGGCAATCTCAGGTACTGTCGACGCCTATAACGTCGGCTGGATCAGCGAGGGTGAGTGGCTGGAATACACAGTGGATGTCGCATCCGACGGCCTGTACGATATCCAGGTGCGGGTGGCGTCGTGGGCGGACAAGATAGTCTCTGAGACGTTGCCGGTCGTTGGGACGGTCACGTGGACGCTGCCGCTCACCAAGACGAGCCACGTTGAGTTCGACGGCACGGACGTGACCGGGCCGATGACGTTTGTGTCCACGGGTAGCTGGCGGTACTGGACGTCGACGTTTGCCCGTCGCATCCCGCTGACGGCAGGCCAGCACGTGATGCGCCTCTCGATGGATTCGGGCGCGTTCAACGTCAACTGGATCTCGTTTAGAGAGTCGGGACCCGAGTCATGCGAGGAGCTGATCAACCCCCTGATCGCTCAAATGACAGTCACAGAGAAGATTAGCCAACTTCATGGGATCGACTGGATGGACACGGCCGATAATACCCGGTTGGGGATTCCGGGATTTAGGATGGACGATGGGCCACACGGGATGAGGCATGATAAAGCCACAGCTTTCCCCGTGGGCATCGCGATGGCAGCCACCTGGGATCCAGAACTCACCGAGAGAGTCGGGATCGCCCTCGGCGAGGAGTTTCGGGGCAAAGGCAGAAACCAGGCCCTTGGCCCCTGTATAGATATCACTCGAGATCCGAGGAATGGCCGGAGTCCAGAGAGTGGTGGAGAAGAGCCTTACCTGGCCGGGAAGGTTGGCGCGGCGGTAGTCAGAGGGATCCAATCGACGCAGGCAGTTGCGACCGCCAAACATTTCGCCGCGACGAACCATCAGGAGGACAGGCGGGAAGCGAACGCCAATCGTTGGATTGACGCCCGTACCCTGCGAGAATTCTATGGCTTGCCGTTTCGCATGGCAGTGCAACAGGGCGATGCCTGGTCGGTCATGAATGCTTACAACTGGATAAACGAACGTCCCAGTTCAGCCTACTATGAGCTACTTACGAGGATGTTGCGAGAAGAATGGGGCTATCCGTATTATGTGATCTCGGATTGGGACTCCATTTACACGGACGCCGCGGAAGCCATGAATGCCGGCTGTGATCTCGAAATGCCCCATATCCCGGGAAAGTATCCCGGCGAACTGCCGGGTGACGTTATCAGTGAGACGGTTTCCATCGACACCCTGAACGAAGCGGTCAGACGGGTCCTACGAACCAAGTGCGCCGCGGGCTTGTTGACCGACTATCCCCCGGGCAACCCGAATGACATATGTAGCCAAGCGCATCGCGATCTGGCGCTGGAAGTGGCACAGAAGAGCATCGTCTTGCTCAAGAATGAGGGGAATATTCTCCCGTTGGACAAGACGAATCCAATAACCATCGCGCTCATCGGGCCCAGTGCGGACGTGGCGCGATGGGACGGCAGGGGTAGCAGCAGAGTGGAGCCTTGTTATGCCATCACTCCCAAACAGGGTATTGAAGATCGTACGTCTGGGTTCCCCGTCACCATCACGTACGTCAAGGGATGTGACGTCAATAGTGAGGGCGAAAGTGGTTTTTCAGACGCCATAACTGTTGCAATGAACGCGGATGTCGTTGTCTTTGTGGGTGGCCTGGATGACGACCAGGAGGGGGAAACCCTTGACCGGGCCAGCGGGTCCGTCCAGTTGCCGGATAAGCAGCAAGCGTTGATCAACGAGCTGGCGGGAGTCAACCCCAACCTCATCGTGGTGTTGGAAAGTGGTGGAATTGTTGCGCTGGAGCAGTGCTTCGATAGCATCAGAGGGCTCATCTACGCGTTTTACCCTGGACAGGAAGGCGGGAAGGCGATCGCCGACGTCCTGTTCGGCAACGTGAATCCGGGCGGGAAGCTGCCGGTGACCATGCCACGCAACGATGACCAGTTGCCGGCCTGGGATGATCTGGATTTCACCAACGATGTGGTCGATGGCTTTGGTTATCGACGGTTTGACAGCCGGGGATGGTCCCCACAATACCCGTTTGGCTATGGTCTCAGCTACACCGCCTTCGACTATGGCAACTTGACCGTGACGCCCACCTCGGCCTCCGGCGATACACCCATTCTCGTGAGCGTTGACGTGACGAATACCGGCCAGCTCACGGGGGATGAAGTGGTGCAACTCTACCTCAGCGTTGACTTCACTGACCCTGACGCGGACGCTATTATATCGATGCCGGTCAAACAGCTTCGCGGCTTTGAGCGCGTTACGCTGGTGCCGGGACAGACCAAAACGGTCACCTTCACACTCGGTTCAGAGGAACTCTCTTTCTGGTCGATTTCCGATGATCGTTTTCGCATCGAAGCCGGTACCTATACGGTCCGGGTGGGTGGATCTTCGGACAACTTGCCTCTCTCTGGGACGTTTACGCTCACCTCCTCCGTGTTATATGACACTGCGACAGGTGAGACGTCACCTGCTCCCCTTCCTGTCCTCAGAAACGTGGCCCTCCATCGCCCGGTGACCTGTTCGTCCATCGAGGATATGAGCTACATCTGCAGCAACGCGGTGGACGGCAGCCTCCCGACACGCTGGAGCAGCAACTTCAGCGATCCTCAGTGGATCTACGTGGACCTCGGTGCGCGCAAGTACATCGAGCGGGTGATCCTACATTGGGAGACGGCGTACGGGAAGGAGTATGAAATCCAGATCTCGGACGACGCTACCACCTGGACGAACATCTATAGTACGACCGTCGGTGATGGTGAAGTTGACAATCACAAGGTGTTCGGCTGGGGTCGGTTTATCCGCATGTACGGCAAAGAACGGGGTGAGAACTATGGCTATTCGCTGCGGGAGTTTGAGGTGTATGCCAGGCCCCACTTGATCTACCTGCCGCTGGTGCTGCGCCAGTTCCCATAGGCAGTAGAGGCAGGGGCATAAAAACGGCACAAGGTGACCGGCACTTGCCGACTCAATCCCCAGGGGTGACAGTTGCTGGTGAGCATAGAGCACGTTTTCGCCGCGACCGACGTGAAAGTGCCGGTCACCTGAACGCTTACCCCATAGGTAGTAGAGGCAGGGACATTGTCTTGATAGGTGCTTTCGCAGGTGAAGTGAACCCCACTTCCTGCGGCGCCCGCTCCCCGTTTTGACTTATAGCCGCAGCGGGTGTACACTGGAATTATCCCTGTACGCTGCAATGAAAAGGGCCTGGCGACCAAGTTGAGTCCCAGCCCATAGCCGGGGCGGTGGGGCCGCCCACAGGCAGGGATGTTGAAGCGGAGTACCCGCCCACCGTCACGGCGCGATCGGCGGTTGGTGGAGACTAATGCCTGATTACGCTAATCCAGTTCGTGTCATCTGTCGACCAGTCCTCACGGCGTGGCTGCTCATAGGTCTGAACATCTCTACAACTGGCTGCCAGACGTCGAGTCAAGCTTCACGAGTTCCTGCTTCACCGCCGCCGGTCACGTTTGCCAGACTAACGCCATCCCCCACAGACACACCGGACGCCTCTCACGATTTCGGTTCTCTTGTTGTCAATGTCAGGAACGGTACTGAGGCGATCTGGCTGCTGGTTGGAGACGAGGCACCGCGCTCGTTGACCCAGGGCCGATACCCCAGACTGTCCCCAGATGGCTGCTCGGTGGTTTTCGTCCGGACTTCTGCGGACCCTCCGCACTCTCCGGAATACTGGGTTATCGCCGTAGACGATTCCACCCCAGGCTTGCTGTTCCCGCCCCACGATGTGTGGGGAGGGCTGGTGTATGGCCTGGCATGGTCTCCAGATTCAAAAAACATTGCTGTGACAACTGGTGCATACGCTAAGATGTTCTATAGCGGCAATCTGTGGCTGGTAGATGGTTCAGACGGCACCATGATGCAACTGGCCGAGCGTGGCGCGGGCGTCCCCCATTTCTCTCCCGACGGTGAGTGGATTGCGACTCATACACCGGAGATAGGATGGAGCCACGGATCGATCGGGCTGTGGCACGTAGAGAGCAGAAGCGGACAGACACTGTTTGGCCCGTTGATGCTGCAATACCTGGAATGGGCTGATGACAGCGGTGGTTTTGCGGTGGCGTTGCAGCGCCATAGTCGCCATAGTGAGACCGGTTTGGAACTGTGGTGGGTTCCCGTTGATGGTGTTCCGATGCAACTTGGAC
>Ga0207752_1001169_pt1 | contig 12181 bp, 7 predicted proteins | sample Pon2CUnioCityCA_6_FD_187272 | JGI IMG/M metagenome (GOLD analysis project Ga0207752, IMG submission 187272) | Marine sediment microbial community from Union City, CA, USA - Pond 2C Sediment 2 (SPAdes) | ecosystem: Environmental > Aquatic > Marine > Intertidal zone > Salt pond sediment ... | reverse complement strand
AATGCCATCGAATGCCATCGAATGCCATCGAATGCCATCGAATGCCATCGAATGCCATCGAATGCCATCGAATGAATTCGACGGCTGACACAACAAACCTGTTCAAAACAGGTTGGGCACCGCAACACGTTTCCAACGCGTTTCCGGTGGCAGGCCGCGAATTCATTCGGGGAGCTATTCTCATTCGGGACTCGGAGCTAGAATGGCGGCTCTCCCCATACATCATACATAACCTTCCGTTCACGCACAATAGGCGGTACCGCATCCGGATTGATGCCGGTATCGCTTGGCCCCTCATCGAACTCAGCATATCGCTCAAGCCACGCATTCGTTTCCTCGATCCGATGACGACGCTTCTGGTCTGTCACGTATGCCTCTGCCGTTGGCCTTTGACGCTCTCCCATACTGAGAGCCCCGTAGCCTCGCTGCCAGGAGAAATGGTAGTCGAGCCCTCCAGCATGGTTAAGGTCGTGTGAACTGGCTCCTTTGAGTCGCTTAACGATGTAGGCGACAGCGTGTTTCGGCGGAATTGAAACTACGAGATGGGTATGATCAAACCAACTGTTGATGGCATAGACGTAAACACCCAGCTCAGCGGCTTTCCTCACCACGTAGGCGTGAAGTCGATCTTCGATTTCTGGTTGGATGAGATGCTCACGATTCTTTGTCGCCCATACAAGATGGTAATTGAGTCTCCAGAAAGGCATAATTGTTCTCCTTTTCATCCAGACATCGCACTGACGTTGGAAACTCGTTCAAACAGGTTGGGCACCGCAACACGTTTCCAACGGGTTTCCGGTGGGGCCGTTCGTCATCGAATGCCATCGAATGCCATCGAATGAATTCGACGGCTGACACAACAAACCTGTTAAAACAGGTTGGGCGCCCCAACACGTTTCCAACGTTTCCGATGGGGCCGTTCGTCATCGAATGCCATCGAATGCCATCGAATGCCATCGAATGCCATCGAATGAATTCGACGGCTGACACAATAAACCTGTTAAAACAGGTTGGGCGCCCCAACACGTTTCCAACGTGTTTCCGGTGGCAGGCCGCGAATTCATTCGATGCCGGGAACTACGAGGAGGAGGTTCTGACGCAGCGAAATCCCCCGCCGTTGACCCTGAACCAGGGATCGAGCCCGTTGCGGTAGCCGCAGCGACACTCTCCAGCGCCGTCATACCAGGACCCACCGCGCAGAATGCGGGTGTTATCTCCCTCAAGTTCCTCCCGACCATCATCGGTGCCATACGGATAGCTAAACTCTGGTTTGTCTCCAGTGCCGCCGTACTCGCTGCTGCACCACTCCCAGACCTGGCCCACCATCTCGCTCACGCCGTAGACGCTGTCCCCCTTCGGGTACTGGCCGACGGGCGTGGTGCGTCCGGGGCCGCTTTCCTCGTTGTTGCAGAGGTCGGGGTCCCACTCCTCGCCCCAGGGGTAGCGCCGGCCGTCGGTTCCTCGGGCCGCCTTCTCCCACTCCGCCTCGCCGGGCAGGCGGTAGGCGCGCGGCGTCTTGGCCGTCAGCCACTTGCAATAGGCCACGGCTTCGTACCAGGAGAGGCCGACCACCGGCTGGGCGGGGTCGTTCCACTTTTCGTCCTCCCAGTAGCGGGGCTGGGTCCAGCCCTCGCTCTCCTTCTGCTTCCAGCCAGCCTCGGTCCAGTAGTCTCTCGTTTCGTAGCCCCCGTCCTGGATGAAGCGGTCGAACTTAGCGTTGGTGACCGGGTAGCGGGCGATGGCGTATTCCTCCAGCGTCACCTCGTGCTGGGGCACCTCGCGTTCAAGGTGTTTCCGCTCTATGCCCAGTTTCTCCAGTTTGTCCAGCTCACTCTCCGGCGTGCCCATCAGGAAGGGGCCTTCGGGAATGGTCACCATCTGGGGCTCGAAGGGCAGGCGGGCGGCCTCCTCCTCCACCTCCCTCTCCTCCACCGTGCTGCGGGTGAGGTAGACGTACTCCTGCACCTCGGCCGGGGTCAGGCCCTGCGGGCCGGCGAAGTTGGCCTCGGCCTCGTCGGGCGCGGTGCAGGTCAGCAGGTCGCGCAGCAGGCCGCGGCCCAGGAAATCGGTCAGCGGCCCGGCGGAGACGCCCTCGCCTTCCATCGCTATCTCGCGTTCCTTCGCCCGCTCCATCCGGCCCGGCGCTTCCCCCTCCTCCCCACGCACCTCCTGCTCCTCGCGGAAGCGGCGCTCCAGGTCGATCAGGTAGTGGCCGCCCTCGGTCAGCAGGGCGAAGAGGCGGGGGTGGTACTGCTGGATGATGACGATCTTGGCCAGGCGCACCGGCTTGATCACCTCCCGCAGCTCCTCCCGGTTCTGGGCCAGCCGCCACAGCAGCAGGAAGATGTTGAGCGTGCGCTTGATGCGGCGCGGGTTCGGCTTCAGCCCCACGCTGAAGACCTTCTCGCAGCGCTCGTCGGGCAGGTTGCCGGCGGTCTCCTTACGCACATATTCCTCGACCGCCTCGGGCAGGACGGGCGGCAGGCTGAAGGGGATCTGGATGATCTTCTCCAGGTAGCGCCCGCCGTCGAGTTCCGTCTCGTAATCGCTGTAGCGGACGGTGATGCCCTCCTCGATCACCTCGCGGTCGACGCCCATCACGAAGACGCAGCCGGGCACGTCCAGGAACAACTTGACCGCCTCCAGCACCTCGACCGCCTTATCGGGCAAGCAGCGGTCCAGGTCGTCCACGAAGACGGCCAGGCGCCCGTGGGGCACGATGCAGTCCTCGCTGATGTCCTCAAACTGGCTGCGGAAGTCGTCCAGGGCCGCGATCTGGTCGCGGCGCGTGAGGGCCTGGCTGACCTCCACGTCGTCGATCAGGGTCTCCAGGTGCTCGGCGTCCTCACCGCCCCGCTCCCTCTGCCGGCGCAGGAGCTCCAGGCCGGCCGGGGCCGAAAGCGCCACCGAGGCCTGCCCAGGCACCATTCCCGGCGGCAGGGTCATGCTCCCGCAGGTCGCCTCTGTGGCCCGGTAGAGCCGAGACTCCAACTGGCGGAGCTGATCCAGGGCTGGTTGGGCTAGCTCGAAGCCGCGGGCGCCCTCCAGCACGCGGGAGATGAGGGCCCGCCAGAGGGCGCGCTCGCGGCTGTAGAGCCAGGCGTTGAACCAGACGGTGCGCACGGGGAAGTCGGGGTCCTGGTGCTCCCGCAGCCAGCGGCGCACCATGCGCATGAGGCTGGTCTTGCCCTGGCCCCAGCCGCCAAAGACGCCGATGGTCAGCGGCGTGCGCGTGCCGCGGTCGGCGATGATCTCGGCCAGGGTCTTGGCGTAGGGCGCGAAGTTGAGCCGGTCCCGGTCGGCGGGTTGGTCGGAGAGGATGGCGAGAAGGTTGCTCATTGCGTCCTCCTTGGTTGCTCAAATGTTGTGGGACGGGGCCTTGGTCAGCGGCGATAATCGCAATACCCATTCCTACGACGGGCTCTCAGATGCTCGATTTTGCATTATGCGAAGAGTTTTAGAGCACTTAGACGTGCTCTGAGACCCGATTTTACCCCCAAAGCGGTCAATAGTCATCGTATAAGTCGGATTATGTGAGATGCGGTCCCACGAGCGCCTTCGAAAACACTTCGGATTGTGCAAGGTCTCACAGATAATGGCAGCCATCTCAAAGTCCTCGTTGGTCACTTTTTGAAAGCAAAGGAATCGGCAGGTGTCTCTACTCGATCTCCTGTCTCACCAGCCACTCGTGGACGGTGCGGGCTGTCTCCCGGTAGTTGTGCTCCATCATCAAATTATGTCCCGCTTTCTCAACCACAAGGTAGTCAGCGCGATAATGAGCAGCAGAACGACATTGTGCTGGCTCACCGATGACCGCGTCCTCTTCCCCAGCCAACCACAACATGGGCGCCTTGACTTTCTCTGCCGGTGTCCAAAAGGGCGGGTTATGTTGGTAAAAAATAAGCGCGGACTCAGGGGTAAGCTTCGCGTGTAATTCCTCTGGGGAATAAACAGCCCTTTCGCTAATGAGGGCCTTCGCCGCGCGCTGCGGATTGCGAATAAAAGGCGTCGCCGACCAAGTTAAGACCGCCAATAAACAACCCAATGGGTCTAATTGAAAAAACCTAGGAATTCCATCTTCAACGGCGCAATGAGAAACCCAAGGCGCAACCAAAACGGCCGCCGGCAAATCGTCGGCAATATGCTTCAAATACCACTGCGTCAACGCCCCTCCCATACTATGCCCCATCAAAACAGGCGGGCGCGGCATACGCTCCATCTCATCGTTCAAGAAGGCCAAATAATAATCTAACGTACACCGGCGAATAGGACGCTGCACAAGAGACCGCGCGTGGCCCGGCAGGCTATAGGCGTGCGTCTCCCAGCCCCACTCGGCGAACAGCGCTTGCCAGAGCTCCCAGCACCAGGCCCCGTGCCACATTCCGTGCTGCATCACGATGGGCGTCTGGAAGCGCCGCTCCCTGGGGTGATAGGCGATCCGCTCGATGCCGTCCTCAATGGTGTGCTTTCTCGTGTACGCCGCCGCCTCGGTCTTCTCCGAGAACGTCAGTCCCTTTGGCGCCCGGTTGGTATGCGTCCTGAGCGTGCGTTCCGCTTCCTTGTTCGCCAGCTGCCAGAGCGCCCATCCCTGCTGGACCAGCGCGTAGCCCAGCAGTGTGCCCAGGCCGAGGCCCAGCCATCGCTTCCCATTGTCACTCACTTGACACCTCCCTCAAGCATTTCCCTCGTCACACGCGTCGCCCTCTCTGAAGCTCATCCTGCAGGGCCTCGAGCTCGCCCCAGTCCCCGGCGGCCGCCAGTTGGGCCTGCTCGGGCCACGTCTCGGGCCAGGCCAGCCCGATGCCGCTTTCGTCGAGGATGGTTTGCAATCGCTCTACGTCAGTGGACGCCAGGGCCTCGAACGTCACGAGGCCCGCCTCTTGCAGCACTCCAGCGATCCTGGGGCCGATGCCCTCGATGCGCTTCAGGTCATCTGGTTCTGCAGGCCGCGATGTGTGGGAGACGTAATCGAGCCTCGTCGGCCTGGCTCGATGTCTACCGTCAAGCTGTTTCTGCCAGCGTCGCAGCAGCCACCAGGCCAACAGTCCCAGTAGCAGACCGGTCAGCCACCATTTGGTACGGTCCTTCATTGGCTACCTCCTCAGTCTATGTGAGTTGTGACAGGCTTGTTTGACTTTGTCGATGGGAAGTCCGTGACAGGTATGAAGCAACCCGGGCTATGCTTGCTGCGTTTCCCCGCTTACCTGTTTCCTTGCTTCCTTATCTTCCCGCTTCCACGTCAGCTTCACGGTGTAGTTGGCCTCCGCGCCGGCCTTGGCGACGGCGAAGTTGCTAACGGATGTCTTTTATCCGCGCTCGCCGGTGGCATTGGGGCCGAAGGTCATCTCCACCTCGTCGGGCGGATCGGAGAGGTCGCGCAACTTTTTCATAAACGCGTCTGCACTGTGGCGCACGGTCTCCAGCCCCTCCTCGAAGGTGGCCTTGGCCTGGACGACGGTCTCCCCCGCTTTCTCATTCAGGCCAGCTTGCACCACACCGGATTGGTCTTCGTCTGGCTCGACGGCGGCCTCCGCCAGGATGATGGCGCCGTCCTCGGTGGTGTATTGGATGTAGTTGCTCATTCTTGGTCCTCCTGTAGCAAATCCTCAAGGATGTCGGGCAGGTCCTCTGGCAGATCGGGCTCGTACTCGGCGTTCTCCAGCAGCTCGAAGACAGGCTCCAGTCCCTCAATCGGATGCTTTTTATCCGCGCCAGCCGCCTGGATCAGCTCTAGATCGCGGATGGCGTCCTGGACAACGCCGGGAGCGGCGGTGATCTCCAGCGCGCGGCGGTATTCCTCCAGCGCCGGGGCGAGGAGGTCGGGACGCTGGCTCTCGTCCTTCCAGCACGGGTTGCAGACAGCTTGACCGACCAGGGCTGTCGCTAGAGTGTAACGTGGCTTGTACAAACCCTCCGTCTTGTCCAGCATATTCTGGCAGCGGGTGACTGCATCCATGAAGTTTTCCTTGGCTGTAGAGTCACGTTGACACGACAGAGCAATGCCAACTGCTAGTGCTGCTTGGTAACTGATCGCTGGCACGTCCAGAGCCAAGGCTTCAAAACAGTGCTTTGACGCCTCAGAGAACTTACCAATAACCATCAGAGCCTTACCTATCCCCAGCAACTGATAGCTTTTCCCCCATTGGTGGCCAATCTCACAGGCGATCATCAGAGCTTGCTTGTAAAATCCAATAGCACTCTCAGTTTTTCCCAAGGAATAGTAAGCATCAGCTAAACGGCCAAGGCGAACCCCTTCTGCCCGTCGTTCATTGATCTTTCTGGTTATTACCAGAGCCTTTTCGTAGAATCTGATAGCCTGGTCGGTTTGCCCAAGATCACGGTATATAAGACCCAAGCGACTTAGGCAAGTGCCTTGGAATCGGGGATCATCTGTCTCACGGGCAACAACAAGCGCATGTCGGCATAACTCAGCAGCTTGCTCAAACTTACCCAAACTGTGGTAAGAGAGGCCCAAATCACCTAAGTGTCGTCCTTCTTGTGCGCGGTTATCAATTTCACGAGCAATAGCCAGAGCCTTTTCTTGTATTCCTATGGCTTTCTCTACTTGCCCCATAACATGATAGGTGAAGCCCAGGTACCCGAGCCACACACTCTCAATCCGACGGTCACCGATTTCGCGGGCGATAGAAAGCAACTGCTCGTAGGAATCGATAGCCAGATTTAGTTTTCCCAACTGGTGGTAAACGCGTCCTAGACTGCCCAAGTTCGCTACCCGCAGGAGGGAGGCAGTCACTCTTGTCAGAAGTTCCCTCCGCATTTTGACCAGTCGAGCATAGTAACCCCACAGATGCAAATAGTCGTAATCGATCAACCCCAACAGTTGGCAAGCCTCGTCATAATCCCCAGCACGCACGCGATGCTCAAACTCGTTCAACTGCGGCTCCAGATCCTCAATGGACTCCCACGTCTCTTCTGGCGTGCGGAGCTGGAGGTAGTAATCGGCGGCGCGGCGCTCCAGGGCCTGGCGGGTGTATTTGGCTTCCGTCTCGACCTCCTCCGGCAACTGGCTGTAGGCGTAGTCCTGGTCGATGGGATGCAGCGTCACCGTCTTGGCGGCGCGATCCACACTGACGATGTTGGTGCGTGTCAGGCGCTGTACGATGCTTGGCACGTCCAGCCCCGGCACGAACGGCTCCAGCAGGTAGTCCACGGCCAGCGGCGGCACCGGTTTCCTGAAGACAGCCAGCGCCTCGATCACCCGTCGGGCGTCCCGGTCCAGTCGCTGGTGGTTCTCCTCGATCAGCGCTTGAACCACATCCTCCTGCTCGTAGAATGTATCCACTACCTCGTCCAACGTGGCGAAGGGGTCGTTGGCCAGGATGCCAGCCAGCACCTCCAGGGCGCGGGGCACACCGTGGGCCATCTCCACGGCTTCGGCGAGCTGCCCCTCCGGCGCGTCACGCAGGCCGTAGTCGCCGTTGGGGTCCAGTTCGCGCAACAGGGCCACGCCATCTTCGGTAGGCAAGCCCTCCAGCAGCTTCACCTGGCGGTCGAAGCGCATCACCTCCCGCCGGAAAGCCAGCGCCACCCGCGAGGTGACCATCAGTTGCGCACCCTGCGAGCTCATCAACGCCCGCTCGAAGAACAATCGCAGATCGTCATCGGTGATCTTTCCCTGGTCATTGAGCAGGTCCTCCAGATTGTCCAGCAGGATCACATACGGATGTCGTCGGACCGTGTCCGCATCCGCGCGTCCGTCGCGCAGGGCCTCCAGCAGGCGAGCGACCTTCTCCTCGGTCTCAAGCTGCGGATTGGTCCACACCGCGTTGAGCCGCTTCTGCTCCTCGCCGCCCAGCAGCTTGGCGCAGTCGAGGAACAACCGCTCCAGGCTGATGCCCGCCGTGCGCGTGCTGAGGTAGACGATGCCGTCAACGGGTAGCTCGTCTTCGGTGTATGGCCAGCGGTGACGCTCCAGATCCTGCAACACCTTGCAGGCCAGGGCCGTCTTGCCCATCCCGCCGTGCCCGATGATGCTCACCATCCGGGTGGTCGGTTCGGACAGCAGTTGGCCCAGCTTCTGCAGATCCTGCTGGCGATCCTTGAAGTAGTCGGCCACGTCCAGCGGTGGCTGTCCCACCACGCGCAATCGTTCCTTTTCGCGCCTTTGCGCTTGCTCCTCCGCCATCCGCTGGCGCTGCTCCTCTAGCCCTTCGGCGATGCGCTCGCGCTGGCGCTCGACACGGTTGTCCCAGGTGGCGATCCTTTCCCTCAGCGCGTCGATCTGGGTCTGGAAGCGGCCCGGATCGGCGGCTCCGTGCTGTGCATCCTCCAGCCGGGCCAGTTGCATCTGGAGATGTTCCAGGCTACCGGCCTCCAAGCTACGTTCCGCCAACTTGGGCCAGGCTTCGACCAGCGCTTTGGCTGGGATCATAAAGGCGGCTTTGGTCGCGCGATCGGTGTCGGCGGCGACGGCCATCCCCACCACGCCGTCGAGCTGCTCGTCCCAGATCGGTGTGCCGCTGAACCCCGGCTGGACCCAGTAACCGGGCTCTTTCACGTCCTCAATCTGCACCCAGCCGCCGCTGATGCGACCACGCAGCACGCCGGACGTCCAGACGCCATCGTCGTAGCCGGCCGGGAAGCCGAAGGCGCGGAAGGAGTGGCCCCAGAGATCATCGGCGGTCACCAGACGTACAGGCTGGGCATCGGCGGGAGGGTCGTCGGTCAGTTCAAGCCCAGCGACGTCGCATTCGATGTCCCAATGGATGACACGCGCAGTCAGCGTGCGTTCGGGGTCGACGAGCGGAAAATCCAGCAGCACCCTATCAATGGGCACTTTCGGCTCGTCTGCCGAGATTCCCAAGGCCGCCGCGACGACGTGGGCACAGGTGAGCACGCGCCGCTCCTCAACCAGGAAGCCCGCGCCGGCGATACTACTTTCCGGTGTTCGGATGCGAACGATGGACGACTCGAGTATTTGGTTCATCATCGTTTGTCACAATCTTTGTCAGTCTTCATTACTGACCCACTTACGCAAGCCAGTCTCGACATTCTGCAGCAGGGCTTGAGCATGCGCATCCATCGAGCGGACTTTGTGCACATCGCTCACCTCGTGATGTCGCTCAAGCAGCGTGTCGAGGATCTGGAAAACAGTACGCTCATCCATACCCGGAATAGCTCGGGCGTTTGCCAATGCACGCCCCCAGCCCCTGACAGTGCTCCACGCGAAGGGGGGATCGGACGCGATTTCGTAGCTCGCATCGGGATGCGTAAAGACAATGCCGCCCCTGACGGGAGATAGAGCAGACAAATCTGAGGCGTGGAATTCCAACGTCTTGACAATATCATTGGCCATTCTCCGCCACTGCCGGTCAGGATCTTGGTTGATCTCCTTCTCCTCGGTGGCCGGCACACCCCCTGGTTTGTAATAGGATTCCTCCTTCCACCATCGACCATTGCGCCAGCCAATAGTACCGCTCCAGTATTTGACCTCGAAAGCCCAAATACCTTTGGGTCCGACGAAGGTTACGTCAATGTCGTCCCCGTAGTTCTGCTGAAGGCGGTAAAGCAGGTAGCCGTCCACGCTTCTCAATCGCCGAAGATGACGCACAAAGTCATACTCACCCCGGGCGCCCTCGTAGGGCATCCGCGAGGGCAGCTGCCCCTCCATGGCACGACGCCAGCGCGGTAGCAGAGGAGGAAAAAGTTTCCCCTTGAGAGGCTCCCGCAGTGGGTGTTTGGGCGGCCTGGGCCTTGCGATAAAGGCCTTCCACAACCAGAAGATGCCCAGCACCCCTCCGGCAGCCAGGCCAGCTAAAACCAGCAGCAAGCGCAAACAGGCAAGGTCTCTACCCGAGATCCAGCCGATGGACAGCCCCAGTATGATCAGCACAGCGGCTGCCGCGAGCATCGTCAGCATCCTGGGCTTGAGAGCGCGTAAGCGCTGACGGTGAGCGGCGCGGTCTGCCTCGTAAGCCTCTCGATGCTCCGCGTAAGCCTTTAACAGTTGAAGCCGCCATTTGTTCTTCAGCCTGCGTTCAGCCCGGCGGATCCGCGCAAAACCAGCGGTCAGGTCGGTCAAGCGTTTGTCTAACAGAATCATCTTTCGCCCCCATTACTGATCCGAATATATCTTGGATTCAAGTATGAAACTAGAAAAACTTGGGCACTCCGTGGGAGGCTTGGAATCTTTAGAAAGTTATGCACGGATCAGTAATAGACCCATCTCCAGGGTCAGACCAACGCCTCCCCACAAACAATGCGCGGCAGCGAGTGGTTGCCCTCCTCGACCGACTCCTCGCGCCTCGGCGTTGCCTCCAAGCCGTGGAGGTGATAGACGCGGCTGAGGGCCTCCAACAGTCGCTCTCCGCTCAACCCCTCGCGCCGGATGCGGTTCAACTCGCTGCGCACGGCGGGCAGCGGACCGGGGCGGCGGAAGGCCGCCTCCAGGACCGAGATCTGCTGACGCAGGTCCTCATCGTCCGTCTGGCTGTACAGCAGGCGCAGCTCGCGCCTCACGTACCGCTGGGCGCGAGTCAGGGAGACCGTGTGCTGCTGCTCAGCGCGACGGGCCTGCACCTCCTGGTCGAAACGCTCCTTGACGTCCATCACCAGCTCGTTGTACCCCTCCGGCAGCGGGGCGCTGGGCGTATCCGGCTCGCAGCGCAGCAGGTTGAGGATGCGCGGAATCTCGCGCGTGACCACCTCGCCGTCCTCATCGACCAGGAACAGTTGCCGGTACCGACCGGCACGGCAGAAGACGACCGCGCCTTCCTGATCGGACCGTCGACCGCAGCGAACACCGTCGCGCAGGCCCGTGATGCGCCGGTAGAGGTCTGGATCGTCCTCCTTGAGCTGGCGCACGATCTCCATCGCCTCGTTCAGGTCGATGAACTGATCATCATCGCCATCCTCGTGGCGGCCAATCTCACCCTGCGTGTAGATGGTGTACATCGCCTCCTCGTTCAGCCGCTCGCTGGGCTCCAGGATCGCTGCGTCCTCGCCGATGGTCTCGTGGATCTCCCGAATGCGCCGTTCCAGCTTCTCCCGCAGGCCCAGGTTCTTCTCCAGTTCCGTCTCCGGCAGGAAGTTGTAAGCATACACCTCGTCGTGCTCGGAACCGATGCGGTCGATGCGCCCGAAGCGCTGGATCAGCCGCACCGGGTTCCAGTGCAGGTCGTAGTTGATCACCTTGTCGCAGTCCTGGAGGTTGAGCCCCTCGGCCAGCACGTCGGTGGCGATGAGGGTGTCGATTTCAGGCACACCCTCTGGCGGGCGATGTTGGGGATTGGCCCGCGGGGCGAATCGCCCCACGACGTTGGCCCGGCTCTTGGAGCTGCTGTAGACTACTTCCAGGCCCCCACCCCCGGCCCCTCCCCCGATTTCAGGAGAGGAGTGATCGCCGACCAGGTTGTCGTAGAGGTACCGGGCGGTGTCGGCGTACTGGGTGAAGATCAGCCGCTTGCCCGTGCGCAGCGCCGGGCGCTCCAGCCAGTCCTGCAGCGTCCGCAGCTTGACGTCCTGCTCCGGCGTGATGGGCTCGACCAGGGCCAGCATTCGGTCGAAGATGCGGATGTCATGCGCGATGTCGTCGCGCAGCGTCTGCCCGTCGAAGTCAGCGATATCGTAGCGCCCGGCTGAAGTTCCTTCACCTGTGACCTCGGCCAAAGCGTCCATCAGCGCTTGCTCCTCGTCCTGATCCGACTCGTAGAGCAGTTTCTGGGCCTCCTCGCCGGCCGGGACGATGCCCTGATCCAGCGCCGCCAGGAATTGGCGGTGGATGCGCAGCATGCGGCGCACCGTCTCGCGGAAGGCGTAGACGCTCGACTCGAAGCGCTTGAAGAGCATAATGCGCATCAGCCCCCGCAGGTTGGCCCCGGCCCGCTGCAGGTCGGCGTAGGGCGGCTGGTCGCGCTTCTGGAGTTTGACGTAATTCCAGAGGCCGTAGCGGGCGTAGGTCAGGGTTGGTGGATTGGTAGATTGGGAATTGGTAGACTGGTTGGGCTGGCCCAGGCAGCCGCGCAGTTCCTGATACAGGCCCTGGTAGGCGGCCTCGATGCTGTACTCAATCGTGCGCAGATTCCGCCGGGGGAAGAAGCATCGCTCGCCGCCGACCAGGACGTAGGCCCGGCGCTCGCCCTCGCGATAGGGAGCGAAGTGGTCGGGGTCGACGCGCTGATCGGTCTCGGCGTCGTACCCGTACCAGCGCAGGATGTGGTTG
>Ga0207752_1001168_pt1 | contig 12184 bp, 7 predicted proteins | sample Pon2CUnioCityCA_6_FD_187272 | JGI IMG/M metagenome (GOLD analysis project Ga0207752, IMG submission 187272) | Marine sediment microbial community from Union City, CA, USA - Pond 2C Sediment 2 (SPAdes) | ecosystem: Environmental > Aquatic > Marine > Intertidal zone > Salt pond sediment ... | reverse complement strand
CGGGCACAGCTTCGTGGAAGTGCCTTCCGGAGCGGCTTCCAAAGCGACCATTAAACGGCGCAAATAGCCCGGCCGGTTACGCGGAAACATATATTGTCTTATCCGGTCGTCGAACGTAGCCAGGCCGACGGCATCGCCCTGAGTATAGAGAAAATAAGCCAGCGTTGCGGCCAGCGTGCCGGCGTACTGCGACTTTGTGTAGCCGCCGGAACCGTAGCCCATCGATTTGCTATGGTCTATCAGCAAATGGCAGCGCAGGTTTGTCTCATCCTGGAATTTCTTTATGTAAAAACGGTCGCTGCGGGCATAAAGCCGCCAGTCGATATAACGAGGGTCGTCGCCGAGGCTGTACTGGCGGTATTCGGTAAATTCGACCGAAAAACCATGATAAGGGCTTCGGTGAATGCCCTTCCAGAATCCTTCAACAATGACTTTGGCTCGCAGCTCCATCGATTTGATTCTCATAAGAGAGACCGGGTCGATCAAGCCTTCCGCTTTTCCGGTGGCGACCGTCGAACCTGATTTTGCTGTTTTGTCCGTCATTTTTTGTGGCTTTCCTTAACCGATTTCAAAAGTCGGTCAACAAGGTTTCCTATAGTCACACCCTCAGCCTCGGCGCGGTAATTAATCAGTACGCGATGTCGCAACACCGGAAGCGCCAGCGCCCGGATGTCCTCGAAGCTTACGTGCGAGAAGCCATACAGCAGCGCCCGGGCCTTGCCGCCCAGCACCATATATTGAGAGGCTCGCAATCCGGCTCCCCAGGTGACCCACTCATTGATAAAGTCCAGCGAGTTATCGGGGCCGGGGCGAGATGCTTTTGCGATTCTCACGGCGTATCGTAAGACGTCCTCGGCGATAGGAACCTTCCGCACGACGTCGGTAAATCGCAGCAGGTCTTCGCCGGAAAAAATCTGCTCAATCGGCTCAGGCTCGGTCGTTGTTGTCTGGCGAACGACCGCCACCTCGTCATCTTCCGGCAAATAATCGATCCAGACGTTGAACATAAACCTGTCAAGCTGAGCTTCCGGCAAGGGATACGTGCCTTCCATTTCAATCGGGTTCTGCGTTGCGAAAACATGAAACGGCTCGCCGAGCGAATGACACACACCGGCGGCGGTGACATGATGCTCCTGCATCGCTTCGAGCAGGGCCGCCTGCGTCTTGGGCGGCGTGCGGTTTATCTCGTCGGCTAAAATCATGTTGGCAAAGACAGGCCCCTGGACGAACACCATTTTTCGCTCTGTGCCGCTCTGCTGAAGAATCTCGGTGCCCGTGATGTCCGCGGGCATCAGGTCCGGCGTAAATTGAATACGCTGAAACTCCAGATGAAACAGTTGCGCCAGGGACTTTACCAGGAGAGTTTTCGCCAGGCCCGGCGCACCTGTAATCAGGCAATGCCCGCCTGAAAGCACGGCTATCAGAAGATGATCTATCACATCCTGCTGGCCGATGATAACCTTTGAAAGCTCGGCGTTTATTCGCTGCCGGGCGCTGCTTAGCTGCTGGACCGCCATTCGTTCGAATTCGTATGCTGTCGTACTCAAAATATTTTCTCTCTTTCGTTCTTGTTCTGGGTGGCAGCCTCAAGCGAAGCTTGGGGATGGCTTGTCATACTTACAATCCCCATCCCTAAGGGATGAGGCTGCCACCAACATTAATGTGTCATTGCATAAAAAACGATATTAATTCCGAGCGGATAGGCCTTTTTCTCCGAGAACTCATGGAAATACCATTCATTCTCACCTTCACGCTCCCATCCGTCGCCGAGGTCGGTATTGTGGCAGATAAATGCCATCATCCGTCCTTTATTATCATAAATTGCTTTATAATGGACCTGTTTTGCATCTTCTCTTTCCCATGTTATGCCGTAAGGCCGTCCGCGAAGAGCCATGTCGATGTTGGGAATCTGCGGCCTTTCTTTCAAATCAAACACAGCGTGAAATATAGGGTGGCTCAGCGGAACCTCGACCGGCTCGCGGTCGGGAAACACACGCTTGATCTCATAGTAAAAGTTGTCCCACTCATTTTCTCCCCAGAAATCATCAACCATTAAAAAGCCGCCGTTCAGCAGGTATCGTCGGAGACACTCGACCTCCTCTTCGCTGAATACCAGCCGGCCCGGTTCGACGATATAAATGAAAGGGTAGTTGAATAGTTCCGGATCGGTCAGCTCGAGGACGACTCCTTCTGGATGAACCTGCATTGAGGTCAATTGCTGCAGGCGGAAAGAAAAATTCAAATCGCTGTCCGGGTAATCCGTCGCCCAGCTTCCGCCGCTAAAGCCGCGACCACGTCTTCCATACCCGCGTCCGTAATAGCCCCCCCCGTAGCCGGATGAGTACCGGATTCTCGCGAACGTAAAAATGTCATGAGAGAATTCCCTGCTGGGCGTCCAGTTGGGCACGCCCCGGCGGTCGTAGTATCTACTGCGGGAATATCGCCTCGCGAAAACCCCGCCGGCGCCGACAATCGCCACCATCAGAAGGATTATAAAAAGATACCTTGATTTTGTCATTTTGTGTCCTCCTGAATTGTAACCCGTTCATTCTGTTCGACGGATTCGGCTGCTGCCGGCTCACGAGTTTTATCGATGATTTTCAGCAATAAACGATGAGCCTGCCGAAAGCGAGGGGCCTCGGCCAGCGCCAGAAGAACGTGCCTTTTCGCCCCGGCGGGATCTTTGTCTAAAAGCAGCCGTCCCAGTCGATAATTGACATCCGCCGGATCGGCAGGATCGAGTAAGAGCAGACGCTGATAAGATTCTATTGCCTGCTGGTCGGCGCCAAGTTCTTCCGAGGCCCGGCCCAGTTGCCGGTGCAGTTGTGCCGGCATGGGATTGACCGACATGGATTTCTCGCCGTACTTTAAGACCTCCTGCCAATTTTCTTCCTCCATCGCAATTTCAACAAGACGCCCGTAAGCGTAAATTGCGTCCGATGAAATCATAGCAAGCTTGCTGAGAACTTCCCGCTCCTTTTCCGTCTCGCCGAGCTGCCGGTATGCTTCCGCCAGAAGCCTATAGGCGTTGTCTTCGCCGTTATATTGTGGATATAACGAAATGAGCTTTTTCAGCGGTTTCTTCGCCTCGTCCGTCCTGCGATTTGCCAGCAGAGCCTTGGCATACTGAGTCAAGCCCCAGAAGTTATTAGGATGATCTTTGAGCCATTCGACTAATGCTGTGTGGTCGGCGGGATCTATCTTTCCCTTTTCCGGCTGCTCGAAATCGGCTTGTGGAGCCAAATTTTCGGCGCGCTTTCGAGCAAATTTTTCGAATTGTTTTTCGATATCCTCTATCGGCCCGGCGTGTTTTGATATCGCCTCGTTAATCTGCCGGCCTTCGGACAAATCGGCAAGGATCGCCTTGAGCGAATCTACGCCGTAGCGTTCTGTAAGAAACTCGACTGCGAGCGCCGATTCGTAATATGCGAACTGCAGGTGGTTCGGAGTTGGCGGGCTCAAAAACGCGCCGCTTAACTCGCTTATCGGCGTAAGTTTGCCGCCGAGAATCATCCGGCGGTATTCCGGAGTCATCTGCTGGCCCCACGTCGGGTAGTGCTGCAATTCTTCATAGACCGACATCCCTTCACTGAGCCATCGGGGCATCTTGTTATGCGTCAGATTCAACGTAACCGCATGGCAGAACTCGTGCCACAGCAATGCTTTAAAGTTGGTCGGCCTCTGGGCCTTGGGGCTGTTGGCGGTAATTACGTTGCCGAAGCAAACGCCGAGGAAACTGTCGCCGCCCGGCATACCGAAAGTGCGGACCGCAAAATCCTGCTGCTCGTCAAAGAGTTCGACAACGACCGATTTTTCTAATTGTACTCCGTATTTTTCGCACAATTTTGCCCTGGCTTCCTGCAAAAGCTCGATCACCATATCGCCGTAAATATCCGCCTCGAGTTTGTCCATACGGACGATAAATCCATCCGCACGAAGCGTTTTGAACTCAGACAAATGGTCGTGCAGATTGCTCAGATTATAAGCCTGGATATTATACGCATCGCCTTCGTGAACCTCCCGGGCCAGCTTCCAGCCTTCCTCTTCGTCTCCGAGGCGAAGCAGGTCCTGGGCAAGTTGAATTTTCGCCGGCATATAATCCGGATCGAGCTTCAAAACCCGACGCTGAAAAGCCGCTCCTTCGGTAAAGCGATATTTCTGGGACAATTTCCTGCCGATAAGATAATCCACCCGAGGGTTGGCCGGCCAGAATTTAAGAGCCTTTTCGCGGCAGCTCGCCACGGCGTTCGGTTCGTTTGCCAGATGAGCCAGCACGGCCCGGTACGCCCAGGCCTCCGGATGCCACGGATTGACGGCAAGCGCTTTGCCGAGCAGCTCATCAGCCCCGACATACTGTTCACAATCGATTTGATGCTCGGCAAGCAACAATAATGACGGCACGTGATTTGGATTTATATAAAGAGCGGCATCAAGCGACTTTATCATTTGATTCCGGTCGCTCTGATAAAACGCCCTGGCCAGCCCGAAATGCACGTCCGGGTCTTTGGCGAATCGCTCCAGAGCACTTCGATATTGCTCGGCGGCAAGCTCGTAATCCTGCTTGGCCAGCGCCAAATCCCCGGCGGCCAGATAGGCATCCAGACAGTTCGGATCGTTCTTAATCGCACGGGTAAACAGCTCATCCAGGACAATCCGAGGCTCTTCACCAAGCTCCAGCAGGGCATTGCCCAAAGCAACCAAATCGACCGGGCTCATAAACCTCAGATCTCGCCTGGTGCCCACGCGAGCAAGCCTGTTGAGAACCTCTTCGGCCCGTTCCGGCTGGTTGTTGTGAAGATAAACCCTATGGGCAAGCTCCAGCAGACGCATGCTCACCGGATAGTGCAGCAGCACGATATCCATATCATCCGCCGCCTTGTTGTATTGACCGAGCGCCATTCGCGATTTAATGCACAAAGATCGCCATTCGGAAGAGTAAGCACCGTTTTCAATGGCCTTCTGCGAAGCGCCGAGACAATCTTCATATTGCCCTGTCTTGAACTGCTGCTGTGCATCATCAATCTCCGCGCCAAATCCCGATGCCACTAAGACACAAAGACACAAAGAATTATAATATAAAAATCTTAGAGTCTTGGTGTCTTTGCGGCTAAATACCAACAAGGAACCCATAACGTATTTCCTCGATTATTAACTATTCTCGATACCAGCTATAATATTCTAAACCAAATATACGGCCAGGTCAACTTCAAGTGCGTCATAATCCTTCTTTTCCAGGTCAGTATTTAGAACTTAGATTACAGCAGGTCTTCGAATCTTGACTGTCGTCAGACAAGTTCGCTTATAGAGACAGGTTTCCCGGATTCTGCGGAGCGATCTGCGGCGAAGCATAAAGTCTGAGCTTTTGCCGCATCGCCGAAACCGGGAAACGGTCTTTGGTTATTGATGATACAATCGAGAAAATGGGACACCTCGCCCTGCGATTGGTAAAATCCATAGTTTCAGCCGATATCAATGGCATTGCCCAGCCGGGCTGATTCGTAGCAGGCCGAGCTCGCCGCTTATAAAAAACTCGCGATCATCGATTATTGCCTGACTGAATTCCTCGATCTCGGCATTTACTTGCTGATCGATATCGAAAACAACTGCCAATTCAGCATTTCGCGCTTTTGTAACACCCTCTGGAATTGTTCTTCTTCGGGCGATTCCAGCCGAGCCAACCACACCCCATTTAATTTTCCCGGACATAATATGAATCCTTCCTTTTGCTTACGTGGCATGGCCATCCTGGCCATGTTTTCGGATTTTCAAATACTAAAGATGGTGTTTAGGATCACTTTCACGGGCTGGAAGCCCGTGCCACACAGGATTTTATTACCTTAGCAAGAGCGTGGCCGATCTGACGGCAATCGTCTTCCGTGTAGGTTGGAAATGCGAAACACGTAAAGGTGTGACTTTGATGCCAGACGGCGTTGGGCACCTCCACTTTACTATAGTCAACACTTTCCGGATTAGCGTACTCCTGCATCTCGGTCAGAAGGAATGATTGACATCGGCCTGCCCAAAATTTATATTCTGCTGAAATTAGGAGCATGATTATGATTAAGAAAGCTGTACCTTTCTCATTTCTTTGTGTGGTCTATGCAGGATGGGCAAATATTTTGCCCATGCCGACTGTAAAACAAGCCGCATGGGCAGGAGAACCTGCCCATCCTACGGCTCAGGGAGTTTTCTTCAGAGAATACTGGGCCGAATTTGACCCTGAGATAAGCAATTCGAAGGGAAGAATGCTGCGGGTAAACGACGCCGAACTGAGCTTGCACGAAACTTTCGGCAAAAGGCAGGAAGCTCTCTCTAACGGCTTTACATTGATTAACGTGCCGGAGGATTTATTTCAACTGCAGGCGGCGGAGCTGTACACGGAAGTCTGGGGCGGCCATCCGGGAACCGCCAACAAACGCGTTATCGTCAACGGCAAACAGACCTATCCGCTCGGCGACGACGGCACGGAAGAGAAAAACTGCGCTTATTCTTATCCTGCGATACAACTGAAAGTACAGCATCTTGTGACCGGTCAAAACGCGTTTCAATTCGCATGTGACCGGGGCGAGACTTTCTGGGGACATTTCATTATAGACGAGGCCGCCGTGCGATGTTATCTCAAGCCCGACCATCCTGATTTGGTAAGGGCGGTTCGCGAACCGCCCCTACAGGATTTCGAGGCTCGCGTGCAGCTCCAGCAGTCGGGATTGACACTGCCTGAACGCATCGGTATAAGTTTGTCTTATCCTGAAAAATACGAAGAATCGATCATTTCAGTCGAGTACTTCGGACGCTATAAAGGATTCGACGATAACGGCAACAAACTCGATAACGACTGGCATGGCTACACCCATGACAGAAAATACGTCAACCATATCGGAAAAGCAACATCACCGCCCTACTCGCTAACCTGGGACACAAGCATGATCCCCAGCCAGTCCGGGCCGATGGCTATTAAGGCCCTGGTGCATGTGAAAGGAGGCTTTAACTACCAAACGGAAGTGCTGGACGGCCTCGTATTTCCAGCACGGAGAAACAACGTCGAGCTGTACAAATGTGCCGTGCTGCCTAAACCGTTCTGGTCACGCGCCTCAAGGCCCGTTACGGCGACTATCAACCTGCCCCTCAGTCCCGTTAACGCGGAATCCGCCAGACTGATGGTAAGAGTCTGGGACGGCGGCGAAGGCACTGTTAAAGAACATTTCAAGATTAACGGCCATCCGTATTCGATAACGTCCGGCAAAGCGAACCACGACCTTGTATTTACAAACGTCGAGGTGGAAATCGAACATCTTAAACCCGGCGCAAACATGTTGACGTTACTCAGCGACACCGAGCATCACGGCATCGAAGTCTTGCTGCCGGGGCCATGCCTTATACTGCGATACGGCAAATCCGTGCAACTGCCGTTCGACTAAAGTCTCGGGCAGGTTAGCAAGAGGATATTTCTTCGACTTCGGAGATTGTTTTAGGTATTTTTCTGCCCAGGATGCGATGGCCTGTTTGAGTTACAAGAACGTCATCTTCTATTCTGATACCGCCGAAGTCTCGGTATGTCTCTACCAAATCATAATCAATGTATTGTGAATTTTTCTGATTCGATTTCCACCGGTCAATCAGCTCGGTGATGAAATAAATTCCCGGCTCGACTGTTATAACAAAACCCGGTTCGAGTGCCTTAGCCAGTCGCAAAGACTTGAAGCCGAATTCGGGATTGCGTTTAATCGTATCGGTATAGCCGACATAGTCTTCCCCCAGCGCTTCCATATCATGCACATCCAGCCCCAGCATGTGGCCCAGTCCGCATTGGAAGAACAATGTATGCGCCCCGGCACTAACTGCCTGTTCGATATCGCCCTTCATTAATCCCAGGTCTTTTAAGCCGGATGCCAGTTCCCTGCAGGCCAGAAGGTGAATATCTCTGAATTCGACGCCGGGCTTTACCGCTTCAATCGCTCTTTCCTGTGCGTTCAGGACAATAGTGTAGATCTCCTTTTGTTTCTGAGAAAATTTACCGCTAACTGGTATAGTTCTGGTAATGTCGCTTGCATAATGCAAGGGAGATTCGGCGCCGGAATCGTTGACGGCCATATCGCCTGCCTTCATTTGGTTGCCGTAAAAATGATTATGAAGCGTCTCGCCGTGGATTGAAAAAATCGTAGGAAATGCGAGAGCCATGCCGTGTGACAAAACAACCGCCTCCATTGCTGAGGCAACCTCTCTTTCATAAATGTCCGGCTTTGACATTTTCATCGCAAGCGTTTGCATCTCGTAAGAAATCTCCAGCGCCGCTTCGATCTGTTCAACTTCCCGCTCGCTTTTTGTCGAGCGCTGGGCGACGACCGCTTTTATCAACGGCTCTGAAACGTGCTCGGCTATGACTGACAGCGGAATACTCAGCAACTGCTGTATTTTCAGAATATTCTCTGCTCGATACTGGGGCAGAAAGTGGATTTTTCTGCCCTGCTTTACGGCCTCCTTCAAAACGTCCGGCAATTTATCAAGCCCGGCGGTTTGAGAAATACCGGACTTGCTGCATTTTTCTTTCAACGTCGGCTGCGGACCGGTCCAGACTATATCGTCAACGGTCAAGTCATCGCCGAACATGCATTCAGTGCCCTGGTCGACATCGATGACCGCGGCAAGGCCGGGACAATCCAGGCCGAAGAAATAGAGAAATGAGCTGTCCTGCCGGAACGGATATTGATTGTCGGTAAAGTTCATCGGGCTTTCTTCGTTGCCCGGAAAAAGAATTATGCCGGATTGGATATCAGTTTGCAGGCGTTTTCTTCTTTCGATATATACATCGGCAGAAAACATATATTAAGCACCTCCAGCAGTTTTTTGCTTTTGCGTAAAAAGACTGACTACGACCAGACAGATAACCGACAGCGTTATTGCCGGAAGCACGGCATCGAGCTGGGCCATATTCCCCGGCAGTCTGTTTCGAACAAAATCGGCTTCCGACCATAATAGAGTTACAACAGTACCCGTGATGATTGAGCAAACAGCTCCTGTTTTTGTTGCCTTTTTCCAGAACAACGCGGCAACCAGCACGGGAGTAACGGCCGAACCATAAATTGTGTATGCGTAGAGCGCTTTTTTGAAAAAGCCGGTGGTCTCGGCAAAGGCATGAGTCACCAAATACGCAATTACGCCGAAGCCGAGCACAAGGATTCTGCTGATAAATATCACCCTTTTCTGGCTGGCCTTAGGATTGATATAGGTCGAATAGATATCGTTAATAAAAGTCGTCGCAGGCACAAGAAGAAACGAATCCGCGGTCGAGATAATTACGCCGACAACGGTAATCATAAACAGAAGCCCGAGGGCAAAAGGCATATGATGATGAGCCGCATATATCAGGATGTATTTGCCGTTGGCCGGGTCCGGCGTCATACTGCCGGCAACCCATGCCGAGCCGATGATTAACAGCTCGATCATAAGGGCAGCGAAAATCAGGACGATAACCGCCTGCCTGGCTCCCTTTGCGTTGCGGCTGGCAAAAATCCGCTGATACTGATTGGCATCGCCCATAACAAGAAGAAACGTGGGCAGAAGATAATTGATTATCTGGACGGGGGAATAGACACCCCAAAACTGCATGTGTGATGTTCTGCCTTCCATGGCCTGGTATGCGTCCTGCATGCCGGAAAAGCCGCCCGCTTTGATTAAAAGAACCGGGAAGGCAATCAGCAACGAGACGGTAATGATCGACCCGGTGACAATGTCCATACTGGCAAGGCTTTTCAGGCCGGCCAGCATAGTATAAACGATTATGAACGATCCTGCGATTATCGTAGCGGTCTCCTTGCTGACAGCATATCCGCTGATGACCTCGATCACGGCGCCTCCGGCATTAAACTGATAGCTGACGATTACCATATAGGCCATTACAAGGGCAATAACGGCCAGCAGCCGCGCAGCCGGGCCGAATCTCGAACCGATTATCTCCGGGACGCTCGTAGCTTCGATATTACGTGCCCTCGTAGCGATAAGCGACAATAGAATCATGCCGGTGAAGGTGCCGAAAGGAATAATCAGAGCCGCAGCGCCGGTACGATAGGCTTCTTCGGCATTGCCCACGATAGAACCGGTCCCGATCCAGACAGCGAGCATGGTCAAGACCATAATCCACGGAGAAAGAGTGCGACCCGCCACGGCGAAATCCTGCTGAGTCTTTACCTGCCGGGATTTGTATAAACCGATGCCCGTAAGGATAAACAAGTAGGTAAAGATCGCAATCAGGTAAATCATATCTTGCTCCACGGTGTATTTAGGTTTCTTGAGCTATTGTACGAACTGCTTTATGAAGTACCTGGGCGTCAACGGCTCGCCGGTCGCTCGTTCTATCATATCGTTCCAGTGATACAGGGCGCCCTGGCCGAATACCTTCTTCCGCAGATAATCGCCGAGCTTTTTTTCGTCCACATAGCTTATATCGCGGCCCGATTCAAGCTTGAAAACTTTGTGAATTATGTAGTGATGCAGTTGCGAAGCCAGCAATTCGCCCAGCATGTAGTTATGATAATAACAAGGCGCCGAGGTGAAATGCAGCTTGGAAGCCCAGCCGGCGTCAACAGGTCCCGGCGGGCTTTTGATAAACTGGTATTTTTCAACAAGCTCCCACCACAGGTCATTCAAATCCCGGTCGGGATCGGCGTAAAGCTGCTTTTCGAAGTTGTACATAACAAGCGCCCAGCGTACAAAAAGCACCTGCTGAAAGCGCAGGTATTTTTCGCTGACTCCTTCAATCTCCCTCCTTTCTTCGTCAGACAGATCTAGCATCACCTGCATCCAGGCGGCGTTACGGCTGAGCCGGCCGAAAAACATTGCTATCGCTTCGGTGGTAAAACTGTGAGCAGGCTCCCTGAGCAGCCATGGCTCATTATGATCGTGATATTTACTGTATATTGCGTGGCCCAGTTCGTGCAGTATGGTCTCCATCCAGCGCTCGGTATTCTGAAGATTGCACAAAATACGAACATCCCCGCGCCGGTCTATATCATGACTGAAGGCATGAGGATATTTACCTTCACGATCATACAAATCACTCCTTGCGAGGATATCATCCACAGGAAGACCGACGCCGGCGTAAAATTCTTCCGCCAGCTCTTTAACATCCTGGTTCTTGTAATACTCGTCCAGGTCCTGCTCATAAACCAGCGGCGTCCTCTGGAAAAACGGATCATGATAATGCCACGGCATCAAATCCTCGACGGTTATGCCGTAGCTGTCCGCCAGGATGATATCCAGCTCGTTCTTTAACCGGACGAAAGGTTCGGTTGTCGATTCACAAAGCTCGCCGAAAATGTGATCAAGCTCTTTCACACTCTGCTCGCCGGCAATTATTGAGAGAGTATGATAATTATCAAAGCCGATTTCCTGCGCCGCCTTGTTACGCAGCTTCACCAGCCTGATTAGATCGCCGGCAATCGCGTTTCCCACCTGTTTGCTGGCCTTCCATGCCAGCTCCCTTTTCCGGCAGTCTTTTTCCGTTGTCAGTATGATATAGATGTCACTCATGGTGACTTTTTCGCCGTCTACCGTACCGCGAAAGCTGCTGTATTGTTCCTGTATCTCACTGTCCAGGCTGACTATCTCTTCGAGCAGCTCCGGCTCGACCTGGTTCCGCATGTATGCGTAGTATAATTTATCCAACTGCCGATTCAGCCTTGCATTTTTAATCCGGCCGGATTCTTTTATTTCTTTTATAAAAGCAAAGTCCTGAGCATCGCAGTAGAGCCGGCGGATTCGAAGCTGTAATTTACTGTACTTATCATAATATTCCGCTTTGCCTGTAGTCGCCGCCTGCCAGTAGACAAGATTCGATTCTGTTGTCAAAGGCCCAACCTTTGCAACATGAGCTTCGATAAACCTCTCCAATTGCCCTTGTTGAGCGGTAGAACCGCAGCCGGCCAAAAAAGCAAAGATGACAGACGCAGTGAGCAAAGTCAATATTTTCTCCATAATAAGTCTCCATTCTTCATTGACAGAGGACTTTGTGGCTAAAAGCTTTGCTGCTCGGTACGGGCGATAATTTCATTTTGCAGGTCCCGTCCCACATCTACGAAGTAATCGCTGTAGCCGGCGACTCTTACGATTAAATCGCGATTTTGCTCCGGATTCTGCTGGGCCTTCCTGAGCATCTCGGCGGTTATTACATTGAACTGGATATGGTGGC
>Ga0207752_1001167_pt1 | contig 12186 bp, 8 predicted proteins | sample Pon2CUnioCityCA_6_FD_187272 | JGI IMG/M metagenome (GOLD analysis project Ga0207752, IMG submission 187272) | Marine sediment microbial community from Union City, CA, USA - Pond 2C Sediment 2 (SPAdes) | ecosystem: Environmental > Aquatic > Marine > Intertidal zone > Salt pond sediment ... | reverse complement strand
GCCGTTTTATCGATACGACAACCGCCTCGCCCTGGCGCGAATGCTATAATCCGAAACATCCGATGACCCGCAGCGACAGCAGGCACTGGAAGATGGAATTGTTGCGTTATATGTCCGAGCAAATGAAGCTGGTCACCGGCAGCGAAACGGGACACGATGCCGCGGTTCCATATGTGCACTATTTCGAGGGCATGCTCAGCCTCGGGCCGTATCGCGTCCCCGATGCCGGTCGAAACATGAGAAAAATCTGGGACGAGGTACCCGAGCTGGTGGCCAAATTCCAAGTGGGGCACAAATACAGGCTGCCGCTCTGGGAGCTGGTCTATCACGATTGCGTAGTCGCTCAGTGGTACTGGGGCGATTACAATAACAAGCTGCCCGCTCTGTGGCAGAAGCGAGACCTGTTCAATATCCTGTACGGCACGGCCCCGATGTTCATGTTCGATACCAAGCTTTGGGAGCAGGAAAAGAAACGCTTCGCCCAAAGCTATAAAAATATCTGCGATGTCACCCGCGCGGTCGGCTACGCCGAGATGACCGACCACCGATTTCTTACGCCCGACAGAGACGTCCAGCAAACAAAATTCGCCAACGGCGTTACTGTCACAGTCAACTTCGGAGATAAACCCTACCGCCTATCCGACAACATTGAAATCGGATCTATGAGTTATCATGTTTCCGGGACAGACTAATCTGAATGACTTGTAGGGTGGGCACATTCCGTTTTTTGCCCACGCTGTTTACATTAACGTGTACCACAAACCGAACGAATCCGCGTGTGCAACGAGTTGCACACCCTACGGCTGAGCATTTTTTTCCAGCGTCACCTTCGGCATCTTGTAACAATAGACCCAGTATCTCGATTCGCTCCACAACGATTCGGCAGGAAAAGGCCGGCCGGGGAACAGTTCCCTGTTGTCGGGCACGTGCTCGATTTTGATTTGGAGGCGTGTCACTCCCTCTGTCAAATGCCGCGGAATGAGAAATTCCTCCTCGCGCCAGCGGCGATTGCTCGTGATAATCGTATGCTGCGTTTTGCCAAGCTCGCCCTCGGAGCGGGGATAGCTGTAAACACAGGTGTTACTGCCCGCTGTGTACCACCGGCCCACGTATTGCCATTCGGCGTCAGTTTTGTCGGGCCTGACCCAGACTTTGGCGCGCTGGTTGGGATAGAGATAGTCGAACTTGCGCCGCAGCATTACACCGATATTATTCGGGTCAATGCGCATCTTGAATTGCAAGGTCCCCTTCATCGTCCGGACGTAATCCCGTACGGCGGGAAAGTGCATCCGGGCGCCACGGCTGTCCGGGCCCCACTCGTATCGCGAGACCAGAGTGTAAGGCTCACCGGCGGTGGGAGACTTGTATTCATGCTCGCGAACCTCAATTTTCTCATCGCAGCAATGGAAATGGTCGGTCAGAACCAGGCTCGGAGAATCTATGCCGTACCAGTAAACGACGCCGGAGTAATGCTCCGTCGATTCGTTTGTGCCCCCGTGTTCGAGGCCGATGACAGCACGATTGCCGAATGGAAAAATATCCGCAATCAAAAAACGATATGCCGAATTGAGCAGGTCTTTTTCGTCTTTTGCATCTTTCTTTCTCGTACCCACGGGATGGCCGGCAAAGGGCAGCGTCATATTTCGTCCGCCCCAATAATCACCGCCGCCGCCCCATTCTTCCGTTCCCGTGCCCCAGGCCTGGGGCGTCTTGCTCTGGTCGAAAAAGAACCGCGGGTCACCCTCCAGCGTAGGCAAAAAACCATTGCGTGTGAAAATCCAGCTCATGCCGACGAAGCTGCCGCTCCAGGGAGCGCCGCCCTCGACTTGCGAAGTGTCGAGAAAAACTATGTCCTGGCCCAGCGCCGGCTCAGGATGGTCGCTATAAGTCGCGTGGAAATAGCCGGCGTGATTAACCGGGCCGGTGAAGGGCATGGTGCGTATTTCCCATTCGATATCGTCGAAAGAATATTCTTGTCGCTGCCGGATCTCGATTTTTGCATGACGGAAGAACGGCATCGGCCAATAGCAGGACAGGTAAACATTTTTCTCATCGTAGCGAACGACTAAAGGAAAACCTTTAACGAGGTATTCGCGGTTGTTATTATTGTAGAGATGTCCCGCCCCGAAGAAAAGGTCGATCGGGGCATCGATTGAAGAATGCCATCGGTGGTCCCACGTAATTCGCAGGCGGCACTTGCCGAATCTGTACGCATCCTTTCGCGGCACGGTGAACTTCAACGCCCGAATCGCTGCCGGGGCATGCCCTAATTCGGCTACTGTAATCCATTGGTAAGGCTGCAACTGTAATTTGCCCGCGTAAGTTTTCACGTTTTCGCCCTTCGGAGCTATATCAGTTCCAGCACAATTTATCAAATCCAGCACATCTTTTGCCGGCGGCGTTTTGTCCCAGGTTTCGAGCGGTCGAGACAGGTGCTTCATCCCCGGGCTGAAGATGTGATATATGTAATAACCTGTGCCATAGAAGGTTCGAGTATAGGCGATGCGGAACGAATCTTCGAACGGCAGCGGCACCCACATCAAATCGGCGCCTTTGGTGGTCGACCATGTCCAGGTCAGCGGATTCGGAAACAGCTTCCGTGGGATGAAAGTTGTTGTCTTGAATTTTTTCTTGGCATTGACCGGGTCGGCGGTGGCGGTTTCTTTGACGATGAAATCTTCGCCGTCCACTTCGTAATGCCACGGACTGCCGTGCCAGTGATTGGTTCGCTTAAAGTAGAGAATCCCTGGGCCTTGTACGTCGAGCGAAACGTTGAATTCGTCGGATTGCTGATAGAGAAAGTGGCTGGCGTCGGCGCTGCGATTGTTTCCCTCGCGGTCGTAAGTGCTTCGCATATAAGCTCGCACTCCGATCCGGTGATAGGGGAGCCTGTCCCACATCCGATAGGCATCTAATCCGACCGGAATAACAGGCGGCTCATCGGATTGAACAAAAGCACCTGCATTATTACACAGGCACATTTTCGGCATAAAGCACAAAACAAGTATAACCAACGTACATAAAAACCGCCGTGCTCTGATTTCCATGTAAACCTCAAATCCCAGATTTTATTTTTGTTTGTTTTGCCATTCGTAAATTGAGACTAACTTCGGCATCGGTCTTGGGGCATCACCGAGTGGCAGAGTCTTGTTGTCTTTGACGATTGTGTCATTCGTCTTGCCGACTAACAGACGACCATTGCCGCCGTATAATTTGTTGCCGATTATCTCAATGCCTATACAGTCCGGCGTGCCGAGCCGGACCATCGGTGATTCCTTATCTTTCAGGACGAAAACGTTGTCTTTGATGATGTGGTCGAAGCTTGCCGTCTTGGCCGATACGCCGGGGCCGTTGTCCACTATGAATCGGTTGTGGAGAATCAGCCAGTTTTCGTTCATGCCGCCCATCCAGAGGCCCGCTCTTTCGGAGCTGACGTCGCAGTTATAAACAACGTTTCTCGGGCCGTTCGGCCCGTGTGCCGTATCCTGCGGCGGCGAAGCCCACATTCCGTAGCCGTAGCCGCCGTGACCGCGGATGGACTCGATTACACATTGCTCGATGAGGTTTTCATTCGTCCATCCCGAATGCCACTGGCCGTCGCTTTCGTGGAAAATGCTTTTACGGATGACACAGCCGCTGGCGGCCCACTGGAAAAGAGGAGCGTGCCGCATTTTGAATGTCTCGATGTTTTCTATCAGACAATCCCAGCACCGGTCCCATCCGGCGTAGGCGGTGCCTCCGCCGCCCTTGAACCAGGCGTCTTCGAAAACGCAGTCGCGGATTTCGCACCACTTGGCCATTGAGCCGTACACGGGAAACCGGCCGCACTTTTTCACTTTCACGTCCTTCGCCCAGCAATTCCATCCGTTATAAAAAATCACGCTGCTTATCCAGAGGTTTTCCGTCTGCTCTATGCCGAGAGATTCGATGCCGCAACGTTGGATCGGCACGACTTTCTGCACGTAAGAGCCGTCGATAACGGGAAACTCAATCCGTAGCGGCTGATTAATTGCAATGGTTTTGTTTTTAATCTCAGTGATAACTACTTCGTAGAACCGATACGTGCCCCACTTACAGGCGTTTTTCGTGAGCTTTTTCCAGCGTTCGGTCGCCGGCCCGTCGATCAGGATACAATCGCCAACTTTGAGTCCATCAGTGCTTTGAAGCTCCAGCTTCATGTCGCCTCGCTTGCCGTCCTTAGCCAGTTTCAGCTTTTTACCTGCCGGTCCTTTGCCGGCGAAAGTTATCGCCGCCCGAATTTCCGGGACACGCCTGGTATCATTAAAGGACGAATCAAGAATGACTGGTATTTCTGCCGAGCGCTTCGTTCCATCCTTATATTCCGCAACACCTTTCAACACATGCCGGCCGTCAGGAACTTTGCCAACGGCATTTCGACCGGATACGGCAAAGTTAAATGTATTACCCGAATGTTTGCCCCGGCTCCAAGTTCCAATCACTTTATCGTCAATGCTCATGGTCATTTTTTGCAGGCCGGCGGGCTTGCAGTGCATTTCAAGCCGTGTATTCCTTCCCACCCGACTGCCCACGCTCGGATTGTAGAAAGCCACGCCTGGCTCGGGTATCGAATAGCGGAAGATCAAACGACTCTTTTCACTACCTTTGCCCCTGATGACCACATTATCATTGCGCACAGTCACATGACGATCCAGATAATAGACGCCCTCTCCTAAAAGTACCGCCCCACCTCCTTTGTTACCCGCGGCAAGACATGCTTTTGCAAGGGCTTCGGAATCGTCGTTATCATCGTCCGCCTTACCGCCGAAATCTTCGATCTTTACGACCGTTTTCACATCCGGAATCCCGCCCTGCACGCCGCATTTTGTCCAGTTCGGATATACGATTCCATCCGGGCCGACTACGTCAGCAGCCGTGAGCCGGCCTTTCTCGTCCGGCTTGATTTTATACTGCCTTTGCCAGGGTGGCGCGCTTGCAGTTTCAGATGCGCTTGCAAACGTTAATGAAAGCAAAAGAACAATGACCGGGCAGATCAAATACGTCAGCTTTGTAGAGATTGTGAATCTGTTTAATCGCATAGCTAAATTCTCCATTGATGAACATTAAGCCAATAAACTTGTCTGACGACAGTCAAGATTCAGACTTATCTCATAACAGAATGGGAGTGGAAAATCAAGCCTGAAAAAGATAGACTCAATTTCGAGAGCCGGGTGTTCCTAATCCATAAATCTTTTCAGGATTGCCGCGGTGTGCATAGCAATGAGCATTAAATAGTCCAGATCGCTGAGACTGTAGTGCTCGTGGATCATCGCGTTGTCGACGTAGAGGACACCAAAACAGCCTTTCGGACGCTTTATAGACGCTACCATTGCCGAGCGTATTCTTTCCTTGGACTCCATTTGAGCCGAAACCCTCGGCAAGACAAAATACTGGCCCTTCTCAACAGCTTGTGTTATTTTCTCACTGAGCTGTAATTCACCAAGCTGTACCGGCGAGCCGTCTCGTCTCTTGCCTCCGTGACAGATCATCGGGCCGGTAGGCTGTTTTCTCAAAGCGGCCCAGACATGATAAGCATTGAACTGCTCTGTTATGACATCCAATAAAGTCAGCAACAGCCCATCGATATCCTCGGCATCGAATATCTTTTGGGTCGCATTGGAAAAATCAGTAAGTCTGCCCGCAGCAAGTCTCATAGCAGGAGCGTGCTGGGCATCCGGTCTCCGGACGACCGTTTCATGTTTTGGTGTCGCAAGCGCAGCTTCGAGCTGAAGCGTATCCTCCGGATGAATTGGCATTTCCTTGCCGATTTCCTGTTCCAGCATGATTTCTATTAGGAAATCCGTTATACGCAGACAATCCCCGTGCTTGACTTCCGCCTTGTCGATCGGTTTGTCATTTAGATAAGTTTTATTCGACGAGCCCATGTCCTCGATTATCCATTTTCCGTCACCCATACTGTGAACCACGGCGTGTTTCCTTGAGACTGCCTTGTCAGGCAAAAATACATGGCTGTCAGCTCCTCGGCCGATCGAGATGGGGCCCTGGGTAAATTGAAATTGCTTGCTATTGGCGCCTTTTTGCTTGACAATTATACGCATGGTCTTTCTCCGTGCATTTAATTTATGATAGCCTAACCTATTATTGTACAGGATTCTATCGATTGTGTCAAGCCTTGCGTTATCGGACGCATTTCAGTTATGCAAAAACCGCCAATAATGAGCCTATATCCTTGATAAAAACGATAAAAAAGCAAAAATTAAAACGCAAAATTTTACAAATCATTCTCAGGTAATTTCACATTTTAATCTACTTTTGCCTCCCGCGGATTCGGTGGCGGTAGTGGTCCAGGATAACAGCAGCGACAATAACACAGCCCGTGATAAGGCGTTTTGTCGATTCCTGTGCCCCGATTTGCGCAAGACCGGTCCCCAATACGGCAATAATCAGCACGCCGAAGAATGAACTGATTACCGAGCCCCTGCCGCCCATCAGGCTGGTACCTCCGATGACTACCGCTGCAATGGCCTGAAGCTCCAGGCCGTAGCCGGCGTTGGGATTCGCAGAAGACAAACGTGCCGTGTGTATCACCGCTGCTATGGATGTAAGAAAACTGCATAGAACAAAAACAGCAAACTTGAGCGGGCGCGGATCGATGCCGGAAAGCCTGACCGCTTCTTCGTTCGTACCGATGGCAACCAGGTAACGGCCGAAGACGGTCCGCGAAAGAACCAACTGCCCTGCTGCGACAATGAGAACCGCAATAATAAACGGAAGTGAAAGCCCGAGGACCGAAGTCTCAGTGATTACTTCGACCGGCCCGCCGATATAGATTGTTCGCGAGTCGGTTACAAGATATGCGGCGCCTCTGGCAATCTCCAGCATACCCAACGTCACGATAAAAGCCGGCAGACGCCAGGCGATGACAACCAGGCCGTTCAATGCCCCGCAGAGCGCGCCGATCAGCAGACAGGCAACTATCGCAGCCGGCAGCGGAAAATTCCATTCAATCAAACAAAGACCCAGCACGGCGCCGGCCAGAGCCATTACCGAGCCGACCGACAAATCAATCCCGGCAATTATCAGTACAAAGGTCATCCCGACCGCAATGATTGTGATATCAGGAACCTGGTTTGCCATTGTCCTGAAGGTCGTAAGAGTGAAGAAATTATCCGCTTTGATACCGAAAAAAACAACGAGCCCGACCAAGGCCAGTGACATGCCGAGGTAGTCGGTGACAAAAGCAGGCATTTCCGCGATTTTCTTTCTTATAATCTTAACCATGACTTTTTCTGTTTCTTTTCACAGATCGGTATACTCGCTGAAAGCGGCAGACATAATTTTTTCCTCGTTCCACTGTCCCCTGTCGAACGTCGCGGCGACGCGCCCCGCCGAAAAGACCATAATGCGGTCGCATACGGCCATCAGCTCCTTGAGGTCCGACGATACAAAAATAATAGCTTTTCTTTTCTCAGACAGGTCCGCGAGCATGTGATATATCTCGAACTTCGCTCCTACGTCGATGCCTCTGGTCGGCTCGTCGAAGATAAGAATATCGCAATCGCGGTACATCCATTTTGCAATAATGACTTTCTGCTGGTTGCCGCCGCTCAATTCGCCAACCGTTTGGTTGGTGGACCGGCAACGTACGGACAAGGATTCGACATACCGTCCGGCTACGGCTCGTTCTTCGGACGTATTCAGCCAGCCGAATCGGCTGATGTCACCCAACCTTGCCAGCGAGATATTCTTTCGGACGGCCAGGCTCAGCAGCAGTCCTTGCTCCTTGCGGTCCTCGGTAAGAAAAGCAATGCCGTTTCGTACTGCGTCACGAGGCCTGTGAATTTGTGCCGGCTCACTCGATCCGTGCAGAAATATCCGGCCCCGGTCGGCCTTATCGGCGCCGAAGACAGCCCGCATAGTCTCTGTACGGCCGGAACCCATCAGTCCGGCGACGCCGAGAATCTCGCCGGATGCAACTTCGAAGCTGACGTCCTTAACCTTTTGTCCGGCGGCAAGCCCGTCAACACGAAGAGCAACCGGACCACGTTTCGGGCTGGGACGGAATTGCGAATGCTCCAGGTCACGACCAACCATTTTGAAAATAATCTCACCGGGACTTAAATCGCTCGTTTGGCCGGTGAATACGGCTTTGCCGTCGCGAAGCACAGTTACACGGTCGGCAATATCTATAACCTCTTCGATCCGGTGCGAGATGTAGATAATTCCGACGCCCTCGGCCTTGAGCTTTCTGATTTGAGTGAAAAGCAGCTCGATCTCCTTGTCGGTCAGTGAGGCGGTCGGCTCATCCAGAGCCAGTATGCGGCAGCGTCTTGAGAGCCCTGCTGCAATCTCGACCATCTGCTGGTGGCCGACACCGAGCAGCCCAATCGGTATATCAGGTTCAATATCTCCAAGACCCACTCGCTGCATCACTCGCCTGGCGGCAAGGTTAAGCTTGCCGTAATTAACGAACCCGAACCTGCCGGGCAGGCTCTCGATAAAAATGTTTTCAGCAACGCTAAGGGTTGGAATCAAATGCAATTCCTGCATTACCATTCTTATGCCGTGCGCTTCAGCATCCGCTTTGCCGCCGGGCTGATACCTCTTTCCATTAAGCTCCATCCGGCCCGACTCGGAGTTTTGCAGTCCGGCCATAATATTAACCAGCGTGCTCTTGCCTGCGCCGTTCTCACCTACCAGCGCGTGAACCTCTCCTTCTCTCAGGTCGAAGTCAACCGAAGAAAGAGCGCGGACACCCGGAAAAGATTTACTGATGCCGGAGGCCTTAAAAACGATTTTGCTCTTAGCCTGACTCATTGAAGAGTTTCCGCCGTGATTAGATCGACGGGAGTCTCCTTATCCGAAGGTGTGCCTTTGCCCTCGAGCATTTCAAGGGCGTACTCGATGCCGTACAGGGCCAGCTTGTCGGCGTGCTGGTCGACCGTGCAGAAAATCTTTCCTTCCTTAAGCAGTCTTTGCACCGCCGTGATATTGTCGAAACCGATAACGAGGACATCATCGGATTTGCCGGCGGCCTTAATCGCCGCTACCGCACCGAGTGCCATGCTGTCATTGGCACAGAGTATGGCTTTAATGTCCGGATACTCGGTAATCAGTGCCGAGACGATGGGTTCGGCTTTGGACGTTTCCCAGTAGCCGGACTGCGAGCTGACGATATTCATGCCGGCAGCCTTCATGGCATCTTCGAAACCGGCCTTGCGCTGAATACCGTTGAAAGCGTTGGGCACCCCCTCGATGATTGCAACTTTATCGCCCTGTTTCAGCTTGCTCGCAAGATATTCGCCGGCCAGGCGGGCGCCTTTGCGATTGTCCGGCCCGACGAAAGGTATTTTTACATTCTTGTCGGCCAGAACTTCGGCGTCGAATTTGTTGTCGATATTGACGACGATTATCCCGGCGTCTATCGCCCTTTTGCATACGGGGACCAAAGCTTTCGAATCTGCCGGAGCAATCACTATAGCGTCCGAGCCCTGGGCAATCATAAGCTCCACATAGTCGATTTGCCTGGCAACATCCTGCTCGTCCTTGATGCCAACGACCGTCAGGCCGTACCGCTCTAAGTGCTCTTTGTGGTGGGCGCGGGCGCCTTCCTCCATTGTCTTGAAAAACTCGTTCGCTAACGATTTCATGATCAGGGCAATCTTTGGTTTACCCTCTTCCCGCTGTTTACAGCCGGCGGGAAAAATAACTAAAATCACGGCACATAAAATTAGAATACCTGTTACTGCTTTATTATGCTTTCTCATCGTTTACTCCTTGAGCAGAATTCTGTCTGATAAAATTCTTTACTTGTTCCGCATTGGGCATCGAGGATTGTGCCCCCATTTTCATAACTGACAAAGCAGCGACATAATTGGCGAATAAGGCGGCGTCTTTGAGAATCTTTCCCCGAGCCAGCCCGACCGCCAGAGAGCCGGTAAAGGCATCCCCGGCGGCGGTGGCATCCACGGCATTAATCTTGATGGAAGGAACGAATTCCATCGATTCGACGGTTGCCAGCAAGTAACCTTGTGCTCCCATAGTCAGTATAACTGCTTTTACGCCAAGCTTAAGCAGCTTTTCGGCAGCGAGCTGAGCCGAATCGACGTCAATGACTTCAATGCCGGTGAGTATCCCTGCCTCTGTTTCATTCGGCGTCAGGACGTCCACCATACCGAGCAGTTCGGTGCTGAGCTTTTGTGCCGGCGCCGGGTCCAGGATAAAGGGCACGCCGGCGTCGTTCGCCAGGGCGGCCGCGAATTCAACCGTTGCCGGCGGCACTTCAAGCTGCGCCGCAACGGCGCCCGATGAGGCAATAGCCGATTGGGCTTTTTTCACATCCTCCGGCGTGAGTTTCAGGTTTGCACCAGAGGCGACGACTATAATATTGTCACCGGCATCGTCAACGATAATCAATGCTGCGCCGGAAGGGGCCTCTTTAGTCTGGACGACATAATCTGTGTGAACACCGACCTTTTGAAAATTGCTCAAAGACTGCCGGCCGAAAATATCGTCACCCAGTTTCGCTACGAAGTACACCTCGGCCCCCAGTTTCGCAGCGGCGACGGCCTGGTTGGCGCCTTTGCCGCCCGGATTCATGATAAAATCGCCGCCCAGTATCGTCTCGCCTCTGGAAGGTATCCGCGAAGACTTTACAACCAGGTCCATATTGGAACTGCCGACAACTACAATTTTTGGTTTGTTCTGCCCCAAGTCAATCCTGCGCAAATCTTACTGTGTCAATCTTTCTACAAGCAAATCCTCGAAGGCGTCCAGGTCTTTCCATTCGGTGGCGCAATTAATCATTTTGCCTTTTTCGTCTATTCTCGTGTATCCGTCATCCGTCACTATAATCGGCAGCTTTTCCATCTTCACCAGCTCGGTTGACATTGCTAAATAAATAGCGACCGTATCGAAAAGAGTAGTACTGCTCGAATTGCATTTTTGATCGACTCTTTTATCGAGCTCGGCTTCGCTTAAATACTTGTCTTGATTCAGTAGTCCCTGCCGGTACCATGCACGATAGTTTTCCATCAGCGCGTTGGTTAAAGGGCTGTTATTGTTGAGCACCTTTTCATACTTTTCGCCTGTAAGATGAACGAGGCCGCAGGTATCGAGAGGCGTAATTGTCATATCCCACGGAGCGATAAAGACTTTTTGTGCCTCCTTGACGAATGCCCTGACGTTATATTCGGCGCTCGGAGTCGAATTGCCTCCGTAGCCCAGGCGAATGCTGCCGTGCATACCGACAAATTCAGCCTTCTTTGCAATCTTAGGCTCGCGCTCGAGCGCCGCGGCAACATTTGGCAACGGACCGACGGCAATCAGTTTAATCTTCCTGCGGGATTTCATAATCGTCTCGATCATTGCCTGCACGCCGTCCTCGTAAATCTTGCCGGGATAAGACGATAGCCCGTAACCTTCTATCCATGCTCGCTGCCTGTGGGCTGCTTTGTTATGCTGAACCCCTATTCCGATTGGTATATCCGTTCTGCCGACGGTCTGTAAAAACCTGGCCACGACCTTTGCCTTCGACGGAGTGTTACGTACCGCCGTTGTAATCAATTTAACATCGAATTCGGGCGATTGCAGCAACAAAGACAGCGCCCAGGTATCGTCAATGTCGTCGCAGATATCGGTATCGAAGATAACCGGAATTTTTTGCCGGGATGAACCGCCGCCGGTCGCACAGGAGCTTGATGTTAAAATAAACATGGCCAGGACCCCTAAAAATAAAATCCATCTGAATGATACAACAAATCTGCTTAATCGCGCACCTAATGGAATCTTCGCTTCGTTCATAATAAGGTCTCCTAACTTCGTAAAGTTCCTGTTATTCACTCGGAGAATATGAGAAGTTCACAATATCATTCTGAACGGAGCGTAGCAGAGTGAAGAATCTCTATCACACGTTCAAACAAAAGATGCTTCGCTTCGCTCAGCATGACAAGAGCGTGAGCAATAAATTCTCATACACAATCTTATTAACAAATATATTAAAAGGCGGCATTTTGTCAAACAATTTGATTTCTAAAGCGATTAAGTTCGTATATCATTTACGGGCATGATTCAGAAGGAAAGAATAAATCTTCTTAACGATGACAAGGTTCGCAACGGCAAATATGTGCTCTACTGGATGCAGGCGGCACAGCGGGTTGAATACAACCACGCTCTGGAATACGCAATTCGAGCAGCCAATAAGCTAAA
>Ga0207752_1001162_pt1 | contig 12222 bp, 13 predicted proteins | sample Pon2CUnioCityCA_6_FD_187272 | JGI IMG/M metagenome (GOLD analysis project Ga0207752, IMG submission 187272) | Marine sediment microbial community from Union City, CA, USA - Pond 2C Sediment 2 (SPAdes) | ecosystem: Environmental > Aquatic > Marine > Intertidal zone > Salt pond sediment ... | reverse complement strand
CCTGCCCTAATTCGTTTAACCCGGGATGGCTTCCTCTTTTTATAATGGTAAAGGGAATTTGAACGCCGTTATTGGCAATGATATTCGCGGCGTTAAGAAGCTGCAGAGCGGTCACGGAAATCTCATATCCTATGGAAAGCGAAGCCAGTGATAAGCGGCTCCACTGGTCTATGGGATGGAGAAGCCCCCTTTGTTCTGCAGGAAGCTCTATGCCTGTTTTTTGCCCGAATCCAAAGTCTTTGACTCTCTCATAAAGGAGTTTTTCTCCAATGAGCTGGCCAATTTGTATGGTCCCGACATTGGAAGAATGAATGATGACTTCAGGGAACGAAAGCATATCATATCTGTGATGGTCTCTAAAAGTCTTGTTAGCGATCCTGATATATCCCTTGCTGCAGTCAAAAGTTTCCGAATAAGGGATTTTGTTTGAATCAATGGCTGCAGAAAAAGTGACGATCTTGAAGGTGGAGCCCGGATCAAATACATGATGGATGGCTTTATTTGAAAAAAGAGAGCTCAGGTCAGTCAAGGGTTGGTTGAGATCGCTTTCGGGAAAGCTTGACATAGCCAGGATTTCTCCGGTAGGGGGATGGGATACAATGATCGTCCCCCAGGAAGCTTTGGCTTCCTTGACAGCGGTTTTGAGATTTTCCGCAGCAATATACTGAATGGTCTCATCAATACTGAGGATGAGGTCTTTTCCCGGTTCGGTTTGTTTAAGGATACGAAAACTGTATTCTTTTCTTCGCGCGTCCTTGTAGTTCAGCATGATCCCGTTTTTCCCTCTCAGCAGCGAGTTGTACTGAAGTTCGGCTCCGTTTATTCCGTTTTCGGAGAAATCGACTCTACCAATAACATGGGAAGCGAGATCTCCGTAGGGATAAAAACGCTTGCTTTCTTCCAGCATGTGAACGCCTTTTAGATTCATTCCCTTTAAGACTTTCTCCTCTTCCGGTTCGATTTTTCGCTTTATATAGATAAAGGGATCATTGTCTTTTATCTGTGATTTTATGCTTCTGGTTTTTTTCGCGGAAATGCCCAGGATCCTTCTCAGTTTGTTTATCCGGCTGTACTGTATGTCCAAAGGCTCGTCTTCTACGGTTGAATAAAAAACAGATGCTCTGGGCACACTGCAGGCCAGTCTGTTTCCATTCCGGTCAAATAGAGTCCCTCTCTGTGGAATGATGTCGTCTTGATTTTGATTTTGCCTTTGCACCTGGTTCTTTAATTCGCTGTGCTGTATGATCTGCAGCTGGACCAGACGGAAACCAATGACCGCTGTCCAGAGAACAAAGAGAAAGACTATACAGATGGTTCTTCTTTTTGTTTTTTTGGAAACATATGCACTCATTTGAATCAGTTTCCTGAATCTTTGAAATCTTCATATATCAATTGTTTTTCTTCAGGTTCTTTAAGGCCCAGTTTTTGTTTTGCTGTCCTTTCGACTATTGCAAGGGAAAGAAGGGCTGTCTTTTCCGCTTCCAGGGTTTCCACTTCTTTTTGGAGTCTGGTGACTTTTTCTTCCAGGTCTCTTATTGTGTAGCCCATTTTTACGGATTCTGCCTGGCGCCAGATATAGAAGGTCAAAATGAGTATGGCCGTGAATGCAAACAGGACAGCGCGGATGACCGTATTCTTTTTGAATTTTCTCTTTACCATCATATATTCCTAGAAACTCTCAGTTTTGCAGACCTGGCTCTAAAATTCACATCGATTTCTTTTTTGGCGGGCGTGACAGGTTTTTTGGTCAATATGGTTATAAAAGGGCGGTCCTGCTTGGATGATGCCAGTTCTTTCATTGTCTGTTTGACAATCCTGTCCTCCAGGGAATGAAAAGATATAACAGCGGTCCGGGTATTTTTTGGAGTCAGTTTGACTATTTTTTCCAGAAAGGTATCAAGGCCTTTGAGTTCCTGATTGACTTCAATGCGCAGTGCCTGAAAAACCCTGGCCGCCGGATGTGTTTTTCCTTTTTGAGGCCTCCACCGGCATATCTCCTCGGTTATTTTAAGAAGCTGGCTGGTCGTATTGATTTCCTCTTTTTTTCTCCGTGAATAGATTTCCTTAGCCAGGATTTTTGCCTGTCTCAGTTCTCCGTATTCCCAGAATATCTGGGCTAGTTTATTCTCAGAGCTTTTGTTTACGATTTTTGCTGCTGTGGTTTTATTCCGGAGGTCCATGCGCATGTCCAGAGGTCCCTTTTTCTGATAGCTGAAACCTCTCATCGGGTCGTCAAGCTGGAAAGATGAGAGGCCAAGATCCAGAAGGATTCCCCGGATGGATGGGAAGTCTATTTTTAATTCAGGAATATATCTGAAGTCCGAGTGGTACAGGGTGACTCTTTCTGCGAACGGTTTGAGATCTTCTTTGGCTGTCATGAGGGCTTTCTCATCTATGTCAAATCCTATGACCCGGGCGTCTTTGTGACGCCTCAAGATCTCACTTGAATGTCCTCCCAGTCCGATAGTGCAGTCCAGGTAAATCCCTTGCCTTTGCGTGTCCAGAAGAGACAAGACTTCCTCAAGAAGAACAGGGATATGAGCTTGCCGGCTCATCATTTGTCTTCCTTGGTCTTCAGTTCAGATATTTGGTCAAAGTCCTCATCTGTTAATGGGTTTTGTTCGATGATTTGTTCCAGGATTTCCTTGTTCCAGATTTCAAGGTGATCGTTGAGTCCCACTACTTCGACTTCATCTCCGAGATTCGCTTTCTCCTTTAGAGCTTGACTGATGAGGACTCTCCCCTTGCTATCAATTTCATAGTGAGAACCTTTGACATTGACCCTGAGCATGAAACTTCTGACTCTGGGTTTTAACTGATGAAGGCCTTCATCAGTGAGCCCGGTGAGTTTCTGCCATCTGGGGAGAGGATAAATTTGAACGGATTTATCGGTCAAAGAGGTAATGAACACTTCCCTTCCATATTTTTCCAGTATTGCTTCCTGAAATTTTGCAGGGATCTTGATTCGTCCGCTTTTGTCAAAGCGCGCTGTGTAACTTCCGATTAAATAATTTCCCAATTTGTCCCGTTTTGTCCCGTTTTTCTAAAATATATGATAGAAAAAGGGTAATGTCAAGGGAAAATCGGAAAAAAATTGGAGGAAAGGCTTAGAGGCTTTTCTCTTCCAGCAGGGATTTGGCTTTTTCATAGTCCTTTTCTTTGACCATTACTGTGATTTTTCCCAGCCCGTCCGCTGAGAAAGCATGTACGGATTGAACCACCAGCCCCTTGAGCACGGTAGTGATTCCGCAGCTATCAAGAAAGCTTTTTATCACTTCAGCCTCCACAGGCCCCTGGACGGTTGCAACCTCTATCAGCTTAATATCCCTGGTTTTATTTCTTTTTTCTTTCATAAAAAACTCTTTTTTTTCTGAAATAGTCGGATAATATCTTTTTATGGTCAAAGGCGAGAGGGAAATCGATCTCTTCTTCTGTAAAGATCCCGATTTCCTCAGCATCATCACGAGCCTTTGGTGTTCCCTGAGCTTTAGCTACAAAAACAGTTGATACTGTGTGTTTTCTGGGGTCTCTTTTGGGATCCGAATACGTGTGCATCTGGAACTTAAGGATTACATTTAAAGATGTTTCTTCTTTTGCTTCACGGATGGCTGCCTCTTCAAGAGATTCTCCGTAATCAACGAATCCTCCGGGAATAGCCCAGCCGTACGGGGGATTTTTTCGCTTGATGAGAATGATAGCTTTCTTGCTGTTTTTTTGCTTCATCTCAATGATGACGTCCACTGTGGGTATGGGATTCCTGTTTTCGCTCATTTTTTCAGCCTTCCCTTTTGATTTCTGAGTCATGAATCATCCGGGATTAGTATTTTATTTATTTTTGGGAAAAAATTCAACTGTATACTTTTAATACAGGTGGACTGAAAAGAGGACATTTTTATATGATGCATTTTCAGGCCTTCTCTGTTATAATTTGGCATGTAATTTGCTCTTTACATATACGAGGAGTAAAAAAATGAAGAAACTTATTATCATTATCCCGCTGATCATACTTATTTCAGGATGTGTCGTCATAGGGGAAAAATACAGGATGCCGGGTCCCAGAGTGAGAACAGTTGACTATTATGATTATTATCCTTCTTACTACGACTGGAATTACGGATACTATTACAGCTATCCTTATTGGGGATGGACAGGATTCGGTTGGTGGAATCCCTTCTGGTATTACGGTTTCTATAATTTTTATTATGGTTGGTACTATCCTTACTATGGATCCTATCATTACTATTATCCCAGCCGCTACTACGGAGGGAAAAGCGTTGTGACCAAGGACCAACTCAGAGATCCCAATAAAAGCGGTTCAAATGTCTCAGGCAGGAAGATCCGTTATATTGACAGAGGGTCTGTATCAGGTCTTACTAGAGTGACCAGCCAGGGAAAGTCCTCAAGAATAAGCCCTGTTAGATCTTCCCGTGTGAGAAGCACCAGGTCAGGTTCCGTATCCCGGGTCAGAAGTTCGGGTTCCCGTGGCCGGAGTTCGGTCTCAAGGACTCGAAGTTCAGGTTCGCGAAGTTCGGGGAGAAGAAAGAAATAGGGTTCAGAAAAGCAAACTTTGATTCCGGTTCTACCTGTTTGACGTAGCTAAAGACGGTTTTAAAGGGAAGTTGGTAGAGCCGGGGAATATATAAAGAGGGCCGGCCAGAGCTAACTGAAAGCCCCAAACAAAGGCATCAAATTCGTTTCGATATTCCTCTTTCAGTGGAGCCACAGGTTTGAATTTATGTGCGAGAGGATTGACATATTTTCCGTGGTATTTGATTCTGTAATCCAAGTGGGGGCCTGTAGAGGTTCCCGATGACCCCACATACCCTATTGTTTGGCCGCCGGTTACTTTTGCGCCTTTTCTGATTCCGCTGCCATAACTTCGTAGATGAAGGTACATGGTTTCATAGAAATTTTTATGTCGGAGCCTTACCATCCTGCCTGCAGCACCGTTGCTGCCCACAAAAATCACGGTGCCGTCGGCTGTAGCCTGAACAGGAGTTCCCACAGGTGCTCCATAGTCAACTCCGTAATGAGGCCTGTAGACTTTCCACACCGGGTGGAGCCGGCTGTAGCTGAACCGGGATGTGATTCTTGCGCCGTTGATAGGGGACTTGAGGAATTCTTTGCGCAGTGACTTGCCTTCAGGATCAAAATAATCCCATTCATTTGTATCCGGATACGTGAAGCGGAAGGCTTGGAAGGTGTTCCCCTGATTTATGAATTGAGCGGCAAGGATGTTTCCGTATCCTATGAAGTTTCCATCCAGATATTTCTTTTCAAAAATCAGCTCGAAAGAGTCGTTCTTTCTTATGTCAGCATAAAAGTCTATATCCCAGGCAAATATATCAGCAATGGCAATCGCAAGGGAATCCTTTTCTCCGGCCTCATTCACAGCCTGAATCAGATTATCACTGATAACCCCCCATACTAATTTTATTTTTGTTCTTACGGGGATGGACAGGATTTCTGCGTCATAGGAGTCAGAGCTTTTTTGTATTTTGAGATATGTTTCTGTATCTATGTCGTATTCCATACATTGAAAAGGTCCGTTTTCTTCATAAAAAAGTCGGATCTCGTTTCCGGCTTTTATTTTTGCCATATTATAAACCGGTTCCACTTCTTCCCTAAGGCGGTGGATCTCCTGGGGGGAAAAACCGTACTCCTTGAGTATATCTGATAAGGATTGGTCTTTTTGTATGCTGATTTTATGTTCTACCAGGGGAAGGGCTGTTTCAACAGCGGGTGCAGGCGTCTCTTCAACAGGGGCAACCTGGTTTTGTTGTGTTCTGCCCTGTTCTTTGGGAAAGAATACCAGTAAAAAGTAGACGATAAAAAGAAAAAAAACATAGAACAGGAAAAGCGGCGGTTTTTTTCTGGATCTGCTTTTTTTGATATGTATGTTTATTCTCATTTAGGCCGTATTCCTGTAGGTCTCCAATACTCTATTTGAAAAAAAAGATAATTCATTTTTCATATGAAGTCAAATGACCTGTATGCTGTTTATTTACGGAGAAGCCTGGGTACGGGCCCTTGCTTTTCAGGGGGGATGATCTCTTTTAATAAAATGTAAATCCTTGAAGGGGATGTCTTGTTCCTATCGGCGTTTTTCTTAAGGGATTGGCCCGGGTCCTTGATGTTTATTCCTTTTGTTTTTAAAAATTCGACGGCTCTTTCAGTCTCCAGACCCAATTCCCGCACAAACCGGTCAAACGGCAGTTTTTCGGCTCGCGCAAGAAAAGGCTCGTCTTTATTTACTGACCAGGTATCTTTGATCAATGATCCGAGATCCATAACAGAACTGAAAGGTGGGATGCTGGCGATGGTCCCTCCAAGTAATAGGATGACCACCAGCAAAGATACAAACAGCTCTATTTTTGCTTTAGTGTACTTTCTGATCTTTCCTCTTAAATAATGAAGGAGGGAGTGCCAGTTACTGTAAATATGCAGGGAAATGAAAATCAGGAAAATACAGCCAAAAACAGTGTGGATGGTCTCCCACTCGCTTTTGGTGAATCCCGCGAATGTCCAGTGGGTCCAGTCAGCGATCCTCCCGGATGGAACCGTGTATAAAACAAGGCCGGACACAGAATCTATGATAAGGGACCAGAAAATGACAAGTGTTGTGAACGCTCTGAAATTAAACAGCTTTTTTTTCATTTCCTCTTTCATTATCAATTATTATTTGATTTCCGGAAATCCGGATGGAGGCCGGCGGTGCTCTGTGGCCTGTTCATAGGAGTAAGCGATTTTTATGAGTTCGGGCTCTCCGAACAGTTTACCGACTATCTGGAGCCCTGCCGGAAGTTTTTTGTGAGTGAAGCCCATGGGCACGGTTATGGCAGGAAGTCCGGTTTGAGGTGCGATCACCCGGCTGTTATCCCCGACCGGGCTTCTCATATCACCCAGTTTTCTGGGTGGGTTGCTCCATGTGGGATAGATGATCACATCCACACCTTGGTCTTCCATGGCCTTGAGCACAGCTTCCCGATATTTTGTATTCTGGGGCTCATGATAGACATCCTTGCACGCCGGTTCTTGTCTGAGCGGTAATTCCAGGGCCTCTTCGATCCTTTCTCCAGAGGGCCTTGTGAATTTTCCGGAATTATATATTTCTGTCAGGCTCTTTACAGGAGCTTTGTCTCCCAGTGATGTAAGATATTGATTGATATCGTGGCGGAACGTATCACACCACAGATCTTTCGTTAGATCTCCAAAATTGGGGATGGTAAAGGGGTCAATGATCTCGGCACCCTGTACCTTCATGTCCTGAAGAGCTTTTTCAAAGACCGCTTTGACTTCAGGGTCTGAAGCGGCCCGGTCAGCCAGGACTCTAAAAACACCAATGCGGGCTCCTTTAAGCCCGTCTTTATCCAGAAAACCGGTGTATGTATCCGGGATTTTTCCCCGGCATCTTTCTGTCACAGGGTCTTCCGGGTCGTATCCTGATATCACATCTAAAATCCTGACCGCATCTTCTACAGTCCGGGTCATTGGGCCGCCGATATCATTTCTTTTATAAAGGGGGATGATCCCGTCCCTGCTGGTCAGTCCCATTGTGGAACGGATTCCAACCAGGCAGCAGTGCGCGGAAGGTCCTCTTATGGAGTTTCCCGTATCCGTTCCAAGCCCTGCTGTGCCGAAATTAGCGGCCACGGCTGCAGCGGTCCCGCCGCTTGAGCCGGCCGGAGTGCGGTTCAGGTCATAGGGATTCCTCGTTATTCCTGAGATCGAGCTCACTGTCTCATAGGGGCTGAAGGCCCATTCGGCCATATTTGATTTGGCGAGGATCACGGCTCCGGCTCTGCGAAGTGCTTTGACCTGATAGGCATCATCAGGAGGGATAAAGCCTTTCAAAGTCTCGGAACCGGCCGTTGTCTGAAGGTCATGGGTTTCAAAGTTGTCTTTCACGATCACCGGAATTCCATGAAGAGGGCGGAGTTTTTTTGTTTTTTGCAGTTCCTCGTCGAGCTCTGCGGCTCTCTTGAGGGCATTGGGATTGACCACCACAATGGAGTTTAACTTTTTTGCCTTGTCATATTTTTCGATTCGCTTGAGATAGGCCTTTACCAGTTCCTGACAGGTGAGATCTCCGGAAAGATAAGCTGAGCGGATGTCTTCTATGGTCGCTTCAATGATTTGAAAAGAGGCCTGTTTACCGGTCTTTTTTTGGCATGCCGAAAAGAGCAGGAAGAGAAGGGATACAGATAGAAGGCCCATCATCATTAAAGAATGCTTTAGATTGTTAGAAGGTTTTCTTTTTTTATCTGCCATTTTTTGAAACACACACAAAAGTTTTTTATACTTCTCTATCAGGAAGAAATTTTATTCCGGAAAGAAAATCTTTCTGCCAGATGACCCTTCCGATCACCTTCACATCACTTGAGTTGTTGCTGAGTCTGTCAAATGTTATTTCTATAAGAGAGCCTATGGGGACTTCTTCATTAAGAAAAAGGCAGCACCCGTTTTCGCTTAAATTCTGGGAAAACCCTTCACCGCTGACAAGTGAATTCGTTCTGAAGCTCACCTTTTGTACGGTATCCACGCGCATTTTTTCTCTGAGATTGCTGTCTCTTTTGATTATTCTTTTGTTCTTGTTCATGGGCGGCTCATAAGGCAGAGGCTTTTTTGTGAAATGAGCATGTTAAATGAAAATGAATTCTAACAGAATCAGCGATTAATGTGAAGATGAATAATTTAGGTTAATTGAAAAAAAACTTTAAACTCTCAACCTTTTGCCTTAAACTGAATGGATGCAGAATAGTAATGGGGAAGGAGTTTGATTATGTTTAAAAAGCTTTATTCAAGAATTATGGTATTTCTTTTGGTGGTTTGTGCGGCTGGTTCTTTTTTCTCCTGTTCGCCGCAAACAGAAACAGCTGATTTGGTCCTGAGAAACGGGAAGATCGTGACCTTGGATGACACCCGACCGGAAGTCACGGCCCTGGCAGTCAGGGAAGGGAAAGTTATGGCTTTGTGTGATAATGAGGAAATCGAATCCTACATCGGAGACAGCACCGAAGTCATAGACCTTGAGGGGAAACTGGCTGTTCCCGGTTTTATAGACAGCCACCTTCATTTTACAGGCATAGGCCAGGCTGCTCTGTCTCTCAATCTGATGCATGTGAAGAACTGGCTGGAAATCGTCTCCATGGTCGAAAAGGCAGTCAAAGATAAAGAGCCGGGAGAGTGGATTCTGGGCAGAGGGTGGCATCAGGAAAAATGGGATGAAGTGCCCCAACCCAATGTGGACGGGCTTCCTTATCATGATGATCTAAGCAGGGTCAGCCCTGATAATCCGGTGATGCTGACCCATGCCAGCGGGCACTCCTGTTTGGTCAATGCCAAAGCCATGGAGCTGGGCGGCGTTACAAAAGAGACCACTGCCCCTGAAGGCGGAGAGATCGTAAGGGACCCGGAAGGGAATCCTATAGGCGCTTTCAGAGAGACCGCTCAGGGACTGGTGAGAAGGGCCTATTCCACATCTGTTAAAAACAGAACTCCTGAGCAGGCGGAAGAAGAGCGGAGAAAAATCGTGGAGCTGGCGGATAAGGAATGCCTGTCAAAGGGCCTCACCAGCCTTTATGATGCCGGCTCATCCTTCCACACCATAGACCTGTTTAAGGAATTTACTGACCAGGGAAAACTGGGAATCCGTCTTAATGTCATGATCAGCGAAGGAAACAGTGAGCTCACTCCAGAAAAACTTTCCACATACAGGCTTCTGGGTGCGGGAGATCATCACCTGACTGTTCGGGCGATCAAGAGGCTCATAGACGGAGCTTTGGGCGCTCACGGAGCCTGGCTGCTTGAGCCTTATCAGGACCTTCCTTCAAGTACGGGATTGAACACGACTCCGGTGGAAGTCATTCAAGAGACCGCCCGGATCGCCATTGAGAATGATTTTCAGCTCTGCATCCATGCCATAGGGGACAGGGCCAATAGAGAGGTGCTGGATGTTTATGAAGAGGCTTTTAAAGCCCATCCGGACAAACAAGATCTGAGATGGAGAGTGGAACACGCCCAGCATCTTAATCCGGAGGACATCCCCCGTTTCGGCAAGCTTGGTGTGATCGCTTCCATGCAGGCTGTCCACTGCACATCGGACGGACCCTGGGTCTATAAACGCCTGGGAGGAGAGAGGGCTGAACAGGGTGCTTATGTATGGAGAAAGCTCATGGGAACAGGGGCCCTGATATGCAATGGAACAGATGCGCCGGTCGAAGATGTGGATCCCATTCCCTGTTTTTATGCGGCTGTGGCAAGAAAAATGTCGAACGGAGGGCTTTTTTATCCGGAACAGAAAATGACCAGGGAAGAAGCGCTGCGCTCTTACACAATAAACGGCGCTTATGCTTGCTTTCAGGAAGATATTCTGGGCTCTTTGTCTCCGGGCAAGCTGGCAGATATCACGGTGCTGTCCAAGGATATCATGACCGTTCCTGAAGATGAGATCCTCGAAGCTGAGGTCCTTTACACTATTGTGGGCGGAAAAGTGGCTTATTCAAAAAAATAAAGAGACTAGTGAAAAATATTATCCTGACCTATTCATAAAAAAATGGCGATGAGCATTTTTTTGTTTTGCTTTCAAGGATATACATGCTTTTGACTAAAATGATAACTGAAATGTTTTTGTTTGTTGTCACTTTCATTTTAATCGCCATTTTTTTACCATTAAGGCGAGTCAATCTTACTGTATCTGCTTCGTTACAAGGCATTCGCAGTGAAGGACCACACCTTCACGCCTTGCGCCTCGCATCTGCAGCAACCTTGACTCGTGAATAATCCAGGTTATCTGGTAGGAGCCCAGATACGTTTCATTTTAAAAGTTTTTGTCTTTTTTCTGTCGATGTGCAGTATAAAACACCAGTAATTGACTGCTTTGCGACTTAAATTCCGGCTGTTTAACAGTACATCTATAAACTTTTTCATGCCGCTTTTTTTCTGTACAGTTTTGATATAGTCAAAACCACCGAAATTAATGGCCCTTTCGATTTCGATCTCGATAGGAATGGAATCCGGGTCTCTGTCCCAGAATAATTCTTCTCTCATTTTATAAACTCACAGAAAAACTTTTTGATGTCATTCCATTCCTTATCAGACATCCTTTCGATTTTACCACTTTTCTTTATTAGCATTATGGAATCATTTTCTCTTTCCGCATCATCAAAATATACGAATGATGTTTTCAAATGATATTCGTATCGATTCTCAACACCGTACTTCTTTTTAACAAATGTCAGGATATCTTTAAAACAATGATGGGTGCTTTTTAACAAGAAAAACAGGTCAGCAAAATCTTTTGCAGAGCCTCTTTGAGTTATTGCGAGTGCTTTCATGGCCTCGATGTCTTTGAAAGAAGCGGTAGGACAGCTTATGTTTCTATCAATTTCAATGGATTCGATTTCAGAGAGAAGGGGATAGGGAAAGAAAAATAATGAAAATTTAATATTACCGTTAGAAATAAATAAAAGTACAGTGTTCTCCTCTATGAGTTCAATCTCAATATCTTTAAAACATGTCTCCATAGCATAAATGAATTGCTGCGGGTTGAATTTTTTTTTGGTGAAAAAATCAAGGTCAATAGATATTCTGTGGTTCAAAAAAAGGGACACAGCCGTTCCTCCGGCAAGATAACTGCCTTCCGGGAGAATCCTGCATTTATTTACCTGAATTAATTGCTTGTTCAGGCTTTTAAGCGTCTTTTCCCAATTCATAGATATATTTTACCATTATCTGATATTAAAAAAAATGATTTGCGTATTGACTGGACATGTATTTGAGGGTAAAAATGTAATAGGATTGGGGAAGAATCATCAACCTGACCTATTAACCTGAACTATTCATAAAAAAATGGCGATGAGCAATTTATAAAAGACAGGTAAATGAGTAGAGTGTCCATGCGTAAAAAAGAGGACAGGTGACCTCTCTGAGTCACAGATTTTCTGCCTCACTTCATTTAAAAACAGGGTAAGGCAGTTGGCATAAATTTTGCTGTTTGTGTGGGTGAATAGATGTACTTAAAGTGGGGACTGAAATGAGAAAATTGTTTGTGGGGGGATTCTTATTTTTTTCCTGTTTGCTCTTCTTGAATCCTTCTTTCCAGCAGGAAGAATATGCGGAACGGGTGGTCAGCATCGAAGTTCCGGTAAGGGTCTATAAAAAGGGCCGTTTCGTGAGGGACCTCTCCATTCACGACTTTCTTTTGTATGAAGACGGAGTGCA
>Ga0207752_1001161_pt1 | contig 12223 bp, 10 predicted proteins | sample Pon2CUnioCityCA_6_FD_187272 | JGI IMG/M metagenome (GOLD analysis project Ga0207752, IMG submission 187272) | Marine sediment microbial community from Union City, CA, USA - Pond 2C Sediment 2 (SPAdes) | ecosystem: Environmental > Aquatic > Marine > Intertidal zone > Salt pond sediment ... | reverse complement strand
TTTATCGTTCTAAATGTATTTTTGCCAATTTATCATGTCTTTGATATGCGAATTATTTAGCTCACTCTTCAGGTTCTGAAGGTAAATCAAACACGTAGGCAGAGTCTCCAAACTCACCCGGCGTGCCCAGCAGCAGGGTATGGTCGCTGATTGACACAACCTGGCCGAAGTCCTCCCATACACCAGTGCCTACTCGACCAGGGGTAATGCTGAACTTGTACACCCAATCCTGGCCTCGGTGCTCGAACACGTAGGTCGCATTGGCGAATCCGGCAGTTGCCGCCAGTTGGTTCCCATCCAGGTCCACCCTCGCACCAAAGAAGCTTACTTTTGGATCTTCCGAATAAAATGATCCGGGAAAGACAAAAGAGGCGATGAAAGCCTGGCGATCAAAATCGTCCTGCTCGGCTTCCAGCGTGGCTGCACGGCAATCGATGAGACCACTGCATGCTGGGGTGGCACAGGGATTATCTTGTTCGTTCGCTCCAGTAGCCGGAACCATAGAGAGGAAAGGTGGAACTCCAGGCGGGTTTTCCCAACCCGCCGTCCTCAGCGTAGCCGGTGGGTTCCATCCGCCGCTCTGCGAACGCTCAAAAATGTAGGCCGCTCCAGCTTTCCTGTGGGAGACTGGAAATACGGGCATTTCAAGGTCTGGATTCATGCCATAGATCGAGCGCAAGTCTTCAGCATTGCTCCAGTCTGGGAATCCGGGTAGACCCACCGCCAATAACTCCGCCCGGTCGGGAGCCCCTTCTATAGCCACAGACGCTCCGATGTTTGTATCGGCGAGGGAAACAAAATCCATCGCCTCCCCCTGTGGGATAAACTGGAAATTTTCTTCCCAGCCGTCCCCAACCCGGCTGAAAACGTGGATGGTTACATCGCCGGTCATTAATGCGGTTTTTTCGATTTGATCTGATTGGGGAGGTACAGAAAGTGTGCTCAAAGCCAGGCTGACTCCCGAAAGGGCTATGGAGGTCAGGTAAAGATCTCTACCTGGTGAGCTGGGCACCGGGATACGCGCCTGCTCTTGCCAGCCATTTTCTGCGCGTTGGTAGATGTAGCCATCATCTGCGCCGGCATCCCCGCCGACGGCCAGGGTATCCCCCTGCAGGGCGACCAAAGCGCCAAAGGTGCCGTGCCGCATGCGGTCGGGACTTAACCCGTCCACCTGGGTCGGAGCCCTCTCGGGTGTCAATTTCGCCGTTTCTTTCCAGGTTTGGCCGTCGTGTTCGAAGAGATAAACCGCGCCGGAATACCCTGCGGCAATGGCCTCAGTATTTCCCGGTGCGCCGATAGCAATAGAGTCGCCTTTAACTGCGACCGATCTGCTAAAAAGCTGGCTTTCAAACTTCCCGGCTTGTTCGCGGAACGCTTTCCCATCGCTCGCCGCAAGCTGCGCTTCTTGCTGCCATTCGCCGCCGGAGAACCGGTATACGTAGGCTGATCCCGGGCCAAAATAGTTCCATTCGGATGCACCATCCAAAAGACAGTAAGTGGTGGGTTTTAAGGATTCTTATGATATATCGTTGGGCGATATGTTGATAAGCGTAATATTACTCGAGGAACGGAAATACTGCAACCCTTCTCTTATGACTCTATATGTGATTTCGGGTGAACTTTGACTCTTCTAAAAGTTTGAAAAACATAAGGGGACCAGGTGCAATGCATTTTCAAAATGCAATGCACCTGGCGTTACTTCCTGCAGTTAGACTGCATAGGGATTATTTTTACGCGCTGCTTTGTTTAGTATAAGAGCTCATCGAGAAAGTGATCCTCATCATGGGTTTCCATGCAAGCATCGCACAGCAGAATGTCACCTTCCTCATCGCTGGAACAGTCATAGCAAATCCAGGTTGCGACAGACTTGCGTCCTTCTTCTTCGCAAAAATGGCAATTCTCGTAGCGCGGTTTGTTTTGGCCGCTGATGTGCGGGTATTGGCGGCCTTCTTCCGGTTCATCGATCGCTTCCAATTCTACCCGGTGCACAATCCAATCGCCGAAGTCGTAGACAAACTTCATTGCTTCTCCTGGGTTCATAGCCAGATTGGCAATTTTAAGGTCTGCGGCTTCGCCTTCACCAAAGGGATTGAGACTACCCAGGTCAACCTCCCGAAAACGGCGGCTCTGCCCTCGCCTGACTAGCTTCCAAAAGCCGCTCATGTGATCCGTGGTATCGTGTTGAAAGGCTATTCGCAGAATCCGATCCAGATCGGACAAGGTCTGCCCACCTTGAATTTCAATCCGCCGCCAGATACTCCTTTGGTGCCAGATTGCAGCCTTGAAGCGATAGACCTGTCTGGACTCTTGTTTGGAGAGGCGTTTTTGGTGCGCGGAGACCGGCTGATCAGGTTCGCCACGCATATCGTGGAGCATGCTTTCGAATGGGGAGTTCCAATCTGCGTAGCGGATATCGTTTCCTGTCCAACTCATGCGTGGGTCTTGTTCCAGAACATCCAACCAGTGGTCTGCCGGGTAAGCGGTTGAGTCTTTCAGACGGGCATAGGCGGTCGGTATGGCGACTTGTACCCATATCTTTTCATCATGCGTGGCCTCTAATTGCTGGAATACATCATCGGCCAGCGCCTGGTTCCGGGCCTGGATTTCGGCCGCGTGTTTCTGGCGAGTGCGGGCAGGTTCGGTTTCCAGGCGAAAGCGGCCAGTTTCCCAGTCCAGCACCGTGACCAGGAGACTATCCCCGCGCCGCAGCGAATGTTTCTTATACCATCCGTTAAGATCAAACGCTTGTTGTTCGACTTGACTCACCCCAAATAACGTCTTGACTTTGGATTTGACGGTTATCAAATTCACCGGGATGGGATATCCATCGACCTCTTCCAGCCGGTATTCTTCAACAGGCTGATTTTGTTGCGCCATATACCCCAACGCTGGGTAAACGAACAACCAGCCCCTTTGAATTTCCTGGCGGGTGAGCGAGACGCGGAATTGCACCCCGGCCATGGCGAAGCGAATGGGGATCAAGGTTTGTTCACCCAGGAAAAGCAAGTTTTTGCCTAAGTATTCGTATTGGAGCGCTTTTCGAATTCCGGCTTTGGGGTTCTTGGCCGATGAAGGCCACAGGGCCAGCACCTGGCGGGTAAACTCATCGAAGTTCAATGGACCGCTCATCTGGCTGGCGACCTGTTCTATCGCTTGGCTTTTCGTGAGTGATTTCGAGTTATCGTTCATCTTAGCCTCTAGGAATAGAACCAATGAGATATGACCCAGTATATCCTCTTTCTGCTTTCCTCATACCCCTCGAATTCCGTGTGCACGCTGACCCATTTGCTGTTGGGAGTGTACTGTGTGCGCAGCCGGGAGGCTGGTAGCGCGCAGTCCCGGTGCGCTAACAGCGATCGAGTGGAAACTGGACTAATGGCGGCTGAATCGCTTCCTGTTCGAGTTTCAAACCGCGTTGAAGCATGTGGCTAATCACAGGCTGTACGTCGGCCAGCGAGGGACGGCGGGAGATACGCTTCAAATTGCGTTCGTCTGTGCGGGTCAAGGGGCGCGCCCAGCGGGCATGTTCTTCCAGAGTGTCCACGCTCATCAGATAAGGCTCAAAACGCGGGCTGATCTGTTCTCGCAGTTGGGCCAGGATGCTGAACCCTCCATAATCCAGGTCGGTCCAAACCCGTAAGGGTATGTCCTCCGGCAGCGTATCCAAAATGCAGCCTAACAGATGGCGGCACGCCGGGGACGGGTTTCCCCACAGGCAGAGGGCGGCGATTGGAGATCTCGTGTTTTGAATTTGGGCTTGCTGATGGCGTAGCAACTCGTGAAATGGGGTGGCATTTTCGATGCAGATAACCTGGGAAGCGTGGATGACTCGCGCCTGTTGCAGCCGGGCGATCTGGGCAGCAGAGACGCCCACCGACGGGGTAAATTCACCCAACGACACCACCTGCCCCAACTCGTCCACAAATTGCCACGGTCCGGAGAGGTACAGGTACCCGGGGTTGGCGACCAGGTTTAGTTCCCGGAGCACTTCGGTAGTATCCAATGCGCGCCATTCTGGTTGCCCGATGCGCCCCAGTCGCACCAGGGCGCTTTTTAGGTCGTCGAAGCGCTTGCTGTCATTGAACAAGTGCACGCTGAACACCCGGTAAGAGGTTTCAAGTTCGACATCGTCCAGAGCGGCCAGCGCAGCTAATAAATCCTGGTTGAACTGAGTAGCGACCAGGTTGAAGGGAGCGGGGGATTTTCGACTTTTGAGCTGGTTAAGGATGTGCTGGAGGGCGCGCTGCCGCCAATCATCGGGAAAACGAAAGCGTTCAGCGCGGATGAGGCTGGCCAACCGGGCCCGCCGGTCGGCTTGAGGAGTACGATTCAACAGGCGAAAGATCGAGGCGGCGCTTTGGGCCAGCATTGCGACCCCATCGAGTAAGTGTCCTTCTTCGCCTGGAAACCAGATCAGGCGCAGCCAGCCGGCCTCTTGCAGTGTTTGCAACTGGCTATTGGCGATCAAACGCGGGTTGGGATCGATTTGAGAAAAGTAACCGGGAAGGTCGAACTCGCGCAGGTGGATTTTGATCGGAGGCGCGCCTCTTGCTCCAGCCTCGCGTCCTCTCCGGGCTGCTGGAGAACGCCGTTCGTAGGCGTCCAATGCGACATTCAGCAGAATGGCCACATCTTCACAGGGAACAAAGGGCAGGTCAGGCGAATTCTGGGTCACTTTCCAATTCTTCAAGCATTTCGGCTTTATCAATTTCGATGACGAAGGCGTGGTTGTTTTTGCGGACAACAGTGCGGACGCAATCCACAGATTCTAACAGCGCGCCGGATTTATCAGGTGGGGTGGCAAGCAGCACTTGCAGGCCGGTCTCACGCATGAAGCGCAGGGCGCTAGCAGTGCGCGCCGTGTCCATTTTTCCGAAGGCCTCATCAAACATCGCCAGGCGGATGGTATCGGAGGAGTGTGGTTGGTTAAGTCGGTAAGCCTGGGCAAATGAGGCCGCCATGGCAACATAAAAGGGAGTTGTGGTTTCACCACCCGATTTTTTGGCGTTGATTTTGCTCAACAAGGCACGGTCGCCGTTAGGGTAGTGAATGCGGATGTCGTACTCAAGGTAATTGCGATAATCCTGCAATTGGCGCATTTCGAGGTCCAGGGATTCTTCGGCATCCGGGCCGGTGGCGGTGAGGTGTTCAAATAACAGATCCCAGCCCTTTTGGTGTTTTTGGCGAAAGTTGGACTCGAACAGCGAGTCGCCTAAGATATTATGGCTGTCCATCACCATATCATAGACCTCCCTCAAGGCTGGGGCAGGCTGGGTGATGAACGCGAAGCGCTCCCCGCCGAACTTGAGCTGGACGAGGGTAGTATTCAAGTGTGCCAGTTGCTGGCGGGCTTCATCGATTTGCTCCCTCAAGCGATGGATGAAGTTTTCGACCAGTTCCTGTTCGGCCTGGGCGCGTTGGTCTTCGATCCGCTCTTCATACTGCGGCAGTTCGGATTGAACAAGCTTGTCTCGTTCGGACAGGTAACGAGCGGCATTTTCGTCGTCGTCATAGCCGAAGTCGTAATGCAGGCTGTAAGCCTGCTTGGTTTCTCTTAGCCGGTCGCGGCTACGCATTTCGGCCGCTTGGTGATCACTTTCGTAACGCGCCGCGTTCTGCAGCACAGTTTCAAGCGGCTGTCGCTCACGGCGGCGCTCGTATTCCTTTTCCATTTCGGCCAGCATGTCTTGCGGGCTTTGTTCTTCACCCATCTCGATAGCCAGAAACTGCTTGGCTTCATGTAAAACTTGGTCTGCTTCACGTTCCAGCGTGGGAATGATCTTCTCAGACAGGGACTGGACCTGGTTTTCCAGGCTGCCGATCCGCCGCTCAAATTCCGCGAGTTCGTTAAAAAGACGGTTCACCACCACCTGATGGCGCTCCACTTCAGCCTGGAGACGTTTGATTGCCCGGGTATCCAGGGCAGCCAACTCAACGCGGCAGGCTTCTCGCTGCTCTTCAAGGATCGGGAGGCGAGCCAGCTCTGTCAGATGGTGTTCCAGGTCGAGCAGAGGGCGGATTTTCTCGCGAGTGAGCGCCAACCGCTCTTGGAAAGCGGAAGAACGTTCCTTGAGGGCATCCAGTTCCCCAGCAATTTCCACCAATCGGACCTGACGCTGTTCGACCTGTCGAGGGATCGCCCGCTGGCCAATAAACCAACGTTTGTAAACCTGCGGGTTGAGATGGGATACCGAATAGTTGCGGCGCAGAAAAACCTCCCTGGTGATAGCGGTGCGGTGTTTGCGGAGCGCTTCCAGGCTTTCACACTTGACGATCTGGCCCAACAACAGGTCAACGAGAGCACGCGCCGCCGGATGATCGGTGTGTACTTCGGCGGCCAGCGCCTCGAGGCTAGACTCCGGTAGGGAGTGCGCCAGCAGGCGTTCCGTGTCCAGTAGACCGACGCCATGCAGGCTGTCTTTTTGACGGCGATTCCGGTAAATCTGTACCGCCTGGGTGTAATGTGCGGGCGGTACCAGCAGGGTGAAGCGGTTGCGGCCCAGTGCGCCCTCGACCGCATCCTGCCAGCTTTCATCTGGGATCTGTAAAACCGCGCATAGGAAAACCACCTCATCCGGACCAAGACCCAGTTGGGCGCGCAACATGCGCTGCAGGTGCACGGCTTGAGGCGTTTCGCTCTCGTAGCTGGCCTCTTGGTCCCCGGTACGTAACTGGCGGATTTCACGCGCCAGTCTTTCGGCTTCCAGGCGCAACCGGCGCGCACGCTCGTCTACCAACGTCGCCTGGGAGGCGAATTGTTGGGCAAGGGCGGAGAAGGAGGATTGAAGATTCCTGAGTGGGGATTGAAGTGTAGTGATTGGAGATCCTGGGTCGATGGGCGTCTTGATGAAGGCGGCCAATTCAGGCGGGATGTCTTGCTCGTCGGCCAGCAGGAGTTCGCTGAGGCGTTTAGCATCGTCAATTTCTCGAGCAAGAGACTGGATGCTTTCGGCTTCGCGCCTGCGGAGTTCGCTGAGTTGTATATCGATTGCGTCAAGTTGCTTGCGCAGGTCCTTCTCACGGGCAGCGGTCTGGTTGGTTCGCAGTTCAACCTGGGCATCCAGTAGGGCGGTTTGCGCGTGTTGAAGACGTTCGGCCAGGGCATCGCGCTCCAATTCGGCCCGGCTGAGAGTCAGGCGGGTTTCGTCGAGTTCCAAGCGTCGGGTTTTCAGATCGACCAGGTAAGTATCAGCCTGGGCGCGGCGTTGGATGTAGCCATTAGTAATCCGGCGACGGCGATTCGCCAGACGTTCTTTGTCCAGTTCTTCAATTTGATCGAGGTGAATAATGCGCTCACGCACGTCGGCGGCCAGCCCTTCGAAGTGTCGCAGCGTTTCGAGTTGAGCCTGGAGGGTCTTTACATCCACCAGGGTTTCATCCAGTAGATAGTTATGGACAAACGAGCGAATGTCGGTGAGCGGGCTGAAAGCGAGCCCCTTGACTATTTTACCCAAGAAGGAGTCTTTAAGCTGTCCCAGACGGTTGAGAAGATGGAAGCGGTAATCTTCGAGGCGCATGAATGTTTGGGCGCGGCCTTCCGGCGGTAGGACAAAGTGATCCAGGCGCCGTTTGAAGGCGCGGGTATCGTACAGTTGGCCGGCGCTCTTGAAAAACCAGTCGTCGTTGAGCGGTGCATTGTGGACGATAAAGTAGGTGGTGTCGGGGGAGCGACCATCTTCATAAGCGTCGATCACCCCACCATGGACGAAGTAAGTTCCGTCGGAGTTGCAAAACTCCAGAGCCACAACCCCGGTGGTGTCGCCGCGTAGATAGCGTTGCGCTTCTGTCCCCAATTCGCCGCGCACGTAAGCAGCCAGGGTACGTTTACCCCCGCTGAGCGCAGCCTGATTGAATTTGACGTCGCGCTGTCCCCCAACCAGAGCAAATTGGATGGCGTCCAGGATGGTCGATTTTCCGACCCCGTTGACGCCGATAAAGTAAGTAATCCCCTGGCAGGTGATCGTGGTGTTTTCAAATAGATGCCAGTTTATCAGCCGAATGCGGGTGAGGTGTTTCATGATAAATCCTCATCGTCGTCTTCGCTGCCAGCTTCGTCATCCCCCTCAACACGATACTTTCTCAACCACGCTTCCATTTCATCGGCAGTTTGGACGGGTAAGATCATACGAACGGAGCCGCGCAGACGCAAGCGCGCTTCACCTTTATGCACATCTATGATGCGGCCATCGAGCGTCTCAATCAGCCCCATAGATCGCAGCCGTGCTAGCAGTTCTTTGTACTGAGTCACCCCCAATGTACGCTCTTTCCCGGTGATGGTGCGGTATTCCTCGCGCACTTCGGCGATCGTCGCCACTGGGTCGTTTGCCAGACTCAGGTGCTCTACTTTCTCGTCATACAGCTTGCGCAGGACGAGGATCATCAGCGTTTGATCGAGGCGGTACCGGACGCGGCTGTAACTGTATTCGGAAACGACCTGGAAAATGCGATGATAATCATCGTGCAGGAGGTTGAAACCAGAAATTCCCAGGAGACTCTCGAATATCTGGCGGTGCCGGTGGACGAAATAGTAGTCATCTTTATCACTCTCCATGTCCTGATAGAGGAATATCTGTCCCAGCAAGCGATTAATAACCCGCGGCACGTCTCGACGGGCTTTTTCGGTCAGTCCACAAGAAGAGAGCAAGGGATCGAGATCAAGAGACATACGGTTAGTTCACAGTAGGTGATTTAAGTGATTTTTACCAATTGAAAAGATGCTACCCGGTAAGGTCCGACATCCACCGGCTCTCCATCCGTATTTTCCACCCCATAATTCACCTCGGGGTGGTGGGCGTAGGCGATAATTGTCGTAAGCCATTGTATATCTTCTAAGACGGTCGCTGGAAGTTCGGTGACATGCAGGTTGGGATGGCCGTTGAAAAAGGATAGCACAGTGCGGTTGACCTTAGCTGGGGTTAGCGCCTGGGTGATGTCTTGCAAAGTGACCGCCCGCAGCTCGGCCAGTTCAGATGGCTGGAGCACCGGGCGGATGACCTTGGCAGGGGTGAACGGTTCGCGCCGGATTGGCGGGGAGTAGTAACTGCGCAGATCGGGATGGCGAGTGGGATGGCACTGGAGACTGGGGGCCTCGGCAGGGAGATAAGCCTCCCCGGCGTCGATCAGGGCGGTCAGCCTCTTCGCCAGGGAAATCAGCCGGTCCTTAAAACTTCCGTCTGCGTTGACCAGTTGGTAACGAATTTGGCGCAGGGAGGTGCGCAAATATTGAGCGTGGCGCTGATCAATGTCCTCCAGCAGTGGATCGAGCCCTTCCAGTTGGTTGACGATAAACTGCATATAGTGGTTGAGTTCCTCTCTGGCCCGAGCTGGGGAAAACCTGCTCTGAGTGGCAAATTCCTCGGCAGCCTGATCGAGCCACCGGGGGTCAAGCTGCCAGGTAAGCAGTTGGCGAATCATATCCCGGCGATAGCGGGAGATGTGATCGGAGGTTTTTAGGGCATGGTAGGTGGGGCCGAGTGTATGAGCGTAGTCGTCAAATTGCAGGTAGAGCAAATCTGAGATGGAGTGTCCCTGGGTGGCGCGCTCGACGTAGCGGCGTATATTTTGATTGAGTTCGTTTAACCCGCGCACCACCAGGCGGATGTTTTCGTAAGCTTGCGTTACAGCCAGCGCAGGAGAGAAATCCTTGCCGTCCTGAGCTGAAGTGATCAGTTGGTAAGCGGTGTATAACTGCCCACTAAACTGGCGGGGTTTTTGTTCTTGAATCGAGCGAAAGGCTTCCAGCAGTGTAAAAGCGTAATCGGGCAAAATGATCGTTTCGGTGTAATCGGCATGCTGTTCGCGTTCGATCCATCCCGATTCATCCAGGCGGCGCAGGAGGTACCCTGCGTAATCCTGTGTGGTGCGAGCGGAGGAGGGAACAAAGCTGCCAGCTTCATCTATGGTATCCCCGGATATCTGTGCGGCGATTTCCTTTTCAGCCCCCGCGGTTTTAAGATAGTCTACGATTTCGGCGATCACTACTTCCCGTGTCAGACCAAAACGGTTGAACTCAGCCAGGGCGTAAATCCGCAGCAGAATGCCGATGTAATGGCGTTGTAAGCTGACGTACCCCTGGGTGCTGAAGAGGTTAAACAAATTCAGTGGCAGAATATCAAAGGGATTAACCTCAACAGACTGCGTCATTCCCCACTCTCCCAGAGGAGAATCTCGTGTGGGTCACAATCGAGCGCCTCGCACAAACGGACCAAAGCACCCAGATCGACATAGCGGGCTTGCCCGGAATCGAGACGGTAGACGAAATCCTTGGGTACATCCGCGCGCGCGGCCAAACGGCGATGAGAAAGTCGCTCCCCTGTAGCGGCTTGCTTTCTACCCAACAAGATCGTGATTCGACCGGCAGTGGTAATCTTGCCCATTTAGAACACCTGTTCGGATTATAGCGAAAGATGCGCGATTTGTCAAGAAATTTGGCGAATTAAACGGACAAATACCCTCAATTACCGCCTAGCCCACTACCGCTCCTACTTACCTTTTCTCCTTTGCCGACTTTTCCAGAACTCCTATATCCTACTGCGGTTAGAAGCGCCAGCGGGTCGCGCCATACGGTTCGGCCGTGCCCAACGCGAAAACGGTCCCAGGAGTGACTTGGTACACCTCCCATGGGGGCGGCCCTGCGCTAGGCGCGCTGTACTCGGCGTAGAGGGCGCCCTCGCGCACGGTTGGCTGCCAACCGGCGGAGGCGTACGCCTCGACGATGCGCTGGAGCTTGGCTTCACGGGTTACTTTCACAGCCTGGCCCTCAACGACCAGGTCGAAGTCGTGGGTGGCGACCGTGATGACGCAACGCGGGTCGCGCGCCAGATTCATCGCTTTGCGTGTCGTGGGGCCCGCGTTGAAATAGAAAGCGTCTTCCACCCACAAGACCCCCAAGGGCATAACGTGCGGTCTGCCATCCGGGCGCACCGTGGCCAACCAGCATGTATGCCGGGCAGGCCCACCCGATCCAGGACTTTGGGTCAGGCCTTGCTCGAGGCGTTCGCGGACCCGGTTCCACGAAATCGGCGGCGCGCCATAGCCATTGAGGTTCTTCTCGGTTACTGGCTGTTTGCCGTTCTCTGAATCACTTGTTGACATGGGTATTTCTCCCAACGGATTAGTTTATGTATGGTCTTAGGCGAATGTTCCGGTCTCAAGTTCTCCACTGTGTTCGTACGTCGCAATGATGACTCCTGTACTCGAGGTTTTACTATCCACCAGTTTGAAACCAGATGGATTTGTACCCTCGCCAAAGAGTCGCTTGCCATTTCCGATAACAACAGGAAAAATCAACAGGTGCAGCTCATCGATTAGATCGTGTTTCAACAGCGTTTGAATGAGATTGCTGCTGCCATGAACCTGCAACTCCGGCCCATCTAGTTCTTTGAGCCGGGTGATTTCTTTGACAACATCACCCTTAATCAGGCTGGAGTTGTTCCAATCAACTGTATCTAGGGTTCTCGAGACAACATACTTTTTTGCGTTGTTGAGTTCGTCTGCCCCAGGCTCGTCGGCGTTTGGCCAATAGGCGGCAAAGATTTCATAGGTCTTGCGACCCAGTAAAAGCTCGGGGTGTTTGGCAAAGATTTCACCCGTAGCTTGATCTAACATGTCGTCCCAGTAGTTGACCGACCATCCACCCCTATTAAAACCACCCGAGTCATCCTCTCCGGGTCCGCCGGGCGCCTGCATAATGCCATCCAGGGTTACAAATGTGGTAGTAACTAGCTTTCTCATGATAATTTTCACTCCTCTCAATTTCTAGAATCGAATTTTCAGCCGGTTAGCGTTTGCTTGCGGAAGCGATTTAACCCGCGCAGAATTCCGCCAACACAGGCGCCAGCACTTGCATGTCTACATTGTGTGTTTGATCTGCCAGCGTGCGGTGCTGTGCCTGTGGGATAGCTTTTGCGAGCGCCGTTGCGGTGTGGTGCATAAAGGCATCACTTGCTCCGCCGTCCATTACGAGCGCAGGCACAGCAACGCGGGCGGCTAGCTCGGTGGGCGCCGAGGCATCTTCGCCCATGACGGCGGCGTCGTAAGCCAGGGTTGGCGCTACCGCTTCGAACATTGGCCACATTTCTGCATGCCGCATCCCCTCAATCTGGTCGGCGGGCATCCCTACCAGCTTCATAAAGAGCGCCACCGCCTCGCCCCGGCGGCCTGCTGCAAGTGCTTCCCTGAGTTGTTTCGTGTATTCCCGCCAGGCTTGGCGGGCTTTGTTCTC